>Ga0172373_10001039_pt1 | contig 45094 bp, 21 predicted proteins | sample Lak10m_2_FD_114546 | JGI IMG/M metagenome (GOLD analysis project Ga0172373, IMG submission 114546) | Freshwater microbial communities from Kabuno Bay, South-Kivu, Congo - kab_092012_10m | ecosystem: Environmental > Aquatic > Freshwater > Lake | place: Democratic Republic of the Congo... | reverse complement strand
GTCCATGCCGCTCTCCCAGTAATCCAGTGCGAAGTCCTTGGCAAAATTCCGTTGGATGAGATGCTCTGGCGAAACATTCAAGTAAAAGACCGCATCGGGGATCAGTGCCATCGCGTAGAGATTGCGAAGCCAGTCTTCATCCATACCTCGAACGAGATCCCGCACCATCAAAGTATAAATGTAACGGTCGGCAAGAACCACAAAACCAGCGCGGAGCGCCGGTAGGATGGTGTTTTCGATCTGGTCAGCAAAATCCGTGGCATAGAACAGGCTGAGGGTGGTTCGGCTTAAGATGTTCCCCTGTTTGGCCTTGTCTAACTCCTCGCTTACGAGGGTCGAGCGCTTGAGCCCTACCTGTACAGTTGCGTGCCCGCTGGCCTCGAGCCATTCGACGAGTCGGACGAGTTGAGTGGAACGCCCGGATCCATCCGCGCCCTCCACAACGACGAGGGTTCCAGCAAGGTTCTCGGCGTCCACGCCGGGAAGGCCGTGACCATAAAAGCGCTTAGGGGCCGACTTCGGGACGATGATTTGGCCCGGAAGAACCCGTTTCTTGTGGATCGATGAAACCGCAGATCTGGATCTCGTGGAAGGCATGCGTGTGACTCAGACTAAACCTGAGCGAAGAGGAATTTAGCGAGATCAACTCGTTCCGCAACCAGCTTTCTCACGATGAGTTGCTGCGTTTCGACCTTCTGATTAGCATCGAGAACATGGAATTTGAACTCGGCGCTTAGTGCGAGGTATTGCTCCAGGATGCGGCCCTGGAAAATGCGGAAGCTTTCCTCAGGGTCCCTGGAAAGATCGAGGTCCATTCCTGCTTCAAAGAATTTGAGTTGAGGGCGGCCGTCTAGGATACGACTTAAGGAGACGTCGAGGCTCGCTTTGAAGAAAAATGTAAGGTCAGGAAGAGCTGCGAAGTTGTAGATGCCGCGCACCCAATCTGGGGGACAGCCTCGCACCACGTCACGCGCGAAAGCTGTGAAGATATATCGGTCACAGAGCACAATATAGCCAGCACGGAGTAGCGGCACCAACTGACGCTCATAGCGGTCGGCAAAATCGGTGGCATGGATCAAGCTAAAGGTGGTAGGGGTGAGCAATTCGCGCTTCTTGCCTTTACTCGTCGCACTCTTCACCAATTCACTCGAGTTCCATTCGGTGAAGAAAACCTTCACGCGTTGCATCTCAAGCCAACGTTTGAGGAGATAGATTTGAGTCGATTTGCCAGACCCATCCAACCCCTCGACAGCGATCAACCTGCCGCGAAATCCTAATTCTGCGAAAGTCTTCATCAACAACTTGCCTGAGACTAGGAGCGACTTGAGCGAGATGCAACCCGGATCGGCACAGAGGCGGGGATGATTGGAGGGTGCCCCGAGTTGAGTCTTGTTATCGTGCAGGAGTCGATTAGCTTCGCGGATAAGAACTCCCCATGAAGCGCAAACTGACGCCTACTCTGATACCGATGTTCATCCGGCTGACACTGATTGTTGCATTGGGTTTGATGCGAGTCGCTGCGGCCCCCTCGATAGACTATATCTCGCCTACCCCAGGCTCCACCCAATCCGAACTGTTGAGCGTGGAGGTGGTATTTGAGTCACCTGTCACTGGAGTCGATGCAGAGGATCTGATCGTGGGAGGAGGATTCGCATCTGCGGTGTTTGAGCCTACGCAGGGCCACTTTGTCTTTACGTTTCCAGCCGCGGCAACGGGAACGGTAGTTCTGAGCTGGGCGGATAACCACGGAATCACCGACCTCGGAGGGATACCGTTCCGAGGGAGTCCGTGGAGTTACCCCGTCGATGCAACCATCGCAAACGGTCGGGTATTGATCAGTGAGTTTATGGCGGAAAACACTCGAACCCTAAACGATGAGGATGGGGACAGCTCGGACTGGATCGAAGTCCACAACCCCGGGGAGAGCGCGGTGAGCCTCGTGGGGTGGATATTGACGGATGAGCCTGGAGTTATGAAGTGGAAATTCCCGGAGATCACACTTGAATCGGGGCAATACCTAATCGTGTTTGCCTCAGGGAAGGATCGACGAAGCCCGTCGGGCCGTTTACACACCAACTTCAAACTGGCACCGGAAGGCGAATACCTTGGGCTCCTAAACGCGGATGCTCGTGTGGTTTCCGAGTTTACTCCCCTCTACCCGGTTCAGCAACCCAACGTAAGCTATGGTCGTGTGACTGGAAGCCGGGAGACTCTAGGCTTTTTTTCAACGCCAACGCCGGGCAAAGCAAATGCGTCGGGAGGGCCGGGTTTTGCATCCGAAGTGCAGTTTTCAAGAAGGAGTGGCACGTTCTCTGAACCCTTCAATTTGGTTCTATCCAGTGCGAATGCTCGGGCAGTTATTCGCTACACCATGGACGGTTCGATGCCGACGAATAGTTCACCCGTGTATGACGGAACGATCCGAATCACAGATACAACCCAAGTCCGAGCCAGAGCCTATGAGGCCGGCCTACTGCCAGGTCCCCCGCGCAGCGAAAATTTCGTCCTCTTAAACCCCAGCATCCAGGGTTTCACGTCTGATTTACCGATTATCGTGATGCACACCATGACCCGTGGGGCGGTGAGCGAGTCACGAAACACGTATGTTCACTTCTCCGTGTATGAACCGATAAACGGCATCAGTTGCCTCACGAATCAACCGGTGTTTGAGTCCCGAGGAGGGGCTAAGGTGCGAGGGTCCAGTACGGCAGGTCTACCGAAGACGAGTTTCGCAGCCGAGTGGTGGGATGAATACAACCAAGACGAGGAGAAGGCGATCTTAGGCATGCCAGCAGAGTCCGAGTGGGTCCTCTACGCACCCAACGAATACGATCTTCCGATGATCCATAACCCGTTTATGCACCAACTGAGTCGGGATACAGGTCGTTACTCTCCCCGCACTCGCTTCGTGGAGGTTTACTACAATCGTGTGGGGGGCGCGTTGAGCACAAATCACTATAACGGAATCTACGTGCTGGAGGAGAAGATTTCCGTTGGCAAGAATCGAGTGAACATCGATCGACTCGAACGCGAGCACAACTCCGTGCCTGTGGTGACGGGAGGCTATCTACTGAAGATAGATCGGCTGGACCCCGGAGACAGCGGGTTTAATGGCGCTGGGGTTACTATGGCGCACATTGACCCAAAGGAGAAGGAGATCAAACTGCCTCAGAGGAGCGCCCAGAAGAAATACCTAACGGACTATTTCAGCTCATTTGTTAAAGCCCTCAACTCGACCAACTGGATGGATCCAATTCTCGGCTATGAACCCTACATTGATGCGCAGGCGTGGGTTGACTACCACGTGTTGGAAACTGTCAGCGGAAACGTTGATTCCCTCGTTTTGAGTTGCTACCTGCACAAGCCGCGAGAAGGCCGGATCACCTTCGGACCGCACTGGGACTTCGATCGTGCTTTAGGTTCAACCGATGGAAGGGATTCGAACCCCAGGCAATGGCAGACGGGACCGTTCTTCACCTCATCCTGGTGGAATCGACTATTTCGAGACCCCAAATTTTGGCAGAGATGGGTTGATCGTTATCAGGAGTATCGCACCAATTACCTGACCCAAACAAACATCAACCGCCTTATCGACGGATTCGCAGATGAGCTCCGGCAGGCCCAACCGCGCGACCGGAAACGATGGAACCGCGCCACCCGCGGAGGAACCTACCAATCTGAGGTCAATCTGATGAAGACTTGGCTGTCCAATCGACTGGATTACATCGACAAACAGTTTGCACGCCCGCCCAGTTTAAGTCTTTCGGAAGGTAGAGTCAGCAAGGGGACTATCCTCGAGCTTTCTTTACCGTCGACCCCCACCAATTCGATGATCTACTACACGCTTGACGGTTCGGACCCTCGATTGCCCCAAGGAGGCGTCGCGACGAATGCGATTCTGTACGGTGGACCAATTTCGATCACCCAGACGGTGCGAATCAAAGCGCGAGCGTGGAACGGTACGGTGAAGCAAACAGGTGGCCCACCTGTCACGACCCCCTGGTCGATGCCCATCGCTGCGACCTACGCGGTTGACTTACCCCATCTTGTCCTAACCGAGGTGATGCCAGGGCGAATGCAGGCCAGCCGTGAATCACAGGGCGACGCACTAGCATTTATAGAGTTCACAAACTTCGGGACGAATGCCATTGATCTAAGTGGATTCACGATTGATGGAGACGTGTCATATGCTTTCGGATCGACCGGGATGGGCAAGAGCCTTGAGCCCGGCGCTCGAGTGGTGGTCGCGCTGAACCCGGTTCAATTCAGGGTCAGTTATCCGGCTGCAACGAATGTGGTGGGAGGATTTAAGGGAACTTTGGACCGAAAGCACCCGTCGATTATTGTGAAAGGAGCCCGTGGGGAGACGATCTTAAGCGCACAGCCGCAAATTGCAGACACCACGCTGGCGGAGGGTCTAGGGTTCTCGATTGTGGCGCGAGAGGAGGCGGGAGCTGGGGGTGGAACTTGGCGTTTAAGCGCCCGTGATGGGGGCTCTCCTGGAGAGGTTGATCCGGCTCCTCTGGAAGTGCAACGCGTGTGGATCAATGAGGTCCTATCAAACCCGCGATCTGGCGAAAGGGATTGGGTTGAACTATACAATCCCAACGCCGCTGAGGTAGATGTATCGGGATGGTTCTTGAGCGATCGCCGCGACTCGCCGCGTCAGCTTCGGCTCGGGAAAGGGACTCGAATCCCCGCCGGGGGCTTTGTTGTAATCGAGCCCAACAAGAGCCCTACAGTCCACAGCGGAGTCTTCGCCTTAGAGGCCTCGGGCGAGGAAATCCACCTCTACTCTGCCGACGAAGCGGGAAGGTTCACCGGGTGGCATCACGGTATGGACTTTGGGGCCTCGGAACGGGGAGTGAGTCAAGGTCGTCACGTCACCTCGGATGGGAAGGAACTTATGGTGCGGCAGTCGAGTCCGACACCCGGCCAGTCGAATGCAGGCCCTCGGATAGAGGGGGTCATTATCAGCGAGGTCCATCACAGCCCGATGCGAACCGACGATTCCCCACTCGGTGAGGGGAAGTATCTCGAGCTACGAAACCTGACGGAAGAATCGATCGCGCTCTACGACCCACTACGCCCGGGTCTGACGTGGCGAGTCCGAGGGGGAATCGAGTTCAATCTTCCAGGAGGATTGAGACTTCCTCCTCATGGTTTTTTACTCATTAGAGGCCCCCAAACCCCCACCAAACCGGATGCCGTTAGAACCCAGGCCTACAGGCTCAAGATGGGGGGGCCAGTGATTGTGACGGGCGCATGGAAGGGACGATTGGGCGATGGCTCGGAGAGCATTCGTTTACTGCGACCGGACGAAACCGCAACACAAGTGATCGATGAAGACGTGCCTTATGTCAAAGTCGATGAAGTCACGTACACGAACCGGGAGCCGTGGCCAACGGTAACCGAGGGTACCGTTGCTGCATTGACTCGCAGGCACCCAGCACGCTTCGGGAACGACCCCAACGCCTGGACTTACCTGCCACCCACGCCGGGAGATGTGGATAGTGACGGTGATGGTCTGACCGACCGATGGGAGATGGCCAATAATCTGAACCCGAGTCAAGCGGGTGGAGTTGATGGTAAAACTGGAGATCCCGACAACGATGGACTCACCAACGCAAGCGAATTTGAGCGAGGATCGGCACCAAACCATCAGGAGACCGAAACGGCACCAAGGATTCGAGTTGAGTTCACTGTGGACAAGACGATTTGGATCCAGTTTAGTCGGGCTTCAGGGATCGCATACACACTTCAAGCGACCGAGGCCCTGGAGACGGGGATCTGGGACAATCTGCTTGAACTTGCTCCGAAAGCGTTCACGGAACCGTTCGGAGTGGAGCTTTCGCCCGTAGGAGGATCGCGGTATTATCGCGTGCGCACCCGTTAAGAACCTGCAAACGCACTCAAAGGGAGACACGATGAAGATGATGACACACTATCGATACGCCTTGTTAAGCGTTGTGATGATGGCCGTGGGCATCCAGGGTGCGGAACCGAGAGGCGGCGTGCGCTATGCAACCTTTGCGGAATGGCAAGCGGCGTGCGCAAAGCTACCGACGAACCGGTCGTTGAAGAGAAGCCCCCCCCCAAGGGAAGTCCTTCCACTCACAGCGAAGGAGTTCAACTTGGCTTTGGACGATTTTCTTGGGAACGCACAGAAAAGCCCGCTGGGGGAGACCAACGCATGGCTTGGGCGACCACCGGAGAGTGGTCACTTTTTCAACACAAGCACGTCGTACGCCGTTCCGAACACCATCCGCTTTGAGCCCTTTGCTCAACGGCTTGTGATCCCCCCCACTGCTGAGGTGCTTTTTCACGGCGATTTCCATGGGGATATCCACTCGCTCAACGGGGTGCTATCCCATCTTGAGAGCAAGGGTAAGCTTAAGGATTTCAAAATCCTGAACCCAACGTTTTGGATGGTTTTCCTAGGAGACTACACAGATCGAGGTCTGTATGGAGTGGAGGTCATTCACACGCTCCTCAGACTGAGGAAGGAGAACCCCGACCGCGTGATTCTGGTGAGAGGGAATCATGAAGACATCCAGCTGGTCACAAGCTATGGCTTCGCGGCGGAGGCGCAGTTCAAGTATGGCAAGGAATTTGACCTCAGGAAGACAAGTCGCATTTATGATTTTATGCCGACCGTACTCTACGTGGCTTCGGGCTCGTCGGCCATCCAATGCAACCACGGCGGTATGGAACCCGGTTACAGCCCCAAGATGTTGTTGGATGCACCGTCTGAGATTCGTTACCAGATGTTGAGCACCCTCCAAAGGGGGCAGTTCATTGCCTCTAGTGCGGCGCTACTCCAGCAGTTCACGATCACGGAGAGAGCCTTGCTTAGAACACAGTTTTCGAACTTCACCCCTGAGAGTCCAACTCGCCCGTCCGTGCTTGGGTTCATGTGGAATGATTTTTCAATCGTTCGTGGGGAGCCCCAGTTTTCGATCGACCCCGGCCGCGCTTACGTGTTTGGGGATCGATTTACGAGCTACATCCTAGAGAGGGGAAGCGGAGAAAAACGCAAACTCTCTGCGGTATTCCGAGCCCATCAGCATTCGAGTATTCCCAATCCGATGATGCGTAGGCTGATCGCGGCTAGAGGGATCTTCCGACACTGGCAAACCAATGACAACCAGGGAGCACTTGAGGAAACAGGCGAAGAGTTAGCGAAACGCATCGAAACGGCTGACAGCCGATCGATCCCAGAGGGCTCGGTCTGGACCTTCAATGTGGCACCAGACAGCGTCTATGGGGAGGGTTGTGGTTTCAGTTTCGACACCTTCGGAATCCTGCGCACGGGGCCGGTGTTCGCAGACTGGCGAGTTGAGGTGGTGAATCTGGCCCAAAGATTCTAAGACTTGCCTTGAGGGGGGGTTGAAGATGTGATAGACCGCGTCGTGTAGAGAATGTGAAGCATGTGATTGTATGCTGAGTCGACTCACATCGCAGGAACGGGTTGTGGTCTTTCTTGTGGCTGCCTTATTAGTGACCGGATACTTTGTGAAAGCCCTTCGAGAGACCGGTGACAGGGGGGACGGAAATCGAGTCACCCCGAAGGCAGTGCCTGTCGACGAAGGCAAAATGTGAACCTATGTTGGACAAAATAGTAGCGGAAGACCCTCGTTACCAGCGCGACGCATATCTCTTTGTGCGGGAGGCTCTAGATTTCACCCAAAAGAAACTGACCAAGCAGGAAAAAGGGGCGGCGCGCCACGTGAGCGGCCAAGAGCTCTTAGAGGGCATCCGGGACTTTGCGATTCACCAGTATGGTCCGATGGCCATGGTATTGCTGAATGAGTGGGGTATCCGTAGGTGTGAAGACTTCGGGGAGATCGTTTTCAACTTGGTCGAACGAAACGTTCTCGCCAAGACCGAAAAAGACAGTCGGGATGACTTTCGGGGGGGATATGATTTCACCGAAGCGTTCGTAAAGCCATTCCTGCCCCCCAGCAAACAAGAGACCATAGCAGGCCGTAGGATCGACTCGAAGGTTGAGAAAAAGGGGCCCTAACCCACCACCGAGGATCAAGCAGTCCCCAGGTTCGCCTCATTCGAATCGGGCTTGCACCCAGCCTGAGCAAACCGGAGGAGGTTACAACGCCTCCGCGCTCCTACTTTTCACAGCCATTACATCATCCACCATAGCCGTATCAGCGGATTACCCTATTCCACCACGCACTGTGAATCATCTGACACTAGAAACCACTGACGAAGCTCATTTTACCACGCTGGATAACGGCCTGGTCTTAATTGTAAGGGAGGACCACAGCTCACCCGTGGTTTCAGCCCAAGCCTGGTGCCGCACCGGTAGCATCCATGAAGGAAAATGGCTCGGAGCTGGGCTGTCGCATGTGCTGGAGCATATGTTATTTAAGGGAACCCAAAGAAGGGCGCCTGGTCGTATTGACCAAGAGGTTCAGGACGCAGGAGGCTACATGAACGCCTACACGTCGTTCGACCGAACGGTTTATTGGATCAACACCCCAAAGAGCGGAACTGCGATCGCATTGGATGTATTGGCCGACATCATGCAGAATGCCACGATTCCCGAGGAGGAGCTCAAGAAGGAACTGGACGTGATCAGGAGGGAGATGGACATGGGCCAGGATGATCCAGGGCGCAGGTCCAGTCGGCGACTCTTTGAAACTGCGTATGCCGTGAGCCCTTATCGACAAAGCATCATTGGCCATCCCCAGATCTTCAACCGACTCACTAGGCAAGATGTGCTGGACTATTATCAGGCGCGATACGCCCCAAACAATTGCTTTTTTGTCGTTGTGGGTGATGTGGAAGCGTCGGAGGTGATAGACCAAATCGGGGCGCACTACAGAGAAGGCTCTGCACGACCTGTTGCGCCGCTTTACCTGCCTAAAGAGCCGGCTCAGATGGCTCCTCGTCGGCTCGTTGAGGAGGCATCGATAGAGCTCGGGCACGCGCATGCTGCGTGGCATATCCCTGACATTCGCGATCCGGATATTCCCGCAATGGACGTGCTCGCCACAATTCTCGGAACGGGGAGGAGCTCTAGGCTGTATCAAGAGTTGCGGGAGAAAAAAGCTGTGGTTCACTCGATCGATGCCTGGACCTACAGCCCTGGGTCTTCGGGGTTGTTTGGGGTTAGCGCAGTCATTGACGGCGCGCGCCTCGAGGATCTGATGAGGGAAGTCGAGACCGAGATTTCCCGAGTTCAAGAGTCGCTAGTCACTGAGACCGAGCTGAACAGAGCTAGAAACATGTTCGTTGCTGGTTTCTTGTCGAGTCGGAAGACGATGCAAGGCCAGGCTCAGGATCTGGGCGGAAACTGGCTCTCAGCCAGTGATCTATCATTTTCGAAACGGTATCTCGACGAAATCAAGAGATTAACCCCAAAAGCCATCCAAAACGCTGCTGTTCGACACTTAAAGACAACCAACCAAACGACCTACGCCCTTCTACCCAAGGGCTCATCAAAGGGAGCGCATCGGCGCACCGAAGCGACTATCACCAACCCAGTCAGGATGCAGACGCTGGCGAACGGGTTGCGAGTGGTTTTGAAGCGAGATGAGCGCCTTCCATTTGTGGAGGTTCGACTCGCCTTTGGTGGGGGAGTGATCGCCGAGACGCAGCGGACCAATGGCATTTCGTCTTTAATGGCTCGGCTGCTCTCGAAGGGAACACGCACCCGGAGCGCGGTTGACATTGCGGAGACCATCGAAGGCACGGGAGGGAGTTTGGAAGCCTACAGCGGGAACAACATTTTCGGATTCACCCTGGAGGTGCTGCGACACGAATTTGCTACGGGTATGGATTTGCTAAGTGACGTCGTTTTAGAATCCAACTTTCCCGAGGAAGCATTTAGGCGTGAGGTAGAAGTTCATCTGGCTTCGATCGAAGCGCAGAAGGACCAACTCCTCCAAGGTTCGATCAAGACCATGCGCCGAATCATGTTCGGTGAGGAAGGTTATGGGCTCGACCCGTTGGGCAGTCGGACAACAATCACAGCCCTGAATCGCGGAATGGTCGAGGATCACTATCGGAAGCTGGCGGTTGCTGAAAACGGGGTTATGGCGGTGTTTGGAAACTTCGAGGAGGCAACGATCCTTCATGAACTGGAACGTCGGCTAGGCGTGCTGCCTCGTGGGAGCAAGCGTTGTTCCCCGAGCTCAAACGGAGGTGCAAGCGCACCGCTGCGAGGTGAAGTCATACGGGACAAAAAACAAGCGGTCGTGGTCGTGGGCTTCCCTGGGTGTTCGATGAGCGACCCTCGAAGGTATGCCATGGATCTGATTCAAGAGGCATGCAGCGATCTTGGATCGAGAGTGTTTGTACGAATTCGGGAGCGCCTAGGCTTAGCCTACTATCTCGGGGCTCAGAACTTTTCTGGGGTGGGGACTGGATTCTTCACATTCTACGCCGGCACGAATCCTGAATCCGCCAAGCAAGTCGAGGAGGAACTTATGCTTGAGGCGGCCACGTTGGTTGCGGAGGGAATGTCTGATCAGGAATTGGGGCGTGCGAAGGCGAAGATCATAGGTCACAGAGAAATCGCTCACCAAGACTTGGGAGCCTTGGCTCAAACCGTCGCGCTGGACGAACTCTTGGGAAATGGTTACGACAGCTACCTCACTGAAGCGAGTCGATACCAAGAGGTGACGCTCGAGCACATTCGTGAAAGTGCCCAGGCCTTGTTAGATCCAAATCGGGTGGTTATCGTCACGACACACCCGGGCAAAGGGCATGAATCTAGGCTTAAAATGGACGCTGGAACCGAGTGAAGCTTTTCCAAGGTCTTTCGCGTCCTCACGTGGCAAGGTCGTTGGATCCAGTCTGGATCAGGGCTGAAGCACTCTGACGCGGTAAAACCTCTGAGACGCTCCGGCAGAGGTATCGACAACCGACGCCGAGACCGCCTTCGAGGTGATGAAAGGTCGATTGCCTGGAACATCAAGACTGCGCCACCGAGTTCCATTTTCAAACCCATCCGACCACTCAACACGGAAGAGGCGATCAGGGAGTCGTGGAAAACGAATCCTAACCGAGCCCGAGTCACGCTCCACAGACACCCGCCAAGTAGAACCTCCATTCAAAGGGTTCTGCTGAGTCAAGAACTCGAGCAGATTGCTTTCCCCATCGCCGTCGGCATCGAAGTCCCCTGCCCCGATTTCATTGATCGCGGAAGGAAAGACGGCTGGAGCCCACAGCTCATAAGTGCTCGGGGCTTGGGCTAGGCTCATGATCCAAGAAGTGATGAGCTCGACTGCCTTTTCATCGAGAACGACACTTCCGAGAGGCGGCATTCGAAGTGTGCCTCGGTGTTTCATGCGAGTGAGGAGGACGGATTTCTCCGGGCGACCAGGGACGACAATTCGATTCTCGGGATCGCCTAGCGAATCCTTGAGTTTGCCGTGGATGATTCCGGTCTGGGGGAGCGCGGCGGAAATGCGAGCGTCCCAAAAGCCTGGGCTGGCTTGACCGGGTTGATGACACTGCGAGCAATTGGCCGCAAGGTAGGCCCGCGCGCGGAATTCAAGGCTCCAATCGGACTGATCGAGGGAAGGTAGAATTCGCAAGGTCTCGAGGTCGGACACTTTGGCGGTGAAGAATCCGGATTGGTTGAGAGCACTGATTTGGTTGGTCACAACCCCTTGATACTCACAATCCCGGTTCAGCTGGGCCGTGTTGAACCCCAGGGCAAACCCTCCTTCCCTGGTGTGGCACGCGAGGCACTCTTTGCGAGCCGGGTAACGCCAAACCTGAGGTCGGGGAGTTCCCCCGGAATAGATCTCAAGGAGTTCATCCTCACCAAAAGCCGGGACAAGCACGGCGTTGGTGACCGAGGGATCCCATCGATAGGTGACGCCATACATTCCGACCTCCGTGCGAACGAGCACTCGGGTTTCGAGCCTGCGGATGGAGGAAGGGACACCATTGGTCATCTCCATGTCAAAGTGCTTAACCCAAGTCATACCGGAGGGAAAAAGCCAATTCTCATTCCTTGTGAACCCGATCGAAGTCTTGGGGTTGATGAAGCCGAACCAACGACGCTTGAGGGCATGATCCGACCAGAATGGGAGATTGATCTCGTATGGCACCATTCCTTGACTGACCTGGAGTGTCCTGAGATCGGTAAAAATCCCCGTATCCTCTAAAGTGGGCGGCATGAGGTGATCTGGGGAGAGCGTGGTGGGTTGAAGGCTGCGAATATAGGATTCAATCCCGTCGGAAAAGAGGATTTCGCCCGTGGCAGGATGAAGGCCGAAGGTTGCAATTCCGCGGCTGAATCCGATCCATCGGATCTGCCTGGGAGGATCGTCAGCCGGACGAAACATGCCGATATCCCCCTGGACATCCGAGAAGATATACCCCCCGTTCAGCTCGGGATAACGGGTTCCCCTGTAGAGAATCCCACCCACAATCGCCCGGCGTCCTTGGGAGTGATCATATTCAATCAGGGGTGGAAGCAAACTTGATCCTACACCACTGGGCATTGAATTAAACTTCGGGCCTGGGATGCTTCCTTCCATGAAGGCCCAACCATAATTGCCGCCGCTGCGAATGAGGTTGACCTCTTCCCTTGCATCTTGCCCGGTATCATTGCAGTAAAGCTCACCCGTGACCTCATCAAATGAAAATCGCCAAGGGTTGCGCAGTCCGACGGCATAAAACTCAGTGCGCACCTTCTTCGGATCCACAGGCGATCCGTTGAACTCACTCACTCCGGAGTAGATCCAAGGGCTAAGTGGGTCATCAGCGGTTAGAGGCGCGGTTGTGACGAAAGGATTGTCCGGAGGGATGGCATAGTAGCCAGAGGACGCGGGATGAGGATTGGGGGGTAAGCTCTCAGGCCTGCGGTCGACATCGAGCCGCAAAATGCCGCTAAAGAAATCTTTGTCGATGCGCTGGCCATTGTTGAACTGGTCGAGTCCCCCTCCACCATCACCTAGCGAAACATAGAGGTAGCCATCTGGCCCGAACTTCAGGTCACCGCCGTTGTGATTCTGGTTCGGATCAAACTGAGTGATCAAAGGAAGTTCGCTTTGACTGAGTGCTTGGTTCGGATCGGTCGGAGAAACCGAGAATCGCGACAAACGATCGTGCAGACCGGCTCCTTGTGATGTTGTGATGCGAGTTGTGTAATAGAGGTAGAAAAAGCCGTTGGTTCGATACCCGGGATGAAAGGTCATTCCCAAGAGTCCCGCCTCGCCCCCGCGCTCGACCCGTTCTGAAATATCGAGAAAAACGGATGAATTGGGTTCAGCCAAGTTGGTGATAACCATCACGAGGCCGTATTGATTTACGTGAAAAAGGCGGTTGGTTTCACCGGGTGGAGTTACCAATGCCACGACGCTGTAGGTTGGCGTGTAACTGAGTGCGACATCTGCAGAATAGGGATCTGGCTCGGGTGCGGCGGGCATTCGTAACGATGCGGCGGGCAATCGTGGAATAATGGACCCTCCCGGCAAACTATCCGCCAGGACAGGGAACAGCGCCGTCACGAACACCCAAAGGCAGAAGAGCCATCGCTCAAAGTGACGCTGCCACCCGACTCGTCGCCCCCGGAACCTTGATATTGTCTCCACCCCCATTTGATTATAGTGCATGGTTAGCACGGTGTCTGACCGTCCACAAGTCGTTAGATTCGCGGTTTTTAGTCTCGACTCGGGTTAGAAAACACCGGATTCCTCGGTCGTGACCGATCCGAAAGTAAACCACGTCTTCACATTCTTCGAAAGCCTCGGAGGAGTTCAGAGCGTACTGCGTCACCATTACGAAAACGATTCGGCTTGGCAGATTCATTCGAAATTCACGACCGTATTCGAGCGCGAGGCGCGGGATCGGGTTCGGGTTCGTCCCCTAGCCCAGAGCGGCCTTGGTTCCATAAGGTCTTCAAGATTAAAGTTCTCAGGTGCAGTTTCAGACCTGCCCGCTGCAACATTCATTTATCATAACCTCTGGGGCTTGCCGATCTTTGCGGACCTAGACCAATCGAGTCGTCGGATCGGCGTGCTGCACAGTGATTGGCCTACGCTTCGTTACGAACTGGCCGAAGCGTCGGGATTAATCGACGGCTTATTGTGCGTCAGTGATCCCTTGATGAAGATCGCACAGGAGATATTTCCTTCGTTGGCCTCCAGCGGCCGGATCCGTTTCTTGCCCTATCCCATCCAACCGTCTCCCGCCGTCGCGAGGGGGAGCCATGCTCGGCTTCCAAGAGGCAAACCGAGATCGCTCGTGATTGGTTTTTGCGGACGGTTGGTAAACGCTCAGAAGAGGATTGATCGACTTCCGCCTCTGTGCGAAAGGCTGGATGCAGAGGGGCTGAGTTACACTCTCGAGATCCTGGGGACAGGGCCGGAGGAGCCCGGACTACGGAGGCGGTTTTCAGGAAGGAGTAACGTTCAGTTCCATGGGCTAAAGAAGGGGGAGGATTACTGGCGAACGGTCGCACAATGGGATGCTATCCTGTTTACGAGCGACTATGAAGGACTCCCAATTGCGCTGCTTGAGGCCATGAGCGTTGGAGCCGTTCCGATCTATCCGGCAATTGCAAGCGGTGGGGATGAATATGCGCGGCGAGTTGCACCTGAGTGTCTCTTTGATCCTAAGGGGACAGATTTCGTTGCGAACGCTTGCCGGTCCATCCTGTGGCTCAGCTCCAGGTCGGAAGAGACGCGAGGTGAACTCGCGAAGGAATGTATTCAGCAAACTAAACACCACTCGATGGACGCGTATTTCAGGACGTTCTCTGAGTTCTACAACTTTATACGAGGTACCGATCGAATCTCAACGCATGACTTTCAGCCACGCCCCTGCCTGTTGAGCGACCATTTACCTTTTGCGTTGCTCGAGCGGGTGTGTCGGAACCGGTTTTTCATTCCGCCGAAACCGCGGGTCCGGCTTGAAAAGGAACGCTAAAAGACTCACGCTGGCTCACCATTTGCCTCCGATGATAGAGACACTCCCAAAGATCGACGAGTTCTGGCATCCACAGCGCCGGAAGTGCTACTATTGGGAGAGGAGGCTTATTCTGGAGTCCCTCCAAAAGCTCAGCCGCCATGTCCGAGGTGGAAGGCTTTTGGACGTCGGCTGCGGGCGTAAGCCCTATCTCCCTCTCTTTCATTCTCAGTTGGAATCCTATTGGGGTGTGGACTACCCGGTCACCATGGTAAACTCGTATCGCGAAGCCACCCAAGCCGATGCATTTGCAGACTGTTTGCGCCTTCCGTTTCGCGATGCGGTTTTCGACACCGTGCTGAACACGCAGGTTCTGGAGCACGTCCCGAACCCGGGCAGGTTGGTTGGGGAGCTCGCACGCGTGCTGAAACCGGGAGGAATTCTCATCCTATCTGCCCCTATGACATGGCCTTTGCACGAGGAGCCTTACGACTTCTATCGGTATACCACCTACGGTCTAAGATCGATTCTCAGTCAATCAGGCCTTGAGGTGGTGGAGGAGATTCAGCGTGGCGGATCAATGCTCACCCTCTCTCAAGTATTCTTAGACGCGGAACTCGGCGGCCACCACACCGGAGGCGCACTGTGGAGAGTCTACTCCAACTTCCTCTGTTTGCTCGTCAACAGCTTGGGGGCGGTTCTCGACAGGCTTCACTACAATCGGCGCCTTTGTCTGGGCCTCAGCATCGCGGCCAGAAAACCAGAAGTCGGTTAGCAACACGGTAGTCTACTGGGAATTACACTGGCCCCGATGCAGGATCGATCTCGACCGTTTTTCATCTAGAAAAAGCGGTACCCCGGAAGGAGCGCCAGGTATCCCGAACGCCAAGATATGCGAGCAAGGAGGGTGAAAAGCGGCAGGCTCTCATCCCTTCGGGCCACCAGCCTATGGGACGCAATCGGTAGTTCACCAACGCCAAAAGAATATTCAACTCGTTCCAGACTGGAACCATGGAGTCGAATCGTGTCTCGACTTGTTGATCCGAAAAGGGATATCGCCCGAGTGCCTCCGCTTCGTTTTTTGTTGGCCGTTGATAAAAGCAACCGAAGAGAGACTTCAAACATCGTCGAAGTTCCTCCTCTTTAAGAGGGTTCCTCCTGGAAGCACGGGCAAACATTCTCGCATAAGCCGCAATCCCTTGATGAAAATCGGCGAGTCCCCATTCGATGGCTTGGGTGTTCACCTCCGAAGCCAATGTGGGAATGATCTTCCCGGTTGAGGACTCATGATAACCAAGGACAGTGCCATGGTCCGCAGCGGTAAAGATCTCCACCATCGCCTGGTTTAGGCGAAGAATGTCACGCCCATTCAAATCGGCCTCGTTCCAGTAAGCAAAGCGCTCATAACTCGGTTGGGTGCTGTGAGGGTTAGTTAGGCCAAAGTAAAACCCAGGAAAACCAGCCAACTGGGGTGACTGAAATTGAATCAGACGAGACAGACTCTTCTGAAGATTACCCGCCCATCCGATATCAACCATCCCCCAGTCGGAGGTTTCGAGCCAGCCTTCCTGCCTCAAGTAGCCTAGCGCCACTCGGCGGCGGGAAGCAGCGATGCGTTCTGCTTCCCCCTTGATCGCGGGCGAGAGTAACCAGTCGCCGACCCGCTCTCTCCAATGAGGGGTCATATTGACGTCGAGATCCAACCCTTGATCGGACCAGAAACCTGAATGAGCAGCCCGGCTCAACCCAAGCCGGTCTAGGACTTGCCCTAGTGTGAGCCAACGAGCTGGGGCAAAGATCCAAGAAAACTCATCCGTGGAAAGACACTCGAAAGCAGCAGGATGCCATGCTTGGCGAGATCCGAACATATAACGGCACTCGATGGGATAACGATGGTGCTCTACAATGATGCAGGCGATCCGTTGCAGGATTTGCCCGTCCCGAGAGACGAAGGCCAGACGACGCAGTCCCAAGGCAACGGCGCGTTTGAGACACCAATCCACAAAACCGTATAGGACCGGCCCAACCAAACACGCCCCCAAGCCAAAAGTATCGGAGTGCGGACAGTCCGAAGCATCGGCGAGCAATCGCATATTCCGAAGTGCACCACTAAACAAGGAAGCGTGAAGGGGGTCCGAGAAGCCGACGACATCTGCTAAACTCTCTCTCGCCGTGAGGCTGCAGAGGGTTTCTAGGTTCGCCTTGATCCCCTTGCGGGAGGGCACTCGGAAATCCGATCGGGCATGATCGCCGATGTGAATCCAGTGGTCGAAGAGAGGTCGATCGTAAGCGTGCGCCACTTTATCGTAGAGCTTCCCAGACCCCTTGCTGCAGTGGTGTTCGCTGGAAACATAGAGCCCATCACCCTCGATCCAGAACCCTTCCCGCAGAAGGATCTTCTGAATAAAACTTGAGGGCAGATACATGTCACTGATGAACACGATGAAAGCGCCATCTGACCTCGCCTGCTTGAGCCGTCGGCGAACGGCGGGAACCCCGAACAGGGCCTCGGATTCCAACTCCAACTCGAGCTCGGAAGCCGCGTCGCGTCGCGTTGGGGTCCACCCCAAGACACGGGCGATCCTGTCATATATTTCATGGAAGTGAACCTCTTGATCACTCGATGGACCTCGGCAATCGCGTTCAACATCGCATCGAACCTTTTGGAAACCCTCTGGAGTCCCATCGAACAATCCACGCTCCTTTAAACGGGAACCTAACTCCAGGAAGAGGTCGATCGGACGCGAGTAGATCCGAGTCAAGCAGGTATCAAAGACATCGAAGGATACGATCGGCTTGGTCACAGGTCAGCGCGGGGTATGTTCAGATCGGGGAACAAGAATTCGCTCCGTCCAGAGCGATAGAAACATTTGGGGGCCGCTGGAGAGTTGCTTGGCGAAGGTGAGTTGATGACCAAATCAACGCCCGCAGAGAACCATGTAAGGCAAGATGAGCTGATCGCCAGACCGTGCGCCGGTTCATAGTAGGCAATGGCGGTTTTGAGGTTTAATCGAAGGCGACATAAATGCACTTGAGATAGGCAGCCTCGGCAAAGCCTGAGGGATGATCTGGGGGATGAGTTGTGCGTTCTATCTCCCTGAACTTTCTCCGGCTAGCGGCACAGGCGGATAAAACGGACTGAAAGAATTCGTCCTGCGAGACGTGTGCCGAGCAGGAGGCGGAAACCAATATCCCACGTCCTGCGAGGCGGCAAATCGCCCCCGCAGCTAGGCGGCCGTAAGCACGAACGGCGTCTTCACGCTCGGCCTCACGTTTGGCCATTGACGGCGGGTCGACAACGATCAGATCGTAAGGCTCCGAGGAACCACCACCCTGGAACCACTCAAAGACATCTGCGCGGATGCTCGTGCGCGAACATCCAAGACGAAAGAGAGGAGTATTTCTCGCAAAGTTCCTTCCCCCTGCCTCCAGCGCGTGGGGATTGATGTCCACATCGGTCACTTGAGTAGCCCCTCCTCGGGCCGCATAGACGGAGAAGCCGCCCGAGTAACTAAATGTGTTCACAACTCGACGTCCCGCAGACAACGATTCCACCCTCCGACGGTTTTCACGTTGATCGAGAAAGAACCCAGTCTTCTGTCCATGAACGACCTCGGCTTCGAATTGCAAACCCGACTCTAAGAAGATCACTCTGTGCTCAGCGAGCTCCCCAAAGAGCAGGAACCCACCTGAGCCAAGTGCGGAAAGAGGAGTTGTTACGTCTGTCGCACCAATCTCCTGAGCCTCCGGGTTGGACGAGTTGCGACTCATCCTCAAGACGATGACCTTGGGCTGGATCAACTCAACCAATGCGTCACGAATGAATGGCAGAAACGGCAACCAGGCACGTGAGTAGATCTTCAACACCAAGGTCGATGCGTAACGATCAACCACCAAGCCAGGAAACCGGTCGCTCTCACCATGGATCAGTCGGTATCCATCCGTGTTCTCCCCGACTCGATTGACACGTGCCAAAAGTGAGGTTTCTACGCGAGACTTCCAGAAAGCGTTGTCGATAGCCGTTGGTTTCCCTGCGACTAAAACACGGACCCGGATGGGGGAACCGGGGTCATACAGTCCCAGAGCTAGGAAAGCGTCACGACGGTCATAGATGACGGCGAGTTCGCCGGATTTGCCGTCCCGATTCACCTCACGGATACTGTCGCCGTAGACCCAGGGATGCCCCGATCGGATTGCCGACTCAGCGCGGCTCGACACACGAACGCGAAGCCGTGGCTGGGAATGGGGTTTCATTTCAATCAATCATCCAATGCTACAGCCCTAGGTTGCTGTAGAGCTCGTCTACCCGCCGCCTTACTGCCACGTCCATCTGGATGAGCGGTGGCCACTCGCGTTTGAAGCCTTCGCCAGGAAGTTTCTTGGTCGCATCGATTCCGAGTTTCGTTCCGCACGCAAGCTCTGGGGTTGCGTGATCCAGAATGTCAGCGGGGCCACGGGTGAACATCGAGTCCCTCTGGGGATCGGTGTTGGCGCAAAGATGGAAGAGCACTTGGCTGGTATTCTGCACATCAACGTCGGCATCCACGACAATGATGTACTTTGTGAACATCATCTGCCCCATGCCCCAAAGCCCATGCATAATCTTATAAGCCTGCATGGGATAGGTCTTCTTGATGCTCACGAAAACCAAGTTGTGAAACACCCCTTCCGCAGGAAGCGCTATGTCCACAATTTCAGGAAAGTTCATCTGAAAGATCGGAAGAAAGAGGCGCACACTGGCACAGCCGATATAGAAATCCTCCATCGGAGGTATGCCCACGATCGTTGCCGGATAGACCGCGTCTCGGCGGTGGGTAATCGCGGTCACATGAAACGCCGGGTAACGATCGGCTAGGCTATAATACCCGGTATGGTCCCCAAAGGGCCCCTCTACCCTCAACGGTTCAGTCGGATCCACATAACCTTCGATCACAAAATCGGCGTCCGCTGGAACCTCAAGATCGTTGGTTTCGCACTTAATAAGCTCAACTGACCGACGTCGAAGATATCCAGCCAAGAGCAGCTCATCCAGTCCGTCGGGCAGCGGCGCCGTCGCACAAAAGGGATAGATCGGGTCGCCTCCGAGAAAAATGGCAACGGGCATGCGTTGTCCGGTTTCGTAGTAACGACGGCCATGCCGAGCAGCAACTTTCTGAAGCTGCCAATGCATTCCCGTGGTGTTGCGGTCGAAGATCTGCACCCGATACATGCCCAGGTTCCGAACCCCCGTGTCCGGGTCGCGGGTGACCACGCAAGGAAGCGTGATAAAACGGCCTCCATCCAACGGCCAACACTTCAGGATTGGCATATCGAGAAGCGTCGGATCGGTGATCGTCGACGTGGCAGACTCCCCATGGCTGTCCTCCGAATCGAACCGATGGATAACCTCTTTGCACGGACCGTGGCGCGTGGAGGTCGGTCGGGCGTGACGCAAATCGATCGCACGAGCCAAAAGACCAACGGCTTCCTTGATGGTGGTTGGAGGTTTCGCCCGCATCAACCCACCGAGCTCGTCGGCAGCCTCTTGGACGGAGCCAACTCCCATACTCATCGCCATCCGTTTGTGCGAACCAAACGCGTTGACCAGGAGGGGAAAAGAGGACTCACGCCCATGCACAGTCGGACGCTCAAAGAGGATCGCCTTACCACCGCCAGGAGACTTCATCTGTCGGTCAGCAAACTCGGTCACCTCTAACTCAGTGGCGATGGGCAAGGGAACTTTCAGGAGCTCCCCTGCTCCGTCGAGCGCGCGGATGAAATCACGAATTGAATCGTATGCCATGTCCTCCAAAGGCTACATGGCCATCGATCGCTTCACAAGAAAAGCAACAACATCCACCAACCCCACCAGCGCGACGTCACATGTGACGAAGTTGCGGCCAACCCGAAGGCGGCGGTTTACTAGGGTCTGATGATCCGGTAGAAGCGCATCGGAGCCGTTGAAGTCTCCGGATCGCGGAACACGACGGGGTTTGTGATCGCGTTGGTGGTGAGCACCGTTCTCCAAGCGGCCAAGTTAACGGAAGACTGAATCACGTACTTCGCTCCAATTACTCCGGGAAGCGATAGCGCAATCAAACCCTTGTCTTGTAGGGGGGGTGGCATTGAGATCGCAACATCGGGCAGCGACAGGCTGTAGGTCAGGTTAACGATGCCCGTCTGACCGTTGGGGCCATCCACCGCGATGTAATAGGTCGTTCCCGATTTGACCGGAACCGCCACAACACTGGTTCGGCCATCCGATCCGCTGTTGTTATCACACGCGATCAACGAGAGAGCCTCAAACCCCTGGTCGGCCGGCCCGGTGAAGACGCCTAACAGCGTGTCAAAATTACTTCCTTCCGTGCTCACGCGGAGCAGACCGTCAGCCGGGGCCACGTAGGTTGACCACTGAGAGGCTCCACCGATGATTCCACAGAGATCAGGCTCGCCCAACTCAGTGGTCGATCCAAAGGTGTTGAAAACCTGGGTTCCTCGGAAGCCCGAGGCCGCCGCTGCAGATACCTTCCGGAATGAGCGCAAGCGACTGGCTAGGGATTGCGCGGTTCCGGACTCGGCAAGACGAGCAACGTCAAAGCTCTTGTCCGTCACCGCCGTACCGGGGTCGGTCGTCAGCGTCAGATTCGCGACGCTTGTTTTCTCCGTTCTTCCATTGCTGACCACGACTTTATACTGCCCGACGTCGGCAGCCGAGGCTGATGCGATTCGAAATTCCGCTCCGGTGTTCTCGCGGACCAGCTGGTTATTAAAATACCACTGATAACTCACCACGTTCTTTGCAACGACGCTGAACACCACCTCGGATCCCTCGGGTGCAGCGATGTCCACGGGAGCCCCAACAATGTCCGGAGACTGAATAAAGGTTTCCTGGAAGGACCATCCCAATTTGATGAAACCTTCTACGCCCAGTCGCCCATCCACGGCAAAGTAGTAGGTCTGGTTAGCCACAGCATTGAACTCGACAGCACTGGTGAACGAACCGCCTCCGTCGTCATCCTCGACCACCAATTCCAATCTTGAAACCGCCTCTGGGGTTTCGAGGGACCGATAGACGCCCAGCAATGTGTCGAACGAACTACCACGAGTGAAAACCTGCATCGCACCGTTTTTCGGCGCGACCCATTTCACCCACATAGACCTTCCTCCGGTCTTGCCAGCATGCGAAGGTTCGCCGACTTCCCTCGTCGCACCGACGTTATTCGATCGGCCCGAACCGCGTTGTTGGACCTTTCCGGCGACCGTCAAGGTGCGAACGGGCAAAAGTGGTGCAGAGAGGAATGAGTCACTCATTGCCAAACTGTCCACAAGGACATCCACAGTCGCGATTTGGCTCTTCACCCCGGATTCAGTCCCGACGCGTGTGACCACGACGCTGTAAAGCCCGGCGTCACTGGCTTCCGCAGCGGGTCGCACCAGGGAAGAACCTGTTTCGTTGGGAAGAGGTTCGGCCCCCTTCCTCCATTGATAAGCAACCGCTCCTAGACCATCGTCCTGCACGACAACGTCCAAAACCAGGGGTTTGCCCGCAGGAACGGTCTGTGAGATGGGGTGTTGCGAGATGGTGGGAGGGGTGAGAACGATAAGCGACGCTGAGGCCGTTGCCGTCCCTCCAGATGATCTTACCAGCAGGGTGTATGTGGCACCATCATTCACGCCGGCCTCTGCGATCGTCAAAGTACTCTGGTCGGCGTTCACAATGAAGGCATCTCCCTTTTTCCACTGATATTCGAAAGGACCAGTCCCACTGACGCGCGCAATCAACCGCACCAATGCTCCTGCGGAAACGGTCGCTGAGGGAGTAATCTCGATCGAAACAATCGGCGGCCGTGGCTGAATCTCAACGGTGAACCGATACTCGGCAGTACCGCCGTTGAGGTCGGCGACAGCAACACTCACCTCGGCAACCCCAATGGCATCCAAATCGGGCGTGATTAACGCCGTGAGCACCGTTGAATCGACGGAGCCCCTGCTTAGCTCGATTCCGGACCGAGACAACGGACCTGGCGACACTTCCGTCGATGAAGGGACAGAAGCAGAAAACCGCAACGGACTCACAGAAGTTTCATTGCCAGCGACCCGAAAAGAGACGGGCAGTGTTTGATTCTGCAGAATCACGATTCGGTCTCGAATCAATCCGCTGCGAGGCGTGATGGTGGGTCTGCGAGTGATATTCACCGGAATCAAGAGGCTGGATTGACCACCGTCCGTATCAACCACCGTGAGCTCAATCTCGGTGGAGCCAACCTTTCCGAGGCCGGCACGAAGCGAAACCGTTGGGTTACCACCTCCTACGCCAGGGCTGAAGAGTATGTCTGCATCCGCGAGAAGCTCGCGATTGAGAGACCTCCCTCGAAGGACCAAAGCACCGAGCGAGGTCTCAGCATCCGTCAACGTCAAGACGTGTGGCACGCTGGTCTGACCTTCCACCGCCACAATCGGCCCGGCACTGCCAAGGATGATGGTCGGTCTATCGTTGATCGCTGCAACGCTGACGACGAAACTCCGTGCAACGGAAGCATTCAATGCCTCGCCATCATTGATCGTGACCTCCACGGTGAGTCTGCCGCTCTGGTTGCGAACGGGTGTGTAGAACACCTGCCCCGTTCTTCCGTCACTCCCCAAGACGACCCTCAAGCCGGAGATTAACCCGGCGTTATCCCCCGAAACAGGAGTGGCTCGGACGGTGGCGGTCACTCGACCCTGCCCCGCTCCGATGCCAGACTCGTTCGAGGGCCCAGAGGTCACCCCCTTCAAAAGCACTACCTGCTCCGGAGAATCCTCATCCACCAATGAAGGGGACTCAATCACACCAAGTGTGGGCGGATCGTTCACAGCCGTGAGCTCGATCGGAATAACGGCACTGGTCACCAAACCGATCGGATCTCGAACAAACACGGTCAGATTGCCTTTCCCAAACTGATCCTGAGCGGGGGTCAAGCGAACCGTACGGGTTGCGCCCGCGCCCAGAAACTCAACCGACGCCAGCAAGGATGGGTTGTCCATTGAATACGACAGGGTCAAACCGGCAACCCCGGTCGGATCTTCATCGCCAATGGTGATGACTCGGGTCTGAGAAATCGTGTCTTCAGGAAAGGCCAGCAAATCGGAGTCGTTCAGGACCACCGATGGAGCGTGCTGGTTGCGAACAAACTCGACACGGAAGGTTTTCTCCGTCGACAAGGCCGTTGTCGCAGAAGTCGATCCATCTCTCAAAGCACCCTGGTCCTTAACAGTGGTTGTAACATCGACGAAACTTCCCTCACGGGTGCCTTTCGTGGTGAGTCTAAGAAGCCTGGACGAACCTGTCCCGGAGATCTGGATTGCCTCCGGCGTGTTGGGAAGGATCGTGGGATCACTCGAGAGAACCCGGACTTCAAGCCGTTCAAGCGAAGTCTCCAGATCATCGAGCGCGATCGCAGCCTCGACTGTCTGCGTCGAGGTAGCTGCATCGAGTAGGATCCGGATCGGGCCGGGGTTTCCGAGTGCTAGGCTCGGGGGATCGTTGATTGGGGCTACGTTAAGCCGGAGTGTCGTGGCGACCGTGTTGGCCTTCGCGTTCCCAACTGCCTCATCCGAAAGTCGAATGGTGATGATCGCGGTTCCAAATTGATCGGGCTTGGGGGTGAGAAGGATTGTCCGCTTCGCCCCGCTTCCTTCGAGGACGATCCCGGAGGCATCAATCAATCCAAGGTTGTCAGATTCGGCGGTGACCATCAGGTTCTCTGGTGAGGTCTCAGTGTCACCCAGTGTAAGAGCAAGCTCAGCCCTTGGTCCGTCTTCGCTCAAGTCCAGGCTCAGGGGCACGCCTGATAAGACCGGGAGAGCGTTGATGCTGCGAACCTGAACCTTAAACGGAACAACAACAAGACCACCATCGCCATCGTCGATCCTTAGAGCGCCCTCTACTTCGCTTGGTGCGGTGGAATCGGCAGACACGGTAAAGCTGCGATCTCGGCCGGTGCCAATGACCTCACCGAAGATAATACCTCCCACTTCTTGGAACTCGAAACTGCCGGGAACCAGCAATGAGTCGGGATCGTCCACCCCAAGCTTCACGGTAACCGGTTTTGAGTCAGTGAAGACGACTACCGGAGCGATGGGATCCGACGAAGGCGACTGGTTCACGTTCCGGACCAGAACCGAGAAACTCACGGGAGCTGAAACCGCCCCGGCGGAATCCGTGGCGCTTACCGTCAAGGTCGCCGTCCCGCTTTGGTTGGCGGTAGGGATGATGCGAAGCGAGAAACCAGCCACACCCGAAGGGGAGGGAATCACCGAGAGTGAGCTCGACGTAAATAAGTTCGGATTCGAGGACGCGGACACCTCAGCAGCGAAACGCAGATCGTTAACATTGGAATCAGGATCCACAGCTGCTAAGGGAATCAGAGCCTGATGGTTCTCGTCGATGGTTTGATCCGGGATCGAGGCGAGCAACGGCGCATCGTTAATCGGGACAATGGTAACCTGGAATGTCCTCGACGTAACACCACCGTCTGAGTCTCGAACCGCGAATGTGATGTCCGACGTGCCGCTCTGGTCCAATGAAGGATGAAGAATGAGTGTTGAGCCATTCACCAACCCACTTCCAGGTGGGAACAGATTGGGGTTTGTGGCTACCGCCGAAAATGAAAGCAACGCCGTCGAGGTTTCGATGTCACCGGTGCTGAAAGGAATAATCAGATCCGTATCCTCCCCCCCGGCCTGAGAAGAAATCTCGGACAATGTAGGAACATCATTCACAGCTCGCACCAACACCGAAATTCGTGCGGAGGAGACTAAACCCTCCTTGTCCTTTACGGTGACCGTAAGATCCGCTTGACCAGATTGGTTGGGAGCAGGACGCAACCGCAGCTGGCGGCTATCCGAGCGGTTGGGCGCAGCAACGAGGCTGGTAGATCCTTGAGGGAACAAGGTGGGATTTGAGCTCACGACGTCGACGATCAATTGCCCCACCGGAGTGGTATCGTCCGCGAGGACAAGGATCGGTGAGGTGCCTGGGGTATTTCCGTTAATCAGGGTTGTGACCTGATCCTCTTCCATCCGGAACGAACTGGGCGAGGCGATCGTCGGTGGCGCATTAGCGGCAATTATTCTAACAAAGAAGGTGCCTTCGGTCCGGCCTCCGTTGCCGTCCTGAACACGGAGTGTGACGGGAACCGTTCCAACGGCGTTCGCGTCAGCCTTAACGGTGACACTCCATTCGGACTGCGAGCGGATCACTTGGATACTCTCCCGCGGCAAGACAGCCGGGTTGGCACTGAGCACCTCTAAGGTGAGCTGTGAGGCGGCGGTCTCGAAATCGCTGACGACAAGAGCCATGGGAGTGGATGTCTGGCCCTGGAGGAGCTCAATATCCTCCAAGCCGGTGATAACGGGAAGGTCGTTGATTTGACGAACAGTCGCCTCAAATTTCACATTGGCCGACGCCTTGGAATCCGTGGCGGTAATGGTGATCTCGGCCGTTCCGAAACGGTTCACAGTCGGGCGCAACGTTGTAAATCGTGCGGCTTGTGAACCTTCACCGGATTGTATCACCAACGAGCCATCGGGAAAGAGTTCCTGATTAGAGGACTGAATGCGCACCGAAATATCCGCCGCGGGAGAATCCGGATCCGAGACACGAAAACTCACGATCTTCGATCCATCCTCGTCGATGCTCACGCCACTTTCAGCCCCTGAGAGAAGCTGGATCTCGGGAGGATCGTTGACTGCGGTAACAACGACCGTGAAGGTCCGACTTGCCGACGCACCACTGGTGTCCGTGACCACGACGGTAACCTGAGCGCGCCCCGATTGGTTCTTCTCAGGTCGAAGCGTCAAACCGCTGAGATCGGAAGCCACGGTGATTCGAGACTTCGGTAACAAGGAGGAGTTGTCCGAAATCACCTCGATTTTGAGGGAGCCAAGCGGTGTCTCGCGATCGGTTGCACTAATAGGAACAGTCTTTGTCCCACTCTCATCCATCAGCACATCTTCAATGACTGCCAAGCTCGGGGAGGTGTTTGCAGCGGGCTTAACCACGAAACTGAAGGACGCCGTCGAACTGGCACGATCTGGATCCGAGACACTCAAGGTTACGATCGCCACCCCGGAGCGTCCCGAAGCCGGGGTCAAAGTCATCTTTTTGCCGCTGAGGACAATGTTCGCTCGCGGAAGCAAGTTTGGGTCACTTGAATCGACTACGCCTATCGTAAGCTGCGAGGAGGCGTGATCGGGGTCACTCACGAAGAGGTCCACGCCAGACACCGGCTTGTCCTGATCGGTAATGATATCCTGTGGCCGCACCTCGAACACCGGGGCATCGTTCACAGCCGATACGGTCACCGGGAATTGTTTCGAGTCGGTGGCCCCCTTAGGATCAGTGACTCGGACGGTGATATTCGCAGATCCGAATTGGTTACGGGCGGGAGTGAACCGAAGACTGCGACTCGCACCCGAGCCTTGCAGATCGAGGGCTAGGTTCGGAATCACACGGGTATTGCTTGAGGACACGTCGATGCGTAAAGCACTCAAGTTCGCCCCTCGGTCTGGGTCGTTCACTTGAAAACCAATGGTAGGAGAGGCCTCATCCTCTTTCAATGTCACCCCTGTTGGGAGCCCTGTGATGGCAGGAGGTAGGTTAATGGCGGGGTTGACAACCACTTCGAATTCAGAAGAGACCACCCCCCCATTGGGTCCACGTGCAGTCAGAGTCACCATGCTGGACCCCGCTTCATCCTGCGTCGGCTTAAGCTTAAGGGTCCGCGCGGATCCGTTTCCGCCAATCGAAATGGACTTCGATGGTAAGAGTTGCGTGTTGGATGAGGCCGCCTCAAGAGTAATTCGATCAACAGCACTGTCGACGTCGGTAATGGTGACCTCAATCCCCTCCCGCTCCCCGTTCTCCTCCATCACTTGAGTCGGCACTTTCGAAATCACGGGAGGATCGTTCACCGCCCTCACCTCAAGGGAAAACTGCGACTGGGCCACCAAGCCCTTGGGATCCTCTACCGCGACCGTGATGAGTGCCTTCCCGTTCTGATCTCGACCAGGACTGGCCGTCAACCGCCAGTCTCGAGCAGTTGCCGTCGGACTTCCTGCCACCCGTGTCAGTTGGAGGCTGCCCGAAGGAAAAAGGATAGAATCGGACGAAGTCGCCGTAAGCTTCAAATCGTCGGGAGTCTCCCGATCGGATACTCGAAACACCACAGGGCCATAGGTTCCATCCTCCGCGAAAGACGAATCCCCCAGCGAAGCGATCGTAGGAGCCGTGTTGGCCGTGGCCGTCACACTTACCGCGAAGACGCGCTTGGAAGACGATTCACCGTCAGAAACCGAAAGCGTCAGGTCCGCAGTCCCGAACGTCTCAATCGCGGGCCGAATCACCAAGGAGCGCGTCTTTCCCGATCCCTCCAAATGAACGCCTGGAGATTGGATGTTCGACTGGATCCCAGATGGAACGAGCGCAGGATTTGACGACACAAGGCTGAACGTCAACCGATCCAAATCGCTGTCCACATCGTCTACAGAGAAGGCTATCGAACCGCTGACACCATCTTGAGAGACCGTCACCGGGGGGATCGTCCCAATGGAGGGCGCATCGTTCACGGGTTGAACATCGACGACCACATCCTGTGTCGACGTGGCATCCTTCGAGTCTCGGACTCTCAAGGTGATCGTCACTTTACCCGATTGATTCAAGGAAGGAGTGATGGTAAAACTCCGGTCCTTGGCCCCGGAGGAGGGAAGGCCAGCATTCAAGGCCGCCTGCGAAATGAGGCTTTCGTTACTCGTCGTCGCGCTGACGATCAGCTCGTTCGGGGTCGATTCCTGATCCGTGACCTGGAAGCTGAGTGTGAGAGGCCGATCCTCTTGGCCAATCCGGGATGCACTGAGACCCACAAAGGACGGGGGGGTATTGGATGCGGGAAGGACACGCACCTGGAACGTAGCCCGGCCGGTGGTTCCAGCAAGATCGGTCGCAGTAATCGTGACGGTTGCGCTACCTTCGCGACCACTCGCCGGACTCAGCGTCAACGTCCGGCCGTCTGCCGCAAGGGCGAAACTCGTCGAGGGAAGCAACGTCGTATCAGTGCTCGCAAATGAGATGGTCACCTTGTCGTCGTTGGGTAAATCGGCGTCGACCACATCAAGGATCAGTTTGGCAGTTGGGGTGTCACCGTTCGCAGCTCGCGTTAGAACCAACTCACTCCCCCCTCCAGCGGCTTGGGACAATCCCTGAACCGACACAACCCGAGGAGCATCGTTCACGGCTTTCACCGTTATAGTCGCAGAGCCTGAAACCGTGGTCGTTCCGTCGCTCACCGAGAACCGGACCGAGCCCGCGCCAAAGGAGTTCGCCCTCGAGGATAGAGCGAGCCTAGTCACACCATTCTCACCCGTTACAACCTGAGCCGCCAAAAGGAAGGCAGGGATCGGGTCCACGATCTTAATCGTTAGGCCAAGAAGCGGCGTATCGATGTCCGTCAGATCTAAGAGTATCAGGTGCTCGCCGAAGTCCTCCAAAAGCTCCTGGTCCGGAATCGAAGCCACAGCAGGCGGATCTTTGACCTCCGTCACGCTCACGTCCATGACCCGGGTGGTGAGTCCGCCCTGCTCATCTTTGGCAGTGATTGTGACCTTTGCCGTGCCGTACATTCCGGGGGAGGGTATCAGTGACAACAGATATCCCCCGGGACCAAAGCTGACATCCGGGGCTAAGACGAGTCCCGTGGCTGCGAACAGCGGTCTGGTTGCAGGAGCAGGCGATCCGTTTGGTAACATGGCTAAGACGTTCTCAGCCTGTAATCCCACGACAATCTTGTCCGGCGCAGACTCCGCATCCTTCACCGAGAATCGAACTCCAGTAAGAGATTTCCCCTCGATTAGCGTCAGAGGACTAGCAGGAGGTTCCGACGCAAAAGTGATCGTCGGCGGCGATCCCACTCGAATCCGAACTTGCCCAATCACACTTGCGCCGTGCTGGTCCTTTGCTATGACTTCCACGAGTAGAACTCCCGGCTGATCTCCCGCTGGAACCGTCAACCTGCGGCGCAGTCCCAACGAGTTGGCCACCTCGGCGATGACTGGTTTCCCCGCAGAAGACAATCCTGTGGCAGCCGCTTCAAGCACCAAAGCCGTGGCCGGGGTGAGGTCGTCACTCACTCCGAACTCCACGCTGAAGGTCCCTCCCACGCCTACGATCCCTTCGGAAGCCAAACTCAAGGCAGGTGGCGCGTTCACCACAAGTTGAATGGTTTTCGACACCTTATCTCCATCGGCATCCGTGACCTCCACCGTCACCTTCGCAATCCCGGATCGACCTGCCGCTAAACCGATCGCTAGTGTTCTTTCCTTACCGAGGGTTCCCGACACCACCTTACTCGCTGAGACCGACTGGATCACCTGGTTGGGATCTTCTGACGCCACCGCGACCGCGATAAGACTCGCCGCAGGGGTTGAAAGGTCATCGACACCGAAATTCACCTCCACAGTCGAACCCGGCTCGACCACGACACTCTCAGTCAAGACCAACACGGGCGTTGTCCGAAGCTTGTCTACGCGAATGGACAAACTCGTGGAGGTGGCTAACCCCACCACATCCCGAACGGAGATGGTGACTGCGGCTTCCCCGCCTTCAGAAGAAGGGAGAACCTTGTAAGTAAGCACCCAAAACTCGCCCTCCTGAGTGATCAAAAAGTCATCCGGCACCAGATCGGGATGCGATGATTTCGCTGTGATGCTCGCCGCAGAGATCACGCCTTCATCCTTCACCTTAAATCGGACCGCCTGCCGTCCGGCGATCGCCGCGCCATCGCTGATGATTGGAGGATGGTTAATATCGATCGAAAACTCTTTCAAACTGCTAGCGCCTGCTTTGTCCCGGGCGATCAGCGTGAGTTTGGCCGGTGATCCGGTTTGCCCCTGGGCGGCACTCACCCTCAGAAATGGTGCCCCATCCCCGGTCGTGACAACGGTGACCTCTTGCAGAAGTCTTCGAAGCACACCGTCAACAACCAAATCTCCTGCCCCAGGAGCAATGCTAAACGTGACCTGATCCCCTGCATCCACATCAGAAATGGTGAACGGAATAGTCAACTGCGCATCCTCTTTCATGGAAAACGATGCCACTGCGGCCCCCAGCACCGGGGCGTCGTTTACAGGCCGAACGGTAAGTCCGATGGCTTGAGAGACGAAGGCTCCTTGCTTGTCTGTGAGCGTAAGCGTGATTGTAACGTTCCCACTCTGGTTCAGTCCGGGCTTCACATCGAGATAGTTCCCCGTGGCATCGCTCCGAATGGCAATGTTGTCGCCGGATACGAGCGCGACATTTCCTGAAGTAACCTTGAGCACCGGATTGCTATCTGTGTCGTCCGAAACCGTGAAGTAAATCTTCGGAAAGGTCGTATCCTCATCGGTTGCATAATCAACAACCCCACCTGCAAGGGTGAGAACCGGGGCTCGATTGACCTCTTTTATAACAACGTTGAATATGGTACTTCCCTGGAGGTTGCCTGTGTCCTTTGCCACAATCGCCACCTTCAGGCCTAGGGGATAGCTTGTTCCGGTCGGCACATTCGCCTCGCGAATCGTGAGAACTCCATGGCCTTTGCCGGAAGCATCAACCTCCCCGAAGGCCAAGCTGATGTTCGCGTTCTTGATAACCTGTTCGTTGTCGCTCAGAGCCGACACCACCAAGGATTTTGACCCTTCAAAATCGAAGTAAGTGAAGGGAACGGTTATGGGTGTAGCCCCTTGCACGAACTGGTCCACGGTAATCGTGCGTTGAAGCTCGTTATCCAGGGTGACAACGGGGACATCATTCACCGCCACGACATTGACGGACATGGAGCTCGATGATCCTGCGACGCTCACCTTGATCTCGTGCACCCCAGGCTGAGGATTCTCCGACGTGTTCTCATATTGCAAGTCCTTGAGAAAGCCACGAACGTCAACCTCATTCTGCCCTGACAGCCGAATTGTTCCGGTTCCATCGCTTGAGACCTTACCGGATGAGATCCGACTCTGAGTCGGGTTAGCCACCGTAACAACCAATTCGTGCCGTCCCGAAAACGTAACCAACGAGCCTACCCCGACGTTAAGAGGATCCCCGCCCTCTCGATAACTGAGGCTTGTATTTGCCGTCGACGCTCCTCCTCCTCCCAGCCTAACGAGAGATCCGCCCACTGAATCCGCCCCAACTAGGACTACAGCGAGATTCGCTGGATTTCCGCCTCCAAGCGCACGAACGGACCAGCTATTGTCAGCACCTCGTGCCCATAGTTCGCTAGCCAAGCTGCTACCACCTGATGGAGGATCCGCGACAATGACTCCCAGCTTTGTATTATCGGTCAAGCCCGAGAACTGAGCCGTCCAAAGGAATCGTGCCGATCTGAGAGATGCGGACAATGGCACGAAAATTCGGGTCGTCCGGCTGCTCGGGGGCACCTCGACGCTCCCAGAGCTCAGCTCGGCACCCGGCGTCGCTAGGCCCTGGCTATCAGGCGGGCCATCAAACGCTCGGATCCGAACCGTGAGGCTTCCTCCTCCCGTATAACCATTTGGGCCAACAACCACGTAGGCACCGGTAATCGAAACAGGGGACGAGGCGGATGGCGTTACGCTCGAAAGAAGCACCTCATCTCCGAACTCCACGCCTGGGTTAAAAAGCCCTCCCCGCCGACCTGTGTCGTTGTCATAGATCACGCCGGCCAGGAGCCAAAAACTCGAGAGCGTTATGGCGGCTAAGAAGCACGCCAAGTGAGGGCGAGTCTGGGAGATTCTGGAATTCATAAAAATGTGCTAATGAACAAGGGACCTAATATTCAGACGGGCACCAACTTCCCCAGCGCCTCTGAGGTGACCCTTTGATCGGAGAGTCCGCTCTAAAGAGCAACTTCTGCCACGCTTGCTGATTACGAGTAGACAGATTCCTAATACCAACCGTACGATCCAAAGCAAAGCCAAAACACTTTCCGCCATGCGTCTACGACGGATCTCGTAGCCGAAACTCCGACTCCGCTCGCCCATCACAGGAAGAAACCAGCTTCTGCCTCACAGATGAAGCGCCCAGTCGAGGCGAGATAAGTCTCTAAGCATCGACCACGCCAAGGTGCCCGCAACAGCGTGACGCGTAGAAGATTCCTTGAATGGGCCGTTGGAACGGTAAGGAGTAGGTCGGTTCGGGATGGATTCTCTCAAAAGTGCAGATCTTTTGAGTGAGAAATCGAATCAACCCGCGAACAGGCCAGTGGATTCAACTACCGGGTTTGATCGCAGCAGATTGTTTGAGGTCCACGGGGAGGTCGGAAGGATCGAAGGTCTCAACCTGCATCCTGACAAGACCAATCAAAGGGACATCGATCGGAATAGGTGCCGTCGAGCGATCGACAAGCATCGCAACGGCCACCACTTCAGCACCTAGAGATCTCACAATCTGGATTGTTTCGAGCGCTCGCCCGCCTTGGGTCACCACGTCTTCAACCACGAGACACCGTTCCCCTGGTACGAGCTTGAACCCTCGACGAAGAACCAGTTTGCCGTTCTCTTTCTCAAGGAAGATGAACCTCGACCGAAGACGACGCGCCACTTCCTGGCCGATCACAAGCCCACCCATCGCTGGTGCGACAACCGTCCGAACGTTCATCTGCTCGCAGCGACGTGCTAGTTCGGCACCTAGGACCTCCACCACGGGCATCTCCTGGAGCGCGAGAGCACATTGAAAAAACTCTCGACTATGCCTTCCGCTGCGCAACACGAAATGGCCCTTTAGCAAAGCACCTGAACGTTCGAAAATGGCGAGGATTTCAGATTGATCCATAACGTGAGAGAACCGCTCAAAAGAAAACGAGGTGCTGGAAATGCCAGCACCTCGTCAAAGCAAAACACGTCTAGAGCTTACTTACGACGCGAAGCAAAACCAAGAACCGCCAGACCGGCAATGCCTAAAGCGATCGTGCTGGGCTCAGGAATCACCGGCACACCGTCGATGATGGCGGCAAAACTGCTATCAGCACCAGCGAAGGATTTGAGAGACCAATCGTTTCCCTGACGTTCCCAGTAATCAGTGAATCCCCTACCCACTGTGGGCGGGCTGTAGAGGTTCAAGCCAGCACTCTCACCAGCGGCCGTGTCAATACCGGTGTAGGTGATAGTCCAGGTGAATGTCGAAGGAACGACAACAAGTCCGAGGTCACCCAAATCTACCGAAGCACCGGTGGGAGCCTCAGGGATTTCAAAGGCTTGGCTATCAAAAATCAGCGAACCCGGCCTCCCAAGCGGGCCGTCATTCTTATAGAACCGGATACGAGCGGTCTCGTCACCACTGAAACCCACACCGAGATATTCAAAAATGAAAGAATTGATCTTCGCGGTAGGGTAGAAACCAGTGTCGAGAATAATCTGATCACCGAACTCAACCCCCGGAGTGATTGTTTTTCCAAGTGGTGATGAGGCATTTTCGTAAACGATCTTGGCTTGGGCTATTGGGGCCAACGCCAACCCGAAGGCAACAAGCGCGAGGAGATGCTTTTTCATATTCAGATTGAACTCAGAAGTGGGTGTGACAGGACCGATGTGACTTGGAGAACTTATACAGGGTTAGGAGGAGTCGCTTATTTCGTGTAAGCCCGCACCGTAGCCTCATCCAAGATGATTTGAATGGCTTCGTCGTTTGAGACTGTCTCGGCTGGGATTTCTGCAGTAACTAAGGCTTTCTTCAACGCTGAATCAGTATTGTTAACCTCTGCCTGCACACTCTGCGAAACCGCGTTCTTGATGGTGCTCACGACGTTGTCAGGCAACTTAGCCAACTCAGTGGCCGCAGCACTACCGGCTTCAAAAGTAACCGTGCCACTTACAGAAACCTTGACCGTGCCGGTGATTAACTCCTTGAGAATCGCGGTGCTATCGAACGTAACTGCAGCACCACCCGTCGTGTTTGCAGCCGCTGCTGCAGCCTTCAACTGAGCGGTCACCGTGTCGGACAGCGCCTTAACGACAGAGATCGAAGTCGCCACAACTTTGACCTTCCGAGTCGTCGAACCACCCCCCGTGGCCCCAGCGACACGACTAGCCCTCACTTCTTGACCGATTGGTGTGTTTTCCAAACCAGGCAACGCTTTTACTAAAGCCTCAGAGATCGCAGAAGCCTGAGCAGGTGCCCCGTAGATCAACCCGGTCGCCACCACATCAAACTGGAGCGGGAAGGCCTTCGCGATCGGCGTCACAACCCGAACCACTTCCGAAGGAGCACCCTGAGAAATTGCCAAACAAATCTTCAACAACTGAGCCGGTTGCAAGGCCGCCAACGCGAGCGCAACGTCCTCACTTTTCTTGGGACTCGCAGCCACTGCAGCCTTCGCGATGCCGAAGAGGCCAGTCGGAACCATCTGCGCTGCTGTCGACGCAATCTTTGCCGCAGCACTGGGAACCTCAGAGACAACGGAGCCCACAACGCCAGCAATCAACTCGGGATTGTTCTTCGCCACGAAGCGAACGATCTCAAGAGCAGCAGCTTCCTTTTCAGCTTTGGCACTCTTCGCCACAATCGAAGCCGCCACAGCAGGCCTCTCGAGTGTGGTCACTTTTTCAAGGGCCGCAACGATGGCAAGGGAGCGATCCTTTGAAACACCAGCCGCGCCCACACTGAGTGAACCAGCCGCCAGAATTACAACCAGGATACGTTTCAATGTTATCATAAAATACTCACCATAAAAAAGACTGATCCCTCATCAACTTCCGCCGACTTTAGCGATCCGCTCAGCAAAGTCAAACCTGAATCCCGAAGGAGATTTTTTTTTTTACCATCCTGCACAGTAGCCTGAGACGCTAATACTAAGACCCTGGTTCCAGAAAATTTCAACCCTTTTTAAACGAACGGCATTACGGACCCACTCCCACGGCTGAAATCATCTGCATACTACCGGCACACTCGGCTTTGGCAACTCCGTTTTTACCGCGATGCCCAGAATCTTGCTTCACCTCGCGTTCCTGACTTCCGTTTGAAATCAATCTTGAATTGCTTCCGGCTTTGCTGCGAAATGACCAAACCCGCAAGGGTCTCGTACGTAGTATGAACCTGGCCGATATTCTTACAGCAGATCAAATCGTCACCGACCTTCGGGCCGCAGACCGGTGGCAGGCTATCGAAGAACTTATCGATCAGTTGATCGCGACTGGAAAGATCAGCACCGCCAATCGGGCTCAGATCATCGCGGTTGTTCGCAAGCGCGAAACCTCCATGAGCACGGGCATTGGATTCGGCATCGGCATCCCCCACGCCTCCACCGACCTGATCCCGGAAGTTGTCGGTGCCCTTGGCCGTTCTAAGTCGGGTGTTAACTTTGATGCCCTCGACAACCAGCCCGTTAATTTGGTGATGCTCTTTCTCGTGCCTCACGGCCAGTTTCAAAAGCACCTCCATACCCTAGCGAACATCGCCAAACTGCTCCACAAACGCGAATTTCGAAAAGCCCTTGAGGATTCCGCCGACGCCCATGAGATGTATCGCCTCATCAAGCGTGAATCTTCTACCAAGTGAAATGCCCCACCTCATCCTTGCCGATCGCCTCCGTGAGGCCGTCGTTTCGATCCTTCCAGACGCCGACACACGTGTTTTGCAGATCCAGGTCTGCCCTGATCCCAAGTTCGGGGACTACCAGACCAGTGGCGTTATGGTTCTCGCCAAGAGTTTAAAGAGAAACCCTCGCCAACTCGCTACGGATGTCGTCGCCAATCTAAAAATTGACGACCTCTGTGAACCCGCTGAAATCGCAGGAGCGGGCTTCATCAATTTCCGGCTTCGGACGACGGCCATCGAATCCGCTCTCACGAAGGCTCGAGGGAACATGGCCGCCCTCGCAGGCAGCAGTGGTCATCCTCGTACCTTCGTCGTCGATTTCAGCTCCCCTAACGTAGCCAAGCCGATGCACGTCGGGCACATTCGCTCGACGATTCTCGGCGACAGCATCGCCCGGACTCTCCGATTTTTAGGGCATGCAGTGGTCACAGATAACCACCTGGGTGACTGGGGCACCCAGTTTGGCAAACTCCTAGTTGGGTGGAAACATCATCTCAACGCGGAGGAGTTAGCCAGGGATCCGATGGCGGAAATGGAGCGCCTGTACAAACTCGTCAACAATGCCTGCGAGGCCGATGCCTCGACGCTCACCCAAGCCAGACAGGAGTTAAAAAAGCTTCAGGACGGAGACGAGGAAAACCTTGGAATCTGGAAGGAAATGATCCGTTGGTCGTTTTGCGAATTCGACCGCGTTTACAGCCGCCTTGGAGTTCAATTTGATCACACGTTGGGGGAAAGCTTTTACAACGACCGCCTTCGCGGTGTCGTGAGCGATCTGATGTCGAAGGATATCGCCCGCGCCAGCGAAGGCGCGACAGCCGTCTTCTTCGATGGCGATCCCGAGCTGAAAGACCACCCTGCCCTCGTCCAGAAAAGCGACGGAGCGGCGAACTACACCACCACGGATCTCGCGACCGTCGCTTACCGGATCGCAACCTGGTGTCCCGACGAAATCATCTACGTCACTGACGGTCGACAGCAGTTGCATTTCAAGCAACTTTTCAAGATTTGTGAACGTTGGATTCCCGCCCCACGCCCTACTTTCAACCATGTGTGGTTCGGTTCGATTTTGGGAGAGGACGGCAAGCCTTTTCGAACCCGCGCCGGGGAGACGGTGCGATTGACCGACCTGTTGAACGAAGCCGAGGAACGCGCATTTCAAGTCGTCACAGCAAAGAACCCAAGCCTCGAAGAATCGGAGCGTCGTGAGATCGCACGGGTGGTCGGGATCGGGGCTGTGAAATATGCGGACCTTCTCCCCAACCGCCAAAGCGACTACGTGTTCAGTTGGGAGAAAATGCTGTCGTTCAACGGGAACACCGCCCCCTACCTCCAATATGCCTACGCTCGGATCCGCAGCATTTTTAGGAAGTCGGTGGAAGATCCGACCGGAACAGGAGTCGAGGCATCCGCGATCCGCCTCATGCACCCCGAGGAACTGCGGCTCGCAAAGCAACTCCTTAACTTTGGTTTAGTCGCCCGTGCGGCGGGGGCCGATTGCCGCCCTAATTATCTCTGCAATTACCTCTACGACTTAGCAGGGACGTTCGCTCGATTTTATGAGGCGTGCCCGGTGTTGAAGGCGGAGGCGCAGGATCGAGCAAGCCGACTTGCAATCTGCGAGTTAACCGGCGATGTACTCAAGGCTGGCCTCTCTTTGTTGGGAATCGAAACCATAGAGCGAATGTAGGGCTAGATCTTCGAGCCTGCTCCATGTGGTGAGTTGAGAGGTCGACTCCCCTTAACGCTACGGACGCTTGGCCCTGCGGATCTTCAGCGATTGGTAGAACTTCAGCGATTGATGGTATTCTTCCAAAACCTCCGGTGGAATCAGCGCCTTGGATCGATCGATTTCCTCGCGCGCTCGGGCGATTAAGAACGCCGCCTCCTCAGCACTGGGAGCCACAGACTCACCTTTTCGATCGAAGTAAAAAGGGGCGCTGTGAGCGAACTGAGTGCGACCCATTGCAGTCTCAGTCCAGCAACGAACCGCTAGCCAACCGGGACCATCGATACGTATGCGCTCGAAGATCATTCGAGCCTGCCCCTTCGAAACTGCGATCGGGTCCTCGGTCTCGGAGATCACCTTCCCGTTGTAGACCACCTCCGCTTTTGAGATCGGACCCGAATTGGCCATATGCACCTGCACGCGAATCGTGCGGGTCGAGTTCCCCGCAAGTTCAAAACGCGTGCCCGGCAGCTGGCCCTCAATGGAGGCTATCAACATGGGGCCGGTCGTCACAAAACTGCGCCCTGCTTTGAGGCCCTGCATCCAAGCATCGAAGCTAAATTCCCCGGCGAGGTGAACATAGACGCGTCCAAATCCCAAGGGCACGGGGTGGACGCCGTTGGCTGTCCCAGCGGTAGGGCTTATACGAAACCCACAATTTAGGAGCGCGTAATAGGTCTGAAATCCGTAGAGCGCCCAGCCCTTCTCGGTCTCGAGGCCGCCATGTTCCAACCCCATGTAATCAGGAGCCGGAACAGCCCACTTGCGAACGGCAAACTCGGCTCTCCATAAATGGTTGTTGGCCAGTTCGAACAAATCGGGCTTCACGATTGGCACGATGACCACAGACCAAGGCCAGTTGTGTTTCTCCAGGTCAATAAGCGCACCCTGAGACCGTGCTAAGGCCACAACCCGTTTGAGAGGAAACACCGGAACATCAAAGGGCTGCTTGTGATGCGCTATCATAAAGGCTCCAGAGGTATGGTTGGTCCCACCCGTCGTAAATATTTCGTATTCGCTGTTTAGCGGGTAATAGACATGCGTCTGGTCGACACTCACAGGTCCACTCAGAAAATCGCCCTTAAAGTTTCTGGGACCATCCTTGGGGGCAACAGAATCCGCAGTCGCCCAATGCACGACCGGTAAGACAACATTTACATCCTCGGCCAGCTGAACATTGGGAAGGTCGTCGGGGGTGCGATGTACGTGGGTGTCGCCCGAAAACCATCCCATGGAAGCCATGTTGACGAACCGATCCAAAGCGAAAACATGCGCCATCCCCGGCGCGCTGGTGACCACGATGTTGGTTTGAACGATCCGATACTCCTTACCCCGTTCTACAGTCAGTGAATAGCGTCCTTCGGGGAGGTCAACAACGAAGGGGTGCGCCGACAATGTCGTGTGTTGCTCGACTGCATTCGTATTCCCTCCGTGCTGGCGACGGTACGAGATCGCAGAACCGACGGGACTAGCTGACCTCGGGAAGAACCATTGGCCTGATTCCGCCCTGATATAAAGCCGAGCCGCAATCGGCTCAGCGGTAGCACTGTCGACGATACGACCTGTGAACGTGACCGGCACCCCGGCGGAGGTTGTCGCCCAGAGTGCGAGGAAGAGCAGTAGTGGAAATGAAGGCTTCATCGGTTTGAGGAAAAAGGACGCAGGCTCATGGTGGATCATCTTGGGATTCCCACACAAGAAACGTTTTGGTTCAGACCACCAAGACTGCGGAACGGTCGAAAGCAAGCACGTGAGCACAACGTCCACGGAAATGGAACGACAATTCAATTGAAGCTTCCACAAGCTCCTTCATCATGAGCCCCCCAGCCAATCACTTCACCTACTTACGAGACCGGATCGCGCTCATGAACACAGAATCATTAAAAGCCTTGGCTCAACTCGATCCACGGATGGGTGCACTGATCGCGCGAGTGGGACCCATCCACCATGAGCCACGCCGGCTGCCCACGTTTCAAGCGTTGGCGCAAGCCATCGTCCATCAGCAGCTCAGTGGTAAAGCTGCAGGAACGATCCTCTCCAGATTTCAATCCCTTTATCCGAGCCGCACATTTCCGGAGCCAGAGGATGTGGTTGCCACTCCGATGGAAGTGCTGCGAAGCGTCGGACTCTCTCGGCCTAAGTCGTCGTACATGATCGACCTCGCATCCAGGGCCGTGGCGGGGAAGATCCCATCGACGGAACAATGCGACAGCATGACAGACGACGATCTAATCCACCTGCTTACAGAGATCAAAGGCATTGGGTCGTGGACGGTCGAAATGATGCTGATCTTCAACCTAGGCCGATCAGACGTGCTGCCGATCCACGATCTTGGAGTACAAAACGGGTATCAGAAGGCCTATGGGAAAAGTCGACGTCCAACCGCAGAACAACTGGGAAGGGCAGGACGGAAGTGGAGTCCGTATCGGACTCTGGCAACGCTCTATTTATGGAGAGCCGTGGACCTGTAACCCGAGGTTGACGTTCTAAGCGACCGAATCGAAGAAAGGATGGTGGGCGATGAGGGATTTGAACCCCCGACCTACTGCGTGTAAAGCAGACGCGCTAACCGCTGCGCCAATCGCCCATCTTGCATCCATTGAGGTTGCAACGGGACCAGTTTGCCTTGAGGGATGCAAGGGGCAAGCCATTTCGCTCCACAACGCGGTGGAAAACGACCAGGGCAGAATGCGATTTGGACCGAGACAAATCGGTTCGCGGAGGGTAAGACACTGAGGCATCCAATCCGACCAGCCACCCTGATGAACACACCACCGCCAAAACAAACCCGTGCGAAGAAGCGTCGTGGAACCTTCCTCTGGGTCATCCTGGGGCTCGTCATCCTCACTCGTTATGTCTGGCTACCCGATCTGTGGCGCATGCCCGAGGATCATCGAGCCGGTTTCGAGCAGCGTATGAATTTCGGGCCACAGCGTCGGATGGACGGGGCTCGAACGAGTAGTCTCAAGCCGATCTCTGAACTCCCCAAAGACCTTTGGCGACTCGAGATTGAGATCCGCCCCGAAGACATGGATCGTCTTCGAGGCTATGCCTGGAACGGGTGGAATGGGGGGCTGATGGAACGCCCAGAAGTAAATGCCACGGTTCGGGAACGGGGCGTTACTTACACGAACGTAGCGATCCATCCCAAAGGCTCCGCCGGCAGCTTCCGTCCGATCGATACCAAGCCCGCACTCACACTGAACTTCTCCAAAAACGCCCCTAAGCAGAAGTTTCATGGTTGGAACAAGTTGTCGCTCAACAACTCGGTTCAAGACAACTCCTACTTGTGCGAGTCGATCTCAAGAGAACTGTTCAACGCGGCCGGCGTGCCGGCACCGGAGGCGAAACACGCAACGGTGCTACTCAATGGGAAAGATCTGGGTCTTTACGTAGCCGTCGAAGGTTACGGGAAGGCGTTCGTGAAGAAGCACTTTAGCAATTCATCCGGGAACCTGTATGATGGAGGGTTCTGTCGAGAGATCACCGAGCCCCTTGAGGTGAACTCGGGAGATCATCCCGACGATCGATCGGATCTGAAACGGCTAGCCCAAGCCGCATCAAGTCTCCCCGCCTCCAATCGATGGGCAAAGCTCAACCAGGTTCTGGACATGGATCGGTTTTTGTCGATGCTCGCGATGGAGGTCATGACCTGCCACTGGGACGGCTACTCAATGAACCGTAACAACTATCGGGTGTTCCATGATTTGACAGCCGATCGCATGGTGTTCATGCCCCACGGCATGGACCAGATGTTCGGAGCCTTTCGATCAACCCCCACCAGTTCCATCATGCCAACCACGCGAGGGCTCGTGGCGAGAGCGGTCATGGGCACACCGGAGGGAAGAAAGGCATACCTGGAGAAGGTGGCGATGCTACGGACGAATGTTTTCAACGCTGAAGCGATCACGGATCGAGTGATGGAAATCTCACGCACCATTCGCCCCACCTTGGCCGCATACCATCCTTCCATGGCGGAGGAGCACGACCGCAACGCGGCATATCTCTGTCAAAGGATTACGCAACGCGCGGCCAGCATCGAGGAACAACTTCTACGCCCTCGCGAAGGCCTCCATTTCGATCCCTCCGGGACAGCCAAACTCGCAGGTTGGTCCCCTCGCACAAATCCAAATCAACCGGGTACGGTCGAGTTCGAGACAACCACCGAGAACGGCAAAAAGCAGCTTCGGATCAAAGCCAAAAACGGAGGCAGCGGTTCGTGGCGGACGCGCGTAACCCTGGAGGGCGGCCAATACAGCCTTGAGGGAACAGCACGTGGCATCAACTTGAAGACGGGAGGCGTGGGGCTCCGCGTCTCGGGGATCCAAGCGGGCCTCAAGCGCGCCAATGATGGAGAAGAAATCCGGCTCACTTACCCGTTCCAACTTGGCGAAGCCATGACGGAGTTGGAACTCATTTGCGAGCTTAAAGGCAGCGATGCGGAAGTTTCGTTCGACGCCGAATCGCTTCGTCTTGTGAGGCGCTAGTGGTTGAAGAGAAATTCCTTGCTGGTTAGAAGTGCCCAATAAATGTCCTCTAACACCGGCCGTCGGTCCTCCGACGAGGCTTCCGCCAGAGTTCTAACAAGGCTTTCTTTCTCCTTTGCCGCGGGAAATCGAGCATAGGCACTCAAATAAGCAGACTCCACCAAACGCTCAAAGTCGAGCCCTGCCCCGAGATCCGAATCGATTCGCCCACCCTTCGCCGAGAGCTTCTGATTCAACAAATCCCCGTTCGAAAGGTGGAGCACCTGCGCGACGCTGGGGTCTGCGGTGCGTTCACATTCGCAGGTTCGGTCACGATCCGCTCTCCCGAATGATTTCAGAAAGTACGAATCCACATTCGAATCCGGCAGTTGCAGTGCTCGCCAACCCTCTGGATAAGCCCCAAACCGCGTGGGAACCCCCGTCACCTGACTGATTGCATCCAATAATACTTCGGCCATGAGACGACGTGGATAGTACCTGGAATAGTAACGTGCATCGGCCGCATTACTCAGGGATGCGATCGAACTCCGTTGATAGGTTTGGGACTGGAGAATGGTCCGCATGAGTGACTTGAGGTCGAACTTCTTTTCCGCCAGCGCCTGGGCAAGGGCGTCAAGCAGCGCTTCGTTACTCGCCGGGTTGCTCAACCTGAGATCGTCCACTTTCTCGACCAACCCAACGCCAAAAAAGTTCGCCCAAATCCGATTGGCGATGGCTCGAGCGAAATAGGCATTGCTGGAAGACGCAACCCAATCGGCTACAACCGCTCGTCGATCGTGATCACGATCCAGCGCTTGCGCCCTGTCCGGTCCAGGTCCCTCAAGGGCCCTAGGAGTTTGAGGCCGGCCCTTGAGGGGCTGAATCAGATCCCCATCCGAAACCACGAACACATGGCTCTCACCATCGACCGCCCCCGACTTAGACCGGATACGAGCGAAGAGGTTTGCGAAACCGAAATATTGGTCGTTGGTCCATTTCTCGAGAGGATGGTTATGGCATCGGGCGCAATTGATCGACATCCCGAGAAAGGCTTGGGAGACATTTTCAGCAGCCAGCTTGGGTTCGTTATGGAGGATGTAAAAGTTCGCCGCCCCATTTTCAAGCGTGCTCCCCTGCGCCATGATCAGCTTTCGAGCCAGAACATCCCATGGAGTATTCAGGGCCACTTGCTCTCGAATCCACGAATAAAAGGACCACATCGCCGCAGGACGGAGTCGCTTACTCTGCACGAGCAGGAGATCGGACCATTTGTAGGCCCAATAGTCCACAAACTCGTCGCGCTTGAGCAGGGTCTCGATCAACACGTCTCGCTTGTCCGAGTTGGAGTTTGAAAGAAAGGCCCGAACCTCATCGGGCTTTGGCAGCACGCCTACCGTGTCCAAATAGGCGCGTCGAATGAACTCAGAGTCCGAGCACAGAGCGGCTGGGACCAAGCGCAGATCGCGTAGCTTTCTTAGGACTAGCTCATCAACGAAGTTTCTGGGTGCCTGAACCTCGAAGCTCTGGGTTTCTACCTCATTCGTAAACGGTACGGTGATGAAAGCGGTGGAAAGCTTGCTGAGATACCACGCAGTGACCGCACCCTCCCCCGGGCCGACCACAGAAATCACGCCGCCCTCCGAAACATTGGCCACCGCCTCCACCGAGGATGTAAACTTGGCCCAAGGCGTCACATCCTCAGTGTTGCCGTTGGAAAAACGGGCCCGCACCTGGATCGGCTGTTTGGATCCGACGGATGAAACCGTGCGTGCAGGCAGGATCTCAATGGATTCGATACGCGGATCATTCTCGCTAGGCCGAGGGGCTCCTTGAGCAATCCATCGCGCAAGGCGCTGGTATTCGACGGAGTTGGCGTCAAACTTAACACCCCCTTTGTGAGGCACGGCTCCGGTGGGCTTGAGCAGGAGCAAGCTCCGCTCAGGTTCGGCCGGAGACACTCGTCGACCCAAGGCTTGGCGGGTCAGCGCCAGATAATCCCCGTCATCATCATAGCCGCGCAGAGAGAGCTTAAACCCGCCCTGTCCAGCAGCGGCACCGTGACAGGCACCACTGTTGCAACCAAAGCGGGAGAGGATCGGCTGCACCTGGTTGCGGAAACTGACTGGGTCGGCGGCCCATGCCTTCAACAAAGCCAAGTTGAACGTCAGGCAAAGCCACAAGGCGAACCACGACACCGATTGCGATCGGGGCTTGCGGTCCTCGTGGAGCAAGCGAAAGGCGGTCATGAAAAAAGCTCCCGAATGGGCTGCGTGCCGAAATCGACCAATGGGAACGGCCTTGAGTTGGGGCCAGGAAGATGCGTTTCAAGATCCAGCCCGAGGCTGTGATAAATCGTCGCCACCACTTCAGAAGGCTTGACCGGCCGCTCGACCGGGTAAGCTCCAATGTCGTCGCTCTTGCCGATCACTCGCCCGCCCTGAACACCTCCTC
>Ga0172373_10001038_pt1 | contig 45096 bp, 31 predicted proteins | sample Lak10m_2_FD_114546 | JGI IMG/M metagenome (GOLD analysis project Ga0172373, IMG submission 114546) | Freshwater microbial communities from Kabuno Bay, South-Kivu, Congo - kab_092012_10m | ecosystem: Environmental > Aquatic > Freshwater > Lake | place: Democratic Republic of the Congo... | reverse complement strand
CTGGAGGAACAACACCTTATACCTACGATTGGAACATTGATGGAACTGGTGACAATGATGACACACAAGACTTAACGAATCTAGCTACCGCAACGTATACCCTTACCCTGCGTGACGCCAATTCGGCAACAACAGGATGCGTGTATACGCAAAACTACACCCTTACTGAACCTACAGCGATTCAAATAAGCAGTGTCGTGACCCCAATCACGTGTAATAATGGAAGTGATGGTGCGATTAATATCTCTATAATTGGCGGTATAGCTCCATATTTTATTGATTGGAATACAGATCAACGGGGAGATTTTGACGATATGGAAGACTTATCAAGTTTGAGTCCTGGATTGTACTCCATAACTGTGAAGGATAATAACGGTTCAACATTTGGTTGTATTGATTCAATGAATTTTACATTAATAAATCCAGCAGGGATGAATATCACTTTAACACCACAGCTCTATGCTGGTGGATTTAATGTGACTAGTTGTAGAAATGATGGTTCCATTTTAGCTGATATTACAGGGGGCACTCAACCCTATTCATTTGACTGGAGTATAGATGGCCTTGGTGATCATAATGACACGAAAGACTTAAGCGCATTGGATTCAGGATATTACCAACTTATCGTTACCGATATTAATGGATGCCAAGAATCTGACAGTATCCACTTAAATAAAGCGCCACAATTAATCATACTTCAATTGCAAGCTGCCCTTAAAAATGGGGGACATAATATCAGTTGTAATGGTGGAAGTGACGGTAGCATTTCTTTTGCTGTCGGTGGCGGAGTATCACCATATAATTATTCATGGACAGGCCCTCCATCGGCTATTATCGGTCCAATTAATCAAAACCAAGTCAATGTAACCGCCGGAACTTATACTGTTGCAGTCACAGATCAACATGGTTGCGTAATTGATTCCTTGATTACCCTTACAGAACCACCACCTCTTATTATCCAAGCACAAGGTGACAGCCTGCTCTGTTATGGTGATGCCAATGGAAACCTCATCGGGAATTTAGCAGGAGGAACAGAACCATACACAGTAGTTTTAACGTCTAATGGCTTACCATTTCAAGTACCAAACTCTGGAGGAAGTTTTACTTTCACGGGACTTAGTGGAGCAAATCAAGGTGGTACTAACTTCTACACGGTAATTGCGCATGACGCAAATGGTTCAACAGGGGGATGTGCCATAAATCTTGATTCCATTCCCATTTACGAACCACCTCCAATGGAGATTTCAATGACAGCATCAACCTACATAGGTGGGATAAATGTAGTGGCATGTTTGACTAACGGTATTGTTACCACATTCGCCTCTGGTGGAACAGCCCCATATACCTTTGATTATTCGACTAATGGATTTAACGGATTCATAGATCCTAACCCCATTCAAGGATTAGGAGCAGGTATGACACACGTGTTGGTTAAAGACAATAAAGGATGTGTACTAGGGGATAGCATCGCGCTTATTACCTCTCCCCCTTTAATTGTTTCAACTATTTCTTCTCCTATAAAGATTTCTGGACATGCTATTTCATGTTATGGCGGACAAGACGGGTCTATCAATTTAGGTGTTCAAGGAGGAATTGGACCTTATACCTTCCTGTGGACAGGAAATCAACCTATAAATCACCCCACTCAAAAAGACCTCGATTCACTTTACCAAGGTGCTTATGCTGTGCTTGTAACAGATCAAAATGGTTGTATGACCGATACCACTATTGCATTGAATGAACCAACACCAATTATTGGTCAATTTACGATTACAGCAGCACAATGCTTCAATACATCCACGGGCTCAATACAATCATCTATAACAGGTGGAACACCTCAATACGCGTACACGTGGAGCGGACCTGGTGGCTACACATCGATTTCATCGAACTTAAATAGCTTACCTGCCGGCGCCTATACCCTTAATCTCCATGATCAAGCAGGTAATGCTGGTGGTTGCTTTTATGATACCACACTGATAGTAAGTGAACCGCCCCCAACAGCACTTACTATTGATACGATTGGTGAATCTAATTTTTGTACGGGTGACAGTGTGATTTATACCGTAAACGCAGCATCAACTTATTTGTGGAGCACAGGAGATACCACACAGAGCATCACTGTTTACGCCAGTGGTACATTTGAAGTAGCTATACTAGACAGCAACGGTTGCGCTGCAAACTCAGGGATATTTACCGCACTCGCATTTCCAAATCCACAAATAAATGCAGGTCCCGATCAATCAATCTGTTTAGGAGATAGTGTGATATTAACATGTACTGGAGCAAACACCTATACTTGGAGTTCAGCTGTTGTTGATGGCGTCTATTTTTACCCACAACAAACGGCAACGTATTCGGTTATTGCAACTACCGATTTAGGATGTCAAAGTGCGGACAGTGTAGTCGTTTTAGTAAATGAACTCCCTGTTGTTTTTGCTGGAAATGACCTAACAATTTGTGAAGGCGAATCGGTTTTGCTCACTGCTTCAGGCGCACCTTCATTTACTTGGGATAATGGTGTAATTGATAGTCAACCTTTTATACCCGGAGTGGGCACACACAACTATACGGTTGAAGGTGTTACTGAATTTGGTTGTACCGATCAGGATAATTTGATGGTTACAGTCAACCCTTTACCTACACTCGATTTAATATTCACCCCCTTACAAGGTTGTATTCCTCAAACCTTCACGATACAAAACCAAGGGTCAAATGCAAGCTCTTGCTTATGGTCCCTAAGTAATGGCATGACAAGTAGTTCTTGTACTTCGGCAACGTTTACCATTACAGAACCGGGTTGCTACGACATCACTTACACAGCCTCCAACAACCAAGGATGTACGCGAGATGTGATGGAAGAAAATGTGGTTTGTTTAGAGGGTTACCCCACAGCCGCTTTCAAAGCGACAGATACCGAACTGACGACAATAAATACATCCGTTTTATTTACAAACGAATCCATTGGAGCAAGCAATTACCTGTGGGATTTTGGGGATAACACAGGAACACAAAACACCATAGACGTATCACATAACTTCCCCGATATACCGGGATATTATCTCGTAACATTAATTGCGATGAGTTCTTATGGTTGTGCGGACACTACTTACAATTATATCGAGATAGAACAAGAGCAAGTGTATTATGTGCCGAATACATTCACTCCAAATGGAGATATATTCAACAATACGTTCAAGCCGATATTTTATGATGGGTACAATCCCTATAACTACGTACTATACATATTTAATCGCTGGGGACAACTTATCTTTGAGTCGCATGATCCGGAAGTCGGTTGGGATGGATCCTACGGATCGAATCAAGAAATTGATATGGTGCAAGACGGGACCTACACCTGGAAAATTGAGTTCATGTTGGAAAACACCAATGAAACAAAAACTTTAATTGGCCACGTCAATGTTTTAAGGTAGTTGCGTTTTATTGAATTAATATTATTTTTGACTCAACTATAACTATATCTCTTATTTTTAAATAAGAGTCTGAACAAAACCAATGCTAAAACAAACCGCTACTCGCATTAGTCGTGCTAATGCGTTTCTAACTTGTATTTTATCAGCAGGATTCATCATGTTGGGATCCTTTGGCCATTTGTTAAGCCAAGACCTTATTCATGTATCCTGGTTCAATGAGCAAGAAAAAACCTTACAAGTATCCTTTACAGGATCGGTTGAATCGAGCGTTGTTCATTTGGAATTATCTGATAACAAAGGGAATTTGATATTTTATTCGGACCAATTTGAATTGATTTACTCGCCGAATTATGCTTTAATTCCGCTAGATATGAATTTGCCTGCGGGCACCTACCATGCCTTGCTTCGTGCTTCAGATAAAGAAATTAGATCTGAATTTATGCTCCCATGAAAAAGCTGCATTTAAGTTTTATACTGATGATATCCGTTCAATTATTGACTGGGCAAATAGTAGATCCGTTCAGTATTCGATTTCAGACATCCGACAAGGGTGGTATTCGCTACATTTCAAATGCTTCTTTGAGTTGTAACAGTTCCCAGTCGGGATGTACAGGTGCTAGAAACGAAATTCCACCAAATGGCACGAATAATAATAACTATTTCAATTCGGCCTACATCGATATCGATAATGATGTTTCCACGTTCATGTCGAGTAGCGACAGTATTTCTTTACCTAATTGTAGCTCGATCCTTTGGGCTGGATTATACTGGAGTGCTTTAGTAGCACCAACACCCGCACAATATGCCAATCGGAATCAAGTTAAGCTCAAGGTCAATAACCAAGCTTATCAATCACTAACGGCAGATGAAATTCAGAACAATACAGTTGGTTATAAAACTTATCATTGTTTTAAGAACATAACAGCAATTGTAGCAGCTGCTGGATCACAAGCCAGGTACACTGTGGCCAATGTTGTGACAACATCAGGTGGTGCAAATCAATGGGGAGGCTGGTCAATTGTCATCGTCTATAAAAATCCGTTGGAAAACATGCGTAACCTCACGGTTTTCGATGGTCTTGCCAATGTCAATAGCAATGCAGCAGCTTCAACAGTTGACATACCCATTTCAGGTTTCTTAACCCCACCTTCTGGACCTGTCAACCTTGAACTTGGTGTTATTGCTTACGATGGTGACAGAGGCTTAACTGGGGATCGACTTCAATTTAAGGGTGCAGCTTCATTTCAAACTATTTCTGATGCCACACATGGTTCCAACGACTTATTTAATAGTACGATTTCATACAACGGTGTGCTCACCCCTTTTCGAAACCCGAGTTATAAAAATACACTTGGTTACGATGCCAGCATTTTTGTCCCTAATAATACAACCAAAAACTTCATTGGTAACAATGCTACAAGTGCTACAATTCGCGTAACAACAGGAGGAGAAACGATTCTTACCAATGTTTTAACTTCCGCAATCGATATTTACGAACCCGATTTACGGGGCGCAATTACTGCAACTGATTTAAATGGTGCCCCCCTTAACTCGGGAGATATTATTGAATATTCTGTTTCTGTAGGGAATTTTGGTTCTGACGCTTCACTGCAATCCTACATGATTGATACGTTGGATATACGTACAGAATTAGTGCCAGGTTCTATACGAATTACATACGGTCCCAATTCCGGAAACAAAACCGAAGTTGCTGGTGACGACCAAGCAACTTACACCGCTGCAACTCGAGTACTGCGCGTAAATATTGGCACAGGAGCGAATGCAACAGTTGGCGGAACAATTGCAAACTCGACTACGGGAACGGACAGTACGGTAGTCAAATTTCAAGTTCGCGTAACAAATGATTGCATGATCTTAACTTGTGACAATTTGTTAACCAACAAAGCCTATTTATATGGTAAAGGAAATATATCAGGAAATCTTTGTGATAATAACGGTCTCTCCGAGCGATATGATATAAGTGGCTGCCCTAAAATACAAAACTCTCAAATTCAATTTAATACAGTAGGATGTTCTCCACCTGTAATAACTTCAAACGGACCTATTTGCGCAGGTCAAAACATTCAGCTGAATGTAAATTCATCAAGTTTGGCCGTTTATTCTTGGACAGGCCCTAATGGCTTTACCTCATCGTTGCAAAACCCTGTTATTCCTAACGTCCAACAAATCGGTCAACAAGTCTATAACCTGCACATTTCGTTCCCCTACTCAACTTGTACATTTGATTTAAGTACAACAGTAACCGTCAAAGCAGCACCAACCATTACACTCATTTCAAAAACAAATGCATCATGTAACGGCCTACAGGATGGACAAATAGTAACCACTGCAAGTGGAACTGGAGTGTTAACCTACGCTTGGTCAAATGGAGGAAACGCTGCAACCTTGTCTAATATTCCAGCGGGAAGTTACACCCTCACCGTTACAGATCAATCGTGCCAAGCTCAACAAACTTATTCCATTACGCAACCAAGCCCATTACTCATTAGCGAATCTCATGTGAACGTCAACTGTGCTGGAGCTGCAACAGGTTCAATTGATTTAACAGTAAGCGGTGGCACTGCTCCTTATACGTATGATTGGTCAAACGATGGTACGGGCGATTTTAATGACCTTCAAGATATTACGACTTTACTGGCTGGGAATTATTCCGTAACCGTTAAAGATGCACTTTCAAACCAGAGCGGATGCACGGCAAGTTTATCGGTTCAATTGAGTCAACCAACTGCGCTTGCGGTTACAACTTCGAAAACTGATATTGCGTGTTTTGGAGGATCAACCGGTACTATTTCATTAAACCCCACTGGAGGAACAGCACCCTACAGCTATATTTGGTCGAATGGTGCAACCACACAGAACTTAAATAATCTTGCAGCAGGATCTTATGCAGTGACTATTCGCGATGCAAATGGAACAACTTTTGGTTGTCAAACAACAGCTTTGGTTCAATTGACTCAACCCACACAAATTCAACTTACAAGTAATAAGACCGATATTCTTTGTTATGGTGGCGCAACCGGATCGATTGACATCAACATTACTGGGGGAACAGCTCCTTATACATGTAGTTGGTCAAGTGGTGAGGTTTCACAGGATTTAATGAATAAACCCGCTGGTAGTTATACCATTCAAGTAACCGATGCCAATGGAAACTCGAATGGTTGTTATGCAACTTCAACAGTTGCACTTACTCAACCCAATGCACTCGTTGTAACCACGCAAAAAACCGATTTGCTTTGCAATGGCGGAAATTCTGGGGTTATAGACCTTACTGTTTCAGGAGGAACAGCACCATATAGTTATTTATGGTCAACAGGTGCCGTGACGCAAGATTTAAATCAATTAACTGCAGGAAATTACACAGTATCCATTCACGATGCCAACGGCAACACTAATGGTTGCAGCTCATCTGCAACGGTTTCATTAATTGAACCAGTAGCCCTTTTAATAACCACACAACAACAAGATGTACTCTGCCATGGTGCACAAACAGGAGCCATCCAAACAACCGTAACCGGAGGAACCAGTCCATACACCTATACTTGGTCGAATGGATCCCATACTCCGAATTTAACTAATTTAACATCAGGAGTATACACCCTAAGCGTACATGATGCGAATGGGAACTCTGGTGGGTGTTTAGCTTCGCAGACAATTTCGATTAGTCAGCCAGGGGCAATTCAAACCTCCACCAATTTAACACATGTAAGCTGTAACGGAGGAGTTACGGGTGCAATTGATTTGAATGTTAGTGGCGGAACAGCTCCTTATGTCTACAACTGGTCAACGGGTTCAAATCAACAAGATTTACAAGGATTGGTGGCAGGTTCGTACACCTACACTATACATGACGCAAATGGAACAACAGGTGGTTGTAGCACAACATCGACCGTAATCATTACCGAGCCAACGGCGATTCAAGTGAGCCACATCAAAAATGATATTAGCTGTAATGGAGGAAACAATGGCAGTATCGATTTGAGTGTTTCTGGTGGTACAGCACCTTATACCTATTCTTGGTCAAGTGGCGAAACATCACAAGACATTTCCAACAAAATGGTTGGAAATTATTCAGTATTGATTCACGATGCTAATGGTAATTCTGCCGGCTGTTCCAGCACATTACAAATTAGTCTGATTGAACCAAACTCCATTCAAATCGTTTCGACTGTAACACCAATTTTGTGTAATACTGGACATACTGGAGCAATTCAACTTTCCGCAAGCGGTGGAACCGCTCCTTACACCTACACTTGGTCTTCAGGTCAAACCACCTCATCAATTAATTCTCTAGGTGCTGGTAATTACACTGTTTCCATTCATGACGCCAATGGTATTGCAGGCGGATGTCTTGCATCAAAAACTGTTCAACTTACAGAACCTCCAGCATTATCTATTTCTTACAACAAAACAGCCATTTTATGCCATGGTGGAAATACAGGTGCAATTGATATTTCTATTTCTGGTGGCACAGCCCCTTATTCCTGTTCTTGGAGTTCAGGTCAAACTACACAGGATTTAGCTGGCCTGTCAGCTGGAAGCTACTCGTTGAGTTTACACGATGCCAACGGTATTGGTGGAGGATGCGCCGCAACTGAAACTGTGCTTATTTCAGAACCTGACCCTTTAATTGTTTCGCTGCTTAACACCGATGTTGCTTGTCACGGAGCACAAACTGGAGCAATTGATTTAACAGTATCTGGAGGTACTGCGCCTTACAGCTATTTGTGGTCAAATGGCTCAACTGTTGCAGATTTATCATCATTACCGGCAGGAAATTATAACCTTACTTTACATGATGCAAATGGGAATAGTGGAGGATGTCAAGCACAAGCAAGTACGACGATAAACCAACCTGAAGCAGTTGTTATCACTGCAACAAAAACCGACGTTTTGTGTCAAGGTGCATCAACTGGCGAAATAAATGCAACCATATCAGGTGGTACTGCTCCTTACAGTTATTCATGGTCGAATGGCTCATCTGTGGAAGATTTATCCTTGTTGACGGCAGGAAGTTATACCTTACACGTTCATGATAGCCAAGGTAACCAATTCGGTTGTGCAAGTTCGAAAACTATCGTAATTAACGAACCTTTGCCACTAATCGTTTCAAGTTCACCAACGAACCTCGTTTGTAACGGCGTACCAACAGGATCAATATCCATTTCTTTATCCGGAGGTACCGCTCCTTATCACTTCAATTGGTCAAATGGTTCTACCAGCCAAGACCTTTCCTCATTAGCGGCTGGTACTTACACCCTAACCGTAAATGATGATAATGGAAATACATTTGGTTGTACCGCTACAACAACCATTACCATTGCTGAGCCAAATGCCGTCAATATCATCGAAAATCATGCAAATATTTTATGTAATGGTGCATCAACTGGTGAGGTTGATCTCACGATTACCGGGGGTACTCCTCCCTATTTAATTTCTTGGTCGAATGGAGCAATAACCGAGGATATCAATTCATTACCGGCAGGATCATATACCGTTTCTATTAGTGATGCCGCTGGAGGGGTTGGTGGTTGCACAGCTTCTAAACAAATTATTCTCACAGAACCAACGGCAGTTGCTCTAGCCTTAAGTCAAACAGATGTCGTTTGTCATGGGGCACAAACCGGGGCCATTGACCTTTCTGCAAGCGGTGGAACGCCACCATACACCTACAATTGGTCGAATGGTAGCGCTATACAAGACCCTACGAATTTGGCGGCAGGAACATATCATGTCATTGTACACGATGCCAACGGATCCGTATTGGGTTGTGTCGACACTATCGAAACTACCATCATTCAGCCTACACCACTATCACTCAGTGAGACCCATACCGATGTGCTCTGTCACAGTGCAAGTACGGGGGCTATCGACATAACTCCTACTGGTGGAACACCGCCTTATACCTTTTCTTGGTCAAGTGGACAAAGTACTGAAGATGTTCAACAACTGGCTGCGGGAAGTTTTGTTGTTAACGTTCATGATGCTGCCGGTACAACGTTTGGTTGTGCTACACAAACTCAAGTTGTCATTTCACAACCGACGCCTATATCCGCATCTGCAACGCCAACACATGTCCTGTGTCATGGAGCACAAACCGGAATTATCGACCTTACTATAAATGGCGGAACTAGTCCTTACTCCTATTCGTGGTCCAATGGCAGTTCACTTGCTAATGCAAATAACCTAGCAGCAGGAAGCTACACGGTAGCTATTCACGATACAAATGGTGATACACTTGGCTGTAAAACAACACTTTCAATTAGCATTACAGAACCAACGTCAGTTGCTCTAGCCTTAAGTCAAACAGATGTCGTTTGTCATGGGGCACAAACAGGGGCCATTGACCTTTCTGCAAGCGGTGGAACACCACCATACACCTATAACTGGTCGAATGGTAGCGCTATACAAGATCCCACGAATTTGGCGGCAGGAACATATCATGTCATTGTACACGATGCCAACGGATCCGTATTTGGTTGTGTCGACACTATCGAAACTACCATCATTCAGCCTACACCACTGTCACTCAGTGAGACCCATACCGATGTGCTCTGTCACAGTGCAAGTACGGGGGCTATCGACATAACTCCTACTGGTGGAACACCGCCTTATACCTTTTCTTGGTCTGATGGACAAAGCACTGAAGATGTTCAACAACTGGCTGCGGGAAGTTTTGTTGTTAACGTTCATGATGCTGCTGGTACAACGTTTGGTTGTGCTACACAAACTCAAGTTGTCATTTCACAACCGACGCCTATATCCGCATCTGCAACGCCAACACATGTCCTTTGTCATGGAGCACAAACCGGAATTATCGACCTTACTGTAAATGGCGGAACTAGTCCTTACTCCTATTCGTGGTCCAATGGCAGTTCACTTGCCGATATAAATAACTTGGCAGCAGGAAGCTACACGGTGGCTATTCACGATGCACATGGTGATACACTTGGCTGTAAAACAACACTTTCAATTAGCATTACAGAACCGACCGCAGTTACAGGTAACCTAACACATGTTGATATACCTTGCGCAGGTAGTCACGAAGGCAAAATTTTTACCTCAATCGCGGGAGGTACGCCACCCTATTATTTCAGTTGGTCTAATGGTGCTTCAACGGATAGTTTGAATTTTCTTGCACCGGGAGTTTATACAGTTACCGTTCACGACCAAAACGGAATAACAAATGGTTGTTCACTGGTTTTAAGCGATACCATTAAGGAACCTAATCCGGTAGTCATTGTTGCAGCAACTGCTACTCCTGTAAGTTGTTTTGGCGGTAGTGACGGCGGAATAGATTTATTGGTAGAGGGAGGCACACCACCATATTTTTATCAATGGGATAATGGAAGTCAAACAGAAGACCTGAATGGAGTACCTGCAGCAAATTATGGGGTAACAGTTCATGATTCTCAAGGCAGCAATTTTGGATGTAAGGCAACAATAAGTCAATTGGTTGATCAACCAACAACTTTGGTAAAGGCTCACCAAAGCTCACCAATTCACTGTCATGGTCAACAAACAGGATCAATTGAAATATTTATTTCAGGAGGTACTTCACCCTACAGTTACTCCTGGTCGACTTTCGCCGGAGCACAACTCAGCAGCACAACGGCAATACTTCAACAGATTCCGTCAGACCTCTATTTGGTGACAAGCACAGATGCACATGGATGTTTGATTAAGGACACCATATTTGTTCAAGAACCTGATGAAATTCAGGGAATGTTTCAGGTTCAAGATGTTATTTGTAATGGCGAAATCAATGGTTCAATTGAAACAAGTATAATTGGTGGTACACCAGGTTACACCTATGCATGGGTGGGACCCAATGGCTATCAATCCATCAACGAAGATATAACCCAACTCGGAGCAGGAAATTACACATTACACCTCTACGATTTTATGGGAAATACAGCTGGTTGTAAGTTGGATACGTCATTTACAATCGTTGACCCCCCTTTATTTCAGTCTAACATTACAATTTTTGGAAATCAACCTTTTTGTTTTGGTGATTCTGTTGTTTTAACTGCTTCTCCTGCCATGTCTTATTTGTGGAATACAGGTGAAATAACACAGAGCATTGTTGTTTACAACTCTGGAAATTATGCAGTAAGTGAAATGAGTACGACAGGTTGTATTTCTAATTCACCAAATGAAATTATCAATGTTTTTCCTATCCCAGAGGTGGATACCGGTCCAAATGTAGATCTTTGTATTGGTGACTCCACCCAACTTAATGGAACGGGAGCAGCTATTCTTACTTGGAACCTTGGGCTTGTTAATGGTAACTTTTTTACACCTACACGTGATACAACATTACACCTTACAGGTACCTCACCATATGGATGTGTGAATATCGACTCAGTTCAGTTAAAGGTGCATTTACAACCTGAAATCAGTGCTGGTAACGATATCACTTTATGTGCAGGAGATTCAGTCATTTTAAGTGCTTCAGGAGGTGTTTTATACGATTGGACACCCAACATTATTGATGGTGTTAGTTTTGAACCAGATACAGGCAGTTTTCAATACATCGTAAAAGGAGTATCTTCTTTTGGTTGCATAGGATACGATACACTTCAACTGATCGTCAAACCACTTCCTTCAATCACTTTAACAAGTTCGGAACATGCTGGATGTATTCCACTTACTGTAACCTTCAAAGCAACCGCTCAAGAACACTTACAGCAATGTAATTGGATTTTCAATGATGGAACTACCCATGCGGTATGCGATAGTTTAACACGAACATTTGATCAACCTGGCTGCTATGACCTCAGTTACCTCGCAACGTCACAAACGGGCTGCAGTCAGCAAGTGGTGATGAATAATGTAGTTTGCGTGGAAGCATACCCGGTTGCATCGTTTTACCCGGATCAGCCCGAAATTAGCATGTTGAATCCGCAAGTAGTTTTTGTGAATACATCTACAGGTGCCACAACATTTAACTGGGATTTCGGTGATAACACTTTCGGTAATTCTATTGTTAATCCAACACACGTTTACCTGGATGAGCCTAAAAACTATTTAATTTCGTTAATTGCATTCAACAGTTTGGGATGCTCTGATACGGCGTATGCATCGGTTAAAGTGAAGGAAGATTTAATCCTATATGTACCAAATTCATTCACTCCAAATGGAGATGACCACAACAATGTATTCAAACCTGTTTTCACCTATGGTTTCGATCCGCAACAATATAAGTTGATCATCTTTGATCGTTGGGGTCAATTGATTTTTGAATCACATGATGCTTCAATTGGTTGGAATGGTACATACGGATCCAATAATGAAATTGATGCCGTTCAAGACGGAACTTACACCTGGAAAATTGAATACGTAAGAAGCGAATCCAACGAGCGAAAAACGGTAATTGGGCACGTGAATGTCTTGAAGTAAGATTCGCTATATTTGTGAAAACTTGGTTCATGGACAACAAAGCAACTTCAATCAACGCACTTGGCGAATTTGGATTAATCGATCACCTTACGAAAGGTTTCACCCCACAACATGCTAATACGCAATTTGGAATTGGTGACGATGCTGCTGTTATTGCAATTAATGACCATGAATCATTAGTGATTTCGACTGATTTATTGGTAGAAGGCATACATTTCAACATGATGTATATGCCCCTTAAACATTTAGGGTTCAAAGCAGTTGCCGTTAACGTCTCTGATATTTGTGCTATGAATGCGCGCCCTGAGCAAATTACGGTTAGCATAGCGGTATCTAGTCGATTTCCCTTGGAAGCATTGGAAGAACTCTATGCTGGAATTAAGCATGCCTGTGAGGCTTACAAAGTAGATTTAATTGGAGGAGATACAACATCATCTGTTTCGGGACTTACAATTTCAATCACAGCCGTTGGGCGTGCCGAAACAAAAGCAATAACCTATCGTTCGGGAGCGAAAGAATTTGATTTACTTGTGGTAACAGGCGACCTTGGTGCTGCATATATGGGACTTCAAGTGCTGGAACGCGAAAAAGAGGTATTCAAATCAAACCCAGAAATTCAACCTGATCTTGATGGACATGATTACATCATTCAACGACAACTCAAGCCAGAAGCACGCTTGGATGTAGTGGGATTTTTGAAAGAACTTGATGTTGTACCAACTTCTATGATTGATATTTCAGATGGTCTGGCATCAGAAATACTACACTTGTGTAAATCAAGCGGTGTAGGCTGCCACATCTATGATGAAAAAATCCCAATCGATGCGCAAACGTCTGTTTGTGCGATAGATTTTAATCTGGACCCAAGTACTTGTGCACTTAATGGTGGCGAAGATTATGAATTATTGTTTACCATCAACCAAAGTGATTTTGATAAAATCAAAGGAAATCCGCACATGACCATAATTGGTCACATGACAAATGAGCGCGACGGGAAGTATTTTATCGACAAAAATGGATCTGCGGTGACATTACAAGCTCAAGGTTGGGATCATTTTGAGTCCTGATCTTTAAACCAACTGGCATATTTGACATAATTATTGGCAATGCGTTGTACTTCACCTTCAAACAACTCGGGTGTAAGTGTTTTTACTTTTTTTGCCGGTATACCTGCATATACACTCCACGATTCAACACGCGTACCTTCTAGTAAGACTGCGCCGGCTGCAATAATACAATTTGATTCGATGTAACAATTGTCCATGACAATACTGCCCATACCGATAAGAACGTTATCTTCCACCGTGCAACCATGAACCAAAGCATTATGTCCGATAGATACATTATTACCCAGTTTGACTTTTGTGCGTTCGAACGTACAATGTATGACCGCACCATCTTGAATATTGACTTTGTTGCCCATCTCTATGGCGTTAACATCGCCACGCACAACTGCACTAAACCAAACAGAACAGTCGTCCCCCATACGCACATCCCCTACTATGGTTGCATTCTCTGCGAACCAACAACCCTTACCAACTTGCGGTTCAAATCCTCTACATGCCTTAATTAATGCCATGTTATATATATTTACTAGCCTCCCGTAAAGCGAGTCCTTTTAGTTCCGAACTTACTAAAAATTCTTTTACTACATCGGGATTGGTTTTACTGTATTGCCGTAATGACCAACCAATTGCCTTTTGGATAAAAAACTCTTTGTCATGCTTAACTGCATGAATCAACTCAAAAAGGAGATGAACATCTGTGTCTTGACGGTAAAACAATTGAAAGATCAAACAAGAACGCCTAACCCAAAAAGATTCATCTTGGCTAAAATTACTTATAACTTCTTTGCTATGGCTAGGATATGCTTTACAATATGTCCCGAGTACATGTGCTGATAAAAAATCAACCGTATCCCACCATGCATGTGTTGTCAGCAGGCTGTAAATTCGATCACAATCCTCTAGGCGATACTCTGCGACTTTCAATGTCCCTAAGATATCTAAAGCACAATAATGAAACTCTCGATTTTCCTGATCCCAAAGCTCGTTAACCGCGTGCCACTTCTGATCAATCGTATACATTTTTTTAATCTGCTTCAAATAGGGCATAAATATTTGCCTGCGCTCTTTAGCCGAAACACCATGAAAAACAAATTTATGTTTCATGTAAGCAGACATGGCTTCACCTTTTTCAAGTGAAGCCATGCTCAAAAAATCTTGTTGCAATGCTGCAACTAATTCATCTGGGTTTAAAAACATGATCTAACTGATCACCCCTAATTTTTTCCCAACCTTAATAAAGGCTGCAATTGCTTTATCTAAATCAGCTTGTGTATGTGCCGCAGAAATTTGGGTACGGATACGCGCTTGACCTTTAGCTACAACTGGGTAGAAAAATCCGATCGCATACACTCCTTCTTTCAGCAATTCATCTGCAAACTGCTGAGATAATGCTGCGTCGTAAAGCATAATAGGAACGATTGGTGAATCGCCCGGTTTGATATCAAATCCAGCGGCGATAATTTGTTCTTTAAAGTAAGCAGTATTCGACTCTAACTTGTCTCGTAATTCGGTTGTTGCGCTCAGTATTTCAAACACTTTATTTGCTGCACCCACGATAGATGGAGCCAAGGAATTTGAAAAAAGATATGGACGCGAACGTTGACGCAACATTTCAATAATTTCTTTTTTACCCGTAGTGTAACCTCCCATAGCACCTCCAAGAGCTTTCCCTAGGGTTCCTGTGATGATATCGACACGATCCATAACTTGACAATATTCAGGAACACCTCGACCTGTTTTCCCAATAAATCCAGCAGAATGGCATTCATCCGTCATGACCAAAGCATCATATTTATCTGCCAAATCACAAATCTGATCCAATTTAGCAATATCTCCATCCATGGAGAACACGCCATCTGTAACGATAATTCGGAAACGTTGATGCTGAGCTTTTTTCAATTGCTCCTCTAAGTCAGCCATATCTGAATGCTTGTATCTGTATCGTTGTGCCTTACACAAGCGAATACCATCGATAATTGAAGCGTGGTTTAATTCATCCGAGATAATTGCGTCTTCATCTGTAAATAATGGTTCAAAAACACCTCCATTAGCATCAAATGCTGCAGCATAAAGAATGGTATCTTCAGTTCCATAAAATTGAGCGATACGCGCCTCTAGCTCTTTATGAATATCTTGCGTACCACAAATAAAACGTACCGAAGACATTCCAAAACCGTGGGTATCTAATGCATCTTTTGCCGCTTGAATTACTTCAGGATGAGACGACAAACCCAAATAATTGTTTGCGCACATGATGACAACGTCTTCACCTGTATTTACCTTTACATTAGCACCCTGAGGCGTGGTAATAACACGTTCACGTTTAAAAATACCACCGTCTTTTATGGCGTCTAATTCGGTCTGTAGAAATGTCTTGATTGGTCCGTACATGGTTCAATTTTTTTTGCGACAAATATACATAATCGCGCAGAAAAAGTTAGAAGTTCCATTTCATATTGCGATCATCCAATACCGCGAATGAAATTTTATAATTTACCCGAGGACCACGGGTATTATTGTCTGACAATACGCCATAAAACCCTACGCGAAGGCGCCTTCTTGAAAACTTAAAATTGCGTTCTAATCCACCTAACAATTCTACGTGCCTAATATCAAATTCATGCACATATAAAGCTCCAGCACCAACCACTAGACCGATGCCTGTTTTTTTCATAAATGGTATTTTATTGATTAGCGCACTGTTATCGTGATGCACGAGATGCGCCTCTAGAAAATAATCTTTGGATGGCAGGGATGAATCCAATCCTTGAAAAGAATACAAGGGATTTGAAAACCATATCGGGTCGCTTCTGCGCTGAAATTTGAAATCAGCCATCATCAGGTTTCTGGCACTCAAAAATTTACCACTTAAAATATGGTAAGACGTCGTTCCCAAGGTTCTTAATTTAAATGTTTGCATCATTCCACCACGCAGGTACTCATGATCAACGTCACTACCCATTAAACCAGGCAAACCACGCTCATAGGTGATGTAAAAAGTTGGGAAACGGCTACCCAAAATCACTTTTCTTTTGGGTTCTCGCATGTAGCGTTGTTCGGGGGTATAATTCAATGAAAACTCCCCAATTAAAGCCTGATACGTATTGAAATCAGTTGGCAGGTTGTTCGGTAAACTTGCATCTAATCCTGTAAGAAACTTGTAATCCCGTATACTTCTACGTTCCGAAAATTCAACTTGAGCATCAAGATAGAGCCCATTTAACAATTCGACATTATTTCCAATTCTCCCTTGTGTTGATTCAATGAAGTTTTCACGTTTATAAATTTGAGTTATGGCATCATAGCTGCGAATAGCGTCAAATTCATGACTAAAACTAAGGCTTAAATTACCGATGTGCATTGGATCATAACGCCATCGTAACCACATTCGACCCTTTGGATCCTTGTTTAAAATCCCAAGCGAAAACTCCGTGTATGAATCAATAAATTGTTCACTTTCCCACTTCTTGAAGTAATAAAAGCTAGGCGCAACACGAGGACCAGCAATGTACATTGGTCTAGAAAATGCGGCTAATGAACTAAAAGTCCATTGCGATTTATTCGCACGATTCCGGTGATCAATACCAAACCACAAAACCTTTCCAATGGTCAATTTATTGAATTGTGCATCAATAGAATCTAAGTATTCTTTTCTGTTTTGATGGGCCTCTATGCTATCTTTGAGTACGATATACTGCTGTTCCTCAGTCGTTAATGCAACTTTCCTTGTATTTGTCCAAAAGGTTGTATCCCTATCGTAAGCCTCTTGCTCAGTCACTGCCACTTCTGTATTGAAGTACCTTGACCCAAATTGATAATTAAAATTATACCCTGAATAGGTGGTTATCGTTTTGCACAATGAAGTCTGATCTTTGTATTTTACCCCGTACAACAATTCCTGTTCAGCCAGCACACAGATTGAATCACCAGGGGTATCAAAGCGTTGTTTGACGGTAAAGTAATCATACCGCAACAAGTTACCTTTACTCAAGGTTAATTCAAGTTTTTGCACCAACCATACAGAGTCGATTACCCAGATATAGCCTGAAAGTGTTGATGTCGAGGAATTTCTTGGTATAATTTTAATTCTGCTAATCATTTTTCCTCCCTCTTCGTATTTTTCTTCTAAACGGTATTTATAAGATAAAATACCGGGATTGGAAATTGGAGAACTAACCGGCGATTGATGTAAGTCGTCGAGATGCAAGAGGTTTTCAAAAAAGTTGAAATTCGATTTTACCGTGGTAGTATAATACAAGTTTAAGTCGTTGCCTCTTTTTTCGTAAGCGTTTCGAATTTCTTTCACTTTTGTTGGCGGAGCAAAATCACGGGTAAACTGTACTTCTACCAAGTTCATGTTTGACACCAACGTGTTTTGTTGTTTTTTCACCTCATCAAATGGATCCTCGTCTTCATTTTCGTCGGTTTCCTTTTCTTTAACAGGTTTTTGCTTTTTGTCCAGTGTTTCGGTTGCTCGGGTATATCCTTCAACGCGATGGGGATAATTCCACAAATTAATTTGATCACGATGTTCCACAACCCGAAGCATGATGTCTCGACCGGGGTTAGATTTCTTTGCAACAATTTGTACCGACTCTAATTCCTTAATTGAGATTGGAAATAATTGAATGTCACGCTGAATGGGTTTATCCTTCATGACTTCATAAAACTCACGGGTTTGAAAACCCATAGCCTCTACAACGAAAAAATATTCTCCTGGAAATAAACTTACCCGATATGCTCCAAATTCATCAGCAATGGTTCTTAATTCCGTATTGTTTTTGACATAAACTTGAGCAAATGGAACGGGGTTATCCATCTCATCCTTAACGACTCCTGTGAGTAATTGCTGAGCGAAAGCCGTTGGGGAAAAACAAATGAGTAGGATTATTAGATAGCACCGCATATGTAGACCAAGTTAATGAGAAAACGCGGTGATCGTTGAAAAATTACGCAATCTCCCAAAAATCAACATTAAATAACCCAAATAGCAAGATAATCGGTTATTTTCCTTTTTGTTGCTCCTCTAGAAAGGCCGAATGTTTCTCAAAACGCTTCATCATCCATCTTTTGAAAAAGAACATCATAAATGCTATAAGTACTGGAATGTAGTAAAAACTGTAGGACCTAAACCCACCCGTTATGCAAAGAAATGTGGTGTAAACCATGCCCACTATACCCAGTGCTAACCAAAAGTAGAGCATTATTTTATTGTAGCTATTCATAAGTTTAAGTTTAATTGACTACTACCTCACCTCGAGGCTTTAAAAATTCGTACGATGAAAAATCCTGTTTGGTTTTTATTCCATCACCCAAAAGAACTCCATTTGGAGACCTTACAACCACACTCGAATTGGTGTATATGGAACTGTCTTTTCTATTCCAAAACAACTGTTCGGTTTCAAGTTGTTGTTTCTTTTTGAAATTAAATAACTGTACTGAATCTGCAATACGAACAACTCCGGTTTCATAATCCAATTCACCATATTGTGCGGTTAATCTTGAGACTATTTCACCACGATCTGAATAGAATAACACCTTAAGTCCGTCCTGTAATTTGGTAACGTGTTTGGGTTGCATGAACGTTTCTGCAATTGTTGCATACAATTCAATTTTGGCGTATCCGGAATCCGTATAAAACAAATGCAGGTTTTTTGTGCTCTCGTCCGGAGATTTAGGGTCGAACGTTACCCGTTCAATGGATTCCAAGTCATTTACACATGCTGACGAGAGTAGCACGATAGAAACTAAATATAACCAGCGTAGCACACGCATGCATTAATCCAATTTTCGTTTCTTGAACCAACGTTCGAAAGGAGCAGGAGCAAAAACAATCCCTACTTGTAACCCAGCATACGTTTCACTTACCCCTGCGATTTGAGCTGTTCGATTTCCGTAACTAACACCCAAATTCAAAGAAGCCATAGATTGCTGAGCTATGAGCGGTAAGCTCAAACCTAACGTAAGTCCCCGATCCGTTACCGTACCAGAAGTTAACACGTAGGGCAAAGTATAATGATACACACCTAATCGATAACGTACGCGTTCCCAGGTAGCCAGCGTTGACCCATTTTGTTGGAATTGAGACTCCGGAATGTACTCTATACCAGCCGCAAAGCGCTGCGTATTTAAAAGGCTTAAGGTTGAATCGAATGTACTTTGATTCTGTTCTTGTTGTTGCGCATCATAACCCAATATTAACCCCAGTTGAGAAGACCTCAAGCTGTTGTTTTTGCGCTGACTTTTGAATTGCACCTTATAGGATAATCCAGTTTGATAAGAAAGTCCTGTATATACAGTTCCTTGCACATTGAGTACCTCATCTATTATGGTGTTAAAATTCTCTTTAGCAACAAGACCGTAAGTTAAACGCTGATCTTGAACAGCAGATAAGTGCTGTCGCGGTTGTAAGGCAAGCCCCAGCTGAAGGAACTGGTTTTTCGCGATGCGCTGTTGTATATTAAGCCCTAGATTATAGTGCAAAGCATTCACGGTGTAATCCAAGTGATCAATTCCACCTAAGGTGGCTGAATAACCGGTTAATTGACTTATACGTGTATTTTTTGTTGTACCAAACAACCAACCTCCTTCAAAACCGATTGAAACATGCGTGCGCGAAGTATGAATAGGTGCCAAAGCAACTGAAAGAAATGCTTTGGAAATTGTACCTGAACCTTTGTAGGTGTAATAAACACTATCCAAACCAGAATATGTTTTATCGTACATGGTATAGCCCTTTCGAGCGTAAGGTGTCAGACCAAATGCGAGACCCATTCGGTTTCTAAATCCGAAGCCAATTCCAAATTGATCGACATAAGCAGCAGGTCTGAATGCATTAATTTCCGATCCCGTAAAATTCGAAAATCGTGTTGTTAAGCCTATTCCATATAAGGGCTGACCTGTTGAAAGGTAGGTTAAACTCGCTGGATTAGAACAGTTCAGTGTTGCTGAATCAGCAACAGCAGGATTTTTAGACCCCAGACCAACCAACATGGAATTTTCAGTGGTACCCGTTTCACCAAGACCAATATGCGTGTATGGGGAATTTATCGTGTTTTGCCCAAAAATAACTGAAACCAAATTAACGGCGATCAGCAGGAGAACGTAATGTTTGATATTCATATAGATAATAAAGTCCCTTTAGGGTCAAATTTTGATCAACAAAGATGTTGTTTTTTCCAGCGAAATCAAAATGCTCGATGTCACCGCCAGTTAAATAGACTATTAAATCCGAAAACTCCGCTTCATAGCAGGCAATCATACCCTTTATTTCCGCATGAATACCATGCAGTATACCTGCATGAATACTTGCTGCTGTTGAATCTCCAATTAAAGTTGAACTACTTGGCATCTCCAAAAGAGGTAATTTGTCTGTGTAATCATTTAAAGAGGCATAACGCAGACGAATACCCGGTGAAATGGAACCACCTAAATATACTTGGTTCGCATTAATAAAATCAAATTTCAGACACGTTCCCAAATCTATGACCAAGGTATTTGTTCGAGGTTGTGCTTGATGGGCAAATGCCGCGTTACACAACCGATCTAAACCCAACTGCTCAGGTTGTTGATACAAATTCTCAAAAGGCAAGGACATTTTGTTTCCAACCACAAACGCTGCTGGATGAGCCTCGGTTAATTGATATACAAAATCGCCATCCAGTACACTTGAAATTACCAGTTGCTTGCTGTTTGAATTGGCCAACAACGGATGATGAATAACTGCATCGCGAGCTACACGTTGAACATCTACCAGCTTACCTGCAACAAAGTGACCCAATTTAACAGTGGTATTTCCTGCATCAATTGTTATGATATCCAATGTACTCGACATACACCAAATATAGGAATATTGAAAAAAAATGAGGTGTCAGTTGCCAAATTAAAAGATGTTGTTATCTTTGCACTCACAACTGAGGCTGGTGATGTAGCTCAGTCGGTAGAGCAAAGGACTGAAAATCCTTGTGTCGGCGGTTCGATTCCGTCCATCACCACGAAAAATCCAGGTTAGTTACTAATCTGGATTTTTTCTTTTCAATTCCTCCACAACTTTTGGTTATGATCCGTTTTGATCCCTATTTTTCAATCTCTCTCAAACTTTCCATCTTCTTGATTTCCAAGAAACCTTTGATATCTTCGAAGTGTTCTTTTACACGTTGATTGCCAAATTCAAAGACTTTCGTCACCAAACCATCAAGAAAATCCCTATCGTGCGAAACAAGAATCAAGGTTCCATCAAAATCACGCAAAGCATCCTTAATGATATCCTTCGTTTTCATATCTAAATGATTCGTAGGTTCATCTAAAATGAGCAAATTCACCGGTTCTAAAAGTAATTTCATCATCGCAAGCCTGGTTTTTTCACCTCCAGAAAGCACCTTTACTTTTTTAGACGATTTTTCACCTCCAAACATAAACGCACCAAGAATATCTTTAACTTTTGTTCGTATATCCCCTTCAGCTATGCCGTCAATGGTTTCAAAAATAGTTTGATTTTCATCCAGCAAAGACGCTTGGTTTTGAGCAAAATAACCAATTTGAACATTGTGCCCCAACTGCAATTCTCCCTCAAAATCAATTTCACCCATAATGGCTTTAATCATGGTAGACTTACCCTCCCCATTTTTACCTACGAACGCAACTTTTTCACCACGTTCAATGGTTAAATTGGCGTTATTAAACACAACATGTTCCCCATATTTTTTACGCAATTCATTTACCGTAACGGGGTAATTTCCTGATCGAGGTGCAGGAGGAAACTTTAATCTAAGTGCTGAGTTATCCACCTCATCCACTTCGATCAAATCAAGTTTTTCAAGCATTTTCACACGCGACTGAACTTGAAGTGTTTTTGAGTAGGTTCCCTTAAAACGTTCGATGAATTCTGTAGTTTCAGCAATAAATTTTTGCTGTTCATCATATTGCTTTTGTTGTTGTGCGCGTCTTTCTTTTCGGAGTTCTAAATAATGAGAATACTTTGCCTTATAATCGTAAATTCTTCCCATCGTTACTTCAATTGTTCTATTCGTAACGTTGTCAACAAAGGCGCGGTCGTGGGAAATAACCACAACAGCCTTAGCTTGATTAACTAAAAAGTCTTCTAACCATTGAATCGACTCGATATCCAAATGATTGGTTGGCTCATCCAATAAAATCAAATCAGGCTTTCTGAGTAGTATTTTTGCTAATTCTATCCGCATACGCCATCCACCGCTAAATTGAGCGGTTGGTCGCTGTAAATCTGCTCTACTAAATCCTAACCCTTTTAGTGTTTTCTCAACTTCACCGTCGTAATTGATTTCTTCAATCGAATAATATTTTTCACTTAATTCCGAAACACGTTCGATAAGCTTCATGTAATCATCCGATTCATAATCCGTTCGTACCGTCAATTGATGATTGATCGATTCGATCTCATCTTTCATGTCAAATATAGACTGGAAAGCTTTTGAGGTTTCTTCAAAAACACTGCAATTATCTTCCGTCAATAAATGTTGTGGTAAATAAGCCACTACCGATTCTTTGGGGCACGATACATTTCCTTTAGTAGGTTGATTAATTCCAGCAAGTATTTTAAGTAAGGTTGATTTACCGGCACCATTCTTTCCCATTAATGCGATTTTATCCGTTTCATTAATCACAAAAGATACATCGCTGAAAAGCGTTTTCCCACTAAACTCTACCGCTAAAGCGTCTGCTGAAATCATGTTATTTTGGTTTTAATCTAAATCGACTACTATTTAAAATTGAACGGGGGAGCTTATTAAATCGAACTACCCGTTTTTTTTGCAAATTCATTTTTCAAAATCAGCAGAATAAAAGTACTTACTTTTTTAAAGAGACCTTAAGGCGGTTGTGATATAATTTGGGTTAAATTCGATTCAACTAAAAGATTAAATACTCAAAAGAAAAGAGTGTTTAGCTTTTTTTCATCGATAAATTCACTTTACCCCATAAAAGTAGCACATTACCAAAAATGGCTTTATAAGTAGTTTATTATCTACTTCTCAATCCTAAAAACCATCACCCCACAACCAACACAAAAACAGGTCCGTAACGCAATGCAAATGCAATAATTTGATTGTTCACCCACGGACTCGTCGTAAAACATCCGTGACTCCTTCCCAAATAACCGTTGGTATCCAAAAACCTTTCCGTAGAATAGGGTGCAGCATGAAATACAATTTTTCTACGAAGTGCATTGGAGTTGGTCGAATCCATACCAACCACCTTCAAACTTCTACCATGTTGACCGACGTAAAAATGCCAAGTAAAAAACCGACCTAAACTTGACTTATGTGACCCCAGTTCATTTGAAAAATGACGCGCAAACAAATACCCTGTTCGTTGTCCATGTGAAACATGTGCATGTAAAAGCACCTTTCCTTTGTTGATGATCCACAATCGTTTTCTGCTTGATGGCAGACTGAAATCAATAAAAATCACCCTGCGTTTTCTGTGTTTGTAAAGCATACTGATCTGCCTCGGCGTCAGGGATTTAAATAAAGTCAGTCTAGGTTTAATTGCTTTCGTTGTGGCTTTGGATGGAACAATATCAAACATTACAAAAACCACAGCAAAACACGTGCTGACCAGCACCGAAAACAACATTATCCTTAATTTTATGCGTGACATGACCTTGCCGTCTAAAACTTAAAAATAAGTGCTTCGGATGAGTTGTGCTAATTTTAAGGGTTAACCTAACACGCTTTTATGAAAATATACCTGCTAATTTTTGTCATGTTTAGCCCTTACTGTTTCTGTCAGCAGACAGCTGATTATACTATTTTGAACAACATCAACGCCCATGCTACAACACAAGGCGTCCATTTCAATCAACTACTTTCTGCAAGTGACACCCCCATATCATTGGGTATTCCATTAGCACTGGGAGTAAGGTCATACTGCAAAAAGAGCAGAACCCATGCCATTATAGCCATCGAACAAGTGGGCAGTCACCTCATCAATTCAACCCTGACTATAGGTTTAAAATACCTCGTGCAAAGGCCACGACCATTTGTTACGTATTCCACCATCGAAAAGTACGGAAAGGCAGGATCATTATCCTTTCCATCTGGACATACCTCCATGGCGTTTACCACGGCAACCACCCTTAGCCTGAACTTTCCAACATGGTACGTTATCGCACCAGCTTATTTATGGGCTTCAGGTGTTGCATACTCCCGTATGTATCTGGGTGTACATTATCCAACTGACATATTGGTAGGTGCGCTAATTGGCTCAGGAAGTGCGTTGCTTAGCCATTGGCTAACTGTTCGATTCCAAGATCGATTACTTCCAAAACGACTCTAAGTAGGGCAAAAACACTAGCGCCCCAACAAGAGCAGATACCATGGCCAATATCAATACCGCAGCTGCAGCAACGTCTTTTATCCAGGCTATGCGTTCGTTATGTGCTTCTGTATACAGGTTGCACAAGCGTTCTAAGGCGGAATTGAATGCTTCGGCGGATAAAACCAATCCGATTAAAATCAAAACAAGCACCCAATCGTGTTTAGACAAGCCAAGCAGAAAACCCAAAATAACTACTGCGATACCACAGACTAATTGGATTTGAAAATTTCGCTCCGATGCAATCAGTAGCCTCATTCCCCTTAATGCAAAACGCACGCCCTTTAAAAACCGTATCATGTTTCCTAATTTAGGTTTTTCTTGCTAAAAGAAAATATTCATCTTAAATTTGTACCACGTTCATTCAAATAAACTTATGAAGAAAGGTGGAGGGATAGGCCCGTCGAAACCTTGGCAACCCTCAACATGAGAAGGTGCCAAATCCAATCGCAGCATGGCGAAAAGATAAGTGATCAGGTGTCATCAGACAACCATCTTTCTCATAGCATAAAACACATATTACTATGAGTAAATTAAACGACATACTTCAACAACGTATCTTGATTCTAGACGGGGCAATGGGTACAATGATACAGCGTCATGCCTTAGAGGAAGAAGATTTTCGAAAAGGTTGGTTTGAAGCGCATGAAAAGCCACTAAAAGGAAACAACGACTTACTTTCACTAACTCGTCCAGACATCATAAGCGATATTCACCGTCAATACTTTGAAGCAGGTGCAGATATAGCGGAGACCAACACGTTTTCCGGCACTTGGATCGCGCAGGCAGATTATGACCTCGAACATGCCGTATATGATATTAATTTTCATAGTGCTCGCTTGGCAAGGGAGGTTGCTGATGAATTTACAGCACGTGAGCCCGAAAAGCCGCGTTTCGTTGCGGGTTCTATCGGTCCAACTAACCGCACTGCATCCATTTCACCAGATGTAAATGACCCCGGTTACAGAGCAATTTCATTCGATCAGCTGGTGGCGGCTTATAAAGACCAAGTCAATGCTTTGTTGGATGGAGGAGTTGATATATTGTTGGTAGAAACCGTTTTCGACACCTTGAACGCGAAAGCAGCATTGTTTGCTATTGACCTCGTATTTGAGGAACGAAACGTGCAGGTCCCTATCATGGTTTCTGGTACCATAACCGATCAAAGTGGAAGGACATTAACGGGTCAAACTACAGAAGCCTTTTTAATTTCTGTTTCACACATGCCATTGCTTTCTATCGGTTTGAATTGTGCCCTAGGGGCATCTATGATGCGCCCATACCTTCAAGTTTTAAATGCACAAGCTCCATTTGGCGTAAGTGCCCACCCGAACGCAGGATTACCCAATGAATTCGGAAAATACGATGAAACACCTGCGCTGATGGCCGATCAAATCAAAGAATTTTTGGACGAAAATCTCGTAAATATAATTGGCGGTTGTTGCGGTACAACTCCAGATCATATAAAAGCTATTGCAGATCTGGCTAAAAACTATCAACCACGTACGATACCTACTACAATACAAGCAATTTAAGATGAGTAAAATAACATTAAAACTCTCTGGTTTAGAACCCTTAATCGTTACTACAGAAAGCAATTTTGTCAATGTAGGTGAACGAACTAATGTTACTGGTTCCCGTGCTTTTTTGCGCATGATCAAAGAAGGTGATTATGAAGCTGCCTTAAGTGTTGCAAGAGATCAAGTGGAAGGTGGAGCCCAAATTCTTGACGTCAATATGGATGAGGGCATGATCGACGGACAAGAAGCGATGGTTAAATTCTTAAACCTCATTGCCTCTGAACCTGATATTGCTCGAATCCCTGTGATGATTGACAGTTCAAAATGGGAAATTATTGAAGCAGGATTGAAATGCATTCAGGGTAAAGGTGTTGTAAATTCTATTTCCCTAAAAGAAGGTGAAGAAGCATTTATCAAACATGCCAAAACGATTAAACGTTATGGAGCAGCTGTCATCGTGATGGCTTTTGACGAGCAAGGACAAGCTGATTCATTCGAACGGCGCATCGAAATTTGTAAACGCTCTTATGACTTATTAACCCAAGTTGTTTCTTTCCCCAAGGAAGACATCATTTTTGATCCAAATATATTTCCGGTTGCTACCGGAATGGAAGAACACAATAACAACGCGGTAGATTTTTTCCGAGCAACCAAATGGATTAAAGAAAACCTGCCTGGAGCTCATGTGAGTGGAGGTGTTTCGAATGTATCATTTTCCTTCAGGGGTAACGACAAGGTTCGCGAAGCCATGCATTCTGCCTTTTTATACCATGCGATACAAGCGGGTATGGACATGGGTATTGTAAACCCGACTATGCTGGAGGTTTATTCTGATATTGACCCTACCCTGCTCGAATACGTTGAAGACGTTTTACTGAATCGAAAACCAGACGCAACAGAGCGCTTGTTGGAGTTTGCTGAGACGGTAAAAGGAGACGGCAAAAAGAAAGAAGTGGATTTGGCTTGGAGGAATCTTCCTGTCAACAAGCGTTTAGAACACGCCCTGGTAAAAGGAATTACAGATTTCATCGATGAAGATGTAGAAATTTGCCGCCATCAATTCCAACGCCCAATTGAAGTTATAGAAGGTCCATTGATGGCCGGAATGAATATCGTTGGTGATTTATTCGGAAGCGGTAAAATGTTCTTGCCTCAAGTAGTCAAATCAGCGCGTGTCATGAAAAAGGCTGTCGCCTATTTACTGCCGTATATTGAAGCGGAAAAAGACGGTCAACGCAGCAGTGCCGGAAAAGTTTTAATGGCAACTGTTAAAGGAGATGTGCATGATATCGGCAAAAACATTGTAGGTGTTGTTTTAGGATGTAACAACTATGAAGTTGTAGACTTGGGAGTCATGGTTCCTTTTGAGAAAATTATTAAAACCGCTATCGAAGAGCAAGTTGATGTCATTGGATTAAGCGGATTGATTACCCCATCATTGGATGAAATGGTGACTGTTGCCAAAGAAATGGAACGCGCTGGACTGAACATACCTTTATTGATTGGTGGTGCCACAACTTCCAAAGTGCACACAGCTGTCAAAATAGAGGAAAACTACGCTAACGGACAGACGGTACACGTTTTGGACGCGTCACGAGCAGTTACGGTAGTAGAAAGTTTGTTAGGTCCAAAAAAAGCGGATTTTGTAGCGAACTTAAAAACAGATTACGCCAAAGTTCGAGAACATCACGAGAAACACCGGGGTGCAAAAAAGCTTTTGAGCTTAACTGAAGCGCGAAAAAATAAATTAAACTTGAATTTTGATGATGTAACATGCGTCAAACCCAAACAATTGGGCATCACTCCAATTTCGAACTTTCCTTTAGAAGAATTGGTTGATTATATTGATTGGACACCATTTTTTCATACCTGGGAACTTTACGGTAAATTCCCGGAAATTCTCGAAGACGAAGTTGTTGGCCAGGAAGCTACGAACCTGTACCATGATGCCCAAAAGATGCTTAAACAAATCATTGCCGAACAATGGTTAGAAGCAAAAGCTGTGGTTGGAATTTTCCCTGCTAATGCTGTTGGTGATGATATAGAATTGTATAACCCTGCTCAACCTAATGAAATCATTGGCATTCAACATACTTTAAGACAACAAACATTAAAAGCTGCAGGACAACCTAATTTGGCGCTGGCCGACTTTATTGCGCCAAAATCAGCAAATCAACCTGATTATGTTGGAGGGTTTGTAGTTACTACGGGGATTGGTTTGGATGAACATGTTGAACGATTCGAACGCGATCATGATGATTACAACAGTATTTTGGTAAAGGCTCTTGCAGATCGCCTTGCTGAGGCTTTTGCTGAAAAAATGCATGAACTTGTACGAACAGAAATTTGGGGATATGCAAACGGTGAGCATTTGTCAAATAATGAGTTGATCGCTGAGAAGTATCAAGGAATACGTCCTGCACCAGGATACCCTGCATGCCCGGATCATACGGAAAAAATAACCTTGTTCAATCTGCTTGATGCGACCAACCATACGGGTGTATCACTGACTGAAAGCTTAGCCATGACACCTGCTTCATCAGTTTCAGGTTGGTACTTTGGTCATCCTGAAGCAAAGTATTTTGGCCTAGGTAAAATAACTGAAGAACAAGTTACAGACTTAGCAAAACGAAAATCTGAAAGCGCTGAAGTCATGACCCGCTGGTTATCCAGTGTCATGGTTTAATACAACAAAAAATGGCTCCTTTTGGGAGCCATTTTTTTTACCTAACCTAACCACTATTCACTGAAAAAGAAAATTAATCTTTACAATTCAAATTATCTTTATTCAAACTTAATATGTAAAAGCTGGTTCAAAAAACCACTTTTTCCTTATTCTTATGTCCAGACTGGTATTCTTGAAATAGCTCTTAACATTTATTTAATACGTGAACTATTCATTTGAATCATTCGTAGATGAAATAGGGTCGTTCATAGAAATAATGACCTTTTTATTATTGGATTCCTAAACTCGTTTAAAAATTAAAAAAAAGTTATAATTCGCAGAAAATCAAGACCGTCTATCCTCCGCTTTATACAATAATGTTGTTCTTAGAATTAATTCTTAGGTTTTGCTAAACAGTTCAGGAGTTATTGATAATTTAGACCGTGGAACAAATTGAACTGTATACAGACGGGTCTTCAAGAGGTAATCCAGGCCCCGGAGGCTATGGCGTTGTATTGAAGTACAAAGGATTTATGAAAGAACTTTCAGCTGGATTTAGCTCCACCACCAACAACAGAATGGAGTTACTCGCGGTTATAGTAGGAATCGAAGCCATCAAAAACCGTGAACTCCCCATACATGTATTTTCAGATTCCAAATACGTTATCGATTCCATAACTCAAGGTTGGATTTGGAATTGGGTCAAGACTGGTTTTAAAGGGAAGAAGAATAAAGATTTATGGCTGCGCTACATCAAAAGTAGTGAAGGATTAAACATAAAATTCACCTGGGTTAAAGGGCACAATGGTCATCCAGAAAACGAACGCTGCGACACGCTTGCAGTTGCTGCCGCTACAGGAACTAACCTTGGAACAGATAGTGGTTTTGAGCGCGATGCTAATGCACCATCAACCTTGCTTTAAAGAGAACTGAATTGAATACCTGTTCTGGCCATTGCCGCCTTAACAAACGTATAAATGAGGGGATGAGGTAGTTCTCTCGTAGATGAAATTTGAGGACAAAAAGCACAGGAAACAAAAAAACCATGATTTTTTAAACTGATAACCTCGGGGTCATCAAATTGATTAAATGCCTCAATATCGATCAATTCTTCAAGCAAAGAACTTAGTAATTGTGGATATAAACTGTATCGAGAAGAAGTTAATTCGATCGTGGTGTGGCTTTCATATAAATGGATAAATGCCTTGGAGTGAGGGACGATTTGTATGCGTTCAAATACACTACCATCAGCTAAATTATCTGAAATCAATTTTTCACCATGCGGATTTAAATGAAACGTAGATACCATGACCTCTATCAGATTCCGCATACTTTCACCTGTCATCAAAACGGGCAAATCAAGTCCAATCAGTGAACGAAGAACATTATTGATAAAAAATCCGTTAACGTAAGGACCGGGAGCCACCCAGACTCCGTCAAACTGCTCGAAATAAGGTGTTTTTTGCTGCACTGCTTCTGCAACCTTAATCCAATAATAGTTGATGTCCACCTCTAAAAATCGAGAAGCATGATCCAATGCCAAATTTGTAGCCTGATGGGAATTATAAGTAAAATTATAATCCCCTATTATCGCTATTTTGATTGAATCACTCATATCATCGCTGAAACCAACCCGTTAATTTACCATTTTGTATCCTTAATGAATCCAATGCACTGGTTTGTGGGTTCATACGATATACATAGCAATTGAAGTTACAAGTAAATTTAGAATAATCTCCTGACGCATCAGATTCTTGGTTTATCGAGGAAAAGACTGCGTTTTGTGCGTTCACATTGGGTGTTTTTGAAACCCAAATATTTCCGCTGGCATCTCTAAAAGTTACCTCAATTCCAGCTTGTGCGTTGTTTGAGTAAATCGGGGTCGTGTTCGACGTAAAAAAAACATTGAAAACGTTTAACGTTGGATCGGTTGCACCAGCTGCATCCCAAGTAATGCTACCTAAGCCTAGTTTTACATAAACCGCGGATTCCAAAGAAGACATTTCCGAATAATACACAGCACTTGACAACTGTGGTGAAGGCAATAATATTTTAGCTTTTGTGGTTGTCATTCCGTATCCATTGACGTTCTCGGTCAATTCAACAGTGGTTCCGTTTACTGTACCCGTAAAATGACAATTTAACTCAGCTTTTGGCGTTGGGGCGGGAATAATCTCAGGCTCAATACAGGAAGAAATTCCAATTAGAAGGAGCACATAGAGTACCAGGTTTTTTGTTTTTTTCATCTGTTGTCGCTTTTCGAACCCTAAGTCCGTTGCAATCATTTAAACGAATATACGAAAAAAACAATTTAAAGTTTCGTTTTAACTAAAGTACGGGGTTGATTATGCCCTGATTTGCATAGGTTGTTTGGTTTGATCCAAAAATGATAAATCAAGTTCTCTTTCGTTCAACCGTGTTACATCAAATTTCATGTACGATTCACCGCCTGTTCCAATGTAATTTTCAAACAAATCATACAAGGCTTCGTCTGTTTCATTTAATGCGATCAACTTGTTTAAAATTCGATTCAAATCTGTTGTTCCAACATTCAGTTTGGACTCGTAAGACAATAATCCTTTACGAATAGATCCAAAAACTTCAATTTCATGTTGTCCTGACAAGATTGAAATTGAATTTAAAGTGAAATGTGTTATCGTTTCCATGTTGTTTAATTTGATGATACAAAGATTCACCCACTACTTCGTAAACAATTTACGATCTACAATTAATTTTACTTTACCAGAGAAAATCAACTAATATTTACCGGAATTAACCTGATAACACGTATTTTTCGAGACGAAAAACGAAGCATATGAAATACCACCAAATTCCAAAAGAACTTTTCATTAAAAATCGATCCAAATTTGTTTCACAGATGGAATCGAAATCCATTGCCATATTTAATTCGAATGATATTTACCCGATCAGTGCAGATTCAACTTTACCGTTTCAGCAACACCGTGATATATTTTATCTGTCCGGGGTAGATCAAGAGGAAAGTATCCTGGTATTGAATCCTCAATCTTCCAACCCTGCGCACAAAGAAATTCTCTTTTTACGCGAGACAAATGAACACATTGCAATTTGGGAAGGTGAAAAACTCACTAAAAATCGCGCATTTGAGGTATCAGGCATACAAACGGTTTATTGGTTAAACCAATTCGATACCATCCTGAAACAACTGATGCAAGAAAACGATTCAATTTATTTGAATACGAACGAACACTTGCGTGCAGATACTACTGTTGAAACACGTGAAGATCGATTCATTAAAAAGATCAAAATTGATTTCCCTGCACACAGCGTGAAGCGAAGCGCACCTATTTTACATGCTATCCGATCAATAAAAGAAACAGAAGAAATTGAATTGATTCAACAAGCGTGTAACATAACTAAAGCTGGAATCAATCGTTTACTGCAATTCATTAAACCTGGTGTATGGGAATATGAAATTGAAGCAGAACTTGCACACGAATTCCTTAGAAATCGATCTAAAGGCTTTGCCTACACACCGATTATTGCTTCTGGTAAAAATGCTAATGTACTGCATTATATAGAGAACAACCAACAATGTCAAGCAGGAGACCTTATCCTGTTAGACGTTGGTGCAGAATACGCCAACTACGCCAGTGACCTTACCCGCTGTATTCCCGTAAATGGTCGATTTACACCCAGACAAAAAGAAGTCTATAATGCGGTACTTCACGTGAAAAATGAAGCACAAAAATTATTGACTCCAGGAACCATATTAGCTGATTACCATAAAGCAGTAGGATTAATTATGGAAGAACAACTAATCAACCTGGGCTTAATTTCCAAAACAGATATCGCCAATCAAAAACCTGAATGGCCTGCCTACAAAAAGTATTTTATGCATGGAACTTCTCATTTCTTGGGACTAGACACTCACGATGTTGGTCTGTGGAATGAGCCGATAAAAGCAGGAATGGTATTCACTTGCGAACCTGGCATTTATATTCCTGAAGAGGGATTAGGAATACGTCTTGAGGACGATTTAGTGGTGCGTGATGGACAAGAGCCTTTTAATTTAATGGGCGACATTCCAATTGAAGCCGAGCACATTGAAGAACTTATGAATGCCTGATTTCATTTATCATAAACGATATTCTTCTGGAAAACCAATGGTGTTTTTAATACATGGCTTTCTTGAAAATTCCAGCATGTGGTCATCCGTTACAGCAACGGATGACTTTGATTACATCGAGGTTGATTTACCAGGCCATGGAATATCAGAACTTGGGCAATGCCCGATGCCACCTACCATGGCTTATTTCACAGATCGCGTGTTGGAATTGGTAGATTATTACGACATAAAAAGTTACCACGTAATCGGACACTCCATGGGAGGATACGTTGGGTTAGACTTAAAATCTAAAGACTCACGATGTCAAAAAGTCATTTTATTGAATTCAAACTTTTGGGAAGACAGCCCCGAAAAGAAGTCAGACCGACTGCGTGTTGCTGATTTGGTGACTCAAGCAAAAGACCTCTTTATACAGACGGCAATTCCTGGGTTATTTCAAACACCAAACACCTACCAAGACGCCATTCAAGAACTTATTAGTTCGGCAAAACACATGCTGCCAGACGGCATTGCTTATGCAACGCTAGCCATGCGCAATCGACAAAACCACTCGAGTTTAATTAACACTTTTCCTTATCAAATCACGATGCTTTGTGGCGACAACGACCCCTTAATGTCCTTAGCTTTTCTGGAACAACAATGCAGTGGATTACCCATTACATTGATTCCAATTGAACATTCAGGCCACATGAGTCATATCGAAAACAGCGGCCGAACATGCGATTTATTGCTTGAAATCCTGAAAACCAAATAAAACTTAAACAGCTATACCTATTGAGTAATTGATACCTTGTATTGAGTCTGTCGTAGGTACAAGAACATAGACTGAGCAGAAATTGAAAATACCTTCTATTTTTTCTTTTATATTTACTAGAAACCAGTAAAAATACAGTCATGGCTTTACGTGCATTAATTGTTGATGATGAGGAGTTTGCAAGGAAGAATTTAATCATGTTACTCCAAGAGTTTTGTCCAACTGTTGAAGTTGTTGGTGAAGCCAGTTCGAAAGAAGAAGCCAAAGATCGAATAGCACTTGTTCAACCCAATGTACTTTTTTTAGATATTCGTATGCCGTCCGGAGTTGAAGGATTTGAATTGTTGGATGAGTTAGGGAATCAAAACATGATTGTTGTTTTTGTAACAGCTTTCAAAGACTTTGCAATTCGAGCATTCAATGCCAATGCAGCATATTATTTATTAAAACCAATTGATATTGAAGAATTAATAACTGCTGTAGCGCGCGTTGGAACAAGCCTCAAGTTATTTGCTGATGAACCTGAGCAATTCAAAACCTATAACGAGTCGATGACGATATTAACCGAAAACCTAAAAAGAAATTCATTTTCGGGCAGGATCACCATTAGCCATACTAAAGGGTTGAAAATTGTTGAAGAAAGTGCTATTTCGCACCTAGAGGCAAGTGGCAATTGTACAACAATTTACTTCAAGGATGGAGGCAGGTATTTAGACACCCGCACACTCAAGGTTTATGAACAACTTCTGAATCCAGAAAAATTCATTCGTGTACACAAATCACATATTATCAATTTAGACTTACTCACCGAATACTTAAACGAAGATGGGCATTTTGCTGTGCTGAAAAGTGGTATTCGTATTCCGGTTGCACGCAACAGAGTTACAGATTTTGTTCGTATGTTAAAAGAGTTTTAAACCCTTTTGATGCGCATACCACTGCTAATTTCGTTTTTCGTTGCCTGCATAACATGTTGGGGTCAACGGTTTGCGTTAACTTCTTTTTCGACACCAGAAGGTCTGCCACAATCACAAGTAAACTGCATCAATCAAGATGAAAACGGCTACTTGTGGATTGGAACATTGGGCGGATTAGCACGCTTTAACGGGAAGGACTTTTACACCTACACGCGAAAAAATGGTTTATTTAACAACCGGATAACTCAACTCAAAGTAGAATCAGATACCATTTGGATTGGACATGAAGGCGGACTTTCGAAACTGGTAAATAATACAATTACTGCTTATAAAATTCCTTCAAAAACAAACGGCGTTCAAGTTTCTGCCATTATCAGGTATAAAAATCGTTTATTCATTGCAACTAATGGAGATGGTTTATTTCAGCTAAAAAAAGGTGTCATATCCCCTGTGAATTACAGTTCAACTGGTGCTATAGCTTTCAGTAAAACATTGGCCGTAAATTTCGATCAAGCAGATTTTAAACGGATCCGATCACTTCAAGTTGCACCTAACAAACTGATGGTAGGCACAAGGGCTGGTATATTCGAAAGTTATGATGGTCGACTTTTCAGGCATTTGTATCAAACTTCCTCCCTTTCAGTTTCTGCCATACTTGCTCAAAACTCAGAAACCTTAATTTCAACGTATTTAACGGGTTGTTACACCTTAAATCAAGGGAAACCAATTAACATTCGAAGTTTAGACTCCTTATACACCTGGAAGTCCATACTTTACGATAGACAAGGCAATATCTGGTTTTTAGCGCCTGATATCCTAATTCGAACCGATAGAAAATTCAACATAAACTTACAACTTGACTCGCGAAATGCGTTACCCAAAGAAGCCATAAAATGCGTATTTGAAGATGCCAATGGCACGATTTGGTTAGGAACTGACGGAGCTGGTCTGCTCAAATTTTCAGGAACCACATTCACACATTATGATTTAAATTCGGGGCTACCTTCACCACTTATTACAGCCTGTATGAAATCGGATGATGGATTGTGGTGGTTTGGATCATTTGACGCTGGACTTTTTTACAAAGATCGAGATGGATTTCATAAAATTCCTGACCTATCCGATCAAACAATTTGGGGAATTGAAAACTTATCCTCAGGAAGAAAAATTATTACTACCAATACGGGACTTTACATACTAACCCACAAAAAGATATCAGCTCATTTTACCCTCGAAACAGGCTTGTATTCAGACAAAGTCACCTCGATTTGCAAGGCTTTGGGAACCAATTATTTCATAGGGGGCGAAGCGGGCATTTCCATCTGGAATGGAAGTACATGTAAACGATTCGTAGCGATCAATTCAACTGTTCGTGACATGACATTGGTTGGTAATGATCTTTTTTGTGCGACAGATGGTGGACTCTATCAAATCAACATAAAGACCAAAACAAAACAGATCCTTGCCCGATTTACGGCTTGTAGTATAGAAAAAGATGAGTTTGGTAGCCTCTGGATTGGCACAGAAGAAGGCCTTTTTAGATTAAGTCAACATCGAAAATTAAGTAAAATTGAATTATCCCCATTTGTTGCATCCGACTTCATCAATTTTATTGTTCGTATAAATCATCAGCTTTATGTTGGAACAAATAATGGACTTTTCTCCCTTTCACATTTGGATAGAAAAAAACCTGTTTGTAAAAATTATGGGTTGTCTGATGGTTTAAGCAACCTAGAAACCAATATCAATTCAGCTTATGTTGAAGGTTCAACTGATTTGTGGTTTGGAATTGCAACTGGATTGGTACATATGCAACTCGGTCATGGAATCAAACGCACCAATCCTCCAAGTCTCATTTTAACTGATATATTAATAAATTTTCAACCCAACACCCTCCAGAACTACTGTTCATCACTTACAAAAAATGGCATACCAAAAGATTTGGTGTTACCCTACGGTAAAAACAACCTAACCATTCAATTAGACGCAGTCTCTATCAACAAAAACAAAGGCTTACACTATGTATTTAACTTAGATGACGAAAATCAAAATGATGCACTCTACACCCTAAACCCCATATATACCTTGAACGGTTTGAGTTCAGGCGATCATACTTTGAAGATTTATGCGGTAGATATCGAAGGAAATAAATCGGCTATACTTAAAATACCGTTCACCATCAAACAAGCATTTTACCTAACTTGGTGGTTCATACTGGCCTGCTTGATGCTTATTTCCTATGCCGTTTATACCTTTATTCAATCGCGTATCAAACGAGAACGTGCCAAAAATGAACTCGAAAAATTAGGTTATACCTCAAAATTACACGAACTCGAACAGAAGTCCTTGAACGCCAGTATGAATCGGCACTTCATCTTTAATGCATTGAACTCCATTCAGTACTACATCAACACACAAGATCGTTTATCCGCGAATAAATATTTAAGCAGTTTTGCAAAATTGATTAGAAAAAACCTCGATTCATCTGATGATGGAAACACCATCACGATTGAACAAGAAATAGAACGGCTACAACTTTATTTATCACTTGAATCGATGCGATTTCAAAATAGATTCGAGTATAATTTTGACATTGATCCACGAATAGATATCGATGACACGCTTATACCTGCCATGCTGTTACAACCCTTTATTGAAAACAGTATTATTCATGGTATACTTCCCAATCAAGATAAGAAAGGAATAATACTTGTTTCTGTCAAATACGTTGCTAATCAACTACTCATACAAATTGAAGATAATGGTATTGGTATTGAAAATAGTATAGGCCGTAAGGTTCAAGATTCAGGGGATCACAAATCACAAGGAACCGAAATCACGCTTAAAAGAGTTGAACTAATCCGCAAAATAAGCGGGAAAACAATTCATATTGATGGACCTAACCAACGTAACGATGAGACCGGAAATTCAATGGGTACATCTGTTACCATATTTATTGATCAAAATCTTTTGAATTAATCACTTATTTTTCATAATTTAGCGTTTGAAGTATTCATTTCATGAAACGAATTATTTACATAGCATGCTTTTCGGTTGTTCTCTTTGCTTGTGAGAAGGCAGTAATTCAACCGAAATCTAGTGAAACTGATTCTCAGTCTTGCAGTTCGTGTGCTGTAAAAGGAGGTGCTAACCCAAATATTCCGAGCTCAGGAGTAGATATTTCTAATTCAACAGACATAGAGGCAGGTATAACTGACCCAAACAAGGACAAAGACGAAAGCAAGCGTAAAGGTTCAAATTAGTTTGAATATTATTCCGTTTAATCAACACATCACCTCGTTTACATTTTTCTGATTTTTCGCATGTAATTTGAACGTAACTTGTTTTCAAACTAACAGTTATGTGCACAAAATTCAACTCTGTTAAACAACTTATTTCAGGTTTAACAAAATCAGAAAAAAGATATTTTCACGTCTTCTCTACCAGGCATATTATCGATACTAAGCTTTCCTATTTCGAGTTATATGAACTGGTTCGAAAACCTGAAATCACGAACTTTGATACACTGACACCTCATTATCCTCAACTGAAAAAACAATCACTTGAAATAGCCTTGAGCAGGCTTTATGATCAGCTTCTAGCTTGTTTGACCTTATTTCACACCCAAGCTGACCCCGAACTTCAATTGAATCAGCAACTCTCCCATATACACCTTCTAATTAAGCGTGAATTGCGTTTAGAAGCAGAGCATGAACTCAATAAATGTTTGCAACATATAATAAGGCACCAACAATGGGATTACCTTTATCCCCTATTTTCAATCGTAGAATACAATCTGTCCATTGAATCTCCCTTACGTTTAAAACTCAAAAATCTATACATCGAAAAGTTCAGCATATCAGAAAAAGAGGTGAATGTTGATGATACATCTTCAATTCGAGTGGAAACAATCATCAATCAACTGGATAAACTAACACAATATTCTTCCATTGGTATTAACACCCGTTTAAAGGTTATAGAAGGCATTATGGCTGAACTTAATATGTCAGCCCATACACAGCAAATAAAAAAAGAACTTCAGGTACTGGCTCAACTAGCTAAAATTCAAGTAACGCAGCAAGACTATTCCGTCGCCAATTCGGGTACTTTTCAGGGTGAACACATTAATTACAAGCTACTCTCTACCCAAGTGGGCAGTCGCTATGATCGCCTGCGAGCAATAACTAATTTATACCAAAACAACTATGCTCAATGTAGAAAAATGATTTTACAACTGAACCCTGCAACTTGTTCTGTTTCGGATAAATTGGTAGATGAATTCATAGTTATTATCGCTTTACTTTCAGACACCGCTATAGAGGAAGATTTCATTCGGCAACGATTTACACGACTCAATCGATTAATTAAAAAGACTGACTATGCTGAGGAAGGCTTAATTATCAGTAATTTATTTCGGGAAAGTTTGAAATGTAGACATCCCGAATTAAAAGACAACGCACAACTTCACTTCAACCATTGCGCTAAAAATCAAAGTTCGCTGTATACTTTGTTACACAGTTATTTGGATCTACCCTTTATCTTTGGTCAAATAACCGAACTAAGGTCGGTTCATAATCAGTTAAAATTGGTCGGATGAATGTAATTAGCACAGAGGCAGACATTGAGTTGTTGGTTCATACATTTTATGAATCTGTATTAAAGGATGAATTACTCAACCCATTCTTCACCTCGTTAAATCTAGAGAAACACTTACCGAAAATGGTAGACTTTTGGTGTTTTGCATTACTGAACAAATCAGGTTATACCACCAATGTGACTGAAAAACACATGCAAATGCCTCTCGAGGGCATACATTTTGAACGCTGGTTGACACTATTTAATGCTACAGTGGATACACTTTTCCAAGGAGAATTGGCCGCGGAAGCTAAGAAAAGGGCACAATTAATCGGGTTAACGATTCAATACAAACTAAATCACAAATGAATTTGTTGAGATTCAACTGGTTGACCATAAAATGCAGTGGCTTGCTTATTAAAAACCTGCGCGTCATCAGTCGTTAGAAATTGAATTTGACCTTCCTGAGCTAATTTACTTTCTATCTCCTGATGTTTTTTCAGGTACCACGCCAGTTTTTCAGAAACAAGTTCACCCTGAGCGAGTACTTTGATGTGTTTCGGTACAACTTCCTCAATAATAGATTGAATCAATGGATAATGCGTACACCCCAAAACGATTAAATCTATTTCTTTATCCAAACTCAACAAGTGTTCGACATCTTGTTTTATAAACGCTCTACCTGGAATTGTGTCAAATTGATTGTTTTCTATTAATGGAACCCAAAGGGGGCAAGCATGCTGGACAACAGTAGTTTGCGGTGAGAACTTATGCAATTCAATGGCATATGAACCCGAGTTTACCGTTCCTTCAGTGGCCAAGACTCCGACGTGACCAGTTAACGTAAGGTCACCAATTGCTTCCGTGCTCGGGCGAATTACACCTAAAACTCGTTTATCTGGATCAATTTTCGGGATATCAATTTGTTGAATGGTTCGTAGTGCTTTCGCTGAAGCTGTATTACAAGCCAAAATGACGAGTTCACAACCGCGATCGAATAAGGCTTTTACAGCTTGTAAGGTAAATTCGTATACCACCTCATAAGATCGATTACCATAAGGTGCTCTGGCATTATCACCCAAATAAATGTAATTATATTCCGGTAAACGCTTCACAATTTCCTTGAGTATGGTTAAACCACCATAACCCGAATCAAATACACCTATAGTTCCCTGTTTCATTTGTACATAAAAAAGGGTGATCTAAAGACCACCCAATTTCTATTGTAAATGTTTATTACTTATTCTGTGCTGTATCTAATTTCAATAATTCAACAACTACCTCATTGGTGATATCTGTTCCACCATCTGTGTAAAGTAAGTTAGATTCTTGAATGACATAATTCAACTTTTTTCGATCAGCAACAATTTTAATCGCTTTCTTAATCATCGAAACGATTGGATCATTCAGTTCAAGTGAATACGCTTCAATTTCTTGAGAAAGGGACTGCTGTCTTTCCTGCAAACCTTGCTCCTTGCGCATGATTTTTTCTTCTTCAATTTTAATCAACATTGGGGTCATATTCGGACGTTCTTTCTCATATTTTGCATATGCCGATTGTAAGTCCGTTTGCATTTCAGTTAACTCCTTATATCCATTTTCTTGAAAAACTTTTAGTTTTTCCATGGCCATCTTCGTTGAAGGCATTGTATCCAAAAGCGTTTGGTAATTCACATGACCCAATTTCGTTTGAGCCATAGCTCCACTCACTAATAACGTTGCAACAAAAGCAAAAATTAATCTTTTCATTTTTCTTTAATTTATTTTTATTTTCCAGTAATTCCCATTTCTTTTAGGACTTCATCACTGATATCAAACTTACTGTCGGCATAAACCAAATTACTCTGGTTGGCCTTGTCGAACACAAATGTATAATTTCTTTTTGAAGCGACTCGCTGCATCGCATCAAAAACACGATCTTGAATGGGTTTAACCAGTTCTTGGCGCTTTTTAAAATAATCCCCATTCACACCAAAACGTAACTTTTGCAGGTCTAATGCTTCGTTTTCCAATTGATTTAATTCCTGCTTACGTTTATTTTTCTCATCATCCGGAAGCAACACTTCTTCGCGAATGAAATTATCTTTCTTCAGTTTCACTTGTTCATAGCGTTCCTCAATTTCTTTAGTCCATTTGTCAGCTAACTTATCCAGCTTATCCTTAGCCTCCTTATATTCCGGCACTTTACCAAGAATATAATCTGAGTCGATGTAAGCATACTTCTGGCTCATTGCAAAGGATGTGCCAAACAGAATAAAACAACATAAAACAAGTAATCTCATAGCTGTATGTTAAAGTTCTCCTAAATTCATTCCAATCGTAAATGTGAGCTTTGGATAATATCCCTTCTGATTAATCGATTGATCGGAAGCACCGTTATATCCATCTGACCAACTGTCTAACTTATCAAAGCCTAAACCATAATCTAAACCAAGCATACCAAACATGGGCAAGAAGACACGAATACCAGCACCTAGGGTACGTTTCACATTAAACGGGTTAAAATAACTTAGATTTGGAAACGTATTACCTGCCTCAGCAAACAAGGTTCCATAAAATGTTGCAGAAGGATTCAAGGATATTGGATAGCGCAACTCCATGGTATACTTTGCAATGATTGGATCACCACCATAAGTAGATAATGAACCATCTTCATACCCCCTCAAGGCAATAATTTCCTGCCCTCCAATTTGTGTCACACCAGTTAAACCATTTCCTCCCAAAGTAAAACGATCAAACGGTGTTATGCCTTTTGCTTTCGAGTATGCGCCCATGATACCAAATCCAATGCGCGTCATTAACACTAACTTTTTATCATTCGTAAGCGGTGTAAACCATTCACTGGTAAATTTGATTTTATAGTACTCGAGAAACTTATAACGCTCTTGAGCCGTTAGCGTGCTGTAATCCACATTAGGCTTGAAATAAGAATATGGCAAGGTAGTTTTAAATGAAAAACTCATATTTGATCCCCCTTGCGGATAGATCGGCGCACTTACAGAACTTCGTTGTAAGACATATTTTAAGGCGATATCGTTTGCATAACCCGTGTTAAAAGCTGGGAAGCGACTGTATTTATATACATCATAATACTGATAAACCAACTCATAGTAAGCCGTAAAATAATCATCAGGCCATTTCTTTCTTCTCCCTAAACCAATTCCTGTCCCCGTAATTCCGACACCACTATAATTAACATTGTTTGATAAATAACCATTCCCCATGGCAGTATGATTAATCCAATAAGATAAAGAGTTTGGTTTCTTGCCTCCCAACCATGGCTCCGTAAATGAAAATGTGTAACCCTGATAAAATTTACCATTGGTTTGGGCACGAATGGAAAGTTTCTGTCCATCACCACCAGGCAATGGTGCCCATGCGCCTTTCTTAAACATATTTCTAGTAGAGAAATTGTTAAAAGACAAACCAAGCGTACCAATTAAACGACCTGCACTAACCGCTGTAGCACCTCCATATCCACCAGATAATTCTATTTGATCTGAAGATTTTTCCTCTACCACATATTCGATATCTACAGTTCCATCTGCTGGATTAGGCATTGGATTTACCTGAAAGCCCTGTTCGTTAAAAAAGCCAAGTTGAGCTAATTCACGCTGTGTACGAATGATATCATTTCTATTGAACAAATCACCGGGTTTCGTGCGTATCTCACGACGAATTACATGGTCGTTTGTCTTAGTATTTCCCTTGATAATTATTCGCTTAACACGTGCCTCTTTACCTTCAATGACCCGCATTTGATAATTGATGTGGTTATCTGTTACATTCGTTTCTACCGGTATAACTTGAAAAAAGAGGTAGCCACGATCCATGTACAACGAGGAAATATCCCTTCCGTCTTGACTCATGTGTAGACGCTGATCCAATAAGGACTTATCGTAACTGTCGCCTTTTTTGATTCCTAAAATGGTGTCCAAATAAGATGAACGGAACTTTGAATTACCAATCCACTCAATATCACCAAAATAATACTTTCCACCTTCTTCAATATCCATTTGAATGAATAAGCGGTTACCCACCAATTGAATTGAGTCTTTGATTATCCGAGCATCACGTAAACCAACAGCATTGAACTTATCGATTAAGGCAGCTTTATCTTTTTCATAAGAACTCTCCGTAAACTTAGATCGTTTAAAAATTCGCCAAGGCTTCTGTTCTTTTGTATCCTTCATGGCCATCCTTAATTTCCAAGCCGGAAGTGCTGTATTGCCATTAATAGTAATCGACTCAATTTTTATTTTTTCGCCTTTGTTGATATCAATTAAAAATATCTCAGAATTGTTAACAAGGGTGTCTGTAATGCGATTTATCTGTACTCGTGCTGAGTAGTACCCTTTTTCTCGAAAATAGCCTCGTATCTTGCTTTCCGTTTGAAAAACCAAATTTTCTGTAATCGTTTTACCTGAGTATAGACTAATTTCTTCACGAAGCTTGTCGGCATCGTGTTTGTTCACCCCTTTAAATTTGAATCGAGACAATTTAGGTCTTGGACTTAAATTAAGTTCAAGATAAATAACACCTGCAATTTCGCGGGTTACACCTAATTCGATCGCAGAAAAAAGACCTTCATTCCACAAGTTTTTAATGGCATTCGCAACTGCATCACCAGGAATACGAATACGTTGCCCTGGTTTTAATCCTGCTATTAATTTAATGGCTTGATGATCGAAATTATCAGCCCCATTAACAGTAATTCCTCCAATTTCGTATTCTTTAGGGTTGGCGTAATCTACCTTAAATCCGCCAAGCGAAATTGCTGCATTATCTTGTGCCACTAGAGCAGTTTGAAACAAACAAACCGCAATGAAACAGATACATGTTAGGTATTTTTTCATCAATTAAATTAATTGTTCGGACACCATTCCAAACCGTCTCTCCCGCGATTGATAATCCAAAACTGCTTTGTATAAATCCTCTTTTTTAAAGTCGGGCCACAGCACTTCAGTGAAGTGAAATTCTGTGTACGCAATCTGCCACAACAAAAAATTGCTCACACGATGTTCCCCACTTGTACGAATAAGCAATTCGGGATCGGGGATACCTTGGGTTGTTAGTGCATTACTAATAACCACTGAATTAATTTCTTTGGCAGACAATTCACCTTGCTGAACACGATTTGCTAATAATTGTGTTGCTCGAATTAATTCCCAACGTGCACTGTAATTCAATGCCAGGATCAAGGTTACTTTATCATTTTTGGAAGTCAAATCAATAGCCTCTTGCAATTCCTTTTGGCATGCTTCGGGTAAACCTGCCACAT
>Ga0172373_10001037_pt1 | contig 45117 bp, 58 predicted proteins | sample Lak10m_2_FD_114546 | JGI IMG/M metagenome (GOLD analysis project Ga0172373, IMG submission 114546) | Freshwater microbial communities from Kabuno Bay, South-Kivu, Congo - kab_092012_10m | ecosystem: Environmental > Aquatic > Freshwater > Lake | place: Democratic Republic of the Congo... | reverse complement strand
GGATATTGGTGTTCGCTTCCCGATAGTGAATCTGCTTCATAGAGTAGTCTCCTTCGTTACTGTCTAAACGCAAGTCCCAACGAGGTCTCAAGCTTTCAAAGTAAAGCTGTGATCAAATTCCTTCTGCAATGGTTGGGACCATTCCGCGATCTGGGCAGCCGGGACGGTTTTCTCCAATACAGCCAAGATGGCAGGGATCTGCTCTGCAACCAACCCCGTCTTTTGGCTCGTCTTGATGAAGTGCTCTTTGAGGCAATACATATCCGAGTCGTCATCCAAAATGACAAAGTGAGTCTCGGTATCACAAGACCCATCTTGGCGTACATAAGCCCAATAGAGCCATTCCAGGATCTCCGTCCCACGGGTTGCCTGACTCGACTCCAAGTCAAGAAACTGGCTGTAGTGATGCCCCCAAGACGAGGTTCTACCAACAAAGCAGCCCGTATTCCGCAGACCACGCTCTTGCAAAAGACTGTCCATCTTGGGGCAATCACAATGCAAGCGCCATGTCGAACTGAGCACGATCTTCAAGTCAGGGACTTGATCCAACAGAGAATCCAAGACCTGAACAACCTCTGGATCAAGCATGTATTGATCGTGCGTCAAGGTGTCCCGTTCCTGACTGTAACGCTCCGAAGTCATCCACCTGTAAGAGTTGAATACGCCATCAATATCCAGAAAGAGCAACTTCACTTCGACACTCCAAGCAATCTGGACAGCAATTCCACCGCAAACGAATCCAACCACGCCTGCTCAACCCGAGCAGGCAGCTTCGACTTGGCAGCCAACTGAGCCAAATCATCCTGTTGCTCCGTAACCCATTCCTTCAATGCCTCATAAGGTACCTTGCAGGCCCTGATATCACGGACCCACTCATTCGGATTGTAAACCGACAACGTACCCGTTTCGAAGATGGTACGACAGGCAATCACTAGACGGGCGAGGTGCGCCCCATTTTTGGCGTCATACCCGATTTCGCTTTCCATACCAGCTCTTAGCTTGTTGCGCTCCCGCTTCCAAGTCTGGTAGGAGGACCATTCCCGGACAGACTGATCGTAAAGACGCTGCTGATGTACGAACTGCATGAAGTTGGTGTCGTACCCCAACAAATTGCCCGCAGCCTGCCACTTCTCCGAAGTGCCAATCTGGATCTCTGCCAAGTGGTGTGAGATCTGATCCTGCACAAAGATTTTGGTGGCCTCATCCACATCGACAAAATCAATGTTCCACCGATCAATCTGTTTACGGATCAAAGCCATTGCGGCATTGACCTGATCCTGAGGGAACCCGTTGCGTTCAGGCAACCCAAATTCTGCACGGGTCGGCTCATGCGAAGGCGGGTTGAGAAGGTACTTACGGTGGGTCTCAATCCGATCTGCTTGTTGCCGAGCATACCCCATGAAGGTCTGCATACACTTTTTGGTCAGAAAGACGTTACGGTTCTCCCGCAACAAAGCCCCTTCCGGGGTTTGCAGGATTACGTCTTGCTCTCGGCAAAACAGGACATCCAAGATGTTTGGATTGGCCCCTGAGGCGAGATCAAGAAAGCGACGAATCTCAAAGACAGTCCCTTCCATACCGTTTTGAAGGGCAGGCCCTCGCAGACGTTCTGGAAGCTCATGCAGGAACACCTGCATGCCGTCCTTTTTGTCGAACTGCTCAAACTTCTGGGTGCTCAGATAGTAGCGGGCGGGGGCATAGCAGACACCCTTGATATCGACATCCGAGGCACTGGTGTCCATGCCGTAGGCACGACTACCCGCCAGAGTCAAGAGAATGGTGTAGTCTTTGATCGAGAAGTCCAAATTGGCACCTCCATAAGGTCACGAGAGAGAAACACGGTGCCCGAGAGGTAATCCTGTTTTTTCGGTCTAGCTGAAAAACCAGAGTACGAATCGGATAAACTCGATCGTCACCAACACGGTCAGCACCGCCAACATACCCAAGAGCATTTTCCAGTAGGAGCCGATGGGTCGAAACATAGGTTAGCCCACAACCGGAGTCTGAATCGTGGCAAGGGTAACTTCGGCACCACGGCTTTCCAGATCATCCAAGACACGCTCACCCAACTCGGGGTCCACTGCCTTGACACAGTTGGAGAAGATCCGTACCCGGTACCCCAAGTTGAGGGCATCTTCCGCCGTGAAGCGGATACAGTAATCCGTGGCAACGCCTACGATATCCACATTGTAGATACCGAGACCTCGCAGACAGCCGTCCAAGCCCGTCGAGGATACCTTGTCGTTATCCATGAAGGCCGAATAGCTATCCACGGTCTTGGAGGTGCCTTTGCGCAGAACCAGATTCGCGAGACGAGTTTCCAGACCCGGTACAAAATCCGCTCCCGGAGTACCCTGCTTGCAGTGCTCAGGCCAGATCTTGAACGAACAGTGACCATCGGGGTGCCAATCCTGCACCAAGACAATGGCACCATAGCCCCCGATCTCTTGAAGGGTATTGATCATGCTAACAATGTCCGGGGTGCCTCGGACAGCCAGCGAGCCGCCATCGCTAAAATCCCGAAGCATATCAATAATCAGAAGTGCGCGTTTCATCTCTGTCTCCTTAGGGTTTGCCCACCAGGGCTTGCTTCATCTCTTCCAACGCAAAGCCTGCATCACGCCGGAAAGGCACATCAATTGTGACGGACAGGAGTGTCTCTGGATTCTGGTCTCCAATCTGAATGAACTCCAGAAGCACTTGACCATCAACGACGCTAGGATCTTGTGAATACTGCGACGGGATTGTCCACCAGAAAACCACTCGATCACTAACGACTTTGATTTCCACAGGGGGCTTCTCTGGGACAAAGGAAGTCCTAGAGGCCGCTTTGGGGGAGATTAGACCAGGGAAGTCAAGCCAAGCAATCAAGTCATAAACCAGATCTTGCTTGGTACCTTCCAGGCGAATGGTTTCCGCCAGCTTCGTATCCCCCTTCCACAGGATGATAAGGGCTTTCAGGATAGCACGAATTTGCTTTCCCTTTAGCTGACTCGTTTCGAGTTTGAAGGACATTGTTGTCTCCTTACTTGATGAAAGTGTGCCTTACTTGGCAGGAATTCCGTAGTCTGCGAAGTTGTCCGACAGGATGCCTTTAATCAGCAATTCCTGGCGGTCGCCCAACTGCGGGCAATTGGGGTTCATTTTGTGGCGGGTTTGCCGTTCGGCCTTGTGGGCACCACGAAGCAGGGCTTCGATCTGGTCGGGCGTCAAGTTTGACCCGCCGAAAGACAACGACGTAACCGCACGGTCTGTGATGAATTGCCAATTGACTTCGACACCATCGAACAAGAGGCTTTCATAGGGAACCCGATCCCCGCCCGGCCCGGTGGCGAAAGTTTCATCCAGGAACCGGCTCACCCGCTCGATGGTGCCGATGCTGACCACCTTGCCCGTGGCCACGTCCAAGCGACCATAGGTGAAGTCAGCACCCAACCAGTTGCGAATCTCCGACTCGTCGTTGTGCTTGTCGCCGTTGCCCCAAAGGTCCGCCGAAGGGATCGCACCGATCGTATCGAAGAAGGCTTTGCGCACTTCGACATTGCAGTCTACCCGAGTGATCAGTCCTAAGTCCGTAGCCTTGTCGAAGTATCCGCCCGTCGCCAACTCGTAGGCCGACTGGTAGACCTCAGCCTTGCTGAGCATCGCGATCGGATTGGTGTCCACCTCACCGTCGCCACCCTTCTGGAAGAATCGTACCCAACGATCCTCGCACTCATTGCCGGTGCCGTGGCGGATGCCGCCGCCCGTGATCCTGTTGAAGGCCCGACCCAGAGGAGCACGCAGAGTCGAACGAATCGAGCCCAGGATCGTTGGATCCTTGGCGATGCGTTTCTCGATCTCAAAGATGTCGTAGCCAGCCGCCAGTAGTGCCGCCTGAATCTTGTTGACGATCTGCGTGTACTCTTCGGTCACATCCAGGATCGCGAGCTTGGCACCAAGCCCAGCAATCAACCGCTCTGCACGATCCGTCTGCACGGGGTTGGAGTGGATCCCCAGATGGGCGAACGTGCAGTTTTCGGCACCGAGGGCCAGGACCAACAGGCCCGCCATCACCGCCGAGTCAATCCCGCCGCTGACATCCAACTCAGCACGCTTGATTCCACAGCTTTGGTGATAGTCTCGAATGGCTTTGACACGATTGGCTACGAGAGCCTTGGCATTGATAACGGGCATTTTCTATCTCTCCGCTTTGGATGCCCCTTCAGGGGTGCTGTTGTAGTAAACGAGGAGGTTGCTTTGGAATCAGAAATTTTCTGCGGCCTCTGCAACTTTCTTTTCGAGATGCCCAATAATCAGTTGAGTATCCCGAGACTTGATGAGCACGATTGGACCCGTGGGTGCCTGATCCGAGGGCTTGACAAAACCGAACCCTGCGGCCCGTTCACCCCATTGCGCAACCAGATGCAAGCAAGGGTCTTGCTCCGATTGCAGAAGGATCGGAATCCCTGGCAACGAAGCCTTGCTCCCATCCGGGTTGCCACCCTTTTTGCGAACGGGCTGGTCAGCCGTCTTGGCCAGCTTGTAGGCTGCCGAAACACGATCTCGGTTGTAGGGAGTCTTCAATGGGCCGCTGACAAGATACCCGCCATACCCATATGCACGGAGATTCTGAGGCCAACCATGCAATTCACAAAAGGCTTCATTGACCAGCGTCTTTTCTGCCGTGTAGGAATCCTCAAAGATCAACAAAGGACGTTCAAAGTTGTACTTCTTAAAGTGACGCTGAATCATCAGGAACTGCTCGTCTTGATTGCCCGAATCAAAGCGAAGTGCACACTTCTGCTCAGGGTTCTCTGCAATCACATCGAAAGCAGCCGGGAGTCCCATCGTGATAGGATCTGTCGTGTCAAACAGATATGACGGCATCCCTGGGCGCATATCCCGAACAGCGCGATAGCCGATGCGATCGTCCACATCCCAACGCATCTGATGCTCGTGGCCCGTGGTGCCTTTGGGAATCATGCTAAACAATTTGGCACCATAGAGATCTGAGGTAGCCAGCAAACCGCTGCTCAGGCAAATCCTCAGGACATCCAAATGGTGCATATAGCACGTTGCCGAGCGCAACCCGACTTCAAAAGCGCGATCCAATTCGCCCTTCAAGGCTTCCGAAATTTTCGAGATTGAGACCCGCAGATTATCCTGCCAGGCATTATCCATTTCCAGACAGAGAGCATCCTTCCCGTGAAGGGTAGGGACATTCTGCATTCGTGCGAGTACAACAAGCAGTTCAGCCTCTTCTGGACAAGATGTGTAGAAGTGCCTCTCCCCCTGCTTCATGGCCGTGGCGATCTGGATCGAATAGCTCAGCATGAGCAACAAAGGTTCCAGAAACGACACCAGGAAAGAAGGCCCCGTAACGGTACAGATAGGGGCACCGGCTCCAACCCAAGATCCAACCGGGGGTGCCAGGACTGTCAACCTGCCCTGTAAGGCTTTGCACATAGCAGGGGTGTAGCCGTACCCGAACTTCTCAAGCCATTCCTGCTCATCCTTGGTTGGCTGGGCAGGGACCAAAAGGGGCACCAACTCCTTGAGTTCAAACGGGATGTAGAAAGGGCCGCCCTTACGAAGGGTCAGCACAAAGGTTTCCTCTCGGAGTGGGAACCCTGCCTGAGCCATTGCTGCCTTGTAGGCATCTGTCATCAAAGGGGATGCGGTTTCCCGACCCAACAGGGCGCGGACAAATGCTTTCAACAAGTCAGTTTGCGGGTTCATCTTAGTCTCCTTTGGAATCTCAGTACCCTAATCAGGTTCTCGTTCTAAACGAGAGTGCACTTAGGCAATCACAAAACGGTAGGGTATCTGACTCCAGGGAGGTTCCGATGCGTGGTAAGATTGAAGCGGTTTGTGGTCCAATGTTTGGTGGTAAAAGCACCTATCTGCTGAATAAGATTCAGCGCAGCACACTGGCCAAAAAGAAGGTGTTGCTTGTAAAGCCTCGTATTGACGATCGCTATTCCAAAAACGAGGTCGTCTCACATGAAGGCAAACGCATGGTTTGTCACATCATCGACAAGGCAGAAGACATCCTCACTTTGATGGAAGGTAAGAATTATGCAGTTGTCGGGATTGATGAGGCTCAGTTTCTCAAGGGGTTAGTCCCGATTGTGAAACAGATTTCTGCACAAGGGACCAAGGTGATCTTGGCCTTTCTCGATATGGATGCAGAGGGGAACCCGTTTGGGGATGCTGGGGGGATCCTTGCGATTGCGCATGCCGTTACCAAGGTAACGGCTGTGTGCGTTGTATGCGGGGAGGACGCCCAACACACACAACGCACACAGCAGCATCAGGAGCAAGTCCACGTTGGGGGGACTTCGGATTACGAGGCCCGTTGCCGCGCCTGCTGGAAACCGTAACCCTTAGAGGCAGAGCCCCTAGCAGGGCTTAGTCTTCCTTGTAGAGCTTGCCCCGCTTGTTCCCGGTGTTGTCGATCAACTGGTTGAGCTTCTGGATCAGAAGGCCCGGAAGATCGCGGAACTTTTCAGCGTAAACCGAGTCCGGGAAAACGTCTTTGACGTATTCTGTCCCGTAGCCCATGCCGACACCAACCACATGAATACCCGCCTGCTTAGCCAAGCGGACTTGCCGCTTGATTACCGGCAAGTGGGCCGGATCCGGCCCACCATCCGTAATGACAAACAGGAAACGGTGACCCTCTTTACGAGTAGAGAGGCTATCCAGACCAAACTGGACACCGTTTGCCATCGGGGTACCACCATCCGCCTTGGTTTTGATGAACCGGCCCTTGACGGCCGAGAAACGCTCATCAAACATCTTGAAAACGTGGTTGGTCACACCGCTGTACTGATGGTACCCTCCGACACCGTAGCGAGCGCCGCTCGGGCTATGCCCGTTATCCTGGAAACCGCTCACCTGAACCTTAGCGCCCAAGGCATCTAGGGGTTCGGTAAGCACCATCATAGCCTTAGTGGCCAATTCAAGCTTACTGCACATCGAGCCCGACTCGTCGAGAACGATTGCGGTAGCAATCGACAGATCCAAGGTCTGATCCGTGTGCTGGTAGGCACGATCGGGGGACATGCCGCTCATGAGGGCAACCCGGCTATCGACAAGCATACGCTCCGACAACAGATTACCTTTGCGCACACCGTGAACCGTATCCGTCATTTCCATTGCACGGAAAATGTTGCGCATACGAGCACGCAAGTAGCTGATTTCAGCCCGAACATCAGTCAGCAACTGTTGAGCTTGGCTCTGGTCGTTACTCGACATAGGACGGCCACCGCCAACGATTTTGACATCATCGAGGTCTTTGCTGTACGGGTTGTAGCGAACCTCCCCCTTTTGGATGCCACCCTCACGGTGAACAATCTCCTTGATGATCTCCGTAAACGCCTTCTCCAAGGCTGAGTTGTTGTTCAACAGACCCGCCAACTGCTTATTCGGGGACTTCAGAGCATTTTTCAGCGAGTCTTGCAAGGTCGTACCACCCTGAGCACCCGTGTTGCTGCTACCGTAAGCACCCGTATTTTGCTGATTGTTCGGATCGGCACTGTTGCCCTGACTCTGACCACCCTGCGAGGGCTGGCCCTGTTGGCCGTTCTGGCCTTGCTGGCCGTTCTGGCCTTGCTGGCCCTGCTGGCCGTTCTGGTCCTGTTGGCCTTGCTGGCCTTGCTGGCCGTTCTGGCCTTGCTGGCCCTGCTGGCCTTGCTGGCCCTGCTGGCCGTTCTGGTCCTGTTGGCCCTGCTGGCCGTTCTGGCCCTGCTGGCCGTTCTGGCCCTGCTGGCCGTTCTGGCCCTGCTGGCCTTGCTGGCCGTTCTGGCCCTGCTGGCCGTTCTGGCCGTTCTGGCCCTGTTGGCCTTGCGAAATCGACTGCAAAACCACCATTACATCTAGGGCAATGGCCAGGTTTTCCAGGTCTTGATCTGCACGCAGATTGATTGCCTTATCGACCAAGGGACGAATCGCGCCCGAAGTGACCAGATTGTAAATCTGGGCATCCATGCTCTTATAGAGTTCAAAAGCCAACTCTTGCTGACGCGATTGGTAGCCCAGACCGAGATCGCGGAAAATCATCCAGACCAGCGAGATCGGGTCAGGCTTCTGCTTCGAAGCGATCAGACTCTTTTCCTCTTGATCCAGGATAAAGTTCTGCAACTCGATCATCTTCTCGGGGGTGCCCGGATACTCTTTCGTACCCAAACGTTCGATGCGAATGTCCTCAATAACATTCGTCAGGTCAAGCAGGATGCTACCCAGGCGAGGAATCTTGCGAACCTTATCCCAACGGGGTTCCAGGATATCCCAGATCTCGCGGGTATTCAGTTGACGACGGCACGAGTACTTGGTGTGCCAGGCTTCGTGGTAGGCACCGCCAACCAACGCATACAGCGTAGCCGCATTCAGCTTATCGGGAGTGTTCGCAATGCGAATCTCGGGAGTGTACACCTGCTTGGCATTGGCAACTTTGAGCCACTTCTCGATCAAAGGGCGAGACAGAGGCAGATGCAAATCATCACACATCTGCGCGACCAAAGCACGACCCGTCCAATTGTCCAGATTGCAGAAGGCACCCCCTTCCGAAGTGATCTTGACGGTGTTGGGTCCCAGGATTGCAGTCACCGATTGCTGGTGAGTAGCACGATAAGGAGCACCAGCGATTTCAGGGGTTTGCACAGCAGGCATTGTATCTCTCCGTGGCCTTCTAAGTGGGGCACACACTAGAAACGAGACAGCGAGCTTGGAATCACGATTTTTTATCGGAGGTCAGAATTTGTTTTTCGTGCCCCCCGATTTTTTGTGAATCCGATTTGATGGCTCCGTTTGGTTGTTGTGGGCGACGCTAAACAGCCCCGATTTGAGGAATAGCAATGATTCAGTGCCCGATTTGTAACCACGAAGGCCACCTGTTGGATGAGCACATCGCCCAAGTCCATTCGATGGACTTGGGTGCCTTCAAGGCCCTGTACCCTAATGCTAAAACGGTCAGCCCCGAGTTGAAGTCTCGCTGGGAAGCCCAGGTCAACAAGGTCAAGCGCACTGCGATTGACGATCTGGAAAACGTCACGATTGCCTTTGCAGGGGTCAACCCGAAAATCAACCCGGACGTTCCCGAGGAAGTTTGCTTGCCTCTGCCTCCGCACTATCGTATCCCCTCGGTGGGTACGCTGGGCAAGGATCTGGGGCATGCCGCGATCTCGCTGGCGTCGCACCGCTCCATGTACGTATGGGGCCTCCCCGGCACTGGCAAGGATGCCTTGTTTCACGCTTGGTCCAACTGGACTCGCACGCCGGCCCTGATCTTCCAGGTTCAGCCGGGTGTCGATATCCAGTCGTGGTTTTTCAGTCGCTCGTTTGATGCCAACGGCACCAAGTGGGAAGAGGGCGAGATGCTCAAGGCCCTGCGTGACGGCTATACCTCGCCTATCAGCGGCCGGGTGATTCCGTACATGATTCTGATCAGTGACTTTGACCGTGCCGATCGAGCACAGGCAGAATCAATGCGTCTGGTCATGGACTCGATCAGTGGCCGTGTCAAGGGTCCGGGTGGTGCAACCTATCCTGTGCTGAAAGGTACTCAGATTGTCGTTACCGCCAACTCGGCGGGTGCGGGAGACACTCGTGGTCGCTGCATCAGTTCCAATCCGTTGGATGCCTCGATTCTGGATCGATTCGAGCGCAAGTTCCAGTTCCACTGGATGGATTGGAAGGATGAATCGGAGATCTGCAAAGCCAAGTTCCCGACCTTGGTTCAGCAGCACCCCGGTGCCCTGGATACGGTGGGCAAGATCACCTTCTCGCTGCGTAGCGCCATCGCAAAAGATGAGGTTTACGCCGAATTCAGTCACCGCGCCCTGTGCGCTTGGTTGGGTCACGCTGAAGACCTGATGCAGTACCGTGGCAGCATGACTACGGCAAAGCTGCTCAAGCATGCGGCTCGCGTGTTCCTCGACGGTATGCCCGATGAGGAAACCCGCAATGCCTGCTGCCGCCTGATGGATCCGCACATTGGCGGGGGCATGCTCAAGGATGAGGACTAAAAACGTGAACCACAATCACGTCACTCGTTTACTGTCTGAATAGGAGGTTTCTGATGGCTCGCACTCGTACTAGTCCGCATTACGATCTGGTAATGCCTCTGTTGAATATCCTGGCTGCTTCTACGGAAGAGTCCGTGCCTTTCGAGAAGGCTACCCAGGAGTTGCAAGCTTCGTATCCGCAGTATTCCTTTGAGGAATTGAAGCGCCTGACCAGCTTGGCTCATGGTGAACTTCTCGCTCAAGGTTTGACGGAGAAGTTTCGCAAAGGCTACTGGAAGGTGTCCCGTAAGGGAATCAGCCTGTCCAAAACGGTGGGTATCTCGGGAGTTCTCCCCGAAGATGCCGAAACCGAAAGGGACATTCCTGAAGTGACCACCCCGGTTGTGGTCCGAAAGGCTGAGCAAACCTCGCTGCAAAGCAAGATTGCCCCTGTGGACTACAAGTACCTGATGGCTGCGGCAATGAACATGAAGGCAGCTTGTTTCGGCAAGCATGCCCCGCAAGCCAAGCCGTGTCAGGAATGCCTGTTGGCCGAGAACTGCATCCGGGCTACTCAGCTTGATCTGGCTCGTCTAGCAGATGTTCTGGTTGCAGAGGAAAGGGCTGCTGCGGAAGAGGCCCGTCGTCGCAAGGCTGAGGAAGACCGCCGCAAGACTGGGGATGAGGCTCGCAAAAATGCACCTCCGCCCCCTGCTGCCCAGGCAGCTAAGCCCAAGGATCCCAAGGCTATCCGCCTGACCTCGGTGGGTACGACCGCTTGCGCGGGTTGTGGCAAGATGATTACGGGGGGTAGCTCGATCATCTTCCAGAAGGATCGGGGACAGTTCCACGAGGGCTGCTACCAATAGGGTACATAGGTTGGCAGGGTATCCCGTCAAAGGATACCCTGCCAACCCCTAAAGGGGGTCTGGTCTCAAGGGAATATCCGGTTCCGAGGTTCCGATGCAGCATACAATCCAGCAAGATCCAGTACATAAAGACTACTATCTCACCATCCGCAAACCTTTTGTAGATGGTGTACAACCTGAAACTGAGATTGCAGTTTGGCTCCCTCAAACGAATGATGGTGGGCTAGACGCAAAGTACATGCCTCAAATCAAAGGGGCTGTCCTGAAACTCTCCAAAGAGACTGTGTATCTTAGCAGAGAGGATGAATTGGAAGTGCTGCAATATGTCCAAAGCCTGATTGATTCGGGTGAACTTGTCGAGTGGGGGGAATAAGATGTTGGGTGATTTGAATCTGGATTTTGAAGACGAGGGCAGGCAGAAGTGCTATCAAGAGGCTGTTGTTTGCCTGGTAGAGACGACTTGGACCGCCCTCATGTCCCAAAAGGCTATCTTGGAAAGGCTCATTGCCAAGCACAAAGTGACCAAAGAGGATCTCAACCGGATGATGCTTGACCCACCCCAAGACATTTTGGATTGCCTCAAGCAGATTGAGATCCAAGCCAATTCCTTCTCAAAAGAGTGCCGTGAGGCGCGAAAGTTGCTTTGTGACGTTGCCGAAGCCTGAAAACTAGGGTACTGTGCCAAGCATCCCCCAGATAGAGAGGGGCTTGGAAGGCACAATGAATCCAGTTGGAAAGAAGCAGATCAGTATCGGAGTGGATACCCGCACTCGACTTCTACGCGGGGCACTCAAGTTTAGCAATACCATTGCAACCAGTTACGGCCCCTCAGGCAGGACGGCGATTCTGGACCGTTTTGCGGGGCTTTTGATCAGCCGGGATGGTGTGACGATTGCCCGCGAGATTGAGTTTGAAGATAAGCTAGAGAACTTGGGTTGCAAGATTCTCAAGGAGTCTTGCCTCCGGGTCAACGAACTGGCTGGGGATGGTACAACCACAACCGCTGTTCTCGCAGCTTCTATCCTGGAACAAGGCCATAAGCTAATTCTAGCTGGGCATGATCCCAATCAAATCGTGCTGGGTATCCGGCATGCCAGCAATCAGGTTCTCGATTTCCTGGATAGTCAAGCTATCTCCGTTGAGGATCCTGCAGTGCTGGAACAGGTTGCACTCATTTCTAGCAACGGGGATGAAGAAGTGGCTCAACACTTGGCCGATGCTATCCTGGGTGTGGGCAAAAATGGCACGGTAGCGATTGAAACGGGAGAAGGTCGGGGGGTAGAGGTCTTATTCAAAGAGGGCATCGAATACCCTTCTGGGCCTGTATCAAGCACTTCTCTCAAGGGCGCTACGGAGAGAATTCTTACGAAACCCCTCGTGGCCGTTGTCCTCGGAACCTTGGCTACGGTGGATGATGTTCGGGATCTGTTAGAAGAAGCCTCTCAATATGACAATGAGTTGGTCTTGGTTGCAGAATCCGTCATAGGAGAAGCTCTCCAAACGATTCTGCTCAACGATCAGAAGGGTGTTGTTCGGTGTGTTCCTTTCGGGGGCTCTGGCTTAGGTTTACACCGCAGGGGGTTCCTAGAGGATCTATGTGCTATCTCAGGAGCTACCTTGGTAGACCGTGCTGGGGGGATGTCTCTTCAAGGTTTTCCCTCTGAGTGGTTTGGTGGATTTCTCCAAGTCCAGGTTGGCCTGTCCAAATCTGTCTTTACAGCAATCCCAGAGGCCCATGATTGGGTTGCAGGCCGGGTTGAACAACTACAAGAGGAGATGCGCAGTTCCCTGCATGAATACGACCGAGACAAATTGCGGGAACGCATTGCCAAGCTCCAGGGGGGTATGGCGATTCTCAAGGTCGGTGGGGAGACGGAGGCAGAAATCAAGGAACGACGAGCACGGATTGAGGATGCTCTAGGTGCAACGCAATCGGCCCTACAGCACGGGATTGTGATTGGAGGGGGTAACGCCTACCTGCAAGCATTAGCACACGTCTCAGGGGATTCTACGAAGAGCCCAGACTTCCAATCAGGCATTCAGTGTTTGCGGAATGCCCTCGTCAGCCCGGCGACCAAGATCCTTACCAATGCGTACCAGAGTGCAGATTACGTTGTTCGTTCTACACTGGACTTGAAGGACAAGCAAACAGGATGGGATGTTCGGACAGAGCAATTCCGCAATCTGTTTGAAAGCCCAATGGTTGTTGATCCGGTACACGTATCGAAACAGGCACTCATCATGGCTGTTTCGGTTGCAACCACACTACTGACAGCAGAGGCGGCGATCGTACCAAAATGAGAGCACAGGTTATCCTACTCCAGTTGAAAGAGCTTGTGGCCGCCCTTGAGGATGGTCTGATGGAAATTCCTGACATGGAGGAACGTCTAGCCTGGATCTATGTTGTGGCAGATTTGTGTGCTACAGCCTTCTGGGAACTGGATCAGTACCTCACAGGCTCCACAGAGCATCGGGATCAAGAACAGGATGCCATCCTGTTTATGGAAGTTGCACTCAATGGGTTTGCTTGGTTACCCCTGTCTTTTGCAGATTATCGAATGAATGTCTGCCTCAGAAGTCTGGACCCAAACAACTTCGTGCTATTGGGTGGAGAACAAACAAGCGATCGTGAGGTAAAGTACAAATGGGCGAAGATCAATACGCCTGATGTACAACCTTCCATTTTCGGCTTGAATCTACCCCATGAATCAACCACCCCAGAGACCTTGGAGTAAGGGCGTCCATGCGGACTACCGCATGTTCAGCATTGTAGTAAACGTCCTTCAAGATAATGACGGGCACCTGTGGTCTGAGCACGATCTCCAATCCGATCAGGACCAAGAAACCTGCGACACATTGCCGACCAAAGGACTGGAGCAATCCAGCTTTGGGCTATTTTGTGAGGCAATCCGTAGGGAGACCTTCCTGCAAGCTGTTCTGTGGTTCAGTGAGAACCCCGCTCTATTGGATGCGTACAGATCAGGGGATCCTGTGGTGACACAGAATCTAGAAGGTGCTTTGGCGGCAAAGACCCGACAGATGCTGGAGCACAAGCTACAAATCATCACTTTGGGAGCTTCTAAAGAGATTCTTACTTTATTGAGGTCTCAGGATGGCACAGACGGAGAGTAAGAATCCAGTACGGGAACGGTATCTCAAGCTCTTGCAGGATCTGCATGATGAGATGGTACTCAGCATCTTGGAGAAGCTCGCCAAGACAGAAAGCCCCGAAACGCTACAATCCTTTCTGACAGGGGCAGAGTATGGGTTTTGGAAGTCTGTCGGCCCTGTCTTTTAACTCGGCTTTGAGTATGGCTACGCAGCGGCTGTGGTAGAAACGGAAGAGTCAGAGCTTACAATTCATTAGTCTTCGGGTCCATCCTGCCCCTCTGAATCTGTATCGACATCCTCTGTGTACTCGGTAGAGGAGGCAGCGATCTGCTGCCGCACGATACTACGAATGGATGCGGTGAGAACTCGCCCCAATCGAAGGTCAGGATCTCGTACAGAATCCCAGATGGCGGTTTGCTCCTGATTGCTCAGCAAGACCGTTACATCCACAGCACCCATATCCCGAGCCTTCCGCAAGGCTTCTTGCAGAATCTTGACCGTGGCCTCTTTACGTTCACGGTCAGGATCGTTCTTGAGCACAAAGAGCTTATTGATAGATTTAGGGTCTTCTGCCATTCTGTTCCTCAAAAGAAGTCCAAAAGGAAGCAACCCTATAGCCCAGCTAACATCGGATTGACATTTCCGAGTATCACTAGTTAGGCTATCGCAATTCGTGGTACTGAACGGCCTTAGTCCCCCTCGGGGTCATCCTGCTCGACCACCCCAAGCACATCTTGAAGGGTGCAGTAGAGGCGAGCATCTTCCGAGGGATCCCAAACCCAGAAATTGTTGAGGGTCAGGATCTCGTCTACGACAAAGATTTTGGAAGGATCCTGGCGTACAAGCAACTTAATGCCAGGCAACAGTGCAATTTCAACGGAGATCGCATCCTTGGTAATGCGAAAGGCTTTGTTCTGCTCAATGTCCAGAACAGTGGAGGAACCGAGGATCTCTTCGTGGAACTTTAGGTACCACTTATCAGGGGTTGTGGGAACTTTGTTGCTCGTGTCGCTGGCCCAACCGATCCATCCGGGGGCTTTGAGGCGCACAATCGAAAGGGCTGCAATCTGCTGTACCATGCGGGATCCTTCTAGGCTACCAGAGCCTACTTGGAATAAACGCAGACCTTAGCAGGGATTCAGGATTTCAGTTATTCTTTAGGAGATCTTCATTGGGTTCCAACAGGTACATATCCAACCAAATGCGGAGGTCTTCCCCTGAGCAAATAGAATCATCCCCTTCTGCCCATGCGATCGTACAGGTATCTGTTTCTGCAGCATAGTCGGAAAGGATGCCAATCCAGATGTCGCGAAAAGGGGCGCCACCCTCAGCATCTTCAACCAAGACTTCAATCGGGACGTACTGTCCAATTTTCTCTTTCAGTTCCATCCCACACCTCAGCTTGGTTTATCAGCCTCCTCCTTTTGCACAGGGATCTCCGTACTCCACGGAAATGGCGTTTCAGGCTTCAAGGGTGCGGTCGGCACAATCTGCGAGACAGGGAGATCTACCCATTGGGTTTTGCTCCAGTCCTGTCGAGCAGGCTCCTTTTTCTCCACACCCGAAAGCAGCACAACGCGATCATCAAAATCCTCATCAGCCAGTTCCATCACAGCACCTCCATCGTGGTGTCTTTTCCGGTTCTATGCAGCAAAGGAGTTCGAGTATCCCCTATAGATTGTCGGCTGCATAACCTGTCTATTGAAGTCCCCTTCAATTAAGGGTCCATACTCAATAAACGCAAGTAGGACCCCCGGAATCAAGGAAATGGGTGCACCGGCATGACTCTACGCGATCAACTCATCCGAGCCTCTTACAGCAACCCCGCAATCCAACAGAAGGTTTTGCCTATTCTTACTGCACAGTATGTGCCGGAGCCCAGATGGTACGCATACACGAATGCACCCATTTTCTACTACGATGTGGGGTTTCCAGATGGGCATCGAGTTGTGACTACTTACACGGCCCGAAATTTGCCAGCACGAGAGAAGGAGATCGTGCTGGCGGTATTAGCCGAAATGCGGCGCACTCGGAAGCACACAGCACAAGAGACGATTGACAGAGTGCAAGAGGCGTTGGATCGTGAGGGATCTGAGCACCCTATCCGATGGGATCGCACTCAAGTACGGCGGGACTAGCCATTCAAGTCAAAGGGAAGACAAAAGACTTCCAAGTACCATTCAAGTGTCGCGGTTTCCCCAAAGGTTCGTACCCGTTCCATGAGATTCTCAATCGCCCCATAGGTGGCGGGGGTATTATTGAGCTTAGTGAAGTCCTTTCGGATCAGGAAGTAGCCAAACTCAGAACGATCCTGCACAATCAAGTACTCAGAATTATGGTACTCCGAATAGAGAAGCAAGCAGTTGGAGCGATCCAAGCGCCAGAGATGTCGCTTCTCTTTGGGTACTTCAAGTACGGAAAGGAGTTGAGGCATCCATTACTCCGCAACCATTGCCTTGTCTTTCCAATACTCGTAAGACTCGCGCAGCTTCTGAATCAGGTCCTGGTCGGATAGGCGTGTGGTGGTGCCCCCATCATTAGAGCCTTCCACATGGAAGTGGTTGGCCAACAACGTACCTACTGACATCGGCTCAGCCTGATCCGTTGCGGTGCAGTTGATCGAGATGACTTCCCAATCAGCGTCCACAGCCTCTGTGCCCTTGCCGGTACCCGAACAAGAACTACAGCCATACCTATGGTGAATACTCTCACCCGAACCCGAACACAGCAGGCAAGGCCGCTTGCTGTTCTCATGGTTTTCAGCCAGAACGTCATATCGGTACAGGACGATATCGACCCGCTTAGCAGGGATCTTCTGACCACCTGCAACGCCAATTTGCTTCCGAGGGGCCTCACCCTCTTTGCGAGGCCGGTACGTTCCTTTGAGAACATCGCCCGACTTCAACGTACAGGTTGCGCTGTAGAATCGAGAGGTATCCGGGATCGGAACCAACAGAACGCCATCCCGATACCCTTGGACGGCATTGTCAAAGTTGGCATGGATCCGATCCAACAGTTCGGCATCCGTTCCGCCAAAGTAGCTGAAGCGCGACCAGCCTGTTTGGCGTCGTACTAAGTCACTGATGCAGATCTTGACCATATGTGGATATCCTCGCTACGGAGAGGTCAGAGGTTGCTTGCAGACGTTGACATTCATTCCAGTGGCGCAATAACAAATTCCGCCCTGGAGAGTAAAGGCACGACCTTCGCACGATTGAGTGCATTGCTGCACTACGGATACCCTATCCCGTTCTTCCTGTTGGACAAGGCGCACTTTGACATACGCAGTCAGACCCGCCAGAAAAGTCAAAAGGGTCAGTTGCCCCATCAGGATAAGGTTATGACGAAAGTTGACCTTCCGATTTCGGAAAAGGATAAAGCCCTGGAAGGCACTGGTCAACAGAACCAGGAAAAAGAACACAATCGACATGAGAGGTCTCCGTTCTGGATTGCTTAGAGGCTCTCTTAGAGCGGGAGATCCTCAGCATAGTTGTAGTTGTTGGGCCGGGCCGGGGCAGCATCCTGAACGGGGTGCCAACCAGCATCCTGCAGCGCCTCAAAACGAGCATACGCAGTGGTTTCCTCAGCAGCCTCTTGAGCGAAGTAATTGACCTCATCCATCACAGCACCTCCTGAAATAGAAACGTCAGGGGCACTCTCTAATCACGTTTTTTCGGCTATCGCACTGCATCTTCTGCACGATAACCAAAAGAGGTGCAGTGATGCCAGATGAGAACAAGCAGACTCCAATTGCGGATATTCAGAAAGAAGTTGCCAAAGCCAAGCCCCTTTACAAGTCGCGTACTGTAGGGATTCTGGTTGCCATCCTGACGGTATTCATCTCACGGTGGATGGCAAAGCATGTGGATGCAGGCTGGGCACATGACATTGCTGAAGCGGTTGCTAGCGATATTGTAGGCTATGTCATGGCAGCAGCTACGCTGTTCGGAGTTTGGGTCAAGAAACAGGATTACAAGAAGGTCCAGAATCTCTTGGACCTTTACGAAAGCCTCAAAGAGGAACACAACAAAGCTCTGACCGCACCCGTAGAGGATGCTAAGTCTGAGGACAACCCTTCAGAAGAAAAGGCTGCGGATAAGCCAGCAGACGCTCAGTAGATCCCGTCAGGGAAAATCTCTTTGTAGACGGCTCGCAGCACACCAATCCGGGCAGAACCTTGCTGGGTTGCGGTCTCCAGGTCATCCGCACCAGGACCCACTTCCAAAATAGACCCAGAAACCCGATAGATCACCCAGTAGTACTTCAGGTTGATCGTCAAGACCTTCATCAAAAGGCGCATTGTAGCCTCCCCAAAATCGACAAAGCAGCCACTATCAGGACCACACCTGCTAAGATACCCCAAAACCGCAGCTTGACTTGCGGAAAGGGTAGCGATGCGGAAGCAATGCTCTCCCACAACAATTTGGCGGCATGAAATTCCTGTAATGTTCGGGCTAAGTCTTTCTTAGGGTGGATCAAGACAATCGTTCTATCCGAGGCTTTGAGAAACACAAACACATCTGCATCAGGGTTTTCCCTGAGAAATTTCATAACCATTTGACCAACCTGATGGTGGTCTTGTGGCGTATTGTGAATCTCCATTCAAGTGCTCTCAAAAGTTGCGGGGAATCAACTTTCAGACTAGGGCAAGGGCATAGCAGAGCTATTGGTATCGTGGGGGAACAACCCTCAAACAGGAGACGCAAAGATGTTTCGCGAGATTGGCACTGAGATTGGCTCGATCGTAGATGAGAAGAATAAGGCATATGGCTCAGCCGTTGAGAAGACTGAGCAATTCTTGCGTTTGCTTTATCCTGAAGGGATCCGCCCCGAGCAGTACCGGAATGCTCTTGCCCTCGTGCGAGACTTTGATAAGTCGGTGCGGATCTCTACCAACAATGATCCGTTCGGAGAAGATCCTTGGGCGGACAAGGCAGGCTATGGGATTCTGATGGTAGGGGTCAATCGAGCCAAGTAACCAGGCCAGGATACCTTTAGTCGTCCCCGTTGATTCGATTCACTTTCGGAATCTCGATCTGCCTGAGGCAAGCGACAAACAAGTCATCCTCTCGGCCGTCTAAGGCAATGAAGAAGCGGCGAAGGGACTTACGGTCTAGGTTCTCCTGTGCCCACAAGGATTGTTCCTTACGCGAAGCTCCCGGCAGCAACGTCGTACACTGATGCACTTGCGCCATGCTTTCATCCCGCAAAGCCTTGATGCGGTCGCGAGCCTCTTGCTCAACAACCCGGACCTCCTCGATGAATTCATCCGGCATACCATGCTGCAACAGGAATTCAATCGGGGAGACGCCTTCCTTCAAGCAATCGTAGATCCGGTTGTGGTTCATTCCAAAGCGGAGTCGATGTACCTTGAGGTACTCTGCAGACTTGATCTTGCAGCGGGTACCATCCTCAAACAGAACAACCACGCCCTCACGGTCTGCGGACCAACCCTCCACTTCCTGAACCAGATCCTGGAGAGACTGGATGGTGTACGGAACGACATCCCGAAAGCCAACACTTGCTGCCAGGTCTGCATCCTCAAAACGGATCTCACCATCCTGAAGGATCTGCGAACCGAGGCAAACGAGCCCTTCCCAACCATTGTAGTTGCAGACGACTCGATTGTCCGGGTAGAGGATCTCAAACAAGTAGGTGTAGCCAGCACGCAAGCGAGCTTCCAAATGCACAGTGAGATGCTTGGTCAACCATTGCGTTGCCCAGATTGCTTGATCCGAAGCGAATGCCCCGCGAGTATGAATCACCGGCTTGTCCTGGTAGTTATCCCACCAACAAAGGCCCAGCGAACCATCTGCCTTCTCATAGACAGCGCGGATGGTCTTGTCCTTCAAGACTTCCGACTGAGTTTCAGCAATCTGCCCAAGGTTGAAGAACTTCTTGAGCGGAAGATTCACGCGGGTCTGCTTGTGTCGATCAAAAACCAAACCACGGCACCACAGAACGGTCTCGTTCCAATCGGAATGCACGATGGGCAGGTAATCAAACACGACATAGTTGCCGCATAGGCTCGTGCGACACGCAACACGGCCTGCATCTACTTCTCGCATACAATCAGCAAAGGTCGGCAACATCAATACACCAAAGTATGCCCCAGATCTTGGAGGCGCTCAGTAGAAACGCAAAGCTGTACTTTGGATCAAGGATTACTTCTTGAGGCCATTTTTCTGGATCTTCTTCCAGATGCGATTCAGAATATCATGGTCCTGATCATCCAAAGGAATTTCCTCGTGACCCTTCTGATCCTTCTTGCCCTTGGGATCCTTTTTGTCCTGCTTCTTAGCAGCCGTGCGAGCCATCCATTCCTCGACTGTGGTTTTCTCTTGCTTTGCCTTCTCTTCCAAGTACTGAGTCAAAATCTGCATACTGAGGGAGCCCTCTTTGAGATCAAAGGAGGCACTAAAGCTACCACCATTCTCTTCCCACCATTCCATTCCGCCTGGAATAGAGTAGAGTTGCTGAATTCGCCAAGGTTCCTTGTAACCCCGTTTCTTGAATTCCTTTTCAAATTCTTCGGGGAAATCGTCTTCCTCGATATAGAATCGATCAATACCATTAGCCTTAGAGGGCATCCCGATTGGGATCTCCCCATCATACCCCAACTTTGGCCAGACTTTGTAGCCCACCCAATTTCCCCAACTAGACCGGAAAGCAAGACAGTCAATCCGATCGAATCCTTGCTGAGCGGCATTCAACACCTCAGAGGCAAAGAGTCGAGTGCCCAAGCCTTTCGGAACATCATCTTTGAGATAGAGCGTGTCATTGTAGATATACCGTTTGCCGTCACCGTCCTCACCCACCCAACGAAGGAATGTCGTGACCCCCTTTGCATTAGTGAATCTGACGGAATAACCATCATCCCCATGATGCCTATTCCCATAGATATCAACACTCAGAGCCGAATCTGGATGGGTAATCAAAGAACCTCCAAAGAAATCAGGGATCTTGTCAGGTGCAACCCCTACAGACGATTCAAAGTCAGCCCCATTGCTTAGACCTGAAATCTCAAATTGGTCTTCCTTGAGGCTCTTGGTCTTGAGCACTCGGAGGTACTTCGTGTATATATCCTTAGAGGATTTGTTCGGCTTCTCCTTTTCAGGTGCAGATTCTTGCTTAGCAGGGCTGCTATCGGGAGCATCCTTGATCCATTCTTTGTACTCTTTCATCAGACGCTTCATGAAGTTCTTATCCTTCATGGCGGTCTGTGCTGTGACCTGAGGCCATTTGGTTTTGGTCTTAGGATTCGGATTGGTGACCTTCTTCTTGCCCCCTTCGTACCGCGCTTTCAGGAACTCATCCCACTTCGGGGGTGGTCCAACAGGTTTCTTACCTGGAACCTTCGGCTCCTCAGCCCCCTCATCCACTTCAGAAGCCAGAACAGTAAGAAGGTGCTGACGCACCTTCTGGTTCAAGTAGGCCAATCGGATCAATCGTTCTCTCAGCATGGGTTACCTCCAAACACAATAGTTTCACTATAAAGCGAATAGTGAACGAGGGCGTGTCGCTTTTGTAGGGGTACTTTCAAAATGGGTAAGTCGATTCACATCCGATTCAAAGATGACACCAAGCAACGCAATCCCTATGCTCGCGAGAAGCAGACGGGTGCGGGCAGCCACAACACGCGAGAGCAAGATGTTGAGCGAGGGTCCTCTCGAAAAGATAAGCACAAGAAGCCTTGGGAAGATCAGGCTGCTATGATTGATCGGGTGGCTTCCCTTTGGATTGCACAGCAAGAGGCTGCGGATGAATAAGCAGGCCCGTGCCGATGTCGCAATGCTCAGGCAGCAAACGCAGTACACTTGCACAAGTGTCTCGATTGCTTCCGCGATGCATGCTCTCGGTAAGAATCTTTCAGAGGATGATGTCAATCGTGTGATAGAAGCCGCCCCCATGCGAGGGGCCTCTTGGGAGGATATCCTTGCTACTGTGCAGTACTTCGGCGTCCGGGGTTCCCTCGTAGCACCCTGCACACCCCAGATGCTCAAAGAGCACACGGACAAAGGACTGCCCATTCTGATCGGATGGAACTTTGAAGGAACCCCTTGGAGCCACGCCTCTGTCGTCTTTGATGTAACGGAAGGCCAAGACGGCTTAGAGATCCACGTTATGGACCCCAACGTCCCCAACCCTTCCAAGACAGTACGGGTTGTCGGGGAAGACGAATTCTGCCAGAAATGGAAAGAGAAGGTATCTGACAAGCTGACCTTGCGCAGACCCGCACTGTTCCTTGAACGTGAAATTAGCATAGATGGGCGTCAGGTCAAAGCGAGTGCAGAGACTTTTGCCCAACGTGTTGCCCGCATCCACCTGTCCCGATAACAATGAGGTCTTAGTGATGTCTCTCAAACAATACACCCTACTGCCTGACCAGGTTACAAAGCAGGCTTGCAATTGCCCCGAAGGGGACTATTTAGGCACCCAATGGGATTCCTTGAGCTTGATGCCAGACTACAATGCTCTGAAAGAGGCTCGCTTTGAAGAGGGCGTGCCGGCTGACCCCACTGTCAATATGAAACCTGAAGACCAGGCAACGTGGGAGCGCATGAATGATGAGTATGGCGATTTGCTCAAAGAGGCTGAGGCGTTGAAGCAGGCTCGCTTTGAAGCGGGTGTTCCAGCGGACCCTACTCAGAATATGAGCCCTGAGGATGCCCAGAAATGGAAAGAGATGAATGAGGAATACGGGGACAAGTTCAAGACAGCTTCAGCCATCCCTCTGTACGTCGCCGTACACCTGGACAGCTATGATGGGCCTTCTGTGATTGGAGCGTCCATCAACCCGCACGGCAAAGAAGCCAGGTTTTGGATGGACTATGCGGGTTCCATGTCCTTTAGCGTGTTCCAACTGAGCAATGTCCCTGAGGACAAAGTAGCTGACCTGATTAAGGCAGGGGACTGGGCCAAGGTTAACTTTGCAGGATCCAAGAAGGTCTGGACACAGTTCAAAGCATACATTCATGGGCCTGCCGTCTCCGAATGGGGGGCACCACCCAAGAGTCCCTTGCATCCTCAGGACGGCTTCCATGTCTACCGTTATGAGGGCCGAGAAGTCGGTTGGGAACCTGCCAACTTAGAGACCCGCCCCTACACCACCCTGGAAGATGCTGTTCAAGCGGCGAAGCGGTCCTCTTACCCGTGGCGAGTCGAATTGTATGAAGGGGGCAAGATCCGCAAGACTGTGGCAGAAAGCCCCAATGCACGAGATCACCTTCGCATGGCATCGGGAAAGGTTCGGCAACCAGGAGCCTCCCTCGCCAACTGGGGCTTGCCGATGCCGCGTACTGCACACATGCTAGCCAATGGGACGCTAGTCTGGCAGGACGACTAAGGTTTCTTGCTGGTGGTCCAACTGATACTGACATGCCCTGAAACGATCATATGCAGGGTTTTAGTGAATTCCCACTAAAGGTCTGCTTCACATTGTTGAACAGCATCCCTGCTGTTCTGGATCTTGGGCCGAGAGAGCGTAGACCTACGGTCTTGCGCCCTCTTTGCCCCGGACCCTTTTTCCAATGTCGGACTTATGCAACCCGTCTGTTTCACTTCGTGAAGTTGCTCGCGAAGCGAGTCTGTTTCGTTTCTCTGTGAAAGGATCTGTAGTCCTTTCAACAGGATATTCATTCCTGCATTCTCATCACGGTCCTTTACCATACCGCAATGAATACAAGAATAGGTACGAACCCACAGACGCTGCATTGCTGTGTCGTACCTTTTGGATCAACTGATACACAATATCTACCAGCACTTTCAGCCTTGTAAGATATTTGTCTACTCAATTCTCCCCAACCAGCTAACCCGATGTTTCGACGTAGGCCGCGCTGTGCGGCCGGTGTCAATTGCATCTTCGATGGGGATGGCTTAGCAGGTGCCCCCTTACTCAACATCCCTTGAATGTTGAGATCCTCCAAACAGATAACGTCATAGTTATCCACGAGATGTCTGCTAATCTTATGGAGTTCCCGCTTCTTGGTGCGTTGCAGTCGGGTATGCTGCTTGCGCAGCACATCCCGTTGCTTGGCACGTCGAACAGAACCTTTCTTCTTCCTGCCCAACTGCTTCTGTGTCAAGCGGATTTTCAGTTCAGCCTGTTTGATCTGCTTGAGATTTCCAAACACTTGACCAGTATGGGTTGTGACTAATTCCTTCAAACCCAAGTCAATTCCAACCGTCCTCAACTTTGTCAAGTCTTGGATTGACGGTTTTGCTACTCTCGCAGATTCTGGAAACTCGACTGCCAAGCAGATGTAGTAATCGTCAGAGTCTCGAATAATCGTTGCAGTTTTTACTCTTGCTCCTTCTTTGAGGTGCCGTTCTAGATCGTAAGGGTTGGGCAAGCGGGCCAGCCGCTTCGCGGCGGTCTGCCGTTGCTGCCAGAACCTCAGCCAACCCAAACCTGGAAAACGAATCAGACTGTTCTGCCAGTCAATCCCCTTCTCTGAAAATTGAGGATGAGTGAAAGAACCATAACGATCTTTTGATTTGAATCTAGGGAAACCTTTACCTAATCCTGCTTGACATCTCCGAAAGAAATTCTGGTAGGTTTTATCCAGTCTCGTTACCACATCTTGGAGGACTTGAGCATTGACTGTTTGATATTCAGGTAGTTGTTCACGGAGTTCAGGAAGCTGCCCGCTCTGAGAGAATCGGTTAGTTGGGTTTGAAAAACCCCAAGATTTGGCTTGCTTATGGTGAAGTTTTTCTGTTCAAGTGCCGTGTTGTAGAGGTTCCTACAGAGGGTAAGCGTCTGCTCGACCGCTACGCGGTCCTGCAGTCTCAGACGCAACTTGTACTTGAAGGTACGAATCATACTACATGGTGGTCAATAGGGTGATGATTGAGGGGTTTCCACTAAAACCCTGGCTGTGCATCAGGCATACAAAACCCCTCTGCTAGGAGAGTCCTTTGACGGGATACTCTCCTGACAGAAGTCTTTGGAAAGATCAACGCGGCAGTGGCACCAAGTGTCCGATGCTTTGCTGAATGGTAGTGATCATCTCGTTGAGCCGGATTGGAGTTACCCCCATTCCCTCATAGATGTCCTTTTTGGTACAACCTTCACAAAGCAGATTGACAATCATGAAGTGAAGGGTGCCCTGCTGAATGCCCAATCGATCCCAGAGAATCAAGCGGACCTCGTGCATGAGATCGGATTCAGACAGCGCCTGCATATCCGGTTCCACCACGACATTCATAATGACTTCTGTATCGTCATTGGCGCTTGTTTCGACAGCAATCCGCCCAGGGTCTGCTGTGAACGTGCGAACGTCCACAATCCCCTGTGCTTCCTTCATGCGATCAATCTGGGTCTTGGCCCCCATGATTGCCCGAGTAACCGGATTGCGAGCTTCCGTTCGGATGCTCTTTTGGGCCTGATTACTGGCCCACCAACCCATCTTGCCCAAGGTAGGATCCGGCTCGCCCTTTTCACGGCGCTTCGCCACAGTATCCCGCTCCAACATCGCTACAAGGAAATCTTGGACAAAATCCTCAATCTCCCCCGCATTGGCGGAGCACTGATACCGCTTTCCTACGATCGCAATCAGTTTTTGTTGAAGTCGGTCATTACGCAAAGCATTCTCAAGGTACTTAGAGGTCTCCGACCGCGAGACATCACGAGCTACACGTTTACGTGCCATTTAGTTGTCCTCCAGGAGCCACCGGCCACTGGTCTGTTTTTTGTTGTTTCCTAGACAGGCTCATAGGAAAGGCCACGCGGCCTATATCGAGAGATCTAGGTACTTCAAAGATACCAAAATCCCCACACCAAGGTCAATAGATTTTTGCACCCCCGAGCACAATTCCTAAACGAGGCACAGCAGCCTAATCACAGAAATTCGTTAGCTGGTCTATACGCGCACCCCCTCGGAGTTGTACAAGTACAAACAGAGAGGCCCTCCGATGAATTCAAATTTGCAAATCGCTTTAGAAACAAAGGCTTCCTTGAAGAAGCTTGCATACCAGATGAGTTTGGTATATCGTGTTGCTCAGAGGCACATGGCCTCATTGGGAGCGGGGTATTCCCCGACAGGCATGATCGGAGAGCAATTCAATCTGTTGGTTTACAGCCAAGCCTTGGCGGCGGCCTTTGGGATCAAGGGGCCGCATGACTCGATTTACAAGAATCCTCGCGGTGCGTGGTCTACGATTCGACGGGCCGTTAAGGATTACCCTGAAGCAGCCGGAATGGATCCGGCTTGGCTGGATCCACAAGCATTCAATATGTACCGCGTACTCTTTGACAAGGTGCGGTTTCTACGGATTCCCGATGAGACAAAGGGGGAGATCCTCAACAACTGCTTGGCCGGGCTGGGGACGGATTACGAGCGCATCCCTGCTATTGGGGACGATGGCAAGCCCATTGTAATCCAAAAGAGGATGCCAGACGGCAAGATTGAAATGATCCCTCAGATGATTGAGTCTTCCAAGCCCAGCTTGCGCAAGCCCGTCATGTATGAAGCGGCCTCCTATCCGAATGTCAAGCAGGGAATTCTGAATGGATCTAAGAGCCCTGAGGATGTTGCAAAGCTAGCCGCCAGCTTTGCACAGAATCGTGGCATGGATGTTCTGCGTGGTCTGCAGAAGGCGAAGGCACGCTTCCAACACACAGTCGGGGATGCTGGGGAACACTTGGAGTTGGACAATGCAGTTGGGGATGTCGGGGTACGTTCCTTTGAGGGCGTAGACGAAGCAGCCCAAACCCCAGAGGGGGCAACGGCTCTGGTCCAAGTTCTGCGTAACTTGCCGGGACGCAGCAAAGCAATGCTGTTTGACTCATTGGAAGATTACATCCGTGCTCACTTTGACGACGTGGGCCTGGACCGGGTAAAGCTCTCCGACCCTTTGCGTGGCCGTGACCTTGCCATTGGCTATGTGAAAGCATTGCTGAGCGCACAGCAGGAGCCCGGATGGAATGCCATCAAGGCCAACATGCCCGAAGTGGATGCTGAGTATGAGCAGATCATGCAATCCGAAGGCAAGCCTTCTCGGGAAACCAACATCCACCCTAACGATTGGACCCGCGCCCAAGATCCTATGAAAAAGCTGTTTCAATCTTGGGTGCTGAAGAATCAAAGGGCAATCGAGTTTGCAACCCAACGCTACGGCCTGTCCAACATCTAAACCAAGGTTGGGCAAGGGAGTTGTTCTGTCCGAGGTCTCTAAGTGCGTATCGTGTAGGATCCCCGAACAACGCTCTTCTGCCAAGAGAAGATCTGCAAGACATTCTGAATCTCTTTGTCTTGCAGCGTAATTCCTTCCCAGCAAAGATACAGGGTTCCAGGCTTCAAGCAACTTGAGGTGCTGACCACAGACTTCGTAAAGTCCGTCAAGAAACATTCAGGGCAGTAGTATTCGATTGCACGACAGAAGGCGTTCCCTTCGGGGTCTCCATTCTCTAAGTAATCTAGGAACTCGTCACCCAAACCAGCCTTGTCGGCAATCTCTTGAGAGATCGGAACAGCAACAACAGAAAGCATCTGATACACGGTCTTTACTACGCTCCCCTCAAAGGGTTATGCTTCGGCAGCATTCTCAAACGACAACCCCTTCTTTAACTTGGGCAAGGGCTTACCCATCGCGTTTTCCATACGCAAAATCTGCTTGGCAGTGGTCTTCACCAAATCCAGCATGATATCCTCAGTGAACTCGCTCTCATCCGTGTAGAGATGCAAGCTCTCAGAGCTATCAATCGGGAAAGAGACGTTCTGGATCAACAGAACATCATCGCTATCCTGATGCGTAACCATTGCAGTGTAGACAATCTGAGGATACTCGATTCCGTCTGCTTCACAATCTGGGCAACCTGCGCAGGTTCCCTCCCCCTCAGGATCATCTCCAGAGTCCTCTTTAGAACAATCGCAAGAGCAGCAAGAATCCGCGCAACCCAAGTCATCCTCAGTAGGGGGAATGAACCTGTCCAAGAGTTCAGGATCTACCTCGTAGTCATCAGGATCCAACCCCATACCTGTCACAGAGATCTCAAACGAATACCTCCGCAGAACGTCTTGGAGATCAGAAGGCAGTACAGGTTCTTTGTTCTTCATGAGTCAATACCTTTGCAGGAGTGCGTGTCCACACACTACCCTAAATTTGTCCTTGGCGCTGCTGTTTCGTCTTGATGGCGTGACAAGGGATACACAACGTCTGCAGGTTTTCCAGCGAACAGGAGCCACCCCCATGCTCAACGGGAATAATGTGGTCCGCATCCCAAAGGCCACCGCCATACTTTCGAGGCCAAATCTTTCGTGTTGCAGGGATGCCCTGTTCCTTCATCCGAACCTTCAAAGCGTCCAGCCCCGCTGTAAGAAAGTACGCCCAAAGCTCTTTGGCTATCTTTTTGGTATCCGTGCCACAGGCGAGGCAAATGCCTTTGTCCCGCTTGTAGACGCAATCCCGCAGATAGGAGCCCGAGGTCCGAAGTTTGTATTCGTGCACGCAAGCGTCCGAACAGAATGTACGGCGCGGGGGCTTGCATTCCGTTTTTTTGCAGAACCTGCAAAGCGCCAACCCGTTAGGACCCTTGGGCAGGGTACTCGCCTTGCAGCGCCCGCCTTTCATGTAACGAGGCTTTTTGCGCTTTGCAGGCTTTGCGGCGGATTTTGACGGTGGCTTTTTTGCAGGCATGCTTAGACTGGCGCGATAGACCAACTAGTCGGTTTACACTTTGTGTTAGACCTGACCAACCGACTCCAGGATGCCTTCGCAGTTGGCGGCATCGATCCAGATATCCTCGGTAGCACCACGGATTCCCAGACGGGTACCAGGACCATACTTGTTGGGGCCGATCCAGAACACGGTGCCCTTGGTGCCGATCGGAGTCTTGCGACCACGCACCACCACCACCTCACGGCCCCGGATGCAAGGATTGAGAGCATCCGAAAGACTCTTTGCCAAATTATCCGCCGAATCCGTCGCCGCCAGAAGGCGCTCGTATTCCTTCTGCTCATTCGGAGCGAACAGCAAAGGCTGGGTACCCTGGTGAAACGCATCGTACTTGGAGCTAACGCCGTAATTCCACTCAGCACCGCCTTGGCGCTTCTCGCCCTTGCAGGTCGGGCAAGTGGCCGACTCGTGGTAGCAACCCGTCATCGAGTCCATCGTGTCCCAGATCACGATCCAACCACGACCATTGCACTGGAGGCAGCCGCCCGCAGCGATGAATTCGGCAGAACGATTCTGGCGCACAACCTTCGTGAAATCATTGAGAGCAGCTTGCGCTTCCTGAGCAAACTTGCGGGCCTCAACCAGAAACGCGTTTTCAGTCTTGGTGCTCATTTGATTCCTCTTGCGACGGGGCTTGCTTGATGTCCCCTATGAGGTAGAAACGCGGCACCGATCGTCAAATCACGTTTTCAGTTCGGCCAGCACAACTTCGTAGGTTCGCTGTCAAATACGCAATACAGCAAACCACCTGTCTCCGTGGCCGGATTCCAGGAGGCAACGACATGCGGGGAAACATACGAAGGCAGACCAATAATTGAATCCTGCCACGGGAATGAGGCGGGCGCAAAATTGGAACTAAGGTAACTCGTGTTCGACGGATTGGGGCCGATCGTGACATACGGGGCACTTAGCGTGGTGTTCCCACACTTGTACAACTTAATGTACAGCTTAGAGGGAACATCCGTAAGGTACCCGATGTCCGTACAGGTTGCGTCGGGGACAACCTGATTCAGAATCGTTTGCGTAGGGATCAGCTTCAGCATTTCATCCGAAGTAGGCACTCGGCCACCCCGCCATTTGCAATAGGCATTTGCAGAAGCGTTATCCACCTTAGCAACGGGTTCGATGTTGGGATCCGTGCACTGGCTGCCCTTGCCGATCTTGTAGTCTGCACTGACAACGGGACACTTCCAGAGGGGTGTGAAGTCAGGTTTGTCCCCAGCAGCCACCTTATAGAGCAAGGTGGTGTAATGGCTGTCTCCGACCAATGGAGGACACTGCTTGGCCAGAACACACGCATTGTACTCTTTCAACAGCGTAGCTCGCTCGTCTTTCCAAAAGACGGTCTTGCCTGTCGTGTAGCTGACCTCAGCATTCACTTTCGGGCAAAAGATGTCCCCGGCCTTGACACAACTCGATCCTGCACAAATCGAGTACGTTGTTGGATCTGTCGAGGGGCAATAGGTTGTGCCCCCAACCGCTTCATGCTGACAACCTTTCGTCGGGTTACAACTGTCAACCGTGCACACATTCCCATCGTCGCAGTTGGTGCTGCTCGTATAGCAACTATTCCCAACACACGTCTCTTTCGTCGTGCAGGGGTTGTTGTCCTGGCAAGGGGTGGAATCGTAGACGTGCTGGCAGCCCTTAGTGGCGTCGCAAGTGTCAACCGTACAGAAATCACCATCCTCACAAGAGGCAGGCGTCCCTTTGCAAGCACCTTTCTGGCAAGCATCCTGTCCGGTGCAGGCATTGCCATCATCACAAGGCGTCACAGCAAAGGCCACGGCGCATGCTCCCGTTTCATCGCAGAAGTTATCGGTGCAGGGGTTCTGGTCCGAGCAATCCTTTGCTTGGTGCTGACAGAGGCCCTCAAAGCAAGTGTCAACCGTACACGGATCCGTGTCTGTGCAGTCCAAAATGCTGTTTTGGCACTTTCCGTTCAGACAAGTGTCAACCGTACAGCTATTGCCATCATCACAGCCTTCAGGGCACTCGACAGCCTGTTTCGAGGCATCCACAGCGAGATCGGTTGGAACTGTGTCGGCCTGGGTGACCTCTTGGGCATCACCCTCTGGAGCATCCTCGCCAAGAGCCGTATCGGCCCCTACAAGGCCCGCATCGTCCGCCGTGGCCTCTGCCACACCATCAACAGGCGTAACGTCTCCTACGGCCACGGCGGCGTCTACAGCCGTAGCATCCGCAGGGCCACTCAGAGCATCCTGCTCTGCATCCTCTTGAACACCCACCGACAGAAAAGCCTGAGGAGGGTTGTACTGACAACCAATCACAGCAAGTACCAAAACCAACAACCAGCTACGCATCTGAGACCTCCAATGGGGTACAAGACCCCACAAGAGAAAAACGCAGTTCCCTTCAAGGAATCACAAAACTTCAGAGGGGACAATTCATCCGTGTATCAAGGCGAGGTTTCTCACACTCGGAAAAGTCCAGAAACAAACAGGTTCCTTGTACGTCATACTGGTGATGGTGTTCGTCCATAAAGTACGTCCTCTTCCCATCAAAACGCATCCACCCCTTGAAGTAACCTCTCTTGTAGTTCAACTCTGGGGCTAAGCAAACGTAATAGTAGAAGTTGTTGCTCGATTCACAACCAAGAGTCAACAGTCCGATCCAGAACAACCATCTCATCCCCCACCCCCCCCAAAGAAGCTCTCCTGAGAACAGCCTCTATATATAGCAATCCGATAGTCAAAATCGCCCCAGAAGGCTTTGAGGGCCTGCCAGGCAGGCCAAGTCCCTTCTCTGTCTTTGCGTGGCTCCTGGGTCAAATTTGAAGGTCTAGATCTCTGTCAATAGGTAGCCTGTCAGAATCCACACAAAGAGAAGTCTCAAGGGGATTGCCTGCAATCGTGTCAAATCAAGCAAAGACAAGGATCCACTATCAAATCCCACCTCACTCTCTCTTTGAGGTACTACACAACTGTTCTGAGATCTGATGGATCGACACGATGTCCGTCAAACCATCTCAGCAACGTAGTATCCACTGCAGACCCCACCACAAAGAATCAGCAAAACCCTTGAGATCTCTCACATATCCTCTCAAGGATTCCCTTGGTTGAAACTATTTTCACCAGCACCCCAAAAAGTTCTTGACTATCACGTTAGGTGTCTTATATCTTAGGGTACAGGTGGAGTCAGACTTTGCGTTTGGCTCTTGGACCCGCACAGCGGGTCATCGAAAGCGGGGACGCCCTGGAATCTTTCAAAGCTGTGGAGACTTGGATGAAACGATTCAACCAATACATCCCAGGGTTTCAGGGAATCAAGATTCGAACCCTCTGTTTGAATCCCAACGTACTGCTTTAGCATGAAAGCACAGTACAGCCTCTCGGAAACGAAAGGGATCTACTGTGTATAAGTGTTGTGGGAAAGCCTAAAGGAAGCTTCTCTCAAGCGGAGAAGTCTGTGGGATCATGGATCGCAGTTGAATTCCTCCGGGCAAGTGTCACCCCTCCGGGGTCTACCCTTTTGTGATTTGACAGTGTTGGCAAGAATTCGAGGATCCAGGGATCCTGTTGAAATACGTACTTCACTGCATTACTTGCCCGCATGGCGGGCTGACACAAAGGACAGCACCTACAAATCCAGGTTAGCCTCTTTGAAAGGAGTACTGGATTAGTGACATCTACTGGTTACCTCTCTCTTGCTGGGTAATCCCAGACTGCTAACGCAGTCACAGAGAACTCAAACAAGAGAGTGGATCGTAGGGACGGACAGGTAATCGTAAAGGTTATCTCTGAGGTTTTGGAGTCTACTCAATCTCAGTCAGAGTAGTTCGGAGTGTCTAACCCCGAATTAGAATCGAGTTCCCAACCCGAAAGTGTAGGTCTTCTTAAACAAAGAGGCTGCTTCGCAGCTTTCTTGGATCGTGGTCGCTTCTATCACAAGTAGTCTCTATGGTGAGAGGAACGGATATGAAGGCATGATCAACCGCAGATAGTCTACAGGATGGGCCATGCCCATCCTCAACTTACTCCGGCTTGAAAGCTAACAACAGTAAGGGAAGACAGAGACTAGACCTCACCTAATCTTACAACCTGCTATCAAGCTCTCTTGGATGAATCAGATCCCCGAACAAAGGATCCTTCTCATCAACCACTGGAGTGGGCGTAGCCCACTCCTAAAGAGAAGTCTAAGGTGGTTGGCTTCGCCAACCACCCAGATGACTCAAGGTAGATGACAAGAGACTAGATAAGAGTAGTAAGAATTAATTAGGTACATGAGTACGTAGATTTCATCATCATCAACAACACAAACAACATCACCTTCACTACATTCACCATCTATATCATCATCACCTATACACTCAACATCAACTTCACCAACTGAACTTACACCAAACTGAACAAGGTGCCTGCGGCACCAACCAAGTACGAAGCAAACTGAACTTGTCGCTAAACTCTGACTCTATCCTCTGCTTCCTACTTCCAGTGACTACCTCTCATGCTAGTCACACAAAAACTGAAAAGAACTCTGTGCTTACTACAACTTGACTATCCTAACAAATTGGTTTGTTCCTTTTTGTAAAGGTCGAAGTGTAGCTATAGATAGCTCAAGGCTGGCTGTGCCAGCCTAAAAACAGCATAGTAAGACACCTACCATGACAGACCTGATACTTAGGTTCTGTTGTTGGGAAAGGAAAAAGTCCTACCTACTACATATAGTAGGTAGAGATCGCGAAGCGATCAGAAGAAAAACAAGAGAAGATGTCGAAGGCATAGAGTGGTTGATAGCAGACAGTGGTTGACTAGCCTATCTCAAGATTGACTGCTGCTGTCTTAGTCTCACTACTTCTGCTGTAAGCTGACAGAGTAGAGAGGGGTCTCTTGACAACAGGTATTCAGGATGGGTTTGGATATTGACAAGTATCTCTCGGAGAGAGGTGGGTTGACTGCTCCGATTCAGAAGCAGACTTTTCATCTGGTACTTCGTACTGTGCCTTCTTTTGAGATAGAGGGGCAGCCTAATCAAACAGGAGAGGTACCTCCTGTTGCTGAGAATCCTACAGTACGGGTTGACATTGAGGATATGAAGAGGTCGGGGACCTTTCCTTGTTGGTCTGTCTCAGTAGGAGTTGTACTGGCTGTAGCGAAGTGTGGGTTGTTCAGCTTTGTTGGTTCTTGTACGCCCTATCCCGCACGTACCGTGCAGATTGATGCGATGGAGGGGGCAGAAAGAACCGGATTGCGGAGGTATGCTCCGGTGGTTGTCTTGGGGAGTGATTGGGAACGCTTCGGCGTTCCTTTCGTCAAAGAGGTTGAAAGCAATCCTTCCTGGGTATCCTTATTGCAGGAACAGGATGGTGGGGTTTGTTTAGCCCGGCAGATTCAGCCAATCTTGGTTGAACGGTACAGACAAGCAGGTAGGTTGCCTCCGCTCTGAGTTGAACTTTCGGTTTCCTGGCTATGCTGTGGGTTGACTGCTCCGATTGGGTTTGGGGGCTTTTTGAGGTTTAGGTAATGCGTGTAAATCCAGTTAGAGCACAATTGGAAAAGATCCGTTCGCACTGCCAGGATGTGCGGCGCACCTATCGGTTGACAGGGAGTGGGGCAGAACAGATTTTGACCCCCTTGGTCAATCCGAAGGATCAGATGGTAGGGTTCCAATGTACGGTGACGAGTCAGAAGTTCTGGCTCGGGTTGCCTGCCATCCGAAAGTCAGAATGGTCCCAATGGTTTGGTCAAGACGAAAGTCGGCATGCTGAACTGGCTCGTATCCTTTCCATTGGGTCTGAACTTACCCCGTGAGGAATAGCCATGAAAGAAGGGGATATCGTCTTTATGCCGTGTCGGGGGACTCCTGGTTGTGAGGGTCGCCGTGCTAAGGTTGTCATGTTTATGCCGATCAACATCTTCAGCGGCAGGACGACACGGTATCTTTGTCTGACCTGCAACAGGCACTTCCACATCACCTATTGATCCAGCAAGCCAGGTTTGCCTGACCTGGATTTCTTAGGGAGTCGGGAAACCTGTGTCCAGTAGTGTTGGAAGGCTTGCATTTGGTCTGAAGTCATCATCTTGACCAGGAAGCTGTTGCAACCTTCGACATATGAATTCAGCACATCGGATTCCGAGGATGAATTGGTCATCATGACGACAGGGATGTGCTTTAGGGAGGTGTCCTTGCGGATCTCCTTTAGGGCCTCCAAACCGCTCTTTCGGGGCATCTTGATGTCTAGCAAGACCACATCGGGTTGGGGCCGTGACGGGTCGCGCAGGCGCTCCAGTACAGCCTCCCCGTCCTTGGCCCGTTCGATCAGATAATGCTGCGGCCAGTTCTTGAAGGTCCGCTCGATCAGCATCCAATCTTCGTCATCGTCTTCTGCAAATAGGAATAGTGGTTGGTAACTCATTTGACTTTCCTCAGCAGGGGGAGGGTGAGATGAAAGATTGCGCCCTGGTCAGGGCAACCTTCCGCAGAGATATCTCCGTGGTGGTTGCGTGCAATGCGTTTGCAGAGAGCAAGGCCAATTCCAGTCCCTGGAATTTCAAACCGAGAGTGGAGGCGTTCAAATAGCCCGAAGATCTTGTCTTTGTACTTTGGGTCAAATCCAATTCCATTGTCCTCAAACTCGATCTCTAACGTATCATCTGTGTATTGCGCAGTGATGCTGATTCGGAGAGGCCGGGCAGGGTGCCTGAACTTGACCGCATTGCTAAGAAGGTTCTGAAAGAGCATTTCCAGTTGAGTACCCTCTTGCAGAACAGGGAGAAGACCAGCCAGCTTGATCTTGGCTTCGGGGGGTGTCTCTATTTCGGACCAGAGCTTTCGGATAACTGCTTCAAGATCCATTTCTTGGACAGATTCTTTCGCTCGACCTACACGGCTATAGATCAGCAACTCATCAATCAGCCTGGCCATGCGATCCGAAGCAGATAGGATGATGTCCATGTATTGTTGTCCCTGTTGGTCCACTTTGTACAGTTCAGCAAAAAGGCGTAAGAAGGAACGGATCTTGTTTAGAGGCTCCCGGAGGTCGTGGGACGCTGCATAGGCAAACTGTTCTAGCTCCAAGTTGGACCGCTTGAGTTCTCGCAATGTCGTCTGGTAATCCGGTTCCACATTATGGACAAGCTGTGGGACATGCGACATATCTGTGATGTATAACAGAATTTCGCAACCCGCCCATCCGAGTCGGGCCTCATAGTGCTTGTTTGTATCGGGATACCCAAAGTAGAAGCAGACCTGAGAGGATTCTCTGCTGTTCAAGGCATCCAGTGCGCTTTGCAATTGTGGTATTAGATTTGGAAAGATTTGGAAGATGCTCAAACCGACCAGATTAGGCTCTGTCTTCTGCAACGTATCCCCGAGGTGCCCATCCAGGTAGGTACCGTCAGGAGACAGAAAGATCAGGGTCTCGCAGAACGAATCCATGAGGGCGTAATAACGAAGCAGCTTTGTTTGGTTCGATTCCATCATTTCCCCAGTCGGCTCAAGAGTGTGTTGGTGACATCTTTGTCCAGGTAGTTGACCATCAGAACAATGGCCGCCGATATGGTGAGCAATGTCCCTACGATCATAAGAAATGGCTTAGGATTGTCTTTGACCCAGGTGAGGTACCACGAAATGGTTGAGCCCTTCTCTAGCTGCTTCCCCACCTCAGAGAGCATCTCCTGCTTTGTCTGAATGTACTGAGTGTTTCGTAGATCTAAGGCATCGGTGATTTCTGTGTGATGCAATGCAATGCTTTTTTGCAGCAGATCGAGTTGCTTGGTTTGTTCAATTTGAGTGCGAATATAGCGGTTGAGTGCATCTACGATGTCTTGGGGTGTAGGAGTCTCCGTTTTTTTTCGGGCGAGGCGGATCACATAATGACAGACCATCCAGAAGGATTCTTTGGAAATGTCCCATTTCTCTAGGAATTCTTCAAAGCCGACGTTGATGGCCTCAATTTCGATCCGGGAATCTTTGACTCCGGTCACCAGGATAGCGGGTGTTGTATTCTGGCGTTTGCGCAATTCCTCCAACAGAGCAATCCCAGACATATCTGGGAGGCGGTAGTCGATCAGGTAGAGATCGTATACCTGAGGGTTTTCCAAGCAACTTTTGGCTGTAACGGCGTGGTCGAGAAGGAATGTTTCCTTTTGCGAATTACCGAGGTAAGCGCAAAAAAGGGTATACTGTTCCAGATCATCATCGACGAGTAGAATTCGGTGGTGTTGGGTGGACATGCGGGCCTCTTGGATTTGCCTCGAATTCAGGCTCCCTAATACAATTGGCTATAACCGATCTAACTAAAATGTGTTCGGGCAGCCCCACCAGCGTTTGAGACTTCAAGATAAGGAGACCCTTCAATGAATCCGGCTTCGCAAAGTGTTGTGGTTAGTATGATCGAGGTGCTGGAAAAGGCAGACGTGGCCTATTACTCGGGGGCTGCCCCTTTGATGTCAGATGAGTCCTATGACCGTCTGCGGGAGTCCGCCCTTCGCCTGGACCCCACCAACCCCTACTTCGCAAAGGTGGGTTCCCCGGTTGTTTCTGGTACGAAGGTTCAGCACACGCAAGCCATGTACAGCTTGGACAAAGCTGTCGATAAGGCGTCGTTTGCCTCGTGGTACAACACGGTGGTCGCCAATTTTGGGGTTCAGAATTTTGTCGTTTCGGAGAAGTTGGATGGAATCTCTATCTCGCTCCGTTACCATCAGGGAGCCCTTGTCCAAGCTGTGACCCGTGGCGATGGGGATGTCGGTGAGGACATTACGGGGAATGTTCGCCTGATGAAGGGCGTTCCTCTCCAAGGTGTTCAAGGCCCCAATTCACCGTTTTTCACGGGGATGGTCCGGGGTGAGATTATCTGTCTCAAGAGCGATCATGCAAAGTATTTCTCGGGGCAGTCCAATCCCCGGAACACGGCGGCGGGTGTCGCGAAGCGTCAGTCGGACAATGCCGATTGCAAGCATCTGACGGTGCTGGTCTACGAGTTGAACTGCGAAACGAAGCAGAAAAGCTTTGCTTTCCTAAAGCAGATGGGCTTTCTGACCCCCAATGCGATCAGTACCGATTCTCTGGAAGCCCTGCAGATGTTCTACGAACACTATGTGGAGAGCCACCGGGCTACTCTTGACTACGACATTGATGGGTTGGTTATCGAGATTGATTCCCGAGACATCTACGATCAGATGGGCGTTTCGAGTGGCAAGCCTTTGGGTGCCATTGCCTACAAGTTCCCAGCGGAGACTGCCTCTACCACACTGCGCAACATTCGGTGGCAGGTTGGCGCTACGGGTCGTGTAACCCCGGTTGCCGAGTTTGACCCGGTGCAGCTTGCTGGCGTGGTGGTCAAGCAGGCCACTCTACACAATGTGGCCTACATTGAAGCGTTGGCGCTTGCGGGGGCAAGCCAGGATCCTTTGCTTGCCGTTGGGGACCAGATCCTTGTAAGTCGTAGAAATGACGTGATCCCGGCTGTTGAGCAGCTTTTGATCCCAAGTTTGGGCGGTGATCTTCTGTATCTGCCTCTGGGATGTCCTTGTTGTGGCACGACGCTTCAGAAGGTTGGCGAGTATCTTATTTGCGAGGGTACGGATTGTTCCGCGCAGGCGGTGGGTGCGCTTCAGCGTTGGGTTCAGAAGTTGGGTGTCCTCTATGTGGGGGATCAACTGTTGGAAACGCTGTACGTGCATGGTCTGGTCAAGGATGTGGCTGATCTGTACGATTGGGATCCTCTACAGGCTTCTCGCCTGGCAATGGATGGTCGCGTAGTGGGTGCTTCGGCCTACAAGGCATTTGACAACTTGCAGGCAAAGAAGGATCTGGATCTGCACGTCTTGCTAGGCAGCATCGGGTTGAGTCCTCTGATTGGACGTTCGATGGTCAAGATGATTATCGATTCCGGTTTTGACACGTTGGACAAACTGAAAAGCGCAAATCTTCACCAGATTTCGAGCATCCCTGGCATTGGTTCGACAAAGGCGCTCGCCTTTGTTGACGGTCTTGAGCGGAAGCTGCCCCTGATTGAAAAGCTTTTCCGCAATGGAATCCGCATCAAGCAGAAGGCTTCAGGCTCGATGTCGGGTAAGTCGATGTGCCAGACGGGGTTCCGCGATGCCGCGATGGTTGCTGCGTTTGAGGCAGCGGGCGGCACGGTGAAATCGTCCGTAGGTTCGGGCCTGACCTATCTCGTCTGTGTCGATAAGACGGCAACCTCTGGCAAGCTCGATAAGGCTCGTAAGCTAGGCATCCAGTTGGTGGATGCTGAGGAGATGCGCCAATGGCTGAAGCAGTAGAGCACGTTGTCCGAAACACAATGAGCACAGATTACTCCGTTCAGTACACCTTGGGAAATAAGGTTTTGCACCTTATCCCTCCCGAGGATATGGACGACCCGCTTATGAAGTTCTTTCGGATTCGTTGTGTAGATGGTTCGCAGGATTGCACGGCCGCTTTGTTTGGGAGGCTCAAGGTCTTCTACAAAAAGCAGGCTATGCAGTATGCCTGGCAATGGCTGACAGGGCACTCGATACCTGTTGACGCTTTGTGAATCGAAAGCCTATCCTGCGTTTCTAAGGGGGGCACACAGAACCGCCCCCTTAAGAGGAAGGCTCCCAATGACAAGCTTCAATGAACTGCGCAAACAGGCTGCTGCAAAAGGTTTCAAGGGTTCACCGAATCCAACTCGGAAGCAGTTGGAGGACTTCCTAACTTCACTCGAAAAGGTAAAGCCCCTATCAGCGGGCCGGCAGAGCTTGGCCTCTCGCTTTGTACCGCAGCCGAAGTTGCATCGTTGCGATGTCTGCCGCAAGAAGTTCTCTGTGGTGATTCCACACGAGGGCCAACAGCATTGCTGTGCCTGTGACCATTACGTTCGCTGGTTGAAGGCGTTTAGCCAAGAGAAGTAGTAATGCCGAAATACCCCTTCTTTGTCGGGATCTGCACAAACAGAGCGAACTTCTGCACAGACTCTTTTGTGATGTTTCATGCTGTTGGTCACCCTGATACAGAAGAGGATGCCATTGGGTACTTGTCTGGACCCTTCAATCAATTGGAGCAGTACTTCCACACGTTGCCCAATAAAGGTGTCGTTCTGTACGGAGCCCCTAATCTCGCCAGTCTTCCGAAGGTGAATACCTTTTTCCTGAGGTATCCACATACCATGTTTGTTTGGGATGGGGGTGCTTGGGAGCGCATCCCTTCGGACGTGGAGAGGTAGTTCCCAAATAGGGTAGTGTTTGGCACGATGACTGTGCTTCTCTATCACGGCCCGACCGCCCGCGAAACAATGTTAGCCAAACCTGCCTCTGAGGGTTGGTTTTGCCCTGTCAAGCCTTTTGGCCTTGAGGATTCTCTGAAAGTAGATGAGGCCCGAGCCTTTGTGGTGGCTTCCCAAAGCCCTCCCGCAGTGGATCGAAAGGTCTGCCTCCAAATCGCTTTGGATGGGGCACAAGACAAGACTCAGGATGTCTTACTCAAGACCTTTGAAGAACATGACACCAATTTGGTGATCCTTGCTTCTGTGCTGGACACCGGCACCTTGACGCCTACGTTGCGTTCTCGGTCGCATGAAATCTGGTGTGGTGGTGCAGAGGAGATGGATGAGAATGTGCTGTTTACGGCACGCCAGATCCTGCAGGATCTCAAGAAAGGTCAACTGGCGGAAGCCTTGGAACCCTTGCGAGGGAAGCAAGCGCCTGCGGAGATTCTGTTGGATGCCTTGACTTTCTGTGCGCAAGGGAATGCCGTGATCTGGGAAGCTCTGCGGCCCCTCTATTCTTACCAACGAGTCTCGCACCTGGACCTAGTGGGTGCCTTATTGCAATGTCGAAGCAACACAAACCGCTCGTAGTTGTCTACGGGGACAACCATTACCTTTGTCGTAGAAAGGTGCTGGCTTTGTTGGAAGCAGCAAGTCAACAGCATTCTGTAGAGACGGTTGGCCCCGACGCTCTTTCAGAAACGCTTTCAGGCATGGGAGCCTTGTTTGGAGATCCTCCTCTCTACTACTGTGAGACCACTTCCTCCAAGTTGGATGTTGCTACGTTGGAACGCCAAGCACAGGCCAAGGATGGCACCGTGCTCTTGTTGTGGTTGGATGGCAAGGTAGACGAGCGTACCGCATTGGCCAAGTTTCTCAAGAAACTGCCCTCTGATAGCTGCACCCTCTATAATCTTTCCCCTGAGTACAAGCGTGCCGATGAGGCATTGAGCTTCCTAATCGACCAGGCTTGTACTCGAAAGCTCAAGATACACACTGAGTTATGTAAGGCAATCATTGAACGTGTCGGGCCTGACTTTGGAGTTCTCCATTTTGAGATGGAGAAGTTGGAGCATCTGTGTCATGCCGAGAATACCACAGAGATCACCGTGTCTCTGGTTTCCAGATCCTTGGCTGCTTTGGGAGATGTTTCACCAGACCATTTGTATGACGCGATACTCAGTCTGAATAGTAAGAATCTGCACAAGGTGCTTTCTCGTATCAAAAAGATGTCCTCAAACACGGCCCCCTCTGTCAAAGAGTTCTCAGGGCGTCTGCAAGGCCGCTTGATTTTAGCAGTTCAGGCCGCCAACTTTCGGGACCGTGGTGTGGATAGTAAGTCTGCTGCCCTTCAGTTGGGTCAAAATGCTTGGTATTATGAGAACAAGATTCTCGCCCCTCTGAGTAAGTTTTCAGAGAAATTCTTGGTATCTCTCCTATTGCATTTTGCACAATCAGATCGGATGGTTATGCTGGGTGCTCAAGACCCTTGGGTTTACTTTGAAACGGGATTGTTTCGGTTACTCAAAGAGTTCCGAGGGAAATGACTTCTGTCCGTTAGCTTGTCTTTAGGTTGTGCTGTAACGCAGCACAGGTCTGTGGGAGGGTTGGCTGTGGCAACCTCTCCCTGAACTTTCTACCACAGTTAGGTGTTTCATGGGTATTTTGGGTCAACCTGCACTCGATCGGAAAGTGCGTACATTCTCACTAGCTCCAAGCTTTTTGGACGATTATCGAGGTAAGCAGCCTAAGTGGGGCTATGGTGGTTTGGGCTACTTTGTCTACAAGCGTACCTACAGCCGGCTGAAGCCTGATGGCACAACGGAAGAGTTCTGGGAGACTTGTCAGCGTGTTGTTGAGGGTTGCTTCAATATCCAGAAGTTGCATTGTCGGCAGAATGGTCTGCCTTGGAATGAGCCTAAGGCACAGAAGACCGCCCAGGATATGTTTGAACGCATGTGGGCTTTCAAGTTCACGCCTCCTGGACGTGGTTTGTGGGTGATGGGGACTGATATGGTTCTGGAGCGCGGGTCTGCCGCGCTTATGAATTGTTCCTATATATCGACACATACACTCGACACAGAGTTTGCAGAGCCTTTCTGTTATCTGATGGATATGTCGATGCTGGGTGTCGGCGTTGGCGGTGATACACGCGGTGCTGGAAAAGTCAAGCTGGTTGTTCCCAAGACGACCGATATTCCGCATGTCGTACCAGATACCCGCGAAGGGTGGGTGGATCTTGTACGAGTGGTGCTGGAGTCCTTTGCTGGTCGGGGAAGTTTCCCCACAGTCATTGACTTCTCGCAGATTCGCCCCAAGGGTGCTCCTATCAAAGGCTTCGGTGGGGTATCCTCTGGACCAGATCCTCTGTGTGAACTAGTCAAGAGCATCATTACTGTTTTGATGCCAGGGTCGGGTTATGTCACCTTTAGTGGTCAACTGGTTCTTACTACCAGTTTTGAGGCGAGCAACGCTTCTCAGAAGATCACTTCAACCCAGATTGCTGATGTCTTCAATCTGATCGGTCGCTGTGTTGTGGCGGGTAACATTCGGCGTTCCGCAGAGATCCTGTATGGACATCCTATGGATAAGGACTTCATGAATTTGAAGAATCCTGAGGACTTGAACGCATTGTATGAATTCTCCGCAGAATTGGATATCCTGTTGGCCAACCCGACTGCTTCATTTGCAGAGTTACAGGCCAACCCCAACTGGCAGACTCTCTCTAAGAAATATCCAACCTTGGAGACGATGACAGAAGGAATTGCTGCAATCAAGTTGGCAATCACGGATATGATTGCCCGGCACCCATTGTTGACCCACAGGTGGGCCTCCAATAATTCCATCTTTGCAAAGGTCGGGATGGACTACTCCCCCTTTGTTGAGGCTCTGCTTCAAAGTGGTGAGCCCGGTTTTGCTTGGATTGAGACCGCTCGGCAGTATGGTCGGATGATTGATCCTCCGAACGACAAAGACTATCGGGTAATGGGCACAAATCCGTGTGTTGCAGGGGATACACTGATTGCTGTGGCAGATGGTCGCAACGTGGTCCCAATTGCGCAGTTGGTTGCCGAAGGTAAGGATGTCCCTGTTTACTCCATGCACCCGGATACGGGAGAAGTCTCAATTAAGTGGGCTCGCAATCCACGCATGACGCAAGAGTCTGCTCAGTTGGTTGAGATCGTCTTTGAGGGCGGATATACAATGCGCACTACCCTCGATCACAAGATGGCTCTCTTGAATGGCAGTGTTGTGCTGGCTAAGGATTTGCAGCCTGGAGATAGCCTACCTAGGTTCCAGAAGGAGAAAGCTCAGACTTCAAAGGGATCTCAGTACTATTGGAAGGTGTGGACAAGCGTCCACAATGGGCAGTCTACTTTTGAGCATCGCGCTGTCACTCAGTTTCACAATCCAGAAGCTTGGGCGAACCTTTCTGCTGAGGGTCAAGGTACAGGGTGGCATCGTGGAGGCATCGTTGTACACCATAAGAACTTCAATGGCCTGGATAACTCCATTGACAATTTGGAAGTAATGTCCTTCAAGGCCCATCAGGAACTCCATGCAAAGCTTTCTGATATGGCAGGATCTAAGAATCCAATGTGGGGGCGTACTCAGTCGCTTGGAACACGTTCTCTGATTTCAAAGAAGGCCCTAGAGCGTTGGAAGTCCTCCGAGTTTAGGGAGCGTTGGAGTGCTTCTTGGCCAGAAGCACAGCGTCAACAGGCTTCTTTGCGTATGTCTGCAATGCGTCATCGTGAAAATCTTGCCTACTATAAAGAGCAAGAAACACAGACAGATCTCAAGACCCTTTGGGTGGGTGATGTTTTGCATGCACAGCTTTCCTGTGAGATTTGCGAGACGCCTTTCATTGTGCCGTGGGGTAAGCGGGGTCAATCTTATTGCTCGATCTCTTGTGCAAACAAGTCGGTTGAAGCTATCGCTGCACGAAAGGCGGGTCAGCGTATTGCCTTTGATGATAAGGCCCGTCAGACCCAGCATGATCAGATCATGGTGTACAAGGATCTGATACAGACCTTGGGACGCCTTCCTATGAAAAAGGAATGGCAGGCAGCTTGCAAAGAGCGTGGTGTCAGCTATCGCTTCCAGGCCGAGGATAAGACAGAGAATCCAAATATCCTACATGGGTATAAGCATCTCAAGCAAGTTGCTGTGCAGTACAACCATCGCGTAAAGGAGGTTCGACTGTTGGCAGATCCTCAGCCTGTCTACAACATGACGGTTGAAGAAAACCACACCTTTGCAGTTGCTCTCGGCTGTCACAAAAACAGCATTTCCGGTGTGTTTACATACAATTGTGGCGAAATGTTCCTGGACAGTGCTGAATACTGCAATCTATCAGAGACTTATCCTGCACATCATGATTCTTTGGATGACTATAAGCAGACTCTGAAGGTTGCTTACCTGTATGCCAAGACGGTAACGCTGCTTCCAAGTCACAACCTCCGTGCTAATGCAGTGGCCATGCGCAATCGTCGTATTGGTTGCTCCATGTCGGGAATCGTGCAGGCTATTGAGAAGTTTGGCTATCGGGAATTTCTTGATATCTGCGACCAGGGCTATCATTACTTGGAAGGGATGGACCGCATCTACTCTGAGTGGTTGTGTGTTCCTCGCTCGATCAAGATGACTACAACTAAGCCATCGGGCAGTGTGTCCCTCTTGTCTGGTGCAACTCCGGGCATTCACTTCCCACATTCGGAATACTATTTGCGCCGTGTTCGTGTAGAGGATACTTCGCCGTTGGTTGAGGCTGTGCGGGCAGCGGGCTATCCCATCGAAGTGGATGCCTATAGCCCCAATACTTTGGTGGTCTCTTTCCCGATTCATGAGAAGAACTTCTCCAAGTCCAAGAGTCAGGTGACTGTTTGGGAGCAGTTTGCTTTGGCAGCCGCAATGCAGGCATATTGGGCCGATAACTCGGTGTCTGTCACCGTTACTTTCAAGCCTGATGAAGCCAAGGATATTCAGCGGTGCTTGGAGGTGTATGAGACACAGTTGAAGTCCGTGTCCCTTTTGCCTCTCAAGGATCACTCGTATGTGCAGGCTCCTTACGAGGAGATCACCAAAGAGCAGTACGAGGCTTTGATGGTCAACATCACGGAGCTTGACTTGAGTGGTAAGAATACACATGATGCGAGCACTGAGGAGAAGTTCTGTACTACGGATGTTTGTGAGATCAAACGCCCTCTAAAGTGATTCACAGCTAATGTTTAGGGTAGAGAGGGGGAGGTGC
>Ga0172373_10001036_pt1 | contig 45122 bp, 48 predicted proteins | sample Lak10m_2_FD_114546 | JGI IMG/M metagenome (GOLD analysis project Ga0172373, IMG submission 114546) | Freshwater microbial communities from Kabuno Bay, South-Kivu, Congo - kab_092012_10m | ecosystem: Environmental > Aquatic > Freshwater > Lake | place: Democratic Republic of the Congo... | reverse complement strand
CGATCATCATATGCGGTCGTGTCTATACAACCCCAAGCAACTTAACGCGAGAAAAAAATCGGCACAAAAGGACACACCCTCCAAATTCTGCAATCCCCCGCGTAAGTGAATGGTTACCTGAATCTGACGAAATTCGTTGACAGAGGCGGTTCCACTCGTTAAAATTCGGTTTGCCCTTGAGCCGAGGTAGCTCAGCCGGTAGAGCAGAGGACTGAAAATCCTTGTGTCGGTGGTTCGATTCCGCCCCTCGGCACCAGAGAAATCGACGGGCCATGTTTACTGCTTGGCCCGTTTTCTCGTTCTAGGCGGAGCACGTTCATGAACTCCTTTGATACCAATGCGCCATCGAATCGGTGAGGCGGCCGAATACCTCCTCCGCTTCGGACGGCAGGCCTGACTGCGCTTCGGAGGCATCCCGGCCGCCAGAGCAAATCACTTCTTTGAAAGCGCATCGGTATGAGGCGCTTTGGCCAGGGACAGGACAAAGATTAGGACACCCAAAACCAAATACGACAGCGCGAATTGATATGGAATCGCCTGCGCTGTGCCGCTCAAGAGCCAGGGAAGGTACACCTTCGCGTCGACTGAAGAGGAGTGGACTATCCCGAAAAAGCTCAATCCGCAAAGGATGAACAGGTACAGCGAGCACGCCTTCAGCCGTCGATCGATCATTTCGGCCAGGAAAGCGCCCCAAAGCATCCCGGTCAAGATAAAACCGTTCCCCAAGGCAATAGTAATTAGGACTTCCGGGAGGCTCGGCCCTGCCTTGTCCATGAGATGTTGCAGGGTGCTCAGAGAGACAACCTCGGGAGTTTCATACTGGATGGCCAACAGCCGGGCAAGCGTGGGGAACATCGCGAAAACTACTGCGGGCGCATGTTCTGCGGGAGAGCCGAAGAAGGCCTGTGACGTGATTTCCAGCGCGATGAATATCAGGATCGGCGCGAGAATCGCTTTGGGAATGAGTTCCACGATGAAGGAGATGTATCCCAGCATTCCTCCGAGTCCGATAACAATCCCTGCAAGGAGCGTATAGCCAGCTCTGGCGCCCATCCGTTTATACGCAGGATGTCCGATGTACGGACACGACTGGGCCACGCCTCCACAAACACCTGCCACCAGGGTAGCGACCGCCTCCGTGAGGAGGATCTGTCGTGTGCTGAAATTATCGCCCGCGACGCGAGCGCTTTCCGTCACATTGATCCCCCCTACTACCGTCAGAAGCGCGAAGGGTACCGTGATGGGCAGATACTTGAGAGCTGGAAACATCCCGTCGATAAAGTCGAGGGTCGGTATCGGCAGTCCCGGATGGAGCTGCAAAGAAGGAGCCACGTAAGCCTCCCCTCCCCCACCAAAACCGAACCAATGATACGCATGGTAGAGCACCGTTCCGACCACGATCGCCGTTAGCACGCCGGGGATGTTCTTTGGCAGGCTAATACCAGCGACGACAGAGTACATCACGATGCCAAGTGACAGCATTCCAAGGATTGGCGTTCCGAAGATCTCCACAAGCGGTATGTACCCGATGAGGGCAATACCCACACCCGCGATCGAGCCCAGGAGCCCTGCGCGCGGAACTAGTCTTTGAACCCAGGCGCCGCAAAATGAAAGGACGACCTTGACCACGCCGATTATCACCATCGTGGCCATCCCCAGGTGCCAGGCGCCGAGCGCGGCCGCTTCAGGCGTTTGTCCTTCGTGCTTGAGCGCGAGAAAGGCGGGGCCGATCACGGTAAGCGCCAGGCCGATCGTGGATGGTGTGTCCAGGCCGAGAGGCATTGCGGTGACGTCGTTCCTTCCCGTCTTCCTGGCCAACCTGAAGGCCATCCATGTGTAGATCAGGTCTCCGACAAGGACCCCGAAAGTAGTACCAGGAAACATCCGCGAGTACACGACATCTGCTGGGAAGTTGAATCCGAGGATTAGAGCCCCTGCGAAAAAAGACAACACAGCCACATTGTCAAACATAAGGCCAAAAAAGGCGTTGATGTCGCCAAGCTCAAACCACGGGTATCTTGAGCCTTCACGGGTCACCGCGATTCCCCCTTTTCCATTGAAGCTTGCACTGTTTAAAGCCGTCAGCGCTTGCCGCGCGGCGCGAACAAGAGGCTGCTCTCTCGCAGGGCGTAGTATAGCTTGTCATCGCGAGGAGTGAAACGACGAAGCGCTCTCGCGTACGACCTAAGGGGCCGTCCTGGAATAACGGTTGCACGCATCGGGAGAGAAGGCATCGATATGGAAGAGCACTGCTGGGCAAGCCAGCAATGGCACCCAGAATTCTGTCACACTTGTTTGGGGACAGATCCTAAGAAGAGAGTCCTTCGCTGCGACCGCAGTCACGAACTCGGTTCGGCTCGTGGGCGCGTTGACCTGACCGCGTGCAAGGTGCTGATATAACGCGTAGACTTGACGCCGGCCATGAGGTATCATTGTCTTGACGACCCCCGCAATAGAGTGATTCCCCACATTGCCAAAGGAGACGATGCAATGACCGACGTGTACAAGCGCTTGGCCGAAAGACTGGACTCGCTTCCCAACGGTTTCCCGGCTACTGAGAGCGGAGTCGAGCTGAGAATTCTCAAGAAGATCTTCTCGCATGAGGAAGCAGAGATGGCGCTCAAAGTGAATCTCATGCCCGAGACGGCCGCGGCCATGGCGCAGCGGCTTGGCTTACCGGTCGCGGAGTTGGAGGCCACGCTTGCCACGATGGTGAAGAAGGGCCAGATCGGAAGCACGAATCTGAAAGGTCAACAGGTGTACATGCTTTTCCCGTTTGTTTTCGGGATCTTCGAGTTTCAGCAACCGCGCATGGACAAAGAGCTGGCGGAACTTACGGAGGAATATGCTCCTCACCTCATGGGGACGTTGGGCAAGTTCGCGCCGGAATTCATGCGCGTGGTGCCGCTCAATATCAAGATTGACGCAGAACATCAGGTATACCCGTACGAAGATCTTCGGGATGTGATGTCTCGCGCCAAGTCTTTTCAGGTCATGGACTGCATTTGCAAGAAGGAGCACGGGCTCCTCGGCCATGAATGCGCTTATCCTCTCGAGGTGTGCCTCGCATTTGCCGGCAGCGAGGGGGCGTTTGACAAATACCGTATGGGACGAGTCATCTCGCGAGAAGAAGCTCTCGAGATTCTCAAGAAAGCGGACGAGGCGGGTCTTGTACACATGACGTACAACGTCCAAAAAGGACAGATGTTCGTCTGTAATTGCTGTCCATGTTGCTGCGGCGTTCTCCGCGGCGTCAAGAACTTCAATGCCCCCCACCTCATGGCGAAGAGCAACTACATTGCGTTCATCGACCAGGATGCCTGCGTCGAGTGTGGAACGTGCGCGGAGGAACGCTGTCCCGTGGCAGCGATCGAACAAACGGGAAACGAATATGCGGTCAAGCCCGAGCGATGCATCGGCTGCGGAGCGTGTGTATCGGGCTGTTCCACTTCGGCGATCACGCTTCTTCGTAAGCCTGAGTCCCAGCACGAGACCCCTCCCGCTCATCTTTTCGACTGGTATATCAAGCGAGCACAGAACAGAGGGACTTCCATCATCATAAGCTAGTAGATCGTTTCACAAATACCTTGGCACCTCAGCCCCGGCATGATGAAGCCGTGAACAACGCGATATGCTTTGTAGGGGCGGGTCTCAGACCCGCCCCTACCCAAGGCTGTCGCTGACGACCACGCAAACGTATTTCTGAATCGCTCTACTAGTGCGGGCTCAAGAGGAGCTTCTTGACGACGAGGAGGTGCGCCATGGCACGGAAGCGAGCCCTACCGGTCGGTTGGTACCCTGACACGGGACCCGAATGCAATCGCATGATCGAGGAGTTCCTTGGCGGTTTTGTTGCGCCGGAAGGCAAATGGGTCGGTGGAATCGTTCCCCATGCCGGGTGGTTCTTTTCAGGACAAGCAACCGCGCGGGTGATGAAGACACTCTCGTCCGCGAGCCCGGTCGATCGGGTGGTTGTTTACGGCGGACATCTCCACGGCGGAGCCGATCCAATTGTGTACACCGACGATTCGTGGGAGACGCCGCTCGGTCCTCAGCGCCTGGATACCGCGATCGCTCAGGAGTTGATCTCATCCAAGCTTGCGGTGGCACCGGAGCGCAATTTCGCCGACAACACCGTTGAGGTGCAGCTGCCGTTTGTGCGTCATTTCTTTCAGGAAGCATCTGTCATCGCGGTGCATTCTCCGTCCTCGGACGCTGCCATCCGGCTCGGATCTACTCTCGTGGAGATTGTGCGGCAACGCGGGCTGAAGACGGTGTACGTCGGGTCCGCGGACCTCACACACTACGGTCCCAACTATGGGTTCAGCCCCAAGGGAACTGGAGCGGCTGCGGTTAACTGGGTCAAGACTGAGAACGACCACTCGCTCATCGATAAGGCAGTGGCTATGCGAGCCGTTGAAGTGCTCGAGGACGCCCGAATTCGTCACAATACTTGTTCCGCAGGACCGATTGCATCGGTCGTGGCGTCCGCGGCAAAGCTTGGGGCAACGAGCGGCAAACTCATCGAATACTACACGAGCTATGATGTGATGCCCGGCTCGAGCTTCGTCGGATACGCTGCAATCGTGTTCTGATGCCTATTGCTCGGGCACAAGAAATAGAAACGGTGATGATGATTGTCATACCAATGCGCTTTCAAACAAGTAATTTGAATAGGGCCGGCAGGGACGCCGGCCCCACCATGATTTTGGTGGCGGCGGGCCTCCGTGCCCGCCATTTTGCTTGTATGAAAGCACATTGGTATCAGGGGATTGTTTGGTGATCGTACCAAGTCGTGTTCAATATGACACGATAGAGAGGTAGGGGCGCACCCGCGTGTGCGCCCTCACGTGGGCAGACACACGGGTCTGCGCCTACACGTTCCCGTTCCGCTGCGCAACCTCCGGACACATCGTCGAAGAATCTTTGTAGGAATCGCTCAATCCAGTGATTCCACCTCGTACAGGTCTCGATCTTTTTCCACTCCCTTAAGACAGACCCGGAAATCGCGAGAAACCTTCAGCCGGTCACCCAGCAAACGGTAGGTCTCTTCGGAAACGATCGTCTGGCCACCGCCGGCAGTGGATTGGATGCGGTCGGTGAGGTTCACGTCGGACCCGACAATGCCGTACTTGGCTCGTGTTTCCGCACCGATATTGCCGACAATAACTTCTCCCGTGTGGATACCGATACCCATCTTGAGTTCGGGCAATCCTTCGTCAACGACTCTGTCCGTGAAATCTTCCTGTTCTCTCTGCATTTCGAGCGCGCATTTCACCGCGTCCGCAGCCCTCTCCTTCACGTCTGCATGCAACCCATTGAAGAAGACAAGCATCGAATCGCCATAGAAGTCCACGATGATCCCTTCGTACCGTTGGACCACAGAGATCATCCGAGAGAAGTACCGATTCAGGATGCGAATGACTTCCTCAGGTTTGAGCTTTTCTGCAACCGTGGTGAAGTTACGCAGATCTGTCATCATGATGGTGACGGTCCGCTTCTCGCCGCCGAGGCGGAGCGCTTCGGGCTTGCTCATGAGTTCTTCGGCAATACTGTTGTCCACATACCGCCCGAAGGTTTGCTGAATGAGATCACGTTCCTTGAGCCCTTCGATCATCTCGTTGAAACTGTGCGTGAGCTGCCCGATTTCATCGGATCTCGTCTCCTTGAGCGGTGGTGGGTAGTCGCCCTTCCGCACGCGTTCAGCGGCGTCAGCGATGGAGCCCACCGCTTCGGCAACCGGGCAGGTCGTGCGCCGGATGAGGAAGAGGATCACCAGCAGAAGCGCCACCGCCGCCAACCCGAAGAAAAGACGGAATCTGATGATAGGTTCCATGATCTCGGAACCTTTCGAGTACTGTACCAAATACCAACTCACCTGGGGGAGCTTGTGAAAACCAACCACTATCGCGGGAGGGTGGCCGTCGCTAAAGACCGTCCCGAAGTGTTTAGTCTTTATCTCCTTAAGGAGTTCCTTCTCCAACTTGTCGCCGGTCTCGCCGAGTTTTCTCCTCCGAGAGAATTCCTTGTCCGTCGCCGCGAGAAGCGTGCCGGAGCCGGTGACAAGGAGCGCGCGTATGCCCCCGCGGATCTCCAATTTCTTGATGGGCTCCATAAATGAGTCGAAGCTAATCTGTGCCACAAGGCGCCGGATCGGCCCGTCGCTTTTTGGGTTAAGTACTTTCACGATACGCAGGGATCGGTCGAGAGCATTGGGGTCCAGCACTGGCGCGCACAAGCCAAACTCTTCGCAGAGCTCCATGGTGTAGAGTCCGTTGGCCACGCCCAGCCCGTAGTCCTTTGCGAGCAGGCCGAAATCCTTGAGGTCCCGTCCTTGAATGTCCTGGACATCCAGGTCGACAAACTTCACTCCCGGCGTTCGGGCGAGTTGCTGGATGAGAAAGGCCTGCGAAGTGTCTCTGTTGGGAATGTCTTCCGACTTGGCAATGAGTTGAATCAGTTCCAGCTTGTCGTTGAGTTCCTTGTTGACTTGGAGAACCGCGCGTTCCAGCTTGAGGGACGTGGCATCCACCCACTGGTCAAAGAGGTACGTTCGGGCAAACACAAAGCCGGCCACCCCGGCCGCCATCAAAACGAATGCCACCGGCAAAATGATGAAGAGCTGAAATCGTCTTTGTAAAGAAAAAACCATACCTTAATCTCCCGATCCAGTCGGAGCCCCGAGCCGAGGCTCCGCTGTCAGGATCCCTCTCTCAGGCCTTGTCCGTCGATTTCGATTACCGGGTAGAGGCCGCGTTCCCCATCGAGGCCCTTGAGACTGGCCTGTATGGGTTTGCCCGTCACCACACGACTACCCAGTATGCCGAACGTTTGTTCGGAAATTATGATCGCGCCGCCTTCCGCGAAGCCCTGTATGCGATCCGTTTCGTTCACAGCGCTGCCGACGATGCCGTATTTCGCTCTCGTCTCGGAGCCGATGTTTCCGACCACTACATCGCCGGTGTGGATGCCGATCCCCATGTGGAGTGCGGGCAGACCTTCCCTCTCATTGTCCTCGGAGAGTGATTTTAGTTCCCTCTGCATGTGGATTGCGCATCGGGCGGCGTCAGCGGCCCGCTCCTGGACGTCTCCTCGCACACCATCAAAAAAAACGAGCACGGAGTCTCCGTAGAAATCCACGATGATTCCTCGGTGTAGTTCGATAACCGAAATCATCCTCGCAAGGTACCGATTGAGTATGCGGATGACCGCCTCCGGATCGAGCTTTTCTGCGAGGGGGGTAAAGCCGCGGAGATCGCATATCATGATGGTGACGCGATGCTTCTCTCCTCCGAGACGCAGTGCGTCGGGCCGAGTGAGGAGTTCTTGAGCGATTGCGCGATCGACGTACCGGCCGAAGGTACGTTCAATGAGGTCTCGCTGCTGCAGTCCTCGCACCATCTCGTTAAAACGCCGTTTGAGTTGTCCGATCTCGTCGTGCCGATCCTCGGATACTTGCACGGAATAGTTGCCTTCTTCCACTTGTTCGGCAGCCTGCGAGATCTCGGCAACCGACAGAGCTACCGGTCGCGCGGTTGCCCATATGAGCAAGATGATCAAAACTACTGTCGCGAGGCTCGCTATCCCGTAGTTGGTTCGAAATCTGAGGATTGGATCCAGGATGGCGCGTCCGGGAGAAAAAAGAACGAGATTCCAATCCGTACCACCAACTCGATAGAAGCCTGCCACCCATTCGGGCGGATGCCCCTCACCGAGGATGGTTCCCGATTTCTCGCGTTTCAAATCCCTCAGCACTTGTCTCTCGAGGGGACTGCCTGTCTCTCCCAACATTTTCATCCCGTGCATCGCTGGCAGACTGTGTGCCAAGTACTTGCCGTCCTGGGTGACCAGGCAGGCGTAGCTTCCTTCCCAGGGACCTGAACCGAGAAGTCCTTGCAACATCATGAACGAATCGAGCGCGACCGTCACCGCGATGCGCTTTGTGGGCTTCCCATCCACCCCGCCGAATTCTTCCGCAATTGTGAGAAAACTCCCCGTGCTATCCAACGAGGTGACCATGCCATTCTCGGCCGTCGGAGACGTTCCTGCCCCGCCGGTTGGAGAGCGGACGGTTTCCAAGTTCGTGGACACCACTCCAACCTGGCGCGAGAGCTTCTCCACGAGGAACCGCTGCGCGGCCTCGCCACCGGGAACGCTGTCCATCTCCGCAACTTGGTGGACATGCTCCCGCATTTCGTCCAGACGCATTTCTATCTCGTGCGCGGTTTGTCTCAATCTTAATATCGCGGCCGCACTCCACTGCTCCAACAGTGCCGAACGAGCATACAGGTATGACACCCAGCCCACACCGAGCAGCACAATCGCTACCGGAAGTGTGACAAAGAGAATGAACCGTCTCCGTAATGAAAACACCATGCGAGCCGCTCCTGGCGAGGCCGTCTTTGTCGTCCCGAGAACGAGATGTGGTAGCCGCGGAGGCTTGTTGTTCGGTCACGAGTGCCGCGGGAATTCCGCGCGGCACCTACAATAACTATATATATGCACTATTCGTTCTCCCGCGATGCTACCGCGCGGTTTTTTTGTCATCGAGATAGAAAAATGAGGCCCCTCAGTCAAGGGGCCTTGCCACAATCATTCAGTCACACCGATGTGCTGCGGAAGCCTTGAAGCGGCCGGATGCCTCCTCCGCTCCGGACGGCAAGCCCAACTTTGGTTCGAAGGCATTCCAGCCGCGCGCGAAAGCCATCCCTTTGAAGGCGCCCTGCTACCAATCGATGAACGATCGTGCCTTCCGCTCTAGCGCGTCTTAGGGCCTGCCAGGATCGCCGACAGCACCGGGCTCTCGGGCAGGACCGCCGCCGCCGGCTGGGTGGCTCCTCTCTTGGGCGCGGCGGACGGTTGGCAGCACGGAGGCAGCGTTTGTTGGCTGCCCGCGGATGATCCGGCCGGCCTGGAAAATCCGGCTGCCTGAACCTCGGGTGGCGCGTATTCGATCCGTAGCTGCGGGACCCGCACAGGGCCGCTCGCTCGGTATCCCGTTGGAGAAGCGGTAGCATTCGCTCCCTGGCAACAAGGCGGCAAAGCGGACGAGGGGCGCTGGACATTCGGCGCGGCCTGCGGGGCTGGACCCGACGCGCCCGGTACCGGAGGACAGCAACTTGCCGCCGGAGCTGGACCGCGGTTCAAAGTTGCGCCGGCGCAGCAGCCTTTACCAAACGAGCCGTACGCGGCCCCTCCACAGCACCCCGCATGAACGGTCGGTGCGATAAGAAGGATGCCCACTACCGTGAGTGCCAATGCCGTGATCACTGTCATTTGTCTCATCTATTTCACCTTTCGTTTTGTCGCTGTCTGAGACGCGAAGGCTCATCCGGCGGACGCGCGCCGCAGGGGCCTGTTTTGAGTAGCGCTCGTTGGTATTTCTTCGCCGATGAGACCGTCGGCCACGGTGACGATCCGATCCGCGTACTCCGCGTTGGCGCGGCTGTGGGTGACCATCACGATGGTCTGGCCTTCGGCGTTCAATTTCTTGAGCAGATTCATCACGTCGGTGGAGTTCCGTGAATCCAGGTTGCCGGTGGGTTCGTCCGCAAAGAGGATCGGCGGCTCGTTCACCACTGCGCGGGCGATTGCCACGCGTTCCTGCTCGCCTCCGGAAAGCTGATTCGGCAACCGGGCAGCCTTGTCCTGCAGCCCTACCCGTTCAAGGGCCCTTACCGCAAGGCTTTGCTTTTCCTTTTCGCTGTGGTGGGTTACTGCCAGCGGCAACTGCACATTCTCATGCACGTTGAGGTACGGAACGAGTTGGAATGACTGGAAAATGAATCCCATGAATTCGCGGCGGAAATCCGCGAGTTTGTCTTTCTTAAGACCGTAAATATCGATGTCGCCGATGGTGATCTTGCCTCGGGTTGGAGCGAGCAGTCCGCCCAACATTGACAAGAACGTGCTCTTGCCGGCGCCGGATTCTCCCATAACCGAGATGAACTCGCTTTGCGCGATGGAGAGGTCTATGCCTCGCACCGCGGTTACCCGGGCCTCACCTTCGCCGAATTCTTTGGTCACGTTAATCGCTTGGATGTAACTCATGGCAGCCTCCTTATAACGTCCGCAGAGCTTCGCTCGGGTCCATTCTCGACGCGGCCGTCGCGGGGTAGAGCGACGCCAGCAGTCCGATCACGACCGACAGGAACACGGCCCCGGCAGCCACGAGAGGATCCAGTGAGAAGTGAGCGAGCTGCTCGACGAGGAACGACAGCAATACGCGTGTCACGCCGATTCCCGTGAGATACCCCACGACGCCCGCGATGAGCGACACCACGAACGCCTCGAGGAGGATGATCCGCATGATGTGCGAGCGCCGAAAACCGATCGCGCTGAAGATACCGATCTCACGAGTGCGCTCGTTGACGCTTGCCATCATGGTCACGAAGACCACCATCGAGCCCACGAACAAGATCAGAGCCGAGATGCCGAGCGAAAGCCTGCGGAAGCCGTGAAGCGTCTCCATGCGCCCCTCGACCACTTGTTGGATCGCGGTCACTTTGGCGGCGGGAATCTTCTCCGAGAGCTGCTCCACAATGTCCGAGATCGGGCAGTTCTTGCAGAGAGCCGCCACTTCCACCATGCCCACCTTGCCTTCCTTGTTGAAGAGCTTCTGCACCACCGGCAAGGCCCCGAATATGAGAGAATCATCCTGAGAGCCGGTCGATTTGAGCACTCCGGCAACCTTGAAGCTCTGCCCCTTAATCTCCAGGGGAGCCCCTACTCTGAGACCGAAACGGTCCGCGGCTTCGCGGCCGACCAACACGTCCGTGTCGGACGTGGGCTTCAAGCCGACGATTTCCCACCACTTCTTGAGCTCAAGCTCTTGCGTGAAATCGACGCCGACTACGAGCGCCTTCTTGTCGCCCTGCTCGAATACGCCGAAGACCTTTGGGCTGACCAGACGAATATTTGCAGCGTTCTTGATGGTCTTTGTCGCCTGGAGATCCGATTCGAGGATTTCCTTTTGGTCGAACGACACGCCGCCCAAATTAAGGCCACCATAGGTGAGAGACAGGCCTTCCGTTTTCGGAGTGATCACGATGTTGGCTCCGAATTCATCCATCTTGTGGGCTATGTCCTCTTCCATGAGCCGAGTCGTGGTTAGGAGCGCCACGATCGCTGCAACACCAACCATGAGGCCCATTACCAGAAAGAAGACCTTCACTTTGCGACGTCTGAGGTTATTGATCGCGATATTGTGCAGCTTCACGTCCATCCTCCCTATTTGAAGAATCCGAGACCCTGGAGAACGTCACCTTGGGTGATGACGAGCGAACCGCCTTTGAGCGCCCGATTCAACGGCGCAGGATTGCAGCCGCCCCTCACCTCGTTGATCTTGTCCGTGCGGAACCGCATGCCGCAGTTGATGCAGACCATCTCGTTCCCTTGCTGCGTATATCCCTTTTTATTCCGCCAGCATACATCGCACGCGTCGAACGCGGCCCTTGTCACGCCGTCCGTGCTTTTGACCACGAAAAAGCGCACCCACTCACTCGGAGAGTGCTTGTACAAGAAATGCTTGGCCTTCCCATCGACAAAGAGCGAGTCCGAGAATGTAAAGACGCCGTTTGCCGGCTTCACTTCTTCGGCGGGGATGGTGAAATTCCAGTTGGTTGCGGAAGAGGCCTGTCCCACGATCAGGAGACCGGCGCCGGTCAATATGAGTACGCTCAAGACAAGGATCGTCGCGAACGCATGTTTCTTCATGATATTTCGTCCTTTCTCATCACAATTGGCGGTGAGGTGCAGGGCCGGCAATTGGCACGCGGCCGAGCAACCTGGTATCGTCACTGAAGCACGACGGTCCTCAGTTCCGTGTTTCGACTGATCATGCGAGGCCAAAGCTTTTTCCAGTCGCTCTCCCCGCTCGACGCGTGGAGCTGTTCTCCGAACCGGGCATCCACTACCTTCACATCCGCGTCTTTGAAGAGCCCGCCGATCCATTCGACGACTTTGCTCTCACGAACCGTGGGATCGGATGCCTGCGGAGCAACGTGCTCCGCGACGAGTTTGCGGATCGCGATGCGTTGCGCCACCACTTGCAGAAATTTCTCCAAAGAGCCGTACCGTTCAGCCGCCTTTCGGGCGAATTCTTCCGCGGAAAGGCCGAGCTTCTTGCGAAGCGCTTCAATCTCCTCTTCAACTTCGTACGGCTGGGTGGTCACCGTCTTGGTGTCAGCGTACTGGAGGATAAGCTCTCTGCCGACTACAGAGAAAAATGCTGCCCCCGGATCTGCGTCGCGTTGAGCAGCCTCGTCCGGATTCACCGGAAGCTTGAGCTGGCGAGCGAAAACCGGCCGTCCGTTGACGGTAGCCACTACCTTTTCGTCGATGCCCTCCCCGGAAGGCCTGAAGAGTGCGTCAAGCTTGGCCGGGTAGCCGGCACGCGCGATAGCGTCCCGGATCTGTTCCGGTTTGGTCTGATTCTCGCGGAAGGTGATCGTCACCGCCTGTGCCGCGAGGCTGACTTCCGAATCCACCACGCCGGGGACCTTGGATGCCACCTCTTTCACCGTGATGACGCACGCGGGACAGGTCATGTTGGTCACTGTAAACTTCGATGCGATCACGTCGCCGGCCACCATCCGATAGGCGGCGTACCCACCGCCGCTTAGGACTAGCACCGCGACGACCGCTAACAGCGATTTCTTCAGTTTGCCGACGGAGACCTTTCGTTCCGCCTGTTCGAGCGTCTCGATGTTGATCTGCTTCATTTCTCGCTTTTCGGACATGTCTTGACCTCTGTTGGACAGCCGCGGCGCCTAACCGCTTCGGCGCGACGCACGGGCCTGTTTCGTAATGCGAGTATGCTATTCGGCAGAGTATGGGCCGAATATCTGTCTATAGTATTGTTTGCTCGCCGGCACGCTGCGCACCCGGGAACCACCTGCTGGACGCATTGGGACCGTCGCGAGCGATAAAACTACAGCAATCGAGTCAAGAATGTATTTGGAAGGATCAACAGAGGAGATTGCAGGTCTTTAGCAGGATTCCTGGAGGATCGACATTCGGATCGGCCGCAGGAGCAACCCGGCTTGTCACAGGCCGTCCCTGGTCCGAGGAGAGATCGGACGCGTTCAGCGCCAAAGCCGGCTTCGCCACGAAAGTCTCAGTCTGAGCGGCGGGAATGGCCACCGTGGCCATCTTCTCGATGCAACGGCACCGAGGAACACCCTTTTTGCAGACTTCACCGGCCGAGCAGTCGGCCATACGGGCCCGCGCAGCACAACAGGCTTTCACGGGTTTTGCCGCATGACAACACCCACCGGCCTTCATCTGAGAAGCCATAGCAGAGGCGGTCTTGCAGCAGCAGGGAACGAGCGCCAACGGCGTCAGGGTGTACCCGAAGACAGACAAACAGACTATGAGAGCAATCAAGCGGTGACGAGCCATATGTGGCATCCGATATCCAATTCCTAGCATTCTAGTCTAAGTATTTAAGTCGTGGAGTCAAGCCCTTTTCTCAAGTCCGGCTAAAAATGCCGCGCTACAGAGCCTCGCAACCGCTTGACAACGGGCCACGGAGAAAGCACGATGCCGTTGGCTGCCACTTGCGTCTCGCACACGAGCAGATAGCGAGTATATCATCTAACTTGCAACCTGGATGAACCACATGAGTTGTGCATCACCAAACGCCCTCCATTGGGAGGATCTCCGCAATCGCCCCGTCCAAGAAGTGCTCGATCGCGGCGGGGTACGGGTGGCCTCGGACGGGCAAGCATACGAGGTCGATTTCCTGGGCGCCGTCTACAACGTGGACGCGGTAAAGCGGCGCATCGTCGAGATCTCTCCCAAACCGGACAGACCACTGCCCGAAGAGTTCCAAATTTTGCTCATCAGATATCTGGTAGCGCCAAATACCGCCACGATGGCGGGCACGGAGATCAGCGAAAAGGACCTTTCCGGCGGCGTGACCTTTTTCCAAGGGCCGCATGCGCTGCATCTGAAGCCCATCACGCGATTGTTCGGCAACGATCCTGACGGCTTCGAGCGCCGCGGCGAAGAATTGGGCGCGGTCAAGGCGCCCTATGGCGATCGAGCCATGAGATTCTACCCGTTCCCACAGATCCCGGTCACGTATGTACTGTGGCAGGAAGACGCGGAATTCCCTGCCTCGGTATCGGTCATGTTCGACAGATCCATCGGTCGCTGGTTCGAGTTGGACATGGTCTTTACGCTGGTGTTGGTACTGACTGAGCGCATTGTCGAAGTCGAGCCGTCCGCGAGGCGGGAACAGGCTTGACTTCCCGGCCCGGAATCGTTTACGCTTGCTATTGTGGAGAGCGTAGCTCAGTTGGCAGAGCACAGGGTTGTGGCCCCTGTGGCCGTGGGTTCGAGTCCCATCGCTCTCCCCACCTTCCGCCGTCTTGAACGGCCCCGAGCCTCGTGCGCCCGTAGCTCAGTTGGATAGAGCGCCGGACTTCGAATCCGTAGGTCGCAGGTTCAAGTCCTGCCGGGCGTGCCAAGAACAGCAAACAAAACCAGGGCTTCCGATAAACCGGGGGCCTCTTTTTATTTTGTCAAGAAGAATCGGCCCCAGTGATTCCGCATAGATCGGCCATTCATGACGCAGACGCGGCCGGCAAAGTGCCCGCAGAAGTGCCCGCTCCTTCGCCTTGACACGACCTCGCATCGACCGTCTTCGCGTAAGTTGGGCGTGTCTGAGTAGTCATGGTATAATGTATTATGGAGTTCGAGTGGGACAGAAAGAAGGCCGCTGCAAATCGTCTGAAGCATGGCGTCTCTTTCGAGGAGGCAGCGAGCGTTTTTGGCGATCCTCTAGCCATCACCTTCCCTGATCCGGACCATTCGTCGGAAGAAGACCGATGTATTACCTTTGGCATGTCACAACTGGAACGGCTACTTGTTGTTTCGCATACGAACCGACGCAACAGCACAAGGATTATCAACGCCCGCCTTATGACGCGCCACGAAAGGTCGATCTATGAAGAAGACTAAGACAGATGAATTGCGACCCGAATATCGTCGAGAAGAACTTGGCCGAGGCGTCCGTGGCAAGTACTTGGAATCTTATCGATCCGGGACCAATTTGGTTTTGCTGAGCCCCGATGTTGCTGAGGCATTCCCGACCGAAGAAGAAGTCAATAGCGCCCTCCGCTCGCTTATCAGGCTGGCCAAAAGATCCGTGAGTGCAACCAAGCGCTCCGGTCGACGCGCCGCCGAGCGCGGCTAAAGTACTGGTCAGCGCTGTTCAAGCAGAGTAAGCCTCCGATACTGGCTAATCCGAAGATTGTGACTGTCGTGCTTGACTCTCTGTACTACTATCCCTGAAATTCTTGTCGTGCTGCGAAGAATTTTCGCGAGAATCGGCATCAGGACTTGGTCTTCTCCGTGTTCTCTGCGCCCTCTGTGGTGATTCTCTTTTGGTTGCGGCCGGAGGCTGCGCTGTGATCTCTTCGACTTGCAGGTCCTGTGGTCGCAGGTTCAAGTCCTGCCGGGCGTGCCGAACATCTCATTATCTGATTCTTGCTTTCCCTCATAGGGCATTGTATAAGCCGCCTCTGTTGAAGCGTCAGGGGATTTCCGCGTTCGAGCGGAAGTCCGCGCTGCGCGCCGAAGTCTGACGAACTCACCTGTATACAACACGAATTTCGGAGGAAAACATGTCGGAAGAGAAGAAAGAACGGTGGCTAAGCTACCTTGCGCTGACCACGGTCATCCTGGCCGTGTCTGCGACCCTTTCAACCTTCTGGGGCCAAAGGCATTCGACGAGAGCGGTCCTCAACGAGATCAAGGCGTCCAACCAATGGAGCTATTACCAAGCCAAGAAGATTAGAGGCTACTTTTTCGAAGTCCAGAAAGAAGCCGTGGAAACCGAACTGCTCAAACTGAAGGAACAGACTCCCGAGGCGCCGGTCGTAAAGAAGCTGGAAAAGCAAGCAGAGGAATTCACAAAGAAGATCGCCAAGTGGGATGAAGACCGTGACAAGATAGAATCAGACGCCCGAAAATTTGAACAGACGAGGGACGCGTCTCTCATCCATGGGCAGTCATTCGGCGTGGGGGTCATTTTTCTCCAGATGGCCATACTTCTTTCCTCGATCGCAGCTCTAATGAAGAAGATCTCCATATGGATCTTCGGATTGATTGTGGGGATAGTAGGGGTCGTCTACTTCGCCAACGGCTTCTTGCTGTTCATGTGACACTGAAGATCGCCATTGACTGCGTTAACCGCGGCACTGTATGATTAAACAGAACTCAGAACCGGTTTTCTCAGCAAATTAAATAAGTTCCTGTGAGCGGTGGGGCTCACAGGATTTGATGAGCCGACCTCCCTTGGGGACGGGGGAACCATCCGACAAACAATCACCGCGCCGAAGACAACCGACATCGGGGCTCTCGGCCTCATTCATGTTGCGGAGGTGAATGCGATGGATGATCCGGCCGCGCTCGATCAGGTATTCAACGTAATCATGAGGCGTATGGTGGAAACCGGTCAGGCTCCACATTACACCGAACTTGCGAGGGAGTTGGCGCTCTCCATGGAAGACGCCCGAAAAGCCCTTCATGCCCTTTTCGAATCGGGGATTCCGGGCTGGCTCTTCCCTAGCACGAGCCTGATCACCTCCTTTGCACCGTTCAACAACCTCCCGACTCAGTACAAGATCACCGTCGACGGCCATCAGAAATGGTTCGGCCAGTGAGGGTTCGAATCGCTGGCGGTCTGCTGGCTCTTTCCCGGCAAGATGGTCAAAATTGACTGTCCTTGCCTCGATTGCGGTCTCCCCATTACGGTGGAGATGCGTGACGGTGTTGCGCTGAAAGCCGATCCGGAAGGCATGGTGGGCTACGTTGCAGTTCCTTTCTGGAAATGGTTTGACAACATTCCTTACTCATGAAGCACGATGAACCTCTTCCGGTCGGAAGAGCACGTTCGCAATTGGGCCCAGTTCCAGGAAGGGACCGAAGAAGGGATTGTCCCACTCGGTGATTTGGTTAAGCTCTTCTCGGGAAGCTATTTCCGAAAACGTCTGGACCTGGACTGGGTTTCTCGCAGGCGAGAATACTCGCTCGAGATGGTAGCAACTATGAAAGATCTTGGGTTGACCGGACCCTTTTGGAAGCGTCCGCAAACGTAGCGGAGGCGCAGGTAAGTAAGTAATCGCTCTTCACAACGACCATGGGCTGCCCCGACAACACAGCGGGAAAACCGCGCCGTAATTGCTGTCATTTGACGTGGCTGTTTCGCCACGAGCGTGCTCAGTGCTCTGTTTCGCAACTACGGTAACACGCTCGCGGCTGAGGATTATGAGAAAAGGGGTCAAATCACTGATTGGTGGGACAGGCATCCTTGCCTGTCCAAAACAGAATGACAGGCAAGGATGCCTGTCCCACCAATACTGTCCGGAATACGTGACCGCATTTGCGCATTAGAGCTTAGTATTCATAGAAAGGAGGGGCCTGTCATGTCTGCTCAGGCGGAGCCAAGCACGGGGGAAACTGGTGCCACCATTTTTGGAGCACTGCACAAAAATTGGGGGTGGATACTCTTTTTGGGGATCCTCTTTCTCGTACTCGGATTTGTTGGACTGGGCAGTCTCTTCGCTCTAACGCTTGCGAGTGCGTTCGTATTCGGCATCCTCATCATCGTCGGCGGCGTTGCACAGTTTCTCCAGGCCTTCAAATGCAAGGGCTGGAAAAGCGTCGCGTTCCACGTGCTTATTGCGATACTCTATGTCATCGGCGGCGTTTTCGTAATTCAGGATCCGCTGGCCGCCTCAGTGTTTTTGACATGGGTACTGGCAGCGGTGCTTGTGGGCGTTGGGGTGCTTCGCATCATCATGGCCTTCCAGATGAAATCTTCAGGAAGCTGGGTCGTGCCACTGTTGGGAGGCATCATCTCGGTAATTCTGGGCGGAATCATCCTTGCGCAGTGGCCCCTGTCGGGTCTCTTTGTCATCGGCCTGTTTGTCGCCGTGGAACTTATTGTGAGTGGTTGGACCTACATCTTCATTGCGTTCGCTGCACGGAAGGCACCTGCTGCCCCGGCGTGAAACGTCCGCGATTGCCCCAAAAAATTGGTGGGTGCCTGCACTATCAATGCGGAGGTGATTCTGAATGTACGTCTTGGTTCTCTACTATTCGAAAACCGGCAACACCAGGAAACTTGCCGAGAAGATAGCCGAGGGCGTGAACTCGGTTTCAGGAGTGGAAGCTGTCCTCAAATCTACGCAAGAGGTGACGAGAGAAGATTTCGTCAACGCTGCGGGGGTCATTGCAGGATCTCCCGTCTATTTTGGCGTTATGGCCGCGGACTTGAAGCGCATTTTCGATGAATTCATCGGAGTTCGCAAACAAATGGAAAACAAGGTTGGCGCTGCCTTCACCACATCATCATACTGGGCCGGCGGAAACGAGACGACAATCATTTCGATTCTTCAGTGCATGCTCATCTACGGAATGATCGTCGTCGGGGACCCTATGTCCGCCACCGGTCATTATGGAGCGGCATCCGTCACTTCGCCCGAGGAGAAGGCGTCCGACGTCGCAAGAAAACTTGGGGCTCGCGTAGCTGAGCTGTGCAAACGGTTGAGTTGAGCATTGACATCCTCAAGCCCATGCCGAGACCGAGCAACACATGAAGCAGTTCCGATCGCAGTATCTATTGGGGCATCCGACCGACAGAAGCTACAGGCCGCCGAAGAGGCGCGTTTTCCCCGTCATTCTCGCGAACGCGGGAATCGAGAAGCTGGACCCCGGATCAAGTCCCAATGACGGTGATTTATATCGGTTCTCGAAAGTAATCACGTTTTGACTCCTGGGTGCCACTGCTGGCTTGTCCAGCAGTGCGATCCCATTCCGTGAAAACTTCCGAGAATCCCTATAAGAGGGTTTGATGTGGCGCAGGCTTTCCAGCCTGCGACTCTTTTGCCTGAAAAATCGGCAGGCTGGATAGCCTGCCCCACATTGGGAAATCAAGACCAAACTCTTAAGTCACAAGCGTTGGGATCAAGTCCGGGGTGACGGGGTCTTTCCTTCAAATCGCACAATAACTTCGGCAAGTGCTGTAATCTTCGGAGTTAACGACCATGACGCCGTCGGATATTCAAACCAGGATCGCTGAATCAAGAGCGTTCGTGCAGACGTTCACCGTCGAACCGAAAGGTTCGGGAATCCTCGACGGTTTGCGCTTTGCCATTAAGGACCTGATCGACCAGGAAGGCCTCAAGACGTCTTGCGGCAATCCTCGCTGGCGCGACACCCATCCCGTGGCTCCTGCCAATGCGGTTTGCCTGGATCAGTTGCTTCTTGCGGGCGCCACGTGCGTGGGAAAAACCGTACTTGACGAACTGGCATTCGGCCTCAGTGGCGAAAACCTTTTCTACGGAACGTCCCTCAATCCAAGAGCGCCGGACAGAATCCCCGGCGGATCGTCCAGCGGATCTGCCTCGGCGGTGGCTTGCGGCATCGTCGACTTCGCCCTCGGCACCGACACAGGCGGATCGGTGCGCGTGCCGGCCAGCAACTGTGGGATCTTCGGAATGCGTCCCTCGCACGGCGTGATTTCCGTGGCTGGAGTGAATCCGCTCGCGCCGGGCTTTGATACCGTAGGGGTGTTCGCGGCCACAAGCGAAGTGCTGTCCAAGGCGATCTCCGTCTTAATCGGAGATGATATTCGCTCGGAAGTGGAGATCGGGACCGTTCACCTTCTTCGGGAGGCCTTCGCGCTTTGCGATCTCGATGTCAATGAGGCACTGAAGCCACCCGTCGGGGTCATTAGAGAGGCCTTCCGAGGCAAGACCGTCGATACATCGTTGACTTCGATTACCGAAGGATCGCAAACAGACTTGAAGGATTGGTTCGACACGTACTGCCAGATTCAATGGGCGGAAATCTGGAGCTGTCTCGGCTCGTGGGTTGCTGAAACGAAGCCGGATTTCGGACCTACCACACAGAAGAATTTCGAGCATGTGAGGAACCTTGATCGCAGGACAATCGTCGGAGCTGTCCATCGACGTGAATCCTATTATCGCAGACTGAAGAAATTCCTTGGTGCGAACGATCTCATCTGCATGCCGACTACTCCTGTTCTTGCTCCTCTGAAAGGCAGCCTCGGAATCGACCGCACGGTCGTGGACTACTATCCGAGAACGCTGTCTTTCACATCCATCGCGGGAGTCGGCCGATTGCCTCAGATCACGCTCCCGCTCGGCAGCTCCAATGGGATTCCGATTGGGCTCTCATTACTCGCGGCAGAAGGAAACGATGCATTTCTTCTTGGTGCCGCCCAGACGATTATGGAGTTGAGCAATCTGCCGCCTAGTGTAGTGTCCCTGTAATGGCTTTACAGGCCAGTGAGTTTAACGGATCATTCATACGCCACGTCTCACAACGGGTGCCACTGCTGGCTTGACCAGCAGTGCCCGACTTGGAAACACTGCTGGGCAAGCCAGCAGTGGCACCCAGCCCACACCCCCCCCCGGGGCGAGCGGCAAGTGAAAAACGATTAAACTCTTGGCATGCGCTGTATAGGTATCATGGATACACCACACTAGCTAGCCGTGAAAGCACTCCCTCGGAGATCACGACGGTCAAGCGAACCTGGAACCCTGATCACGGTTGAACGATTGGACTAAATTGGGCTATGCTGGACAAAGGAGAGGTGGCTCGTCTCCCAGGGCGAGGCTGATCTTCGCCTTTGCGGGGCAAATTGCGAAAAACGCGGCGGTCCTATAAGGATTGCGAGGATTTCTGTCCGATTCTCATGGCGAAAGCCGTCATTCCTGCGGAAGCAGGAATCCAGATTCTTTTCTGGGTTCCCACTTTCGCGGGAACGACGCTTCCTTTTTCGATTACCCGTCTCCCGAGTAAGCGGACACTATTTCTGGCAACCGACATAGGCGAGACGCCCCCCGAGCGACCGGTAAGTGATCCCAGTATTCGGAAGCCGGCGCGCACGCCAGATGATATCAATTTCAGGGGAGTCGACTCGGCCGCCCTTCTTTGTAGCGACTTGGGGGAGGTATTCAAATGGTAACCGGCGTGGTACTGGCGGCGCTCTATTGCTTACTCACACTCAGTCCCCTCGTAGGCGTGGCTCTCCTTCGCATGAAGAGCGACATGACGGTGATGCATGATGTGGGCACAAACATGGCTTTTGCCGCCTACGGCATCATGGCTCTCCAGCCGCTTCTCGTGTCGAGGTGGAAATGGGTAGAACGCCCGTTCGGCCTAGACGTACTGACGCGATTTCACCGAAATATGGGTGTATTCGCGGTGGTCCTCCTCTTGACCCATCCGCCGCTCATGGCCTTTGGAGGAGCAGGGTTGGCTTTGATTACCAGCATTGTCCAACCTTGGTATGTCTGGCTCGGCCGAATTGTGCTCGTACTGCTCATAGTCCACGTGGTTGTAAGCCTATTTTGGAGGGCTCTCGGACTCACATTCGAGAAGTGGCGCCGCGTCCACAACGTGCTCGGAGTGATCATTCTCGGCGGAGCATTCGTTCACAGTTGGTTCGCTGCATACGACTTATGGCTCCCGATGCGATTTCTGTGGGTGGTGCTCTTCGCTATCACCGCATACGCGTATTTCGACCACCGAGTGCTGAAGCCTCGAGAACTGGAGCGATCCCCGTACCGGGTTGAGTCGGTCACGCCTGAGACGCACAACGTGTGGACCGTTAAGCTCGTTCCCCCCGAAGGTGAGAAGATCTACGATTACGAACCGGGGCAGTTCCACTTCATCACGCTGCAACGGGGCCGCGGGCTGCCCGTAGAGGAACACCACTGGACGATATCGTCCAGCCCTTCACAAAAGGAATTCATCAGCTCGACGATCAAGGAGTCCGGTGACTTTACCCGGACCATCGGACGGACGCAGCCGGGAGACACTGCTCTCGTGGAGGGTCCATTCGGCCGTTTCTCGTACACATTTTGCCCCGAGGATCGCGATTTCGTCTTTATCGCCGGAGGAATCGGTATTACGCCTCTCATGGCTATGCTTCGCCGCATGCGGGATATGGCAAAGCCAGCGAAAGTCCTGCTGCTTTACGCAAATCATTCGGAAAAGGATATCGCGTTCCGGGCCGAGCTTGCCGAGATAGCTGCCGGCGGGACGCCTGAACTCGAAGTGGTCCACATCCTAAGCAGTCCCGAACCGAACTGGAAGGGCGAAACAGGACGCTTAGACGACGCGAAGCTCGCCAGATTAATTGGTACGGAAGTGCGCGAAAGAGCATTCTATGTGTGCGCTCCCCCGAAAATGACCGACAGCGTCATCACAGGACTGCGCTCTCTCGGCGTGTCGTATTGCCATATCCGCACTGAACGGTTTTCGCTCTGAGTCGAATTTGATCCACAGACGACTCGTGCGTGCGCGGATCAGTGAGCAAGCGCGAGTCACCACGCTGAATGATCACAAAAGGAGAATACAGTGCGCATCAGAAAGCTTCGGATTTTCACTCTGCTATTCATTGTTGGCGTCCTCGTGGCGGCGTATGGATTGGCGCTCCTGAGGACCTACGTGTTCAAACCGCCTCCTGAGTCAAGCTCGAATTCCAAAGCGTTCGCCTCGATTGAGTCGGTAATGACTGGCCCGCAGAAGCTGTTTCGGTCGTGACACAATGGCCGGTTCTCCTGAGGTGGACCTGAAGGCGCTGCAGGCGGACGTCCTCGCTGGCATGGACGCGCCGTCTTTGGCAGTGAAGTACGGGATTTCAGAGACGAAACTGGGTCACCTCATAGTTAGGTTGATCGAAGACGGTAAGCTGAGCCATGAAGACCTTGCGGCCCTCTACAGCGTATCCCAAATTGTCAGTGCTTTGACTTGGGAATGCCCGGATTGCCACGAAATCGTACCGGCAGCGTACGAAGAATGCACCAAATGCGGGAATCCAAGGAAGTAATAGATTGCCTCCCCGTCGCAAGGCGCGTAGAATCCGCTGGTCACATTGCACCCCAATTCAGTGACAGGAGGATAGGTGACCAGTGCTACACGAGGCTATCTGAGCGTAATTGCTGCCGCAGTGATGTGGGCGTCTTCCGGGACGGCAAGCAAAGCGCTTTTCATGGAAGGTGTCACACCTTTCCAATTGGTACAGATTAGAATCACCCTCGCGTGTCTGGTGCTGGCGGTTGTCTTTGCGCTATTCGCACGCGATTTGTTGAAGATTCGACCGTCCGATACCATTTACTTCGCGGTTTTGGGCGGAGTGGGACTTGCTCTTGTTCAGGCGACGTACCTTTACACCATAAGCAAGATGCCCGTCGCTGCGGCCATACTGATCCAGTATACTTCCCCGTTCATGGTTGCCGTCTACTCGGTCTTTCTCTGGGGCGAACGACTGAACGCGCTCAAGGCCTTCGCCCTATTCTTGTCGCTCCTCGGGTGCTATCTGGTCGTAGGAGGATACAATCTTCAACTTCTCAAGATGAATCTTGAGGGGACTCTGACCGGCTTGGCATCAGCCGTGCTATTTGCGGCGTACAGTCTGCTGGGCGAGCGGGGAATGCACCGGTACGCACCGTGGACCGTCACGTTTTATGCATTTCTTTTTGCTGCGGTGACCTGGAATCTCTTTCAGCCCCCGTTGCATTTCGTTTACGCGGGATATTCAGCGGAACAGTGGGGTTACATGGCCTATATCGCCACCATCGGGACCCTCATTCCTTTCGGGTTGTTCTTTGTGGGTGTAAACCACATCCGGTCCACTCGCGCCACGATTTCCTCGACGGCTGAACCCATTTCCGCTGCATTTATGGCGTACGTTCTCTTGGGCGAGACTTTGGAGCCTCTTCAGATTCTCGGCGGCGCCCTCGTTATCGTGGCGATCGTAGTGCTTCAGCTCCAGCGGGAGAGAAGCGATCTTGCTCCGGAAAACATTCGTTCCAAGCGCGCAACGGCTTAAAGCCCCCAACGCCGCATCAAGCATTTCGCTTGCGGGAGCGGACCAGTACTAATCGCTCGCATCCCCGGCTTCCAGGACCTCTCGCACCCAGCCGTAGGCCGCAATCATGCCGGGAAAGCCGACGAGACTTACGGAGAGGAGCACAACCTGAGCAACTTCCTGCGGTGAAGCTCCTGCCTGGAGCGCACGCCGCACGTGAGACCTGACCGCTCCCTTGGACTCCGCCCCTATGGCAATCCCCAACTGAATGAGGTGCCTGTGCTTGCCCTCGATAGGGCCAGCATTGGAGCACAAGTCGCCAACTCTTTCGAGAGCATGTGCGATTTCTTTGTGGTCGCGGGTAAACTGCTGGAATATTTCCGGTAAGTACATAACATAGACCCCCTGATGACGCTCTTCGGTATCCTATCCTACACACTTCCGGATCGATTTGTATAGAGTCGGAATTCAGGTTGACCCGATGACGTGGTCACAAGTATCCTTGATGCCTGTGGCGCTGCCCTATACCGATGCGCCTTCAAAGAAATGATTTTGACAGACGGCCGGTATGCCTCCGAAGTGTAGTCAAGCATGCCGTCCGAAGCGGAGGAGGCATCCGGTCGTCTCACGGTTCGATTACGCAATGGTATTAGCCGAATTGGGGAGGTATCATGAACGGAGTCGGGTTGTGTGCGGTCTTTTCGCCGCAAGGAGACTGGGCGTTCGATTACGCCCTCGCTCTTGCTCGACACCACAGAACCAAGCTCAATATCTTTCATTTCCTCGAATCACCGTACGTGTTCCGGAGGGATGTGGTCTTTATCGACGCGGAAAAGAAGGAAACTGAGCGGCTAACAGCGGAGTTGATCGCCAAGAAGGATTTGGAAATGCGGGAGACGTATGACGAGCGGCTCGGCGACTACGTTGACGTCGGATTCCGGCTCTGTAATCGAAGTGAGGCATTCGAGCTTCGCAAGTGCTTCAAGAAGGGCGATTATGAGGTTTTGGTCATCGGTTACGAGGCCAAGGGCGCTTTTTTCGGCGGCGCTGCCACAATCGAGGAATTCGCCGAAAAGTTCCAGGGCGCTGTAGTGCTGGTCGGGCCCGACGTTCCGGATTCCTATCATCTCAATGCCGCTGCGGCACGCCGGCTGGACGATCTCATCATTCCCAAGGGGCGGTGGCAACGCATCGGGAAGTGAACACTAGTGCGCGCGGCCGAGTGAAACCCACGCGAAGTGCACGGACTATGGTCTAGTAGATCGTTTCGTAAGTAGCTTGCCACCTTGCTGGAGACGAGGTGAGGAATTGAACACCGCAATATGCTCTGTAGGGGCGGGTCTGAGACCCGCCCCTACCCAAGGCCGTCGATGACTACCATGTAAAGGGATTTCTGAATCGATCTACTAGTCGGATTCGGAACTCTCCTCTCTTCCTCTGCGTCCCGGTAGCTTGATTTGGAGCGGGCCGATCCCGATGCCGATTCCACCTCCGGAACTCGATCCACGGCGCAACCTCGGTCCCCCGGCGAAATCGTCGTAGTTTAGGGGAGGAAGATCTACTTTATACTTCTTGGAATCCTCGTCTTCCCCGACCTTCTTCTTGACTGTCTCAATCGGCTTGTCCATTTTCGGTTTCTCAGGTTTGGCAACCCGGCCTTCAGGGGGGCTTGCCGCTGGCTTTTCGGTCGAGCGTTCCGCAGGAGTTGTCGCATGGCTAAGAATGCGCAGGACGCGGTTATGCTTGCCCAACGAAGCCTTCATCTCGGCCGTCTCGCCATAGACATTCCGCGCATTCTTGTCCGCCCCTCGCTTTAGCAGCATTTCAACTACTTCTGCGTGGCCATTCGCTGCGGCAATCATCAATGCCGACCAGCCGAGCCTGTCCTGGACATTCACGTCCGCTCCCGCCGAAACGAGGAGTTGAGCCGCTTTGAGGCTATTCTTGGAGGCCGTGTGCATCAACGGCGTCCAACCAAGCTCGTCCGTGACGTTGATGTCGGTAGTCTCACGAACGAGCCGTTGCACGCCGGCAAAGTCTCCCGAACGAACCGCAGCGATGAGCCGACGATCGATCGCTGCGGCCACCCCTGTATGGTCCGCGGGGCCTTCCGGGCGCGCCTTCACGACCGGAACTTGCCCAGATTTCCCTGAGTGAGCAATCGCAAAAGTACCTTCCACGGTGCCCTCGAATTGAGGATGTTGCACGCCGCCACTTTCAAGTTTTGTTTTCTCGTACACGTACCGGTAGGCCTCCGAAATGCTGACCAAACCGTCGCCGTCACCGTCAGCGAACCCGCGGAGCCCTTCCAACAGGTAATGAGTGAACACGCTGTTGTTCATGCCGGGCTTTTCGAGAGAATACTCGTCAGGCCTACTGGACGTGAGAATGACTTTGCCCGAAGACGACGTGAATTGCTCGATGAATGTCTTGAACGGCGTAACCGCGAGCTTTGCGCCCCGAGCGGAAAACCCGCCCGCATTGCACGCGTCGGCTATAAGAAGCACGCGCGGACAGTCTATCCGCTTCAGGAAGTTGAGACCGGACATGTGAACAGCGGTGGGAGCCAGGTAATCCGGGTCGGAATCATAGGTCAGGAAGAAGAAGTCTCCTGCCTGGTAAGGATCGACCGCTCCGTGGCCGCTGAAGAACAGGATCACCGTGTCGTTCTTGCCGGCTTGTCGTAATCCGTAGAAGAGCTGCTTTTCAACCTCGATCTTCGTAGCTTGTTCATTCGTAAGCAGTGTCACCTTGCGCTGTCTGAACAAGTCTTTTTGCGTACGCAAGAAGTCTGCAAAATCACGGGCATCCTTGTCGGATATCTTTAGCGGTGGCACACCGGGATTCGAATATTTCGATATTCCCACTATGACCGCGTACAGGTCACCTTTAGGCAGGCTATCCTTCCCGCTATCGCGCACGAGCGCCTTTTCCCCCTCTGCGGCCGCACCTGTGGCGGTGGCCACAATCATCAATCCGACGACGAATAATGACATAACTGTTGCAGCGATCGCACGGCAGAATCGCCTGACCGCTGCGGCCGATGAGGCGCCGTTCGCTTTCATGTCAGGCCCCCCTTTCTCGGCAAGTAGAGGACTCCGCCTCCATTCCCTCGTTATAATTATAGCCCTTTGCGCGTGAACCGGGAAGGTTCTCTTTGTTCTTGGTGGATGTCTCCAATTTGGCGAAACATCGAACGACATACTGCGGTATTTCCTCGTGGGCGGTCGAGGATTAACGTCATTTCAAGAGAGGGGGGAGACGGCCGTATGCAGATGCGCACAGGAGTAATACCATGGAATTTCGGCAATTGTTGGAAACGCGACGGTCAGTAAACCATTTTGATCCCAATAAATCGGTTAGCGACGAGGAACTGAAGAAGATGATCGAGCTTGCGACGTTGATCCCTTCTTCCTTTAATTTGCAGCCTTGGAACCTCATAATTGTTCGGTCTCCGGCAGACAAGGCCAGGCTCAGAAAGCGCGCCTGGGACCAGTTCAAAGTGACTCAAGCACCAGTCGTTCTCATCGTGTTGGCCGACAGGAATGGATACAAAGAAGGCCACTCGACGGTTGAGCAGGTTTGGGCAAGTTGGGTCAAGAACGGTTACCAGAAGGACGAGCAGCGCGATTGGTTCCTTGATGGCGCGAAGAGTCTCTACGGTGGAGACGTGAAGTCGCTTGCTTTTGCGGTGAAGAACGCAGCATTTTTTGGGCTCGCCTTGATGCTGGCGGCAAAAGAAATCGGCCTCGATACCCATCCCATGGACGGATTCGATCACGACGGCGTGGTAGAGGAGTTCGCTATACCCGATAACTTCTTTGTGCCGATGCTGATCGCCGTGGGGCACTTCGACGAAGAAAAGACTCTGTTGCCTCGCAACTGGAGAAAGCCGTACGAAGAGATTGTGCTCGCGACGTACTGATGCCGATGCGCTTTCGAGCAAGCGGCATCCTTGCTTTGGTGGGACAGTGCCACGCAGAATGCGGGATTGCCTGTCACGTTCAAACAGGCGGGACGCCCGTCCCACCAGTACTCATCCGATGTTGTCGCCTGTTTGATGACGCGCGAGCATGAGTTCGGGTGGCACCGCATCCCTTTATTCAAGGGTGCTCCCATTCGGCCCGAGTTGCCAGCATACGCATCCATCGCTAACGTATGAACGACGAGAATCGCGCCGGCGGATGCCTGTGCGACCCAATTGGAGTGTCCGCTTTAGGGAACGCCTCAAGGTCGTGGATGCCGGCCGACGGTCGCGACAGGTGGGCAGCAATTTGAAAAAAGGAGCGAATCATGACTCAGATTGAATTCAAAGAGGACGAGGTCGATCTGATGCGAGAGATACTCGATAGTTATCTTCATGAGCTAAGCTCCGAGATCTCCAGCACGGATACGTTGTCGTTTCGCCAGGACTTGAAAGAAAAGAAGGGCCACGTCATCGAGTTGCTCGACCGGTTCGGGCAGCAGAAGGCGGCATGAGACGGAAAAGGCGGTTGCCTTTTCGACCGGTGGGAACCGCCTCAGTCAACAGACTTTTCCTTCCAGAAGATTGGTTCAAGAATGCCTTTGCGTGGTCGTCAACGAGGGCCTTGGACACGGCGCGGGTCTGAAATCCGCGCCGTACAAAGCATATATCGATTCTCGAAAATAATCACGGATTGACTGAATGAATCCCGCAAAAAATCTCTTGCGCTTTCATGCCATTTGACGGTACTCATAATTTGTTAGTGTTTTTCTAACAGTCTCCTAATACTGACCGGCCCCAGCGCCCGCGCGCGGAAGAGGATATGCCCGGCTCGCGGTGAGGTTGGTCCGCTCTCCGAGACAACGGGAGAAGCATAAGTCGGGGGAGCGTGCGTGGTGCGGGGCGTAATTGCTGATGGCCCGAGGTTTTCCATGGGAGCCGACCAGCACGACGTTGTTCGTTCAGGACCTGCCTGCCCCAGTCAAATTCAGTGCGGTACACGCGTCCGGGCCGTCGATTGGTTCACCGTTCTCTTGTTCGTGGCATCATCTTTGTTCATCTTTGTCTCCTTCTTCGAGTATGAGCGGTACCAAATCGCTTTGGGTCCGCGAGGATCCATGCTGTCACTATTGGACAGGTTCCTTCTGGCGTGGATCATACTCGCCAAGTCATTTCTCTACCTCTTGCCGGCGCTTCTTGTCTGCGGCGTGCTCATCATCTTCCGCCGGACCAGGACTGCGGACGGCGTGCTCCTCACCGCCTGGATACTCATCGTTAACTACATGGCCTCGGACCTCGTTTGCGTCGGATTTGCCGGTCATCATCTGTCCGCGTATATGCCGCATATCGAGGACATGATTCTCCACCCCGATCAGAAGATATGGCAATGGGCGGGCGAAGGTCTCATCCGCGAAGCCTTGACGATTCTCGCCATCGTGGCGGTATCGGGAATCGCGTGGTTTGGCGTGGTGAAATGGATGGTGAATCGGCTCGCTCCATGGCTCGAGTTGCTGTTCCGCCGGGACGCGTTGACTGTGTTCACCCTCGGCTTCCCTGTTCTCGCTTTGGGTGTTCTCCCCGCACTGCAATTCTTTCATGATCGCTCTGCCTTGGAACGATGCGGTGCAACGCTTCCCGTCACTACGGCATTGCAGCAACTCATCGACCGATTCGCCGGCCCTGTTCCCACGTATGCGGCCACGACCGCGCTGGTCCCTGGGCTGAACCTCGGTCAGGCAGGCGCGGAACTCGTCGGGACTCTCACCGGCCGCGGCGCGATTCGTCAACGAGGCCTCGTGAGAGTTGCACCGCAGGATCGGGTCGAGACTGACGAAGGATTCATTACGGCAATTGACGGGGAGACGCTCCGGAATGCTCTGCTCCCCGAGGGACTCCGGTCGCTCGGTTTGGGCTGCCCGAGAGCTTCACGCCCTCGCTCCGCGGAGAAGTCAAACCAGAGCGCTGCCTCCCAAGCCTCACCGGACACGGCGAAAGAGACAGGCGATCCGCTAGCGGGGACGATTGGCGCAACCCTTGCCGAATTGAATGTTCAGGAGGTCTTGCGAGGCAGCGTCGATCCTCAGCCGGTAGATGCTTCGGCAGTTGTGCGAAAGCCGGATCTGCCCAACGTGATTATGATCATTTTCGAGAGCTTCCGTCCGTCCGCGGTTTCTCCGGAACTGATGGGAGAGTTGGACGCATGGTCGATGCAGGGACTGCGCCTGGACAGGCACTACTCTGCTTCAAACTGCTCTCACCTGGGGTTGTTCTCCCTGTTTTTCGGACGGGCGCCGGTCGGCTACCACAACATACTGAATCGAAAGGTTCGCCCTCAACTGCTTGAATCGCTCCGCGGGTCCGGATATCGTACCACATTTCTCACTTCAGGAGAGACCAAAGGGTTCCGCCGTGTGGATGAGTTCTTTAACGAGAACACGTGCGATGCAGTCGTTTCGGACGGACGGTTCAGTCTCAGAGGCATGGATGACTGGCCGAAATCGGACCTCTGGAAGCTGGAACGAACACGGGAGATTGTGAGCGGTTCTGCCGGGCAACCGCAGTTTGTGTTTTATTATCTCGTTTCCTCTCACTATCGGTACGCGTTTCCTCCTGAATTCGAAGTGTTCAAGGAGGTGCCGAGCTTCTGGCAATTCGTCAATCCGCTGGCTCAGCGGCAGAACCTTATGAACCGGTATACCAACGCCTGCTTGTTTCTCGAGCAGGCCGTGGTCAAGCTGCTCAAGTCGATCGACCTCGAGCGCAACATCGTGATCGTCACAGGTGACCACGGAGAATCAATGGGCGAGGACGGCGTGTTTACCCACGCGACCCGCATGTCCGAGAGCCAGCTTCGGGTGCCGTTCTTCATGCTTGGAGCGGGCATCGAGCCCCGGCGGATTTCTACGGCCACGGCCCACACCGACGTTGCGCCGACGCTCCTGCACGTGCTCGCAGGTACGCACGTGCCGATCAGGAATAGTCAGGGGCGAGACCTCTTGGCTGATCCGACTCCTGCCAACCGGGTGCTCCTGGTCCCGGCCAATGGCCCGGACTGGGACGGTTTCATGATTGTTCGCGGGGACAAGCGCCTGGCCTTCAGAACCAAGACGGTCGCCGGCTCGACCCCGTCCGTAGAGTTCGCAGGATTTGTCGATGAGGCAGGCCTGTTCGACTTCAGGGGCGACGCCGCAACGCTGGCTGGACAGGGTAAACCTGCCGAGTGAGGATCGCTCCATACTCCTCTGCACGAATAAGATCCCGCTAAGGTTTTGCCACCGAAGGGTTCAGGATGCTTGAACTTCTGGGGATTGCTTCGCTTCGCTCGCAATGACACCCCGCGGCTTGTCATTGCGAGGAGCGGAGCGACGAAGCAATCTCCATGACCGAAAATGCGGGGTAATGGTTCACCGTGACGGTGAGCTACGCCGCTGTCGAGCGTGCGGGAAGAGGGCCCCATCCCCCGGCCCCTTCCCCAAGTATGGGGAAGGGGAATTGGAGGCCCCCTCTCCATCCTTGGAGAGGGGGTTGGGGGTGAGGCGGTCGATCTTCCCGGTGAACGATCACAATGCGGGGACGTATTTGTTCCCCAAAGCACTCAATCTGCGTTTCACAAGTTCGATATCATGTTTCCCTGGCGAAATTGGCGAGTTCCACTGCTGTTCCTGGTGGGACAGGCATCCTGCCTGTCTATTTGGGAATCATCCCTGAAGACGACAGGCAAGATGCCTGTCCCACCAGGAACGGGAAACCACTGGTTCGAACGCTCATCGCCACACTAACATCCCCTTGTTCGAGTTGCCGGAACCGCCCTCAGTCACTAATGTACGATCGTAGGGCATGACGTGAGGCAGCTCTCACGCGACGAACCAAATTCGCCCGACAGAGCGCCGGAGGAACAAGGAGGGAACCATGGAACAGGTAGAATTTCAAGAGGGCGAGGTCGAATTGATGCGAGAAGTCCTCCAGGACTATCTGCGTCAGCTGAACATGGAGATTCTTGGTGCGGACACACTTGCATTCGGAGACGCACAGAAGAAGATCAAGAAGCAGGAAGAGATCAGCGACCTGATCGAACGGCTTGGCCGGAAGGCGGCATGAGGCGCGAGACAAAGTGCCCGCGCCGGCTCTTTTGTTGAACAGTGCCCCCGGCAAGGGAGTCAGGGCGGAAAGACTGCAAGCAGGCAACCTCTTTGTGGGGGATATGCTCCATAGGCGTTAAGATAAAGCAAGATTCCAAGAACATGCCCCTCCCTGTCCCTCCCCGTCAACGGAGAGGGAACGCACTTGCCGCCGTTGACGAGGGGATTGAGACGGGGGACGGTTGATGACAAGAATCTGCACGGTGCAGAAAGGACACATTTTCAGGGCTGCCCCGCCTCTTATCTTAACGCTTATGGGGGTGTGTCCGGCATAGATTTCAAGCCAGCGAGGGTTCGTGTGCCCGGATCGTGCCGATTGGTCTTGTTCAGTAATGGAGTTTTCGAGATCGATTGTGAAGACTGAACCATGTTGGAGTACCAGGATTTCGAGCGCCTCATGACCGAATTTCACGGTTATAACGGATCGGTTCCGGATCGGTTGTTGTCACATATCCGCAGCCTCGGTCGAACAGATGAACTGGAGCATGAACTCTCCATTTTGAGAGTGGTGAGTCAATAATTGTTCTCACGGTGATTCAGGATGGTAAACTGTGTCATCAAATCTCCGCGAAGCGCTTCAGAGTCTAAACCGAGGGCCATAGTGGAGTTTACAGATGAAAAGGAGGAATGTTATGGAACTCAAGGTGGTTGACACGAAACCCGGGCTGACGCACATCTCTCTCACAGGAAAACTCGATGTCGAGGGGGAAGGACAAATCGGCAGGCATTTCGAGCAACTGACTTCAGGTGCGAGCAAGCCGACAGTTGTTGATATGTCCAACGTGACGTACCTCGCATCCCTGGGTATACGGCTCCTGTTCACCTGTGCCAAGTCATTGGCGGCCGAGGGCAAGAAGATGGTTGTAGTCAATCCTCAGCCTATGGTTGAAGAGACCCTAAGGACTTCGGGAACAGCCCATCTCATACCGATTGCGCGTGATGTGCAGGAGGCTTTCAGCATATTGGGGACTTAGCCGCCGCTGGGGATGAGGCTGATGGATTCATCATGAACAACCGGCACAATTTCACCATGAAGACCACACGTGAGGGGCTGTCCGAAGTAATCGGCCGCGTCAACGCTGCGCTAGAGCCGCGGGAGCTTCCGGAACGTGCCACATACGTGGTGAGCCTTGTAATAGAGGAGATCCTCACCAACATTGTCAAGTACGGCTTCGACGACGATGGAGTGCACGACGTCGAGGTGAGACTGACTCTTGGCTCCGAGGAGATCTCCATCGAGTTCGAAGACTCCGGACGGGAATTCAATCCGCTCTCCGTTCCGCCTCCTCCGTCCTATGAATCAATCCTGGATATGGAACCTGGGGGACGAGGCATACAGCTGGTGAGAACTATGGCGGATTCCGTGAGGTATCGGAGGCTGCGCGCGAAGAATGTATTGACTGTCAGCGTACGGAACAGCGAGAGGTAGTATTGAAGCGCGATGCGCGGAAAACCCTAAGCAGAAGACTTCTCAAGCGGATTGTCAAACCGAAAGGTGCAGACAGTCTCCCTGATCGGTCGTCTGCGTGATCGGGTAGGTGGCAAAAACCTGCCTGCCTTCGATACGCTATCGCACATCACTTACATCAGAGACTTGGACCGTGCTGATATCGGCTTGTCCGTATATATCGGTTCTCCAAAGCAATCGCGGATTGACTTCTGGGTGTCCCGCGCCCCGCGGGACTGGCTTGGCCAGCGGTGTGATCCCATTCAGCGAAAACTTTCGAGAATTGAGAGAAGAAACGACAAGAAGAGATATCTTCCACGAAGGGCACCAAGGCACACAAAAAAAAAGAAGATGGGTGCGGAACGCGAGTGAAGTGCTAAGGGCTTGTCACCTAATACCCCTTACATCTTGGCCCATGACAAAAGCAATTGACGTTATTCCGGTGAACGCCGGAATCCAGGATTTTCTGGACCCCGACTTTCGTCGGGGTGACGTGTTTATTTTGCGACAGACCCTAAGGGTTACCGAAACCGCACTTCGAGAATGGAGAAATCATCCCCCAGGGAGCGGGCCTTCCCCGCAGCGCCCGCTTGGATCATGAGCCGATCCAAGACCGACTCATTGGACTGACATAAATGGGTTATGAAATCCTCGAAACTGTGGTACCCCCACAGTGAGCCGTCGTCGCATTCTACCTCGAACACCCCGTCGCTGAATACGTACAGGCGGCATGCCCCGCCGACAGGCACCGAATTCTGCTCGTACTTGATTTCCGGAAGTCCGCCGATAAACAGATTGTGTGTTCGAAGATGAGTCGTTGTCGTTTGCTCGTCATACTCACTCCGGATCAGCAGAGCCGGCGGATGGCCTCCGCTTGAATAGGTCAATGTTTGGGAGGTTCTTTGATAAATACCATACCAGATAGTGAAGTACATTCCCGCGTGATCTTCCATCGGGAAGGCCCTGTTAAGAGAGCTCAGGACTTCTCCAGGGGATCGGAAGTCGGTATCCTTGAGAGTCTGTGAGCGAAGAACGTTGAGGACGGCCACTGCAAGGAGGGACGCGCTGACCCCGTGTCCCGAAACATCGATCAAATACAGCGCGAAATGCTCGGAATCGAGCCAGTGATACCCGAGACAGTCGCCACCAAGTGCGGCAGATGGCTCAAAACGCCAATCTACGCTGATTCCGTGCCGGCCCATGGGTTCCGGCAGCAATGCCTTCACGTAGCGAGCAGCTTCCGCGAGGAGCCGTTCGGATTCGGCAAATGCCAGACTTAACTTCTCCTCGGCTCTCTTGCGGTCGGTAATATCGGTGGCACTCCCGCAGACGCCATAGACTCGTCCCGCCAAGTCTACGAGGGGGAGGAGGCTCTGGACGTAAGTCCGCTTTCCGTCGGCGGTCTTGATGGTCTCCTCCGAGCTGAAGGGGTTCAGAGACTCTATGACCTTCCGATCATAGGCGGCCAGCTTTTCGGCAAGTCGTTTGGGATAGAGCTCCTCATAGGTTCTGCCGATGGCGTCGCTTCGGGTCCGTTTGGTGACACGCTCCCACTCTTTGTTGACCATAACCTTTCGGCCTTGCGCGTCGGTTACGAAAACCACATTGGGAATGCTGTCCATGATTGTCTGCAAGCGCTGCTCGCTCTCCTTCACCATTCTCTTCTGCCGTCTGATCTGGATGTTCCAAAGGAGGAGAAAAGCAACAAGAGCCGCGCCGCCGCCCAGCCACTTCAGCACTACGACATAATCCAGGCCAAAGAATCTGTCGAGCGCAATCCACTTCTGCGAGATGGCGGTTCGCTCCTCCGGGCTTACCGTTGCAAGCGCCTTGTCGAGAATGCCCGCGAGTTCCGGCCAGTCACGTCGGACGCCAAAGCAGGTAGCAAAGGAGTACTCGGTCGGAGCTGCCACCTTCAGATTGGAGATGCCCAATTTCGGCAGTTGATATGAAATCTGCAATAAGTCCGCGGGGAAAGCAAATGCCTTTCCCGCGGATACTGCTTGAAACGCTTCTTTCGTGGAATCCGCCACAACGACATCCATTTCCGGATGCTCGGCTTTTATGCGCTCATGAAGGTAGAATTCCTTTATGACCGCTATTGTTTTCCCTTTGAGGTATTCCAGACTCTCGATGTACGGGGCGTCGGTTCTCGTCACGATGACGACGGGAACATTGAGGTAGGGGTTGGTAAAAGCCAGGAATTCCTCCCGTTCCTTGGTGCGGGCGACGCAAGGCAGCACATCGAGGTCCCGACGTTTGGCTTTGTCTTTGAGATCCGCCCAGCTCGTGCCCCGCTCTTCCACAAAGGTGATGCCTAGACGCTCACCTACCAAACGGGCCACGTCAGCGGTAATCCCAGAATACTTCCCCTCTCTGCTGATGAATTCTCTTGGGGGATCGGTCGGATCGACACCGAGGCGAATTACCGGATGCTCTTTCAACCATGCCTGTTCTGAACGGGTCAGGGAGATTCGGGGATCGGACTGGGCGTGGACGGCGCTCAGCCCGAGGACAAGCATGATGGCAATCCCGCATGCCATGATTATGGTCAGCTTGAGCAAGGTTTTCGGAGTCATCGCAGCCCTCCTGGCAGCAACAGAGATTCGTACCGTTCAGAGAGTGTCCGGCACGAGGGAGGGTGGAGTCGTTCCCGCTCGGCAGTCGGTGAGATGCGCAGCAATCCCCTGAATACGTGGACCGGAGGCCGATTGAACATCTGGAGGAGCCGCGGCCTTGGAGATCGTTCCGCAGGGGCATTGAAGGCTGTGCAAACGGTATTCCGTAACATGGGGTTGGAGGGGCGGGATTTCCGTGACCTGCCAACGTTCCGGTTCCCCTACTACGGTACAGTCTCCGGCCTCCGTACCGACGGGCTCCCCGCAGCCCTCACAGACCGTCGGGAAGACCTCGACAACTTGATCGACTTGCTCCACCGGCAAGATCGCCCTGGTCTTTGCCTTGTGCCCCGGCTGTCCTCCCGGTCTGCGCTTTTTGGACTTGATGGGTGGCCTCGGTCTGGCTTTCGCTGCAGGTCCGTCCGAGGAAGGAGGTTTCGAGGAATTCGAGGAGTCCTTGGCAAGCTGAGCTACCTTGCGCTCCAATTCCGCAACCCTGGCCCCCAATCCTTCCACGGCCTCGCTCAATCTGACCAGGAGATCTATGGCCCGTTCAGGTTCGTGATACACGAGGCATGCAGCTTCTTCCCGAGTCGTGGGGAAGAGTCTGCTACCAGATTCAGCAACAATAGCAAGAGGTATCGAAAAACCGTCGCGATATGGCGCGGCTGCAAAAATCAAAAGGCTCGCGATTCAACAACGAGCTGGCACGGCGGGGGGATTCGATCGCCCCCCCCTCCGTGAACGGTTACAGAAAAGCCTATCTCAGCTCTTTGGTGCTTCGGGCTTCCTGGCAAGAGCGATGCGGTAGATGTCGTAGATGTCGTAGAGTTGGATGTCTTCGAAGCCAGCTCTGGTGAGGTTATCCTGTATTTCCTGGCGGGTTTCGTACACTTCGCAGCATTCGCCCCGCGAACCGAACAGGCCCACGAGTCCACCCGGCTTGAGGAAACTATACATGCACGAATAAATTGCCGGCCGATATTGCGGCTTCACGTGAGGGATCATGAAGGAACTGATCACCTTGTCGAAGAGTTCCTCCGGCTGGTAGCCTTCGACCGATGTAGTAAGAACTGTCGTGTTCGTCAGGTCCTGCTTGGCGACCTTCTCCTGGGCAAGCTCAATCATGTCCGGCGACAAGTCGATCCCGACCACTTCGCGGGCAACTCCGGCCGCGATCACCGTGGCCGAGCCGGTGCCGCATCCCACGTCCAGCACCCGATCGCCCGCCTCACAACACTGCTCGATGAGGCGGTCGAGCCCCTTGCGATATCCGGGGTCCATTGCCCACTGAAGGTCATAACTCTTGCGGCGATATTTGTAGTAGAGCTGGATGGCCCGTTCCGACGGCAGTAGCTTCACCACGGTGGTGCCCTGTATGTACGCGAGGCGCAGGGCCTTGATCACCGGGCGAAGAAGCTTGCGCCACGGGGCGTCATCCTCACTCACCAGTGTGTAGCTCATCTCTCCATACCCCCATCGTGGAAGTAAATCTCTCACCCTATTCCAAGAACCATAATATAACAGAACCGGTGACGCAAGAGAAAATCAGCCGCTCGCGGCCCGGTGAGCCGATATGGTGCCGGAATGAATTACGTTTTTGGCCTTCTCCATCCCTTCGGTCAAGATAAGCCCCACTGCCTCAATCGCTGCTGCAATCTGCTCTGAGAGCTGCTCCCGTTCTTCCTGGTCAAAAGGGGAAAGGACGAACTCCTCCGCGGATACCCCCTCAGGAGGCCTCCCCACGCCGAGGCGGACCCGGATGAAGTCTCGGAATCGCAAAGAGTCGGCTATCGACCGGATTCCTTTGTGACCGCCGTCGCCGCCGCCGCTTTTGATCCGTATCCGGCCCGCCGCGAGATCGAGGTCGTCATGGACGACCACCATCTGCGATGGGTCAGCGTTGAGGCGCCGCACAATGGGGCCGACAGCCTGGCCGCTTGCGTTCATGTAAGTCTGAGGCTTCACGAGAATGACAGGGATGCTTTCGACGAGCACGCGACTCGTGAAGGCTTTCTCTTTAGACTTGCACCACGACCCCCTGACCTGTTCCGCAAGCCGGTCCACGACCATGAACCCGACATTGTGACGGTGCCGAGCGTACCCTCGGCCGGGATTGCCAAGTCCCACGACCACCACGGGCCTGCCAGTGCGTGCTGCGATGCTTTCCATTTCGCCCCGTTTCTGATAATGCCTAGCTATGCTCCGAGCCGACGGCGAATGTCAAGTGCCGGCTCGCGGTACTGCTCGACGAAACGACGATTGTGCGCGAATGAACACCCAGGCTTTTTTCCGATTTGTGGAACAAGCGATGGAAGACCTTCCCCAGGAATTCCGAGAGAAGCTGGAGAACGTCGAAATTTTCGTGGAAGACTACCCCGACCGGGAGACCCTCGCTGACTTGGGGATCCGCTCGCGGCTCGACTTGCTTGGTCTGTACGTGGGGACGCCCATCACCAAGCGCAGCGTGTTCCAGCAAACCTCTCTTCCCGACCGGATTTACCTTTATCGAGTTCCGATACTGAGAGCCGCGGGCGGAAGGCATCGCATCGCGGAAACGATCCGGGAGGTGTTCATCCACGAGGTTGGACACCACTTCGGGTTCGACGACCGACAACTGGAAGAGATGGAGAGGCGAACCGAGTGAGCGCAGTAGGCAGCCCCGAACAGGAACGAACGAAGAGACGGCGAGAGTTGGCGGTCGCACTGGGAGCTATCTTGCTCGTCGTGGCGATCTTCCTGGTCGAGTACAACATCACCATCGCGGCTGAGGACATCCCGGTCGCCGGTCACCTGCTCCTGTTCGGCCTGATCGGTGTGGTGACGCTCCTACTGATCCTCGTTTTCTTCTTTCTCATTCGCAATATTTTCAAGCTCGTGTTCGAGCGGCGCAGGCAGGTTCTCGGGTCGCACCTCAAGACCCGGCTTACGGTCGCGTTCGTAGCGCTGACGTTGGTGCCGACGGTGTTGCTCTTCATTGCAAGCGCCGGCGTAGTTCACACGACCATCGAAAGCTGGTTCAAAACCCGCGTGGAGGAATCGCTCCAGGCGGCCCTCGTCGTGGCCCAGGCCTATTATCAGACTTCGTCGGAGAACGTCCTGAACAGCGGATCGCGGCTTGCGGGAATCATCGAGGAGCGCTCTCTCCTCGACCCGTCCGCTGAGGCGGATCTGCGCCGGACGCTCGAGTCGTGGCTCGTTCAGGAAGGACTTAGCTCGATTCGGGCAGACTTTGCGGACCAGCGCCCTACCGTGGTGGTCATGGCAGATACGGTGAAATCGGTGGCAATACCGGCACCGAGACCGAGTTTCGTCAAGATCGGCTTTCAGGGGAAAAAGACGTCGAAAATTCTGCCCCTTGACGAAGGCGGGGACCTCATCCGCGGCATTATCCCGATCGGGGCAACTGTAGGCGGCCACGTACCCGCGGTGCTCGTGGTCGATTACTACATCCCTCAATCGCTTGCAGCGCGGCTCTTCAGCATTTCCAGCGCATTCGCGGATTATCAGGAAGCCCGAGGAATGCGAGGCCCCGTCAAGACGGTGTACGTATTGATCCTCCTCATGGTGGCGCTGCTTGTGTTGCTCATAGGCTTCTGGTTCGGCATGACGCTCGCCAGAGACATCACCGACCCGATCCAGAGCCTCGCGGAAGGAACAGGAGCTATAGCGGCCGGCAATTTGGACGTGTTCGTCGAGCCTGTCGGCGACGATGAACTCGGTACGTTGGTACGATCGTTCAACAAGATGGCAGCGGACCTTCGCCGGAGCCGGGACGAGCTGGTGCGAATCAATCTGGATCTGGACAGCCGGCGCAAGTACACGGAGACAGTGCTCAAGAACGTCGCAGCGGGAGTGCTCGCGTTCGGACCGGACGGCCGCATCACCGCGGCCAATCGGTCGGCAGAGCGCCTTCTCGGCGCGGGCGGCGGCGAGATGTTTGGCAGGACTTCATCGGAAGCCTTTCCCGAAGCGTCGGCAACTGCGGTGACGGAACTCCTTGAAGAACTGTCCTCGTCGGGCTCCGAGTCGATCGAGCGGCAACTCACCGTGTCGTTTCCGCAAAAGGTGCTCTCTCTGCTCTGTTTCGCCAACAGCCTTACCGACGAGGAAGGCCGCGACCTTGGTGTGGTAGTGGTGTTCGAGGACATGACCCACCTGGTGAAAGCTCAACGCATGGCCGCGTGGCGGGAGGTCGCCCGACGCATCGCACACGAGATCAAGAACCCGCTCACTCCTATTCAACTCAATGCTGAGCGCATTCGGCGAAAGTACATGGAGCGTCTGGAAGGCGACAACACAGTGCTCGACCGATGCACAGCGACGATTATCGATCAGGTGGAACAGCTCAAGACCATGGTGAACGAGTTTTCCAAGTTTGCACGGATGCCGGCGGCGAACCCCGTGCCAGCGGACCTCAACGAAGTCGTGCAGGAAGTGGTGGAGCTCTTCTCTAACGGCAACGACAAGGTCCGGTTCTCGTTTCACCCGGATACGGCAGTACCGACCCTCCATATCGATCGAGAACAGATGAAACGGGCCCTGGTAAACCTGGTTGGAAATGCATCCGCAGCCGTGGGAGACGGCGGCCGCGTCGAGGTGACGACTCGGTACCGCAGCGATCTGTCGATGGCTTCCATCGAGGTGTCCGACAATGGTCCGGGCATCGGACCGCTCAATCGGGACCGCATCTTCGAACCCTATTACTCTACGAAGACGGGCGGCACCGGCTTGGGGCTCACGATCGTCAGCACCATCATTTCCGACCATAACGGCTTCGTCCGCGTTCAGGACAATCCGACCGGCGGAGCGGTCTTCGTGGTAGAGTTGCCTGTACGCCCTATTCCCAGCCGTGACTCCATGCCTCACAGCTAGGATTGCCGACCGTGGAACCGCTACTCACCAAAGCAGCGGAGGTCATCCGAGAAGGTGGGCTGGTGATCCTGCCCACGGAGACCTTCTATGCCTTGGCTGCTGACCCCTGGAATGAGCGGGCGGTGGAGCGAATCTTCCATGTCAAAGAACGGCCGCGCGACAAGCCGCTCCCCCTCATTGCCGCAGATCGACCATCGGTGCAAGATGTCATTGTGTCACCGCACCGGGAAGTGGTCCGCCTCATGGACGAGTTTTGGCCGGGAAGCCTCACCATTCTCTTTGCCCCGGCTCGATCTGTCCCGCGTCTCCTGCTCGACCCTGCGGGCAGGATTGGAGTACGCGTGCCACCGGACTGCGCTGCACGATCTGTAGCGGCTTTCGCGGGCGGCTGGCTCACTGCGACGAGTGCCAACCGCTCGGGTGCACTTGCTGCGGATGAAGTGGCAAAGATCCCTGTGGCCGTACGCCAAGCCGTTGACTTCGTAGTTGATTTGGGCCGATCCCCGGGAGGCCTGCCGTCGACGGTGGTTGAATGGTCAGGCGGAAATCTGAGAATCATTCGGGAAGGCGCTGTGAGCGCCGATCGGCTGCGGCGAGCCATTGGATCGGCTGCTCCATGAGCTTGACCGGTTGTTTGTCGGACGAGCGGCGGCGAATAGGCCTTGACACGTCTGGCAAGAGCGGCTAAAAATAAAATGCCGATGCTGGGGGATCGTCTAGCGGCAGGACGACGGGTTCTGGCCCCGTTAACCGAGGTTCGAATCCTCGTCCCCCAGCCAACAACCTCTTGAAATCATTCCTTCAGGTTTCGTCTTTGCAGTCATGGATCCCGTAACCTTGCGGGATGGGCAATAACGCTAATCAGAACGGCGACCTTCAGATCGATTACCTCTTCAGCCGGGGAAAGCCATGAGAGAAATTGCGTCGACCGATTTCTACAGCATCCACGTGGACACGGCCAAGAACCGTCTATTCGTCACCTACAGAGGGGCGTGGACAAAACCGGCCCAGGTGCCGAACTTCTTGAAAGACCATTCTGAAGCAATCAAGGAGTTGACACCGGGATACACGGCACTGATTGATTTCAGAAACATGGAAGCCATACTGCTCACCGACTTTATGGAAAAGGTCCAAATTGACTCTATTCAAACCGGGATACGCAAAGCCGCCAGAATTTACGACAGGCCTACATTTATCCAGATTCAAGCCGACCATATCGGGAAGAAGACCGGGCTCAATGCAAGAGCGTTCGAGAGTGTTGCTGAGGCCGAAGCATGGCTTGAGGAACCATAGATCAGTTAGAATACTGACTGTATCGATCGTTCGAACAACGCGGATGGAGTATTGGAGAAATACGATGCATTTCCGATGTCTGATTCGGGAAATGATATGAACTGCCCTGTCGCAGCAATGATGGCCGACTGAGAAGCCTGCGGTGTCACGGGGGGCAATATGCGCTTGTATCTAGTTCAGCACGGTGAGGCGAAATCCGCGGACGTAGACCCGACCCGAAGTCTTACGGACAAAGGACTCGAGGACGTCCGCAGAGTGGCGGCATTTCTGCAACCCAGGAGGCTCGTGGTGGAAGCGGTGTGGCACAGCGGCAAGACACGGGCTGCCGAAACGGCGGAAGTGCTTGCCCAAACAATTGCCGGCAACCAGGGAGTATTCAAGCGCGACGGGCTTGCGCCGAACGACCCGGTGGGGACAGTGGTCGAGCATCTCACCTCTTTCGACGACGACCTAGCGATCGTGGGACATCTTCCCTTCCTGAGCAAGCTGGCGTCAGTGCTCGTCACCGGTTCGGAAGAGGCGAATGTCGTAGCCTTCCAAATGAGTGGCGTGGTCTGTTTGGAGCGTGACCAAGCTGGTGCATGGCGAATCCGATGGATGGTCACTCCGGACCTGTTGAGCTAACGATCATTTCAGAACAATGAGGTGAAGAATACGCTGCGCTGGGACAAGAGCAGCGGACGACGGTGCCAACACGAAATGGCACGAGGAATGCCTGGAGCTGCTGAAACCCTTTGTGTCCGGGCATTACAACGGCGAGACCGATTGGGTGAAGTATCCCCACCACATTCGGGGATCGTATACCGAAGGCAACTGGAAGCGACTTCAAGAGTTGCGAAAGAAACATGATCCGGACGGAATTTTCTTCAATTACTCCGACGGGTTGATGTGAGCTGGGCGGGGGGCTCCCATTCATGTGTGTTCGTTTCGCGATCTTTACGCGTACTTGACCGAGGGAGAGTCATCGAGGCCAAGCGATTAGGCAATTGTGCACGGGACCGTTGACCGCATTGCGTGGGACAGTGTAATCCGAGGGCGGGGTTTCGGCCGGGAGCTCCTTCACTCAGCCCATAGTGGCATATTACCCATTGGAGTGAACGGTTACGGATTAGGAATTTTCCATATTCTCTCCCGGCCAAGACGCCGGAGAGTGCAATCGCAATGCGACTATCGCCGTGAGTTCTTGGTCTGGCAAGAACCACCTAATGTACACAATGGAGCGCGTCCCAGCGCGACTATCCTTACAAAGGAGGAACCGTCATGGCTGATGCCGGCTGCGCCATCAGAGGAATGTTCTTTGACTTCATCGACGACCCTTGGAGGTATTCTGGACACGAGCAAGACGCTGCCCGATTCTTCCGCGACGGGCTGCTTGTCGTCAGAGACGGAGTCATTCAGGATTTTGGCACATTTGCCGACGTCTCTCGGCGCCATCCTGACCTCCCGGTCACCCACCTTCAGAACAGATTGATCCTCCCTGGATTCATCGACGGGCACATCCACTTTCCGCAGGTGCGTGTCCTTGGCGCCTACGGCGCGCAGTTGTTGGATTGGCTGCAAGCTTGGATCTTCCCCGAAGAACTCAAGTACAGCGACCATGAGTACGCAAGCGTCGCGGCCCGGCATTTCTTCGATGCCCTTCTCGCCGGAGGCACGACAACTTGTCTGGCGTTCACTACCAGCAGCCCGGTGTCAACGGAAGCGTTCTTCGACGAGGCTGCTCGGCGTGACATGCGGGTGATAACGGGCCTGACTGGCATAGACCGCTTCGCTCCCGACGACTTCCTGATCACACCGGATGACTTCTACCACGAGTCCAATCGGCTGATCGAGCGCTACCACCGAAAGGGTCGCAATCTCTACGCCATCACCCCGCGTTTCGCTGTGGGCTGCACAGGGGAGATGATGGACCGCTGCCGGCAATTGAAGCAGGAGCACAAGGACTGCTGGGTCAACACGCACATCTCCGAGAATCCGTCTGAAATACGCACCGCGCGCTTTCATTTCCCCGATTGCGACGACTACACTCACGTCCACCAAAAACACGGACTGCTTGGACCCAAGTTCGTTGCGGGACACGGGATCTGGCTCTCCAATGACGAATTACGCCGCTTTTCAAAGGCAGGTGCTGCGATTGCATTCTGCCCGCTGTCAAATTTGTTCCTTGGCAGCGGCCTCTTCCGCCTCGGCCGCGCCACGGACCCCGAGCATCCGGTCCGCCTCACTGTGGGCAGCGACATGGGCGGCGGCAACGCGTTCACTCTTGTTCGGGTGCTCGAGGAGGCTTATAAGGTCGGCCTCTGCAACAACACCATGCTCGATGGTTCAGTTAACCCGCGAGAGCAGGACCTCGCAGAAGCTGATCGAAACAAGTTGTCGTCGTACCGGGCGTTCTACCTGGCCACGCTCGGGGGCGCCCGCGCCCTCTACCTCGACGACATTCTCGGCAGCTTCCACAAGGGCAAGGAAGCCGACTTCGTCGTCATGGACTGGAATGCCGGTCAACTGGCCATGCGTTGGCGCCAGTCACTCATCGTGGAAGACGCCGGGCCGGAAACCATCGAGCAAGCGGCTCAGTTGCTCTTCGGGGTCATGACGGTAGGCGACGACCGCAACATTGACGAGACGTGGGTTGCCGGAAAGCGAGCCTACAAGAAGGCTGCCGAAGCGGCGGCCGAGTGATACCGATGCGCTTTCAAAGAGGTAATACCGGCCGTCTCACAAGTTCGATTGCGCATTCCTATGAAAGTCGTCGCCATGGTCACCCACCATCGGAGGTGCGTATGGGGAGGCGTGGAGGGGAGATGGAGTCTCCCCTCCACAGGATGGCGCAACGTGCGCTCTTGCTACCCATCTCCGAGGCGGAGCCACGGAGTGTTGACCGAAGCCGAGGACTTTCATGCTTCGTTGTGCCCGAAAACCGGCGCAT
>Ga0172373_10001035_pt1 | contig 45187 bp, 37 predicted proteins | sample Lak10m_2_FD_114546 | JGI IMG/M metagenome (GOLD analysis project Ga0172373, IMG submission 114546) | Freshwater microbial communities from Kabuno Bay, South-Kivu, Congo - kab_092012_10m | ecosystem: Environmental > Aquatic > Freshwater > Lake | place: Democratic Republic of the Congo... | reverse complement strand
ATCCCATGGGATTAGTTGTTTCAACATACGACGCAAGGCCAATTCCAAGTTGAAGGACATCACCCGATGCACGACGTCGCGCCTGTTCTGCACGCAAGTCGTGATAGCCAGCAGCCTCCAGCGCTTTATCGAGTGCGGCTTCGTATTCTCCTGAGTCGTACTTTGCACCCATCACAGTGGTTAACGGGAACGCCGACGGAGCGAGATAGTTCTTGCGACGAACTTCAGCGGGATCAACTCCGCACACACGGGCGAATTCGTCAATGGTTCGTTCAATAGCAGCAGTTGCTTCGGGGCGACCTGCACCGCGATACGCAACTGTTGGTGTCGTGTTAGTGACAACTGAATGCGATTCAAATTGAACATTTGCAATGTCATACACACCGCTTGCCATCAGACGCGTCATGAAAGGCAGCACTCCGCCAGCTTTCGCATACGCACCCGAGTCCTGCAAGACATCGAGTCGATATGAGATGATGCGACCATCGCGCGTGCCGCCCATGCGAGTCTTTTGCAATTGTGCGCGTCCATGACCCATGGACAACATGTTCTCGGTACGCGACTCTGTCCAACGAACGGGAACACCAAGTTTCTTTGCGGCCCATCCAACAATGATTTCTTCGGCGTATACACCGGACTTTGCACCAAATCCACCGCCGACGTCTGGTGTAATGACTCGTACTTGTTCTTTCTCTAGTCCGAGCGCATCTGCAATTCCATCGCGAGCCCCATGAGCGCCTTGACTACATGCCCACTGAGTAAGGCGCTGTCCGTCCCACACGGATGCACAAGAGCGAACTTCCATCGGCACAGGTGCTACTCGCTGATTTTCAATGACAAGATCGACTACAACTTCACAATCCGAAAAAATGTCGCTGTTGTCATTGCTGGCAAATGTGAGGACAACGTTTGTCTCTGCGTCTGGATGCAACAGAACATCGCCTTTGAATGATTCTTCAAGATCCAAAACAACAGGCAAGAAGTCGACATCAACAATCACGGTTTCGGCTGCATCGATACCAGATGTCTTGTCTGAACTCACCACAACGGCAACAATGTCGCCAACAAATCGCACGGTATCCGACGCGACGAATGGAAATCGAATGGCCTTATTCATGAAACCATGCGCAGGAGGTGCTGGTTCTAGGTCAACATCGGCTGCAGTCCATACAGCGACAACGCCGGGCATTGATCGTGCTTCTTCAGCATCAATCGAAAGAATTTTTCCGTGAGCAACGGATGACCGCACGAAGGTGAGGTGCAGCGCATTCGGCAAATCAAGGTTTGCAATGTATGTTCCGCCGCCAGTGAGAAAACGAGGATCCTCAACTCTGACAACTCGAGTTCCAAGAATGCTCATGCGGACCAACCACCGTCCACGATGAATTCAGAACCGGTGGAATATGCACTGTCATCGCTACCTAAGTACAGAGCGAGACGCGCGACATGAATTGGTTCTGCTTCGTATCCAAGTGGAATTCTGGTTCGGACAGCTTCACGTACCCCTTCTCCAGCTGCATCAAATGTCTGCAGCATTGGAGTGTCGATAATTCCGGGATGAATGGAGTTCACACGAACTCCGAATGGTGCGAGTTCTTTTGCAACACCCTTTGTCATTCCTCGAACGGCCCACTTACTTGCGCCGTATGCGAGAAACCCGGGTGTTCCGTTTAAACCAGCGACCGATGAAATATTGACAATGCTTCCGGTCTTTCGCTGCACCATGTGGGGAGCAACTGTCTTCATTCCGAGGAAAACTCCGGTGACGTTGATGTCCATTGTCCGCTCGAACATTGCGAGCGATGTGTCAAGAACTGAGCCGCGTTCAAAAATTCCAGCGTTGTTCACGAGAACGTCAATCTGGCCGAATGCAGCGAGAGATTCCTTTAAGACTGCATCCCAGTCAGCTTCGCTGGTGACATCGTGATGCAAGAAAATGCAGTTCTTCCCGTCTGGCGACAGACGTGCTGCCGTCTTTTTCCCGTCTTCATCGAGAATGTCTGTGATGATGACTCGTGCACCCTCGTCAATGAAGAGCTGCGCTTCCGATGCACCCATTCCCCGGGCTCCACCGGTGATAAGAGCAACTTTTCCTTCGAGACGTGATTTACCCATAGGAGAGTTCTACTCCATTTGGTTACGCCTTCACTACCCCTGCTTTGTCCTCTGATCGAATTTGCACAACGAGGCGAATGGCGACAACCAGAAGAAGGGTTGCAAAGAGAACATTCGAGACCGTGTCGGACATTCGTGCAGAAATCCATCCACCCGCCACGGCAGCAAAGATGCCACCGAAACCGAGAATTCCTGCGGCCTTCAGGTCTGCATTCTTCTTCTTTCGATTGCGCCACGTCCCCATGATTGAAGTGGGGATAATGACCGCGACAGATGTCCCTTTTGCCACAGCAGCAGGCATCTGCAACAACATCATCATTGCTGGCACCATGACAACGCCGCCTCCGACTCCCAACAACCCGGCAAGAATTCCAGTTGCCACACCAATGGCAATTAATGCCGCAATGGACCCGATGGTGAGTGGGTCACGAGTTCCACTTTCAAGTGGCAAGAACAGTCGCACCGCTGTCACCAGCAAAAGTCCCGCAAATGCAATAGCAAGAGTTCTATGTGGGAGAACGTGAAGAAGACGAGTTCCCAACAATGTGCCCGCCAGTGCCCCAATGGCGAGACAGACCGCCACACGCCAATCAACATGGTCGTGGCTCCAATACGACAGTAGGGATGACGCCGAAATGGGCAACACTGCAGCCAAAGACGTGCCATGGGCAATTCGTTGGTCCATCTTTGCGAGAAGAACAAGGCCAGGCACAATCAAAATGCCGCCACCAACTCCAAACATTCCGGAGAGAAAACCCGCAGCAATTCCCACCAAAACGATGGATGCGGTGGATGCGGAATGGCTGTCGGTGGTTGGTGCAGTAGTCATCAATTCCATGTTCTCACAATTGGCTCGATGTTCCGTAGTGTTTGTTGGATGCGCGGGCTTGCGAAAGGACTACTGATTGCCGGTGTGATGGTAATGACATCGTGTAGTGGAGCTTCGTCTCAGCCGCCGCACTCCACCAGTGTTAATGCCGCACGAGTCACCTCTCACTGCACTGATGTTTCCGCCGCATCCCTTGGACCAGGAACCTTATGTATTTCAAACGGTTTCAGGATGACTCAGGACAACTTTTCGTTTGCAAATTGGGGACGATCCAAACGTGCCGATGACAATGTCACCGCCCAAACTCTGATTGACCTCTTCGGCTATGACACGGTGTGTACGCCGGGCCCCTCAAGTGAATGTGTTCTTCGCCCAACTGCTGTTCAATTTCTTGAACTGTGGAACACAGCACTTGCGGGTGGACGGTGCGAAGGACTCGCAGCATTAAGCGCACGACTTCATCTTTCATTGGACACCGCCAATGAATTCGGCGCCGGCTACTCCCGTGCAGCACAACTTTCTCAACAGAATTCCAACATAAATCAGTCCATTGTGTACTGGTGGGCGACACAGTTCGTGAAAGAAGTAAAGCGGTCGGCTGCGGACTCACGACGCAAGTCACCACTCTTACTTGTCGACCAACTGATTCAGGGATTAGCAAACTCTCTCGGATACACACTCGGCATGTATTACCAATCTCAAGGCCACTCAGTGACGCCATTTGCCGTCACCAATCGAGATGACAATTTCGTCATCCACGTCTACGACAACAACTTTCCAAATAAACGTCGCGAGATTCTTGTCAATAAGACAACGGATACGTGGACATATCTCAATGCATCAACATCGATTGACGGAACACCAATTGACTGGACTGGAAAAATCGGTTCGCTTGAGTTGACATCAATGTCATCACGACAAGGTCCATTTACATGTCCGTTTTGCACGATTCCTGACAAGGAAACGCCAACATTGGTCTCACTCACGTCGCGCGACCCGCAGAATCTTGGATTTCTACGAATCACATCACGGAAGGGCAATGCCGAATTCACTCCATTTGGGTTCACCAGCACCATTGATGGCGCGACAGTCGACATTGGAAAAGGGTCAGGTGGTTTGGTCACCATTGAACTGCCTTCAGACCTCACAGACTTTGACGTCTATGTCACTCATCAACCGTCATCTCCGACGGCGGGCGATGTCATTCTCTCGATTGATCGACCCGGATATGCACGGGCACAAATTGCTGGCAATCTCGCGCGCCCCACAAATTCAAATGACAAGCCAGCAGTGTCAGCTAGAAAGAATTTCACCACCATCATTGCGCCGAAGGATTCCTCTGTTGACGTTTCTCTGGCCGAAAATGGAACATTGGCGACGGTCGAACTTGATTCGTCTGCAGAGATGGACATCTCTCGTTCCAGTAAAACCGACCTTGAAGTCAGCGTTAAAGGTTCACTCGCTGCACAATCTCTTGTTATCCCCATCGCACCGTCAACCGTGAGCGAGCGCGCCACGATCCAGCGATCTTCTGACAACACATTGAATGTTGAAATTGCAACACCTACATCTGTGCGGTCTCGACCTCAACGAATTGTGAACTTCGTTCCACGTAAATCGCCACCGAAATCAACAACTACCACCACAACGACACTGCCGAGTATCGAGATATCTGAACCCGACTAGGACAGCAGATAGTTTGTAGGTATCGAATACAAAATTGTTCTGTACTACAAATTCACACCGATTGCGGACCCGATTGCCATTCGCTTGTGGCAACGTGCCCTGTGCGAAAAGCTCAACCTGAAGGGCCGCATCATTATTTCCAAAGATGGAATCAATGGCACCGTTGGTGGACGTCTCATGGATGTGAAGTTGTATGTGCGTGAAACCCGCGAATTTGAAGCGTTTAAGGACATTGACTTCAAGTGGAGCGAGGGACTCGGCGACGACTTCCCTCGACTACGAGTTCGAGTACGCGACGAAATCGTCACCTTCGGCGTGCCTGATGAAGTCAAGGTGGATGAAAACGGAATCATTGGCGGTGGACAACATCTCTCTCCGCGAGAGGTGAATCAACTCGTAGAAGAACGGGGCGACGACGTGGTGTTCTTTGATGGACGCAACGCATTTGAGGCCCGCATTGGAAAATTCAAGAATGCGATTGTCCCTGATACCCGAGTAACGCCAGATTTCGTGCGGGAACTCGAGAGCGGCAAATACGACCACCTCAAAGATCGGCCGATTATCTCGTATTGCACTGGTGGCGTGAGATGCGAAGTGTTGTCAGCCATCATGAAGAACCGCGGCTTCAACGAGGTGTACCAAATCAAAGGTGGCATTGTTCGGTACGCAGAGGAATACCGCGACAAAGGTCTCTGGGAAGGGTCGCTGTATGTCTTTGACGCGCGACTACGCATGGAGTTTGGCAAAGAAGAGAAGATTCTCGGCGAATGCGATTTCTGCCAATCCCCCACTAACGATTTTTACAACTGCAAAATCCTGAGTTGTCGCACTCGTTTATTGGTGTGCTCTGACTGTGTCACAGATGACGAGCCGCTGTGTTTGAATTGTCGCTAGTCAGCGAAATTGCGACGCAACTTCTTTCCAGAACTTCTCATAATTGTCTGAGCGTTCCGATGGCGTCTGGCCCATGGTGAAGTCTGGGACACAGATCTCATCGAACCCAAGCTCTTTGTATTGACCAACTGCATCCACGAGTTGCGACGTAGTACCAACAACAGAACGGTCTGCTGGAACAACGGCCCGCAACTTCTCAGCCGATGCCTCATCATTCACGATGAAGAACAACGGCTGAACAGATTTGCGAACTGTTGAAAAATCTCGCGATTCTTTTTCGCATGCAGTCTTGAGATTTGCGATGACACCACCAGCAACGTCGGGGGTTCCCCAGGTGTTCCACTCTTGAGCAAACCTCGCCGTTAATCGCAACATGCGAGCACCACCGGTGCCAACCAAAATCGGAAGCGGCTTCTGTACAGGCTTTGGTTCACACGGCGCGTTTGTGATGGTGAAGTGTTGACCATTAAATGTTGTGCGCTCTTGGCTCAACATGCTGACAACAATTTCAATTGCTTCCGCAAAGCGGTCGACTCGAGCCTTGGCGTCAAACAATTCAATGCCAAACGCTTTGTGTTCGTTCACTTGCCATCCAGCACCCATACCAAGCACAAATCGGCCTTTGCTGATTTGGTCGATTGTGGCAGCACGATTGGCAATCAACGCTGGGTGATTCACCGTTGTCGGCGTGACGAGAGAACCTAAACGAATTTTGCTTGTGGTTGCGGCAAGTCCTGACAAAACACTGAAGCACTCGTGAAAGTTTCCACCAATGGGTTCACCATCTGGCGTGTTTGGCATGTAGTGGTCTGCGTACCAAAAACCGTCCCATCCCATCTTTTCCACTGATGCAACGAAATCGCGTACTTCAGTCCATGGGTGTGCGCTGTTGGCCCAAGCAGAGAAATACATGATCAGGCTGGTCCAGAGAACATTCCGCGATACACCTGTGGCTTCGGAGGTGTTGTTTCGCCTTCGTAGCGGTTGATCTCGGCGCGAGCAACAACGCCCCAGTGGACTTCGTCTGGACCATCGGCAAGACGAAGTGTGCGCTGGCTTGCGTACATGCGTGCAAGGGGGCTCCACTGCGACACACCGGTTGCACCGTGCATCTGAATTGCTTCGTCAATGATTTGGCAAACACGAATGGGAACCATCGCCTTAACGGCACTCACCCACACGCGAGCTTCTGCGTTACCCATGGTGTCCATTGCCTTTGCAGCGCGAAGAACCATGAGACGGCATGCCTCAATTTCAATACGAGCCTTTGCAATAACTTCTGGGTTCTTACCGAGACGAACAATTGGCTTTCCAAATGCTTCGCGGGTGAGACCACGACGAATCATCAACTCAAGCGCGCGCTCTGCTGCACCGATGGAACGCATGCAGTGGTGAATACGTCCAGGTCCAAGACGCAACTGCGAGATTTCAAATCCGCGACCTTCTCCAAGAAGCATGTTTTCTTTTGGAACGCGAACATTGTTGAAACGCAAGTGCATGTGACCATGTGGTGCATCGTCTTCACCGAACACTTCCATTGGTCCGACAATTTGCACGCCAGGTGTGTCCATTGGAACCAAGATCTGTGAATGCTTGCGGCTTGGTGGGCCATCAGGGCTTGTGAGCAACATAACGATGAGGATCTTGCAACGTGGGTCACCTGCGCCAGATGCGTAGTACTTGTCACCGTTAATGACCCATTCATCACCATCGAGATATGCGCGACATTGCAAGTTCTTCGCGTCTGACGAAGCAACGTCGGGCTCGGTCATGACATAAGCGGAACGAATCTCACCATTCAACAACGGTGTCAGCCACTTGTCTTTCTGCTCGCGGGTTCCTACACGCTCAAGAACTTCCATGTTTCCTGTGTCTGGAGCCGAACAGTTCATGCTCTCTGAGGCAAGCGAATTCTTTCCAAGCTCAACCGCGATGTAGGCGTAGTCGAGGTTCGATAATCCTTCGCCGGTTTCTGCGTTTGGCAAGAAGAAGTTCCACAGGCCTTGCGACTTTGCCTTTGCCTTCAATCCGTCAAGAATCTCCAACTGACCCGGTGCATAGTCCCAACGATTTTCGCGACCATCACCAAGTTCATAGAACTTCAACGATGCAGGCTCAACTTCTTCTGCAATGAACTTCTTGACAGCATTGAACAACGGCACCGCTTTTTCAGACATTGCAAGATTCAAGGAATCGTCGGTCTCGGATACGGCATGCATTCCTGGCTTTGGCATCGCACTCCCCTTCGTCATGGGGCTCGTGCCCCGATGCCTTCACCCTAGTTCTCCGCCCGACCCGTGGGCTATGGCGGAAACTAAGGTCAAGAGGTCGCAGTACACGGGAGGCCCCACATGGCAGACACACAACTTCACAAGCCAGCAACCGCACACACCGCAGCATGCAATGCGATGGTCTCGGTCATTGAAGATCAGGCCGATTTTGAGAGGGCATCGCGTGGATTCATTGCAAGCCACCCCACGGGCCACATTGTGGACCAGCACGGTCGGACCGTCATCAATGTCAACAACTACAACTTTCTCGAAAAGGGCTCGCCCGCTCCTGACACGGTGAACCCAAGTTTGTGGCGCCACGCCCAGTTGAATCACATTCACGGTCTCTTTGAGGTTCGTCCCGACGTCTACCAAGTACGCGGATATGACATCTCCAACATCACGTTCATCAAGGGAAACACCGGATGGATTGTGATTGATCCGCTCACAACCGCACAGACCGCAAAAGACAGCTACGACCTCATCACCGCCCAACTTGGACATCGCCCCATCACTGCAGTGATCTATACCCACTCGCACACAGACCATTTCGGTGGGGTACTCGGCGTCATCTCTGAAGAAGATGTCACGTCGGGTCGATGCATTGTTGTCGCTCCGGAACATTTCATGCACGAAACAGTGGGAGAAAACGTCATTGCAGGTCCCGCGATGGGCCGCCGTGCTCTCTTTCAGTTCGGACCTTTCCTTCCACCCGGACCAACAGGACACGTTGACGCTGGACTTGGAACTTCAATTCCAATTGGTGCGCCAGGGCTTATTGCACCGACTCATGACATCACGCGCACTGGTGAAGAAATGGTGATTGATGGTGTGCGCGTGATTTTCCAACTCACTCCTGAGTCAGAAGCGCCAGCAGAAATGAACTTCTACTTCCCCGACCTTGGCGCATTGTGCATGGCAGAGAATTGCAACCACACAATGCACAATCTCATTCCTATTCGTGGCGCACTCGTGCGTAACGCAATGAATTGGTCGAAGTACATCAACGAAGCGATGGAGCTCTTCGGTGGACAAGCAGAGGTGTTGTTCACATCGCACCACTGGCCACGTTGGGGCAATGAAGATCTCAATGACTTCCTCACAAAGCAACGAGACCTGTACAAGTGGATGCACGACCAGACAATGCGCTACGCCAACAAAGGACTTGTTGCAACAGAGATTGCTGAAACTCTCGAACTCCCTGAAGAATTCAAAGCGAACGAGCACACTCGCGGTTTCTACGGCGACTTGGTGCACAACGCAAAAGCTGTGTACCAGCGTTATCTCAGTTGGTATGACGGCAACCCATCAAACCTGAAGAAATATCCACCAGTCGAAGCAGGTAAGCGTTACGTTGAACTTGCTGGCGGAGCAGAAGCACTCCTGAAGAAAGCCCAACAATCATTTGATACCGGTGATTACCGTTGGGTTGCTGAACTTTTGAATCACCTCGTCTTCGCCGACCCAACAAATGACGCAGCGCGCCAACTTCAGGCCGACACATTTGAACAGCTTGGATACCAATGTGAGTCTGCAACGTTTAGAAATGCGTATCTCAATGCAGCCCAAGAGCTTCGTCATGGCCCACCACAGTTGTTGGGCGGCGCAGGTCGCGGACGTGGTCTGCTTCGAGCAATGTCAGTGGAACAAGTCTTTGATGCTGTTGCAGTTCGATTGATTTCGGAAAATGTTGGCGGGATGACTGAATTCGTGAACTGGACCTTCACCGATATCAATGAGAAATGGGTACTGGGACTATCGAATCGCACCTTGTTCCATTCACAAGGGCGACACGATTCGCGCGCGTCTGTCACTGTCACGTTGCCTCGCACCACATTGATTGACGTTGTCACCCAAGAGACAACCTTCATGGAACAAATTCAGGCAGGAAATATTTCCATTGAGGGTGATCCAGCAGCATTGCTCACCATCTTTGGAAATCTCGATGCCTTCACATCGAATTTCCATGTTGTGGAACCGTAGAGACGCCTAGCCCTTCAACAGAATCGAACAACCGAGGAACTCTTCCAAGACAGACGTTCGTTCTTGGGCTGTATACAAATTGAGCTCGAGGACTTCACGATTGTCGCACTGACTCTTGACGACGAGTTGAACCGTCTCTTCATTCTTTACTTCACGTATTGATGCCGACACTGACGTCACACACTGGTCGTGAGAACGATCGAGCCCTGTTGCAATTCGCAGAATGCCGGCCATCACGTCTACATCGTGTTGATGGTCTTCGGAGAGGGCTACATATTCATCATGCGACTTCTTTGGCGCACCTTTTCGGTGGTATCGAGCAGCCAATGCAATTAGTTCAATGTCTTCTTCCGAGAACCCAACGAGATCTGAATTCCTAATCATGTAATACGAGTGCAAGTGGTGTTTGGAGTAGGACACCGAAGCGCCAACGTTTGACAAGATTGCGGCCGCCTCAAGTAACGGAATCAAACGATCATTCAATTCATAGTGTTTATGAAGAGATCGAAATATGTCAACGGACAGTTTCGCGACATGTTCAGCATGCTTCATGTCAACGGAACAACGCTGTGCAAATCGAATCACACCATCTCGTGCAGCGTCGCGCTTTGACGATGGGCGACCCAGTATCTGCTCCATGGAGTCAATTAACACGCCTTCACGCAACGCATACTCGCTGTACTCAAGCTGGGAGATTTTTAGTTGACGACAAACTTCCTGCAACAAGAGGGAACCCGCCGCAATGATGTCGGCTCGCTTCGCTTCGATACCAGGAATTTCGGCGATGCGAGATGGGGTACGTGCTTCTAGGACGGCATCAACCACTTCATTGACTTCCCCTCGCGAGAAGGTTTGTGCATTCAGCAGGCCAACATCCGCACGTCCGCGATTTACCAGTGCGACGCGCGCAATAGTTTCACATGTTCCAGAAGACACTACGACTCGTTTGAATCCAGCAACTTTGATGTCGTTTGCAAGTGGTGCAAACGTTGAAGAGATATATGCGCGGGCCTTATTCACCGCTGAATCGTTGATTCCATCGGCAAAGAACTTGTCCGTCAGTCGAACCGCACCAAGTTTGATGCTTTGCGAGATACGAGTGCGACGCCCCTGGGCAACTGTGAACTCTGTTGATCCACCCCCAATGTCAATCATCAGAACATCTTCATTACCCAAAGCGAGTGAATGCTGCACGCCGAGAGCAATGAGGCGCGCTTCTTCAGCACCGGTGATGACGTCAACATCAATTCCCACTTCGCGACGAACCCGCGCAACAAACTCAGTCCCGTTATCCGCTTCTCTCACGGCGCTCGTCGCAACGGCCCTCACCACTGCGGAATGGGCCAGTGCAATCTGCTTCATGCGCCGAAGCGCCGCAATACCTCTATCGATTGCATCGTCGGCCAGATGGTCAAATCCATGAACTCCAGCACCGAGTCGCACCACTTCCTTTTCTGTGGTGATGATGTGAAAGCCCAAGAGATCGACGTCGGCAATCACCATATGAAAACTGTTGGTACCAAGATCAATGGCCGCCACGACCGCCCTGTCACTGGATGCATTGCTCACGTCACGACCTGGGCTTCTGTAGGTAACAAACAATCAAACTTCGCGTGAACACTGCTGAAGTTCTGGATTGCGAGGAGTTTCATTCTGGCCAAGGTTTGTACTGTGTAGGGATGGGAAACAACGTGTTCGTCAACCGCGAACTTAGTTGGCTGGACTTCAATCGCAGGGTATTGGCTTTTGCCGAGGATTCTTCAGTCCCCCTTCTCGAACGATTCAAGTTCATCGCCATTTTTTCATCGAACCTTGACGAATTCTTCCAAGTTCGAGTGGGTGCGCTTCACGACCGAGTCGAGGCAGGTATCACAAGTCATAGTTTTGACGGAATGACCCCACATCAACAATTGATGTCAATCCGTCAGAAGACTGTGGCTTTAACCACACAGCGCGACGCGATACTTGCTCAACTCGCGGGGCAACTCCGTGATGCGGGATATCACATTGTTACAACCGGTGAATTAACCAGCGACGAATCAAGGCACCTCGACGAATACTTTGAACGCGAAATTCTTCCAGTCTTGACTCCGCTTGCTGTTGACCCCACTCACCCATTCCCCTACATCTCTAACTTGGCTCTCAGCATTGGTGTACTCGTCACCGACCCAGAGACTGACACCACTCGATTTGCACGAGTGAAAGTTCCTGACACGATTTCACGATTCGTTGATTTAGGAAACAAGCGATACATCTTGCTTGAGGACATCATCATGTCGAAGCTGAGTTCATTGTTTCCAGGTATGAGCGTGGGTGTTCCTTCAGTATTTCGAGTGACGCGAAACACCGACCTGTCAATTGACAGTGAAGAAGCTGAAGATCTGCTGGAAATGGTGGAGATTGAACTTCGTCGACGTCGCTTTGGAAATGCTGTGCGACTTGAAGTCTCCACATCTATGCCAGCAGAAGTCGTTGCGTTGATTTCTGAAGAATTGGAACTTGACCCAGAAGACATCTATCGACACGAATGGTTCGTTGGTGGAACTGAGTTGTGGCAATTACATCGAATTAATGCGCCAGAACTTCACGATGCACCATGGCCACTCACCACTGCTGGTCGACTGTCGGCAGCAACAGATGCAGGACAAAGCTTCTTTAGTGTTCTTCGACATCGCGACCTCATGGTGCATCACCCGTACGAGTCCTTTTCAAGTTCCACCGAAGAGTTCATTCGACAAGCCGCCCACGACCCATCAGTTCGTGCAATCAAAGCAACGCTGTATCGAACATCGGCAGACAGCCCAATCGCACGAAACCTTGTGTATGCGGCGGAGCGCGGCGTACAAGTGGTGGCGCTTGTTGAACTCACCGCGAGATTTGATGAACAAACAAACGTCACCTGGGCGCGAGAGCTTGAACGAGCTGGTGCACACGTGGTGTACGGAATGGTGGGATTGAAGACGCACGCGAAGTGTCTCTTGGTTGTTCGCAATGAAGAATCTGGTCTCAAGAGATACGCACACATTGGAACCGGCAACTACAACTCCACAACAGCACGCATTTATGAAGACATCGGCTTCTTCACAGATGACGATGCCATCACCGCAGACGTCTCTCACTTGTTCAACTATCTCACCGGATTTAGCAAGGCTCCTGAATACACAGAGTTAGTGGTGGCACCAGAAGGGTTCCGCCCAACACTGACATCTCTCATTGAGCATGAAATGTCCTTTGGCGACGAGGGTTATGTCAGTCTGAAAATGAACTCATTGGTGGACCCCGACATCATCAAAAAACTGGTGGAAGCAGCACGAAGTGGCGTGCATGTTGATTTGTTGGTGCGAGGAATCTGTTCACTCAACATGGCTGCAGTCAACGACTTGCCAATTCGCGTGCGTTCAATTTTGGGCCGGTTCCTTGAACACTCCCGTATCTATCGCTTTGCACACGGTACCGAGAATGGAACCGCTGCATATTTCATTGGCTCTCCAGATGTGATGCAAAGAAATCTTGATTTGCGTGTCGAAGTTCTCGCACCGATTCACCATGAGAAACATCAGGCGTGGCTTGACAAGGTGTTTGAGATTCATTGGTCGGACGACGTTTCCGCTTTTGATCTCGACCACAACAACGATTGGGTGAGACGAGTTCCGTACAGCCCCGACACAGACCCGCAATATCGCCTCATGAAGTGGGCGACCGACTTGCAGCGAGTGCGCGGACAGGTCAGCAAGTTCGACACCGACATCACGGGTGAAATTTCACGCGACGCAGGGATGGTCAACAAGATTCTTCCGTGGATGCGCCAACACCTTCGATAGGCCACTCCACCTCCTGAAGTGAATTCATCGAGGACTACTGTTCTTTGGGGTTCACAGCATTAGGGGGCAACCATGTCGAACAATCTCAAAAATGGATACGGCGGATTGACTGCAGTCGTCACTGGTGGCGGAACTGGCATGGGTCGAGAACTTGTTCGGCAACTCACCGAACAGGGTTGCAACGTTGCAACATGTGACGTCAATGGAGATGCGCTCGCGGAGACTGTTGACATTTGCACGAAGGCCGGCAACCCTGGCAAAATCCTCACGCACCTTGCAGACGTGTCACACGAAGCACAAGTGTTGGCATTTCGAGATGCAGTCGCAGCGTGGGCTCCACACATTCACGTGTTGTTTAACAACGCTGGAATCGGTGGAGGCGGAAGTTTCACCGAAGACCCTCGAGATGGATGGGAAAAGACATTCAACGTGTGTTGGGGTGGCGTGTACTACAACGCCCGTGCATTTATGCCGCTTCTTCTTGCAGCGCCATTCGGCCATCTTGTGAACACCAGTTCAATTAATGGATTCTGGGCATCACTCGGACCCAATGTTTCACACTCGGCCTACAGCGCTGCGAAGTTTGCTGTGAAGGGGTTTACAGAAGCACTCATCACTGATTTCCGCAACAACGCGCCACACCTCAGTGCACATGTCGTCATGCCCGGACACATTGGGACCGACATTGCAATCAACTCCGGAAAATTGCACGGTAATGATCCAAAGGAAATGAATGCAGAACAGATTGAGAAAGTTCGTTCTCGATTCGAGCGTCAAGGCGTTGACATGTCTTCAGTCAGCGACGAAGACCTACGTGTTCTTCTTCAAATGGGAGCTGAGGGATTCCGCGACAACGCCCCCACCAGCGCAGCAGAAGCATCGAAATACATCCTTGACTGCGTGGCACGAGGCGATTGGCGAATTCTTGTTGGCGCCGATGCACAGATCATCGATGAGGAAGTCAGAAAAGATCCGTGGACCGCTTACGAGATGTCCTTCATAGAACGAGTGCATGCACGCGGCGCACTCGGTGGAGTTGTGTCGTCTTAGATGTTCTCGACAGGTTCGCTCTGAGTTCCCCCGATGTTCACCGTGTGGCTATCTCGGTGGTTCACCATGGATACATGGACAAGAACACCACATACTCAAGAACAGAAGCGCTGGCCTGTGTTGGCGCCTCACTTATCCTCGGCGCCTATTTGGCGTCAGCTGCTGACAACCTCGCGATGACAGTCATCCTCATGTCCTTTCCGCCGGCTTCATTGTTTGTGGCCCTTCAGCGCAACCGTTACACAACCCCAGCAATGGAGCCTCAATCCCTGGCACCAGTGGAGCCAGCAACATTTGAAGAAGTCACTGCTGGTCTCGAATTCGACATTCTGACTCGCGCCTCATAAACCACCCTCGCTACACCGAGGTGCAAGACTGTCCTCGTGTTTACGCCGCCTGATTATCTGTCGCCATCTTCCATTCGAACTTTTCTTGATTGTCCACAAAAGTTCAAGTTGAATCGATTTGACAACATCAAAGAACCTCCCACCTGGCAAACACATCTCGGAACATTTGTCCACGAAGTCTTAGAACACCTCTATGGACTCCCCCACGACGAGAGAACAATTGACTCCGTCAAGACCTTGGCTGGCCAATTATGGACGTCACAAGAATGGGAAGCGAAGATTCTTGCGCTCGCCGAGCCACTCGGGTCCATCAAAGATTTCAAGGTCGCGGCGTTTAACAACATGACCAATCTGTGGAATCTTGAAGAGCCAGCAGAAACAGATCTCGACGAGATGGAGCTAAAGCTTGACGTTGAAGTAGAAGGCGTACGAATGCTGGGCTATATCGACCGCCTGGCAATTGATGATGAACAGTCTGCGATTATCTCCGACTACAAGACTGGAAATGTTCCAAAGGCGCAGTTCAAGACCGACGACGAGATCTTCTTCCAGCTGCTGGCATACGCGCTCATGCTGGAGGCCTCAGATGGTATTCCCACCACGAAGTTAGAACTCCTGTATCTCACCCATTCCACAAAGTTGGAACTCGCCGCGACGCCGGTGAAGTTGTCCATTGCAAAGGGAACAATTGTCGAGACCAAGGAAAATCTTGACAAAGCATGTGAAACAGAAGAGTTCCATTGCAACGTCACAAAACTGTGCAACTGGTGTTACTACAAGAAGATCAATGTGTGCCCGGCACACAAGTGATTATTCGAAACGTAAGCAACCATCATCAAGATTGGCGTTAGGCAAGAGATCTTTTTCTGCCCAGTAATCCTGATTGTGCATCCACTCATCCTTCTTGCCACGCTTTGGCATGAGGTGCTGTGATCGCATGAGGTAGTTCGGATTGAAGTTGTCCGGATCCATCCATGGGCCGAGTTCCATATCCGCATCCTCTGGACGAAGTTGCGGCGTCACCTTTCGAGCACCCTTTGATTCCATGTGACGGAACATACGAATAATGAAGTCGGCCATGATGTCGACTCGCAATGTCCAACTTGCACGGAAGTACCCGAAGACCCAGGCAAGGTTTGGCACGCCAGTGAACATCATTCCGCGATATGTCACGGTTTGGCTCCAGTCAAGTGGCGTCCCATCGATGCTGAATGGAATGTCTCCTAACACACTGAGATTGAAACCAGTTGCTGTGATGATGATGTCAGCATCCAATTGAATGCCGCCCTTGGTGAGGATTCCATTCTCGTTGAATGTTTCAATCTCATCAGTGACGACACTTGCCTTTCCTTCACGAATTCCCGCAAACAGGTCTCCATCTGGAACAAAAGCAATTCGCTGTTGCCACGGACGATAGGAGGGCGTGAAGTGCTTCATGTCGAAGTCCTCTGGCAGCAATGTCTTGATGCCTGTGAGCAACTGCTCTTTCAAGAACTCTGGTTGATCGAATCCAAGTTGTGCAATGACTTTCTGATCAAACAGAACTTTGCGGCGCACAATTTCATGAATCCACATTTCATCAATCTCTAATTGACGAAGCGTGTCAGCAAGTTCATTTGCGTTTCTTCCCGGAATGAAATACGTCGGTGAACGTTGCAGCATGGTGATGTGTTCCACATCTTTTGCCATGTTGGGGACAATGGTGGCTGCTGTTGCGCCTGATCCGATAACAACAACTTTCTTTCCCGTGTAATCCAAATCTTCCGGCCACGTTTGTGGGTGAATGATTTGACCCTTGAACGAATCCATGTTTGGCCACTCAGGCGTGTAGCCCTTTTCGTGCTTGTAATAGCCCTGACACATCCACAAGAAGGTTGCGCTGATTTGAAACTTCTCATCGGTGTCGACCCGATGAACATCAACAGTCCATGCGTTGTCGGCCGTAGACCACGCAGCGCCAGTGATGCGGTGCTGGTAACGAATGTGATCGTTCAGGTGATTGTCTTCAATCACCTCGCCCATGTACTTCTTAATTTCGGCAGACGTTGCAATGGGGGTTCCAGTCCATGGCTTGAAGCGATAACCGAATGTGTAGAGATCACTGTCCGAACGAATGCCTGGATATTTGTGCGTATGCCAGGTTCCGCCAAAAGTGTCATAGGACTCCAGCACAACAAATGACTTATCTGGTGCTTGATCTTTCAAGTGATACGCAGTGCCGATTCCTGAAATACCAGCTCCGACGATGAGGACATCGAAATGTTCAATTCCGTTGCGCACCGTTGATTGGGAACTCTCCATGACACTCATACGCACCCCTTTGCCTCTCCCCTGATACTAGGTATCGGGGGTTCTCCCTTGCGTGGTCGAGGCGTTATTGTTCACCGTAAGGGGGTCCAAACATGTTCGATATCATCATCCGTGGGGGCACAATCGTTGATGGCACAGGCGCTGCTCCAGTGGTGGCAGACATTGCAATCACCGATGGAAGAATCGTAGAAGTTGCCGCCGTTGTCATTGGCGAAGCGCGCGAAGAAATCGCAGCGAATGGACTCCTCGTCACACCCGGCTTCATCGACATCCATACCCACTATGACGGCCAAGTCAGTTGGGACACTCTTCTCGAACCGTCCAGCGCTCACGGCGTTACCACCGTGGTTGTTGGGAACTGTGGCGTCGGATTCGCACCAGTTCGACCGGGCAAAGAGGAATGGCTCGTGCAACTGATGGAAGGCGTGGAAGACATTCCCGGAACCGCTTTGCATGAGGGGATTAATTGGGAATGGGAAACCTTCCCGGAATATCTCGACGCCATTGACAAGCGCCGATACGCAGTTGATGTTGCCGCTTATGTTCCACATGGTGCGGTACGCGGATACGTGATGGGCGAACGCGGCGCTCGCAATGAAGACGCCACTGCCGAAGATTTAGCCGAGATGGCTCGCATTGTTCGCGAAGCGCGCGAGGCCGGTGCCGTTGGATTCTCCACAAGTCGCACCATGGGACATCGCGCAAAAGATGGCCAGCCTGTCCCTGGAACATTTGCAAGCAGTGACGAACTCAATGCGCTCGCAGATGCACTTGTCGCTGGTGGCGGTGGCATTTTTGAAGTTGCACCCGAAGTGCTGCCTGACGGCGGTGATCAGCCAACCATGGGCATGACTGAAGAGTTGGAATGGATGGGCGATTTGGCATTGCGCACCAACTTGAAGGTGACATTCCTACTTCTTCAATACATGACAATGCCGAACGCATGGAAACAGGCACTCGATCATTCACATGACGTCATGTCAAAGGGCGGCTATTTGCGACCACAAGTGGCAGCGCGACCTTTCGGCATGATGGTGAATTGGGCTGGTTACCACCCATTCATGAAACGACCTACTTTTGTTGAATTGTCATCGTCGCTTAGCCTTGATGATCTGCGGCGTGAACTTGCTCGCGAGGACATCAAACAAAAGATTCTCAGCGAAGCAGACGGCCCCGTCGATCCATCTATTCAATTCGATGGACTTGGCCCTCGCTTAGGAATGATTCCGCATTTGATCTATGCAATGGGTGAAGGCGTTGATTACGAACCAACTCCAGACATGTCTGTAAAGGCTCTCGCATCACAACGCGGAGTGACAACCGACGAAATGGCATACGACCTGTTGAATCAGAACAACGGTTGCGCATCGTTGATGTTCCCCACCCTCAATTACGTGGAAGAAAATCACGATGTCATCTATGAGATGTTGACGCACCCAGCTGCAATCAACGGACTCAGCGATGGCGGCGCTCATGTTCGCATGATTTGTGATGCTTCAATTCCCACGTATCTATTGACCCACTGGGCACGTGACCGTGCGCGGGGACCAAAACTTGCCCTGTCGGAAGCTGTTCGTTTGCAAACAACTGCAACAGCAGAAGTTTTGGGACTGTCAGACCGTGGCCGAATTGCACCGGGAATGCGAGCAGATATCAACATCATTGATTTCGACAAGCTTGAACTCCATGCACCTCGCGCAGTTAACGATTTGCCCGCTGGCGGTCGTCGATTGGTGCAATCAGCATCTGGCTATGTCGCCACCATTGTGAATGGAATCGTGACTCGTCGTGACGGCACCGATACAGGTGAACGCCCCGGCCGACTTGTTCGCGCCTAGACCGTAGCGCTGTCGAGATCGCGTCTCTCTAACGACCTCACTTGTCGCGACAACAAAGGAATACTCGTTGCAACAACTGCGATGATGCCAACCGTCAACAACGCAGTGCGATTTCCCACCGCATGAGAGAACGGACCAGCGAGGAAGAGACCAACTGGGGCAAGGACAAGCGAACCGAATGCGTCATATGCGCCAACGCGTGACATTGATTCTTCTGGCACATGCGTCTGAAGAGTGGTTAACCAATTCGCGTAGAACACTTCCAACGCAATGCCTGCAATCACTGCAGCCGAGATTGCAACCCACAGTGGGCTTGGCAACACCAAAGAAAACATCCACAAACTCATGAGCGGCATCACGCCACATGCCAAGAACAACGGGCGTCTCACTCTGAACCGCAACGCCGCAAGAGTTCCGAGAATTCCACCGACGCCCCAGCCAGCGAGCATGAATCCCATGGACTTTGAACCACCCATTTCTTCCTTCGCTTGAACCGGAGCAATCACAGCCAGAAAGCCTTCAAATGCGGGGTGGAAAAAGGCAAACGAGACCACCGTGATGACAATCCAGAACCGAGATGAAAACTCTGTCCATCCTTCGCGGAGGTCATGAAGAATGCCGTGATTTTCTTCGCCTTTTTCGGTTGGCACCTTGTCTAAATGACGAAGAGAAAACACCAACACCCCCGCAATGAAGAACGACACGGCGTCCACCATGATGGCCCACCCTGAACCAATTGCTGCAACAACAATTCCCGCGATAGCGGAACCAATAGTAAATGCGAGATTGCCACCGACACCAAGAAGTGAATTCGCACTCTGCAGATGTTCACGCTGCACAATCTGTGGTGTCAATCCAGTAAATGCGGGATACCAAATTGCATTCAACACACCAAACACAAACCCATTGAACGCAAGCAGCGGGATAGTTGCGCTGCCTGTGAGAAATGCAATTGCACTGATTGCGACAAACACACTGCCTAATAGATCGCAAGAACCAACGAGTCGCGCACGCCCAAATCGGTCCGCAACTGCTCCCCCAATAATCATGAAGAGAACAAGCGGCACCATGTGCACACCCGTGACAATGCTGAGTGAACTCGCATTTCCACCGGGTAGGTCTAGGACTCCGAAGGCCAAGGCGACAGGCGCCATGCCATTTCCTATGTTGCTAACGATTCGAGAGGTGAGAAGAATTCGAAAATCTCGAATCTTCGTAAGTTCTCGCAGTTGGTCGCGTGTTGTTAGCGACCCTTCCATTCTGGTGCTCGCTTCTGCGCAAACGCTGTTGCGCCTTCTTTCGCATCTTCGCTGGTGAATACCTTCTTCTGAAGTTCACCAAGAAGAGCTGGGTTACCATTTCCAATTTCATCAAGCATCAATTGCTTTGTTGCCTGAACCGCCAATGGTCCATTGGCAGAAACACGTCCTGCGAGAGCAAGAGCAGCGTCTCGAAGTTCTGCGGCCGGAACAACTTGATTGATGAGTCCGAGTTCTTTTGCTCGCGGCGCATCAATGGGGTCGCCCGTGAGACCCATCTCCATTGCAACTGCAAGTGGAATGCGGGCAGGAAGACGCACACCGCCACCGGCTGCAAACAATCCGCGCTTTACTTCTGGAATTCCAAAACGTGCAGAGTCGACAGAGACAACAAGATCGCACATCATCACAACTTCGAATCCACCGGCCAATGCGTGCCCGTTCACGGCAGCAATCAAAGGCTTTTTGCAATTGCGCAGCGCCGCGAAGCCCAAACCAATTTTCGCAATGTCTTCACCAGCAGCGAAGGCCTTCAGGTCCATCCCTGCACAGAAAATCTTCTCTCCAGCTCCGGTGACAACAATGGCGCGAACGTCATCATTTGACGTTGCATCGTTGAGCGCGTTCGACAGGCCCTCACTCAACGCGCCATTCAAAGCGTTTCCGGCTTCTGGGCGGTTCAGCGTGATAACGAGAACGTTGTTCGTGATTTCAGACAGGACTTCCATGATGACTCCTTTTCGTCGGGCAATAACCTTGCCACAACTGCGTTACTGACTGCTATTCCTACGTGGCTTCACGCTGAATGACAGACCAAACGATGCGAGATCTGCAACAAAAGTCATGACGCGATTCACTGCCAAGGCGATTCCCATGGCTTGAGTTGTCGCCGACGAACCGGCAAGGGCCCAGAGAGTCACGACTTCGCGAACTCCAATTCCAGCCGGTGCAAAAACGGCGAGGTATCCCAAGCCGCGCCCCATAGAAAACGCACCGATTGCAACCAGTGGCGACACACCCGCATTGACTGCTTCCAACGGGATCCACACGCCGAGACCAAAAAAGATGGCCATCACAATCTGCTCAGACAACGAACGGATCACGGCAATCGGAACGATGACGCCGCCTGTGAGTTTTCCTCCAGCCAAAACCAACAACACCCACACAACGGAAATAACGATTCGCGCCGCAAGAACGGTGAATGTGCTGTCAGACATCCCGATTCCACGCAGACCATGTGGGGTTAGGGCCAATGCGCCAGTTGCCAATGCCCCAACAACCATCCAATATTTTTCAAGTGCGAACGCTTTCGTTGACGAAGTGGCGGACATGCCCATGTTCGTATACAAACGAACGCGAGCGAGCGCATTCCATAAGCCACCAGGGATGTACTTCACGAGGTCGCTAGCCGAATACATCCAAAATGACTCGCGAAAAGTGAATTCACGTCCGTTCACTTTCGTGATGAGTTGCGAGTGGACGCTGACCGCAATCTTGCCAAGAATCGTGACTGCAACAGTCCCAAACAAAACGATGAAACTAAATGACTCAATGATGTCAGTGATGGAATTCCAGTTCTTCACCATGTATCGAAGAACAAAGACAGTGACTAACACCATCCAAATAGCCTTCAGTACATTTCGAACTCGAGGCGACAGTAACTTCGCGACAACAACCCTCACACGGTCAACGAGCTGGCGAAGTTGGGTCATGAGAAAAGAAAAAATTACTGTGAAATGGGCTCAACACGTAGTTGATGTTGCGCACACACAATCTTTCCGTTTTCTAGACGACCATCTTTAAGTGGCACTCCCTGGTGAGGGCAGCGCGCACAGAAAGTCTTTTCGCCGTCTGGAGTTTTGACAATTAATTGACCGTTCTCTTCGCGAGCAACCTCGCGTAGTGGACGCGCTTGTGGCCCGAAATCCGCAAAGAAGTCGTCTCGTGATGCCGGCTCAAAAGAACTCTTTGCAGAAAGTTTCAACTTTGTGAGGTTGGAGTATGACGGCGAAATGCGGACGTAGTTGTACATGAAATCACGATGGAAATCTGGCTCTTCAACGGTGCAGCGCATTGAGAAAGCAAAACGAGTTTTGTCTGTCTGATTCAAGATAGAACCATGCATCAATTCAGCACGGAATAGCAAGGCATCACCTGACGTCATTTGCGTGAGATATTGACGTTCCGGGTATGTGTCGCAACCGGGAACAATTTCGTTGTCAGCAAACTTTGGTAAATAACCAGTGGAATGTGGAACAAGCATCATTCCATTCAGAGGGTTCACATCGCTCAGCGCCAACCACACGTTGATGGTGTTTGATGGATGGAAGCGCCATGAGTCCTTGTGTGGACCATGTGCATTCATCTTTCCTCGACCGACTCGAGCTTCAATTTCTTCCTCTTTTCCGCGCACTGTGTTGTACGGGACATGAGGACGAAGATTCGGCATCAACTCTGCATACAGTTCCGGCGAACGCCCAAACAGTCCGTAGAAAATGCTGCACTCAAGCTGCAAAATTCGTTCATCCATCTTCAATTTCTCTGTGACGTCGAGAATTTGCTCAATGGTGAGCAACTCATGAATGCGATCAAGATCTTCATACGGAATGCCGTAGGCAGACGACATGACGCTATTGAAATCACCAAGCAAGCCGGTGCTCTTCAAGAAATCTTTTGCAAGCAGAATGTGACCGTTGTGCAATTTATTGAGAACTTCGTCGTGAGGGATGGTCTCCCCCGTGATCACGTCAACGATGACACCACCAAAAGTCGGCTTTACAGAGTTGGCAACAATCCGCTTGTTGGCCCGGCTGCGAACGATGGAGTACGCACGAGATCCAAGACTTGCGATGAATGGAAAATCTGACTTCAACCGAGCAACAAAACGGTGATTCAACATGAGGAACTCTCCTTGCGGACAGTTCAAATTCTAACACTCAGGCCATTTCTGGGTCTGTGAACTATGCCGTTCTGAAACGAGTCAAACACTCACTTAGCGAAACTCAAGGCCCTCAAAATCGCCAGAAAGACGCCATTGCTCGATGTATTCAAAATATGCAACTGGGCCGCCTGGATGTCCACTGGAATTCAGTTGTTCACGACGGCCCATGGGGCCGCCCTCATTGTTGTAATAGCCCGGCGTGCAATTGTTGCCGCCGCGTAAGCCACGCTGTGTGCTGGTGATGAAGTCAATCCAGTGATTCTCGGCTTCTTCCGTCAATTCAATTTCCTTTGCGCCATTCTTCATTGCATGAGCAATCGTTGAAGCAATAACAACACTGTTTGCCACGTAGTTGTGCGGGATGTTTGAAATCAGATTGGCTCCTTGGCTCGGACCAAGAATGAAGAGGTTCGGGAAGTTGTTGACATGAATACCGTGCAAGCTGCGCATTCCGTCTTCCCAATATTTTCCAAGTGTGACGCCGTACTTTCCTTCTACGTCATAACCACTTCGACGCGTATAAGGAGTTCCCACTTCAAATCCAGACGCAATGACAAGACAATCCAGTTCATAATGCGTGCCGTTGACCCACACACCCGTCTCGTCAATGCGTTCCACTCCCTTGCCATCTGTGTCAACGAGGTGAGTGTTTGGATTATTAAACGATTGCAAATACTCATCGTGAAAACATGGACGCTTACACAGTTGGCGATACCACGGCTTTAGCGCATCTGCAGTTGCAGAATCGGTAACAATTGAATCAACACGTGCTCGAATTTCAGACATCTTTTCGTCATCGCTCTCCTCATATGCTCGAAGGAGAGTTTCTGGCCCCACCTGACTGCCTGCGTTCACCATGTCAATCACGCGATCGCGAATTCTCAACGAGATGTCGGTCCAACCGTCCATCACGAGATCCTTTTCCGCAAATCCCATCGTTTGGAGCGTGGTGAAGTTCATCAACCATTCGTTTTGCCAACCAGGTTGCAATTGAGAAAACCAATCTGGGTCAATCGGGTGGTTGTTTCTCGTATCAATTGCCGAAGGAGTTCGTTGGAAAACGAATAACTCGCCAGCCGCACGGGAGAGATGCGGGATGCATTGCACCGATGTTGCACCAGTCCCAATGATGCCCACTCGCTTGGTTGCAAGTTTTTCCATCAAGGCTCCAGATGGATCGCCGCCTGTGTACTCATAATCCCAACGACTTGTGTGAAATGCATGTCCAGCAAAATCCTGAATACCGGGAATCCCAGGAAGCTTCGGACGATGCAGCGGACCAGTTCCCATGGCAACAAATCGCGCACGAATTGTGTCACCCCTATCTGTGGTGACCAGATATCGAGACGAGTCCGCATTCCAAGAAATTCCAGTGATTCCCGTTGAAAAGAGTGCGCCGTTGTATAAATCAAAAGTTTCCGCGATGCGTTTTGCGTGCGCGTGAATTTCAGGGGCTGGTACGTATTTCGCTGACGGAATGGTTCCCGTCTCTTCCAACAATGGCAAGTAAATCATTGCTGCGGTATCGCACATAGCGCCTGGGTATCTATTCCAATACCAAACGCCACCGACATCGCCTGCTTTATCAATTAAGCGAACGTTTGAAATTCCAGCCTGCTTCAATCGCGCTCCGGTCACTAGACCAGCAAAACCTGCACCAACAATCAGAACATCAACGTCATCGTTGATTGGCTCGCGAGATGTTGCCTCAACGTATGGGTCTTCAAGGAGATTGCTAAATCGACCTTCAGGTTGTAGATATTGGCTGTTCCCGTCGGAACGAAGCCGCTTGTCCCGCTCGAGGCGATACCTCTCACGGATCTGTTCTCTCTCGGATTCAGTTAATGCCCCTGCCATGACTCCGAGACTATGTGTCGCGACTTTTCGAGGCAGAGTCCAAGACATCAGATGTGTTCTGGGACAGGTTTCGGCCTTACTACGATGAAGACATCACTACTCGAAAGAACCTCAGAAAAGCCGACTACATCGCTGCTGCGTTTGCCTTTGTTGATGCAAACGGCATTGAAGTGATGACGATGCGGTCACTCGGTGCGCACATGGGTGTCGACCCCACTGCGGTCTATCGGCACTTCCTCACCAAAGAAGACTTGGTAAACGCCCTCGTCGACCAATTTCTACAGACAATTTATTCGTCACTCAATACGAAACTGAAAGACCCGCGCACTCGAATTATCGATCGCGCGATGTGCACGCGACGTGAGTTTGAAAAACATCCGGACGTTGGCGTCGCCCTTGTCTTTGGAAATGGTCAATCGTGGACGGGCCTGACACTGAGTCGAGATATCGCCGATGACCTGGCCAGTCTTGGAGTGCCAGCAAAGTCCATTCCTGTTGCGTACCAAATGCTGGAGGGATTCGTCATCGGCTCTTGTTGCCAAGACTTCATTCGTTCTCCAGAAAACTTTGCTATTCGACGATTGCGCTATCGAGCAATCGATCGACCAGCTTTTGACGCAATATCAAAGAATGAAAGCAGTGTTCGCAAGGTTGCGAACACAGCATTCTCAGATGGTCTGTAGGTCCTTCTCGACTATTTTGAGACGTTTTAAGGACTATTCACTGCATTGCAACTCACAGACAAGTACTGCAGCGCCGCGGGAATTTCTATTGTCTTAAAAAATTCTTTGCACGCGATCGGTTGAGTAATACAACACCAAGTGCGAGGTGTAGCACTGCAAGAAGAATAACGGTCATGCTGTAGCTAGTTCCGGCAACTGGCAGTTCGGAACCAACGGCTGGAGTTGCGGAAGTCCCGTTTGGTTCAGCGGACGTACTTGGCACCGTGGTTGTTGACGATGGAACAGTCGTTGTTGAAGCAACTGTGGTTGTCGTGACAGACGGAGCCCCCACTGTGACCGCAGATGCTGTGGAAGCAACGTTGGAATAGCCACCAGGCCCCACTGCTTGCACGGAAACGGTGTACGACGAACCATCTGTGAGACCCGTGATTCTGCAAGTGGTTGCCGGCGCGCTCACGGTGCAGGATTGGCTGCCTGCGGTGGCGATGTATGAAGTGGCACCACTGACCGCGGTCCACGACACATCAATCGCCTGACTAGTTGGAACTGCAGCAACATTGGTGACTGAGGATGGTCGAACAACGGCCTCGCCAAGAGTCTGCACGTTCAAGGATGTTCCCGACCAAATTCGTAGGTCGTACACCTTGCCAGAGGCCGTTGCTTCGTCCGATGTGGCAGTGTCGTCAAAGAAAAATCCCAATTTCGTCAGTCCAGCAGACGTGACGTGAGGAATTGAGTTGCCAACGGTGTCTGAGTATTGGAAAAGTTGAGTGAGTGAGTTGTCAGCCCCGACCGCATAGACCGTGAAGGTGCCCGTCAGCACTGAAGGGTCTGATGGGTTAGTGGACTCACGAACAACAACAAGGTCTAACACCGTGTTGGCGGGATAGGTGGTGGTGCTATTGAAAGTTTGGCCGCCATTGTAGAACTGCAATTTTGATGAGTAGTAGTAAAAACCATTATCCGAGACACGATCTTCATAATCAATGATTTTGCGCCAGCTAGTGACTTGAGAAAAAGAAAACTTCAGAGCAATCGTGTAACTAGTACCGATGTTTGCCGATGTAAGAAGTGTGAATCCGCCACCTCGGTAATCAGTGGAAGACCATGTCCAATACTTGCCATCGGCATCACTTCCAAAAGATGATGTGGCATTGCACGGATCTGCCGGGCATGCGGCTGCCACCGTCAACGTGCTTGCAGAATGGACATCAAGTAAATCGGTATCGAATGTGTAATGAATAGCTGGAGTGGGTAACGCCTGTGCTCGAGCAACAGAGTCCGAACCATCAGATGCGGCCAACGCCGACGAAGCCCCGAACACGGCGAATGCAACAAGCATGAGTGCTGTGCTGATTTGCTTCAGCGGACTCGAACCGCTACGCCGTGATTGAATCTGCAATCGCAATCTGTGTAAACCTTCATTCCGCATACTCATCGTGAAATACTGCCTTTACCGACCATGCGAATGGTCAGTCGTGATGTCTTCGCTGTTGATGTTACTCGGAGACCTAAGGAGGCTCAACAAATAAGCGGACTATTTAACCAAGGCTTTCATTTCGGCGATTTCTGCGTCCTGGGCGGTGATGATGGAGTTTGCGAGGTCGCGTACCGCAGAATTCTTCCCGTCTGCAAGAACTGCCTTCGCCATGTCAATAGCACCTTCGTGGTGAGCAATCATTGCCAACATCCACTCACGGTCAAACTCTGCGCCTCGCAACGTTGACAGCTTGGCCAATTGTTCAGCAGTCAACATGCCACTCATCATGTCGCCGTGGTCCATGGAGTCATCCATAGTCAGACTTTTCTTCCAAGTGGTCAGTAACTGAGTCATTGTTTGAATTTCTGGGTCCTGCGCGGCCTTGATTTGAGTAGCCAGTCTTTTCACATCTTCCCCCGCCATCACGGTTGGGTCTAATGCCATATCCGCTAATTCAATTGCTTGCTCATGATGAGGAATCATCATCTGAGCAAACATGACGTCGTCATCGTTGAATTGATTACTGACCGCAACTGTTGTCTCGCTGTTGTTGGACGACGAAGAACCGCCACATGATGTGATTGTCAGTAGCACCAAGGCAGCAACTGCGATCTTCTTTGTGTTTTTCATTTTCACTCCTATTTCTTATGAGAACGAGGCCGTGGCCAGAACTGTGCTGACGGCAACAACGACACCGCCATTTGCGATTTCTGTCAAGCTTGCTCGCCTCAGTAATGACATTCGCTTTTCAAGTGCAATCTCTGTTTGTGGCAATCGTCGAATGACGCGCTTCCGATTGATGTCACCAATCTTCAACATCACGGCCACAAGGACGACTTTCATCAACAACCACCGTCCGTGACCTTCAGTCAGCAAAGTAATGAATGTGCCGTGCAGCCGTAGCGATTGGATCAAGCCAGTCACAATCATTGTCACAACAGCAATTTGAGCAGCATCGCCGAATCGACGAAATGCATTGAAACCCTCTTGTGTCGACACCACTGGAAGAACAAAGAGAACAAACACTGCTAACCCACCGAGCCATACCGCAACGGATGCAGTGTGAATCATTCCAGTCGGTACCCCAACTAGTGGCCACGCCATCGAACGCAAGTGGCCCGCGTACGAGAGTGCAAACAGATACACAGCCGATACGCCAATAACCAATGGTGTTGCAAAGTTGGTCTGTAATCGGCGGATTCTCACCACCGTTACGAGCAACACAATTCCAGCAACAACTCTCAAAAACATCATGAGGCCGGCTTCAGTATTAATTAGTGAAAAGAGATGTCCGAATGCTCCGATGACTCCTACGTCTTCTGAGTCGTCCAAGAAAACCAAGGCCTGAAATAACGGAGCACCAATGAGAGCAACGGTGGCAACAATCAGTGTTTCCATCGCACGAGGCGCCCGCAACACACCCTTCGCCAAGAAGATTTCTGAAAACAGAAGTCCGCCGAACAGCAACAGAGCTAAGTAACCGAACAATCGGGCCCCAAAACGCACTGGCCCTGGTACAGAGTCGTCAACGAACTCATCGGGAATTGCTTGTGCGTTCACAACAGTGGTGGTGGTATTCGCGCTGTTCTGTGGAGTTGTAGTTGAAGACACAACGGAGAAACTCACCCGTGCCGACACCACGTGGCCATCAGTTCCCACTAATCGCCAACGCCCCGTCACTGAGCCAGACAAATTTGCTGGCAATTCAAAGACGACTTGTTTCTTATTGATGCCGTGAGTTGGAGTTAACAATGGAGTACGTATTCCAGAGGCCGCGACAATCTCGGCCGATGCACTATCCAGTGGCACATCTTTTGAAAATGTAAGCACCCAAGCAGTGGGCGCACTAGTCAACGTTGCGCCGTTCACTGGGTTGCTTTCAACCAATGAGTTATGAGCCGAGGCTGGCGATGCAGTAAAACCTTGGGACAGGATCATCGCAAAAACACCAAGAAGGAAGAAGCGATACGAGTGTTGGCGATGCGTTAGGCGAACCATACAGCGGTCAGTTTAAGTAGCCACAGACCTCAGTTGGTGTCGGGTATCGCAACAACAAAACGGGTTGAAACCACTATTTCGGCAGATTCACGCCCGCTTTGTCGAACTATTCACTCGTGAGCGAGCGAACGATCTTGATTTAGAGGGATATACGACGCTTCATCGAGATTCCGGCCAACATCAACAGTCCGGCAACTGATGCGAACAGCGCAGTTGACAGACCCATTGCAGGGAGAGTTGATGATGAAGCTTTCGCTGCTGGAGCAAATGATGTTTCAGCAACAGCTCCTTCGACGACAGTGAGTTCTGCTTTCCAGTTCACCGAACTGTCAGCGTCGTTAACCTTCTCATATCCATCAACTGAAAGAACGCTCACAACGCTCCATGCGCCTGGATCAAGATCAGTAAACGTGATATTTCCGTCCTTGTCAGTCTTTCCGGACTTGGTGGCATCATATGGTGTCGCCCCACTTCTTGTCGTTTGCGGGATATGTCTTTGATAGATCGTAAACGTTTGGGTTTGGCTTGCTTTGATAAATAGTGATTGCCCAGTCGTCGTGTGCGCAACCACCATAAAACTTGCGGACACAAGTGATGCGTACGCAAGCGAAATTTACTTTTTTATCTGGAGTAATTCACTTTTCTGTTGAAAATCGCAGTAGACCGAGGGTTTAACACATGTCAATTTTGCCGAAATCACTGTGTTACGGTCGGCTGTATTAAGCATGCAAAGTCAATCCGCGCCTTCGCCGGCGTAGTCCTTCTCGCCGCCACTGTCGTTGGTTGTTCCAACGATGACAATGAAACCCGCAACGCTGGTCTTCCAAGTCAATCACCTTCAACTCTGTCGATGAGGTTTGTCCGTGCTGGGTCCACAACACCTGTTCGAGGTCTTGTTGTCAAGGTGAAAGAGATGGCCACTAACACCACATTCCAAGCACAGTCCGATGCCAGCGGAAATGTGAAAGTGCGCAATCTCACTAGCGATGAATACAGCATCACGGTGAACGGTTCCTTACAGGGCTACATCAGTGGCGAGATCACTTGTCAGACTCCACGCAAGGTTGTGAAGGCACCATATGGATGCACCCATGCTCCAACATCGCTTGGCGATGTCTCCATCGCACGTCGCTAGTTACATCGCTTCTGACAAGACACGGCTAACACCGGCGAACGCAACGTTTTGACTGGTCCTAGATCTTCTTCACCACAGAGGACTTCAGATACATCGCACCAAAACCGTCGACTTTGCAATCAATGTCGTGGTCTCCGTTGTCTCTAACAAGACGAATATTGCGAACTTTCGTTCCCACCTTGATTGAGGTGGGGCGGCCCTTCACCTTCAAGTCTTTGATGACCGTGACCGTGTCGCCATCAGACAAGATGTTCCCTGCTGAGTCACGAATGACACTTTCGGTCTCAACCTCTTGAGAGGCATCTAGTGCCGTCCACTCTTCCCCACACTCTGGACACATCAAAATGTCGTTCAACTCGTAGGTATACGCAGAAGAACATTTTGGGCAGGGTGGAAAATCAGACACGGTGCAATGCTAATGACACTGCTTGTTGATTCTCATCTAAGCCACTTGCCGAGTGGTCTTGCCGCTACAACGTGCGGCGACGGCGAGCAATAGTGGCGGGGATGACAAGTGCTCCGAGCAATACAACAAAAATCACCACAATCAACTGAATGGGCCATCCAGAATCTGTGGTACTCACAAAATAAGGAATGGCAACTGTTAGTTCATCGGCCGAGTCTGTTGCACCCATAATGACTAATCGTTGGTTTCCTGATTTGGAGTTTTGTAATTCATAGGAGTACTCAACAAATCCCGACGACCCAACGACGACCTCATCAACTTTTGTTGGTGGGGGCAAGATCCAGATTTGCGCAGTAGATCCTTCGACAAGTCCATCAGCTCGCGCCCTCAAAACTCCAGCGGTCGTTGCCTGAATGACACCGTCTGCTCCCAGGCTCATTGGCTTTCCATCTTTGTCCAACGCACCAATTTCAAATTCAGCACCCGCAACCTTTAGAACTGTTGATGCTCCTCTTCGTTCTGTTTGAACAGGGGTTGGTTGACCACCGACAAGCGCCATTGGCGAAGAATTTGTGGGCTCGTTCACCAGATTCTGAATAACCGGGGGAAGCGTGGTTGTTGTTGTCGTTGTTGATGATGTCGAGGAACTTGAACTCGATGAAGAATTTTGAAGTGCTGAACTTGTTGATGGTGTTGAATTCACGACGGCCGCCACAGTCGTTGAAGTTGATGGCGCGTTCGATGTTGAAGATGTGCTTGATGTTGTTGATGATGTGGGCGCAACCGATGTAGTGGTGCTACTCGTTGTTGTCGACGGTGCAACGGTCGTGGTGGTCGTCGTCGAAGTAGTTGTTGTCGTGGTGGTGGTCGTTGTCGTAGTCGTGGTTGTGGTTGTGGTTGTTGTGGTGTTTGTAGTTCCACTAGTGACAGTTGAATACGTACTTGTGCCAGATGCATTGATGGCGGCCACTTTGAAGTAGTAATTGGTTCCAACAGAAAGTCCGGTCACCGTTGCCGACGTTGCCGTCGATGTTCCGTCGGCAAACGTATTCCATGACGAGTTATCAGTTGAATACTGCACCCGATAGTCCGTGATACTGGACATGCCGGCACTTGTTGGCGCAGTCCATGTCAGACCCACTTGAGTAGTTGTGGCTGAAGAAATTGAAAGCGACGATGGCGCAGCGGGCTCAACATCACTGTTGTAATTTTGCAGAATTTCGTTAGACGACAACGCTCTGTTGTAGACAAGTAAAGACTTCATAGAGTCAGTGAGGTCGGGATCGGCCAACCAGTTGCTTCGTCCGATGTAGTTCGCGTTTCGCGTGATGTTGTTTGGCATGGCCGAAATAGTGTTTGTAATCCCACCGAGCGATACTCCATCGCGGTACATCGTGCATGTTGTACCGCCACCACTTGGTGCCAAAGTCACAGCGTACGTATGAATACCAGAGGCGATTGCGCCTGTCGCGGTGCAATCGCCTATCACAGTACCCGCACCCCATATCCCCAAAATAAGACTGGCATTTAGACCGAATCGAGAAAAGAAAATATTTTCGTTTTCATCAGCGTCGGGCCGAACGTGTGCACCACCATCTGTGTCGCGACCCAAATCAATAACTCGTTCAAAGTGATCCGCCGCACCAAAGTCCACCGTGGCCTGAATTGTGATGCCAGAGGTAAAGTCTGCAAACCCAGATGGCAACATCGCATACTTGTTTGTCCCAAGCGCAAAACGCCGAGGCGTGCTTGAGGTAACACTGTCAACTGACGGTGATCCATAAACAGTTGCGTTGTTGTTTGAACCAGACAAATCGGTCCACGATGAACCCGACCCCGAATACGAACTGGTATTTGCGGCATCAAGATGGACCAAGAGACCAGACGACACGACCGAAGTCGCTCGTGCAACGTAATTGGAGGTACCCGTCGCAAGAAACCCGAGTGCGAGTGCTACTGCCGTCAGAATTCGCACAATTGCTTGGCGGGTCCGATTGTGTGAATTTCTTGCGACCATAACTTTGGTCCAAGATACCTAAAGATTCAGGGCTGGGAGCCCGATGTGGCCGTGGGATTACTCCACGCGCAGGCCGGAGATCGCGCGGGCAATCACCAACTGCTGAATCTCTGAAGTTCCCTCGAAGATGGTGTGGATCTTTGCGTCGCGGTGCATGCGCTCTACGTCGTATTCACGGGTGTAGCCGTAACCACCAAGAATCTGAATTGCTTCTTCGGTGACCTTCACAGACATTTCCGATGCATAGAACTTCGACATTGAACCTTCTGCGTTTGTGAATCCGCCATTGCGTGCCAACCATGCTGCGCGCCAAATCAATAAACGTGCTGCATCAATCTGGGTGATCATGTTGGCCAACTTGAACGCAATTGCTTGGTTCATGATGATGGGCTTACCGAACGCTGTGCGCTCTTTCGCATAATCAAGTGCGATTTCGTATGCAGCACGCGCAATACCAAGTGCTTGAGCACCAACAGCAGGACGTGTTGCTTCAAAAGTCTTCATTGCTGGCTGGCCTTCACCAGTACGGCCGGCTTCACGTGCACGCGCCAACTTTGCATCAAGCTTTTCTTTGCCACCCAACAAACAGCGGCCAGGAATACGAACATCGTCCAACACAACTTCAGCAGTATGTGATGCCTTGATGCCGTGCTTCTTGTACTTCTGTCCTTGCGACAAACCTTTTGTTCCTGGAGGAACAACGAACGATGCCTGTCCACGACCCTTCAACGCGGTGTCAACCGCAGCAACAACAACGTGAACGTCTGCAATGCCACCGTTAGTAATCCATGCCTTTGTTCCGTTGAGTACCCATTCATCGGTTGCTTCGTCGTAGACGGCACGTGTACGCAACGACGACACGTCGGAACCTGCGTCTGGTTCTGACACGCAGAACGCACCAAGTTTCACATCGTCTGCGGTTCCGTAACACTGTGGAACCCATTCCATGATTTGTTCTGGTGTTCCGTTGCCGGTGATACCTGCAGCAGCAAGACCAGAACCCATGATGGCCATTCCAAGACCAGCATCGCCCCAGAAGATTTCTTCGATTGCAACTGGCAATGTGAGACCGCTCTTGTCACCCATTGCACTCATCATGAAGTCAATGCCGTACAAACCAATCTTTGCGGCTTCTTGCACGACTGGCCATGGGAACTCTTCACGGTCGTCCCATTCCTGTGCGGCGGGACGCATGACGTCTTTTGCAAACTCGTGAATCCAGTCTTTGATCTGGAGTTGGTCATCTGAGAGGTGGAGGGAAAACTCTGACATGTCCCCAAAGTTACTAGCGGGTAGAACGCTCGCCACAAAAGTGGGATGTGTTCTTTTCTACTGAGGTGCGGGGATTGATTCTCGCGTGAGGGACCACACCGCCCCAAGCGCTACCACCATCAAAACACCGCCCACAAAGAATGGGGTTCCCACGCCAATGTGGTCGAACAGTGCTCCAGCCATGACGGGTCCGACGATTCGGCCAAATGCTGCGGTGCTTTGCTGATACCCAATTGCCTCGCCACGACGTTCCACGGGCGCCAACTCAGCCACCAACGCACCACCAGATGGCCCAGAGAATCCTTGACCAAGCGACAGCAAGAACAATGCCACGAAAAGTAGTACCCACGACGACGTCACGCTGAGAAGGAGAAGACCGATTGCAACAAGACTGAGCCCGACTCGAAGAAGAGTTCGCGATCCCAATTTCTTGGTGACAGGACCAATGAGTGCGCCTTGCACAATCACAAGCGAAAATCCAACGAACACAAACACAAGCGATGCAGTGCCCTCGGTGAAATCAAAAATTCTCTCTCCCCACAATGAGAACGTTGATTCGAATCCTGCAAACCCCAACATCGACAAGAAACCAACGAATGCAAACCGTTGCAATGACGGCGTCAATGCACCACGGCGTCGGCGGGTGGTTTCAATGTGAGAGGTGTCTGGTTTTGTTTCTGGCAAACGAAAGTACGCCGCCACTGCGTTGATTCCTGCGAGTGCACCTGCCACATAGAACGGAACATGAGGACCACCGAGTGCAGCCAAACCGCCCAGCGCAGGTCCGACAACAAACCCAACGCCAAACGCTGCGCCCAACATTCCAATCAATCGTGCACGTTGGTCAGGTGGCGCGATATCTGCAATTGCGCCTTGCGCTACCGCAACGCTTGCACCAGACGCGCCATCAATTGCGCGACCTAAGAACAACACCCACAAAGCACCAGCAGCGCCAGTCACCACACTTCCGACTGCAGTACCGACCAGTGAAAAAATGATGACTGGTTTACGACCCACTCGGTCTGAGATGCGTCCGAGAACTGGTGCGAAAATCATCTGCGCAACAGAGAACGTTGCAAACATGAGTCCAACTTGTAGGCCACTTGCGCCATATCGCTCGGCGTAACGCCCGAGGATGGGCACGACAATTCCAAAGCCGACAAGATCAAGTGCAACGGTTGTCCAGATGATCCAAAATCCCGCCGGCATTGGCGAGCGCTCTCGCTTAGCCACGACGAATGCGTGTCCCCTCTTTGGATGTCTCAACGACGTATCCAAGTGATTGCAATTCATTTCGAATCGCATCGGCGGTTGCAAAATCTTTTGCGGCTCGCGCAGCGTCTAACTCGGCACCTTTTGCAGCGATGTCAGCAGGAACGTCGCCACCAGCGGTTAATTCAATCCCAAGCGATGTAAGAACCTCAATGACTGCGGTGCGCAACGCTGATGCTGTGGCTACATCCCCATTGTCGATAGCAGTATTTGCGCGACGTACTGTGTCGAAAATCAACGCCATCGCAGCTGGCGTATCCAAGTCATTGTCCATTGCGGCGACAAATTGCTGTAGCACTGTTGCGTCTGCAGCAGATTCAGCCAGCGATGCGGTGCGCGCGGCAAACGAATCCAACCCACCAAGTGCAGAAACACTTGCATCGATGTTGTCTTGACCAACACGCACAGGCGAGCGGTAATGCGTTTGCAATAACAACATGCGATATGCACGTGGGTCGTACTTGTCCAACAAGTCGAGCAAGTTCAACACGTTGCCCAGACTCTTCGACATTTTTTCGCCTTCAAGATCAACAACAAATCCGTTATGCATCCAGTGAGCGGCAAACGTCTTGCCGAGCGCAACTGATTGTGCGCGCTCGTTTTCGTGATGTGGGAATCGAAGATCTGCACCACCACAGTGCAAATCAAATCCTTCGCCCAACAACTCAAGACTCATCACCACACATTCACTGTGCCAACCGGGGCGTCCGTCGCCCCACGGCGATGGCCACGATGGTTCGCCGGGCTTTGTGAACTTCCACAATGCAAAGTCGGCTGGATGACGTTTGTTGTCTGCGCCAAACACTTCGCGATCTCCGCCGCCACTCAACATGTCGTCCACACTTTGGTGCGCCAACAATCCATAGTCGGGCACAGAAGCGATACTGAGATACACACCGTCGTCGGTGACGTATGCGGCATCGGTGCTGATAAGAGTTGCAATCATGTCCACCATCTGTGCGACATATTCGGTTGCGTGCGGAACATCAGTGGGGCGCTGCACTCCCAATTTGCCCATTGCTTCAAACCACACGTGCTCGCACTTGGTGGCAATGTCGTTCCACGGACGGCCCTCATTGTTGGCGCGGTCGATGATCTTGTCGTCAATGTCGGTGATGTTCGACACCAACCGCACCTCGAGACCTCTATAAGAGAGGTACCGGCGCAAAATGTCGTACACCAACGTGGCTCGGCCATGGCCCAAGTGCGGCGGGCCGTACACGGTGGGGCCACAGAGATAAATGCTGACCATGCCCGGATCTCGCAGTGCGAGGGGTTTCACGCTCTTCGTGGCGGTGTCGTAGAGGTTCAGCACTCTGACAAGCCTACGATTTAAGACCTATGTCCACTGTCCCCGATAAGCCATCTCTTGAGAACATTGAGCCAAAGTGGATTGGCGTCTGGGACTCAGAAGGCGTCTACGCCTTCGATCGCACCGCTACTCGGGAAAAAGTCTTCGCCATCGACACCCCGCCTCCAACGGTCAGCGGTTCGTTGCACATGGGTCACGTGTTTTCGTACACCCATACCGACACTGTGGCTCGTTTCTGGCGTATGCGTGGCAAGAGTGTGTTTTACCCAATGGGATGGGATGACAACGGGTTGCCAACCGAACGTCGCGTGCAGAACTACTTCGGCGTGTCCTGCGACTCGTCAGTTCCTTATGTCGCCGGATTACAGCCACCGTTTCGCGGAGACCCACCAAAAGATCACAAACCAGTCCCCATCTCGCGTCCGAACTTCATTGAGTTGTGCGAAGAGCTCACTGCACAAGACGAAAAGATTTTCGAAGATCTCTTCCGCACATTGGGACTATCTGTTGATTGGTCATTGCTGTACGCCACCATCGATGAACGTTCGCGCCGAGCAAGTCAACGCGCATTCTTGCGCAACTTGTCACGTGGCGAGGCATACACACAAGAAGCACCAACATTGTGGGATGTTGATTTCAAAACTGCGGTTGCACAAGCTGAATTAGAAGACCGCGATCGTCCTGGCGCGTATCACACTCTTGCCTTCCACAAATCAGACGGCACTGGTGACATTCTCATTGACACCACACGTCCAGAACTTCTTGCAGCATGCGTTGCATTGATTGCACACCCTGACGATGACCGATACAAGCCATACTTCGGCAGCACGGTTCGCACACCGTTGTTCAACGTGGAAGTTCCAGTCTTGGCGCATCCACTCGCACAAATTGACAAGGGAACCGGCATTGCAATGTGCTGCACCTTTGGTGATCTCACCGACGTGACATGGTGGCGTGAATTGCAATTACCCATGCGTGCCATCATCGGCCGCGATGGCCGTGTTGTTCCTGATGCTCCGCAAGGACTCACGGATTCGCAAGGACTTGCACACTTCGCATCTCTCGTTGGGAAATCTGCAAAGCAAGCACAGACAGCAATTGCAGAAATGTTGTCGGCATCTGGCGAGATGGTCGGCGAGCCACGCCCCATTACTCACCCTGTGAAGTTTTTCGAAAAGGGCGACCGACCACTTGAAATTGTCACGAGTCGTCAGTGGTACATCCGCAACGGCGGTCGTGATGTTGCATTGCGCGATGAACTACTTGCTCGCGGTGCGGGCCTCACGTGGCACCCAGACCACATGCGTCATCGTTATTCAAATTGGGTGGAAGGACTGAACGGAGACTGGCTGATTAGTCGTCAGCGCTACTTCGGCGTGCCTGTTCCCGTGTGGTATCCACTTGATGCCAACGGCGAAATTGTGTACGACTCCCCTCTTGTGCCAACTGAAAATCAGCTTCCAATTGACCCCAGCACAGACGTCCCCGCAGGTTTCAATGAAGCGCAACGTGGACAAGCACACGGTTTCATTGGTGATCCCGACGTCATGGACACATGGGCAACATCGTCTCTTACACCGCAAATTGCCGCCCAGTGGGAAGACAATCAGGATTTGTTCAACCGCGTCTATCCATTTGATGTTCGCCCTCAAGGACACGACATCATCCGTACATGGCTGTTCTCCACCATGGTGCGTTCGCACTTTGAACATCAACAAGCACCGTGGACTCACGCAGCACTGTCGGGTTGGATTCTCGATCCAGATCGCAAAAAGATGTCAAAGTCAAAGGGCAATGTGGTCACTCCCATTGACCTCTTTGAAAAATACGGAAGCGATGCTGTGCGTTACTGGGCAGCGGGTGCGCGTCCGGGAATTGACACCGCATTCAGCGAAGACCAAATGAAAGTCGGTCGAAAGCTTGCGACCAAATTGTTGAACGTCAGCAAGTTTGTCTTGGGTTTTGATGCTGCAGATGATTCCATGTCCCCTACGCATTCCATTGACCGAGCCATGTTGCAAAAACTCGGCAACGTCGTCAATGAAGCCACCGAAGCTTTCGAATCTTTCGATTATGCACGTGCACTTGAGCGCACTGAATCATTTTTCTGGTGGTTCTGCGATGACTACGTGGAATTAGTGAAGACACGTGCATATGCAACAGACAACGTGGATGCATCTGTTTCGGCTCGAGTTGCGCTTCGACGCGCACTATCCACATTGCAAAGACTCTTTGCACCATTCCTTCCCTTCGCATCTGAAGAGGTGTGGAGATGGTGGAACGAATCATCTGTACACGTTGCAGAATGGCCAACGTTTGGAGAACTTGCGGGTGACCAAGGCTGGACAATTCACGGTGAATCCTTTGCCACCACCGTCTGTCATGTACTTGGCGAGATTCGTCGTGCAAAGACCGAAGCAAAGGTGAGCCAAAAGGCCATTGTTGAATCGGTGAACATCACGGGCAACCCCGGCGCCATCAGTGTCCTTACTGATGCATGGCCCGACCTCGCAAACGCTGGTTCGGTGCAGGCATGGTCAACCTCTGTTGACGAAAATGCCGCTGATGTGACAGTCGAAGTCACGTTGGCGCCCGTCACAGACCAATAGCGACCACTACGACCAAGTCCTCCCCACTACGGTAGAACTCGCATGTCCTCCCAACCCCGATATCGCCACTCAGGCAAACAACGCGCCTTCGTGATTTTCAACATCACGCTCGCTGTTGTCACCGTCCTCGCTGGCTCGGGCTTGTTGTATGCCAACTGGAAACTCGGAAACCGCAAAGTGGTCTCGATTGATCCAGTTGCCTTGGGAGATGGAAATCTTGACCTTCCAGAAGGCGACCGCACTGCGAAGAACTTCCTCGTCACGGGTTCCGACAACAACGCATGCATCAGCAAAGACTCGCCTTTCTATGGCGGTTTCAGCAACAGGTCTGGCTATGGCGAACGCAGCGACTCACTGATGGTGGTTCGCGTTAACCCCATCGACAATCAAGCAGCCATCTTGTCATTTCCACGCGACATGTGGGTGAAGCAAGCGGGATCAAACCGAAGCAACCGCATTAATGCGAATTTCGAGAAGAAGAACCCCAATCGATTGATTCGAAACATCAAAGAAAACTTTGGAATCTCCATTGACCACTACATCAACATTGACTTCTGCGCATTCGCAGCGATTGTTGACGCCGTGGGTGGAGTGCGTGTGCCTTTCACCTACAAAGCACAAGACAAAATGACTGGTTTCAAGGTGCTGCGTGCGCGTGTGTGTTACACATTCCAGGGCGACCACGCGTTGGCCTACATGCGCTCACGTCACTACAAATGGTTCAACCCAAAGACCATGAAGTGGACATCGGATGGAACGTCTGACTGGGGTCGTATCAGCCGCCAGCAGGACTTCATGAAGCGAGTCATTCGCAAGTCACTGGAGAAAGCGAAGACCAATCCTCGTGTTGCTTCCGGGATTTTGAATGCGGCGTTGAAGAACATCATTACTGACGACAACTTGTCACCACTCACCGTTCTTCAATTGGGTCAAGCAATGAAGAAATTCAATACCGAAACAATGGGTAGCTACACCATGCCTGGCACTGGTCAGATGGTGGATGACATGTCTGTCATCGTGCCAGACCTAGAAAGTGCCATGTCAAAGAAGATTCTTGCGGTCTTTCAAGGAAAAGCAAGTTTGAAGACAACAATCCCTGGTGCAACACCGGCAGATACAGCAACAGTCACCACAACAACACTTGCCGCTATTGCGACAACGACAACTCTCGCAAGCAAGTCGCCATCAACGACGAAGCCAGTACAAAGCAGCACCACAACAACAGTGCCCAAGGTTGCGATTGAACAGAGCACTCGCGGCATCGTTCCACCAAACGACCCCAACTGCCAGTTCTAAACGTATTAAGCGGTTGGTTCTAGCGCCTGGGCAAGAACTTCTGGAATCTCGCTTGGGCCGTTAACAAGAGCCAGTCGAGCACCAACACGTGCAGCAAATGCTTGCGCTTCGTCGTGATCTTCGGCCGGAGCGATGACAATCAACTCATCCATGCCATGTGCTGCGTTCTCAGCGTCACCTTCAACTGTCGCGCGACAATCAGATAACAAAATCGCCACTTTTCTACCTGCGCGAGATCGAGATAGTTGTTGACGAGCAACTAGTAATGCGCCCGCCAAATCGGTGGTGCCGTGTCCACGCAATGTCAATACATCATTGATGACGCGTTCACTTGCCTTTGGCACATCTTGGCTTTTTGTGACAACCACATCTTTGCCAAACGCAATCACGCTGTAATCCTCGGGATTTCTGCCAGCGATCGCTGCAGTTGCAACCGCATTCGTTGCCAACGGTTGCCCACCCATAGACCCGCTTCTATCCAGCAACAAGCAAAATGCGGTTCCAGGCTTTCTCCACCCACGAACACGTAAACGCTCTGGATCAATTGCTTGCCCACGACGTGCCTCAGAAATCGCTTCAAGGCTTGCATCAATATCAATATCGCCGGCATCAGGGCGATATGGCTGTTCTGTCATCTTTCCAATGCCACGTGGGCGCGCCTGACCACGATTCCCCAACTCCAACATCAAGCGTCCAGCAAGTCGCTTTGCAAGTTCTCGCAATTTTGGATCCGTAGCGCCGGTTAAGTCGGCAAGAAGTCCCAACGTTTCGTCTGGGCTGTTTTGCATTGCTTCATCCAGCGCTGCTTCGTCTAGTTCTCCAACTTCAGGAGAGATCTGTTCGAAGTTTTCATTCCGCGATAAATCACGACGAGATGTGGTTCGCTTCCCCGCCTCGGCAACTGCTTGCTCCGCAGCTTCGCCTTCCTTTGTTACGGGGAGGTCGTGCCCCGGTTCATCGGGGCTCCAGCTTTTCCCTCGCCGCCATCGCCTTCCACTCGGCCAAAGACGTCCTGCCAAATTTCCGTGACAATTTCTTCGGGTGTGCGGACGCTTCCTTCGCGCACTCGAACACGTCCCGACAGTGCAACAAGCGCCGCATCAACACCAACGCTTGGATTGTCAATCGAAGATTCACGCAAAGCCGCCAATGACACGGCAACTTTTGCGAAGTCAACAGCTCCACGAACAGAAGATCCCACTCGCAAATCTGAATGAGAGCGTGTGCGACGCACCACAGACACCGCTTTGTTCAACCAGTCATCCGACACATTTGCATCATCAAGATTGCGGCGAACAATTGCTGCTTCTTCGTCAGCTGACTGATACGACATGGACACGCGACACACGCGGTCATATACGGCACCTGAGATACGCGCGGTTCCAACAGCATCAAATGGGTTCATTGCCGCCACAAGCCTGAAACCAGTTGACGCTGCGATTCGCCCAAGTCGTGGAACGTTCAATTCGCCTTCACTCATCACCGTGATGAGAACGTTCAATGTTTCTTCTGGGATGCGGTTGATCTCTTCCACATACAGCAATGAGCCATCACGAAGAGCACTCACAAGAGGACCATCAACAAACACCGATGGGTCATACCCCTCATTCAACACTCGCGCCGGATCAAAATGACCCACCAAACGTGCCGGGGTGAGTTCTGCGTTGCCTTCCACAAACTCAAAACCAATTCCTAAGCCTTGCGCGACAGCACGCAACAATGTGGACTTACCGGTTCCAGGCGGACCTTCTAACAACACATGACGATCTGCAGCCAATGCAGCAAGCACTAGTTCAAGTTCGCGTTTGCGTCCAACAACTTGAGTTGTTAGTGCGTTTCGTAGCGATGCTGAATCAGTCATTAACAATGACGCCGCGAATATTCAAACCATCTCGCATGGCTTGATATCCCTCGTTGATTTCATCAAGCGTGTATCGGCGAGTGATGAGTTCATCCAGCTTCAAATCACCAACGCGGTACATGTCCAACAAACGAGGAATATCCGCACGTGGATTCAAGCTTCCGAAGATTGTTCCCTTGACTTCCTTGTTCCACATTGCGAGTTGGAACAAGTTGATGTCAGCAGACGTTTCGTGCATTGGCGAAATAGCCGTGACAACGCATGTGCCACCCTTGCCCACCATTGCCATTCCTTCACCCATCATGTCTCCATGAAGAACACCAGGGGTCATGATGACGCGGTCGGCCATCTCACCCCATGTGAGTTCGTTGATGTGAGGGATTGCTTCGGCCATGGAAGAGAAGGTGTGAGTCGCACCCATTTCCATTGCCTTTTCACGCTTGAACTCAACAGGATCAATTGCGATGATGCGCTTTGCACCAGCCATGCGTGCACCTTGCACGGCATTAATGCCAATGCCACCGATGCCAACAACCACAACGGTGTCACCGGGCTGCGTGTCTGCGCGGTTCGTTGCGGAACCCCAACCAGTGGCAACACCACATGACACCAAAGCAACACAATCCAGAGGAAGGTCTTTTTCCACTTTGATGAGTGATGCTTCCGCAACGGTTGCGTACTCAGAGAACGTACCGAGCTTCGCCATCAACTTCACTGGGCGACCATCTTTGACGTGGTGACGGTGTGTGCCGTCGGTAATCATTCCACCGGTCAACGTTCCTGCTCCCATGTTGCAGAGGTTCTGACGCCCAGTGGAGCAATAACGGCAACGACCACATGACGGAACGAAACTTGCAGACACATGGTCGCCGGGCTGAAGCGATGTGACACCAGGGCCACACTTCACAACAACGCCAGCGCCTTCGTGACCACCAATGAATGGGAAGAAATCGTCAACGCCCATCATTGCCAAGAGTTCTTTCGGCGGAACCATGTCGCCAGTAACGAAGTGCTCATCGGAGTGGCACATTCCTGCCACTTTCCAATTCACCAACACTTCATTGGCTTTTGGTTCATCTACTTCAATCTCTTCAACAACCCATGGTTGATCGAGCCCGTAAAGAACTGCTGCACGTGATTTCATTTCTTCCCCCTCTGGAAATGATGTGTTTGTTTATTCGTACACCAATACGCCGCGAATGTTCTTCCCATCGCGCATGTCTTGGTATCCCTCGTTGATGCCCTCAAGTGGATATGTCTTTGTGACAAGTCCATCGAGATCAAGTTGACCCTCGCGGTACAAACCAAGAAGTTTTGGAATGTCTGCACGTGGGTTACCGGAACCAAAGAGTGAACCCACCACTTGCTTTTCCATGAGGGTGAGGTCGAGAAGGCTCATGTTTGCGCCACCCATTTCAAATGCTGGGTGAATGTTGGTGACAACAACGCGACCACGCTTTGCAGCGAGCGCCATTGCTTCGCCCATGACCTGGCCATCGCCAACACCCATGGTCATGATGACTTTGTTTGCCATGGTTCCCCATGTGATGTCTTGCAAGAGTGGCAATGCTTCGGCCATGGATGACGCAGTGTGTGTTGCACCGAACTCCATTGCCTTTTCACGCTTGAACTCAATGGGGTCAACAGCAACAACGCGCTTTGCACCGGCCAACTTCGCGCCTTGAATTGCGTTTGCACCAATTCCGCCAACACCTACGACAACAACGGTGTCACCAGGAGCAACATCTGCTGCATAGACAGCGGAACCCCAACCGGTCACAACGCCACAACCAAGCAAGCACGCCTTGTCGAGTGGAACATCCTTTTCAATCTTGATGCAAGATGCCTCATTCACAACTGTGTGGTGAGCAAATGTTCCCAACATGCACATCAATGTGAGATCTTGTCCTTGCGCGTGATGGCGAGACGTGCCATCTGAAATCTGCTTTCCAAGACCCATCAATGCGCCGAGGTCACACAAGTTCTGGTGACCGGTCGAACAGCTGGGGCAACGTCCGCATGATGGAATGAATCCGAACACCACATGGTCGCCAGGGGCCAGCCAGCTGACACCTTCACCCACTTGCTCAACAACACCGGCACCTTCGTGGCCACCAACGATGGGCAATGCGAATGGAAGGTCGCCCGTAGTGAGGTGCTCATCTGAGTGGCACATACCTGAGGCGGCGATCTTCACGAGTACTTCACCTGGGCGCGGTGCGTCGAGTTCAATCTCCTCAACGCTCCATGGAGCATTTACTTCCCAGAGAACGGCTGCCTTGGTCTTCATTGAAGTCCCCTTTGATTGGCCGCTGGTGGGTCCAGCGGATGCCTCCGACATTACCCATCTGGCGCCAACCTTCTCTAGTGGGGCCCGTGGCGGGTACTGTCATATGTATGGAACAAGACAACATCCAAGACATCGCCGACGTCCAGGCCGACGCCACCGAAGCAGTCGTCACGGAAGAACTCCTCGTTGAGGAAATCTCCATTGACGGCATGTGCGGCGTCTACTGAGATTCTCACCTCTCACGCCACAATGACGCTCACTCTTGAGTCGGCGTGCGAGATGCACCCCCAGGTCGCCCTGCGACCAGAACCCTTCGGTGCGCTTGCCTATCACTACGGCAACCGGCGTCTGGTTTT
>Ga0172373_10001034_pt1 | contig 45203 bp, 30 predicted proteins | sample Lak10m_2_FD_114546 | JGI IMG/M metagenome (GOLD analysis project Ga0172373, IMG submission 114546) | Freshwater microbial communities from Kabuno Bay, South-Kivu, Congo - kab_092012_10m | ecosystem: Environmental > Aquatic > Freshwater > Lake | place: Democratic Republic of the Congo... | reverse complement strand
GTTCAACAGGATCGTTTTTTAATACATTGTATTTAATTACTTCCTGACTGAATAAATAGCCAGTTGATAACATAAAAATAGCAGATAGAATTGTTTTCATTTTTTATTTTTTTTAATACCTCACAAAGGTATGTAGATTATATACCTTTGGAAATACGCAGATTTGCGTATATTTTAAATGTTGATTTGAAATATTGAGTTAAATACTTAAAAAATCTGAAGAACGACTCAAAACCATAAGACTGGTTTGTTCCCTAAAATAAATTGAACACCTAGAGAGAAATTCAGTAACTCATTATTGACTTGATTCTATTGGTCCGCACACAGATTTGTAAGGATGTTAATTTCAACAGAAAGTAATACATTTTATTATTGTTATTATTGTAGGTTATTACTTTTTTCTCAATTAGATGATTCTGATTAAAATTATGAATTCAGTTTGGGTAGTTAAATACGCAGAGTTTCGTATTTTTAATTGTAAAATCTGAAGCTATATTTGCCTAAAAGAAAAAATTATGATTCAAGTTGCAATTGTTGAAGATATTACACTGATTGCAAAAGCACTCAAATCTAAAGTAATGCTTTCGCATGATTTTAACGTAAAAGTTTGTGTTCCTAATGGAGCAGAGCTTATCCAGTTTTTAGAAAAGGACCAAAATGTGGATGTGATAATTATGGATATCAATATGCCTGTAATGAATGGGATACTTGCAACTTCGATCGTTTCGCAAAGATGGCCTCAAATTAAGATAATCATGTCTTCGATTTTTGATGATGAACAAAATCTTTTCAATGCCATGATGGCTGGAGCTTGTGGTTACTTGCTGAAGGATGAGATGCCACAGAAGATACACCGCTCAATTTATGAAGCGCTGGAAGGTGGTATGCCTATGAGTGCCATGATCGCTAAAAAGGCTTTGCAACTCATTCGTAGATCTTCCCCCTCCGCACATAACAAGAATCAGATTGATTATCAACTTACCGAGAGGGAAGTGGAAGTGCTTGAGCAGCTGTCTAAGGGGTGGAGCTATGAGCAAATCGCTGATAATTTATTTATATCCTACGGTACTGTTAGAAAGCATGTTGAAAACACATACAGAAAACTAGGGGTTAATAATAGAACAGGGGCTATTGATAAGGCTCAAAAAGGAGGGATCATATAAAATGGGAATAGTTTTTTTGAGAGCTCATGTTAAAAGTAAATTTCATAAAATAACTTTCCTTTCCTTTACCTTACTGCTTTTACCAATATACACAACGAGCCAAAATAGAATACAAATCGACTCATTGAACCATCTCCCGTTCGAACAAAAAGTCAAAGCCCCCTATAATTTAGTTAACACCTATCTTAAGTTTGCAGAGCAGGCTAAAAAAAACGGCTATACTCTTGGAGAAATGGAAGCCTACGAGAATGCGAGCTTACTCTATTATTACCTTGGAAAATATGATCGTGAACTACATTATTCTCTGCTATCTATTTCCGGCTACAAAAAAATGGGAAAAAAAGACAAGTTAGCCCGTTCATACGGAGAATTAGGCTACCGTATGAAACGTCTTAATCTCAATAAAGCACTATACTACATGCGAAAAAGTCTTCGATTAGCCGAGGCCAATTCCTACGAAAAAATTCTAATGGGGCTTTATGATAATTATGGGGTTCTTAAAGAGATGCAACTTCAATATGATAGCGCATATATCTACTATACTCGAGGGTTGGAATTAAAACGTAAATACAAAGACCGCTCTGGTTTGCCATATAGTCTGAATAATTTGGGAGGTCTTATGGCACTGCAAAATAAATATGAACAGGCAAAATTGTATTTCAAAGAGGCACTAAAAATTCGCAAACAATTGTACGACACATTGGGAATCTGCGAAACGTACCTGATTCTTGCGGATATTTATCAAAAAGAAAGAGCCCTTGATTCAGCGAGGATGAATTTGAATTTTGTCATTGAACAAGCAGGTCAAAAACAATTGTATTTACTGCTATCCGATGCCTATAAAAAGAGAGCTGCTCTGAATGAGATTGAGAGAGATCTTGCAGCTGCACTATCTGACGAACGTAAAAGTACACGATATGTGGATAGTCTAACAAATCAGTCAATGAGGGACAAATTAGCAGAACTTCAAGTAAACTTCGAGACGAAGGAAAAAGAATTCGAATTGTTGAACGAACGTCTTAAAACCAATAGTTTTAGAAATTGGTTGTGGGTTTTGGGCTTAACGGTGGTAGTGGTCTTTCTTTCTGCACTATCCATACAATTCAGAAGGACCTCAGAAAAGCGGCGTCTTGAATTACAGAACTTAAAAAACTTGGAGTTTGAAAGGATGCGTATTTCTCGTGATCTGCACGATAATATTGGAGCTGAACTTACGCTCATCACTTCAAAACTAGATATTAAAGCAGCTACAACAACTCGTAGGGAGGAACAGTCAGAGTTAAATGATATAGCTTCCCTGAGTAGAGAGGCCTCTGTTCTTTTGAGAGAAACGATCTGGTCGATCCGTCAGGATGTGATAAAAAAAGAAGAGCTACTAGAACGAATCGAACAATTTGCAGTTAAAAGAAAACATAGCGATTTAGTTATCAATTGCGAAATCGAATGCGACCCAACGGAAGAAGTTACATCAGCAAATGCTCTACATCTATACAGAATTGCACAAGAAGCAATTAACAATTCAGTGAAATATGCTAAAGCCAATTTGATCAGAATCAAATTCGGAACTAATTATATAGAGATCTCAGATAACGGAGAAGGATTTGATCTTGAAACATATAAACCTGGATATGGAATTCAAAATATAAAACAACGTGCAGAAGAAATAGGAACTGAGTTCATTTTGATATCAACAAATAATGGCACAACAATACGAATAGAAGGACTGTGCTGACTTATTGTTTAAGTTGATAATTAAAAAAACTTTTCAGCTTTTGTTGTTGAATTTGAGTAAGCATTTCAATCAATAATTAATAACGCAGTATTTAATTTTATAGGTGTAATTTCCCCGTATATATTTATACACAAAAAAACTGGAATTCCTAATAAAAAGTGGATAAAAATCAGTTAACATTTAGGCTGCATTTTTTAGGTTATTATTAATTGATTTGCGGTATTCTAAAATGTATGCGTGTAAATTTCAGTTATTTTGAATTTGAGTGCCCCAATAATTCTTGAATATACCGTAAAATGCCCCAATCTTTAATAGCTGAGTGGCTTTGTTATTGCGTAACCAATGTAAGGTAACTGCCTTTTATGACAACCTTAAAACGGCTTGTTCCAATAAATTAAGGGATTTAATGCTTTACTGATTTAACAGAATAGGCCTTACTTTACTTTTTACGATGAAGGCATAAGGATACTCCTCCTTAATTTTTTTGAGTAATTCGTGTGCTTCTATTTTTGTTTTAAAATCGCCTACATTAATTACAAAATTTGGTTGTTGGTATTCTTCATAAGCAGGAATACCTTTGTAGTCGTTTAAAAATTTTGCTTGAATGCTTTTGGCTTTAGCTTTGTCTGTGCCAAAATAAATCTTCACACGGTAGCCATCGCTTTCGCCATGTGTAAGTTTATGAAAAGTTTCTTTTTTTTCTTGTAAGGCACGTACTTTCAACAAAGTTTGAATAGAATTATCGGTCAAATTTTCTTGCGAAAAGAACCGAGTGCTAAACACCAACACAATGATTAAGGTTAAAAATTTTTTCACTATATAAAAATATGAAAATAGATGTATATATGACAGAATGCTTTTTATATTGCTTATTCGCATTCTGTCATATCAATAGGTAAGGTTTACGCAACCTGCATTTGGTTTAATTTGGCATTTTTTAGTTTTTCCATCGCATAGTCAAGTGTAATAGTCAGATGTTTAGGGCCTTTTTCATCACTTGGTGCATCAAACATAAAGTCAATCATAATCGATTCACATATTCCTCTTAGTCCACGGGCACCCAATTTAAATTCCAACGCCTTGTCTACAATAAGATTTAAAACAGCTTCTTCAAATTCCAATTTAATACCTTCCATTTTAAATAAATGTTTGTATTGTTTTATTAAGGCATTTTTTGGCTCAGTAAGAATAGAACGGAGCGTAATTTTATCTAATGGTTTTAAATAGGTTAACACCGGTAAGCGGCCAATAAGTTCCGGAATTAATCCAAAAGATTTTAAATCTTGAGGAGATACATATTGTAGCAAATTATTTTTATCAATTTCATCTTTTGCTACAGATGCTGAATAACCTACAGCTTGAGTATTGAGGCGTTGTGCAATTTTCTTTTCAATACCATCAAACGCACCGCCGCAAATAAATAAAATATTTCTAGTATTAACCTGAATCATTTTAGCGTCGGGATGTTTTCGGCCACCTTGGGGTGGAACGTTAACCATAGAGCCTTCTAATAATTTTAGCATGGCTTGTTGCACACCTTCGCCACTTACGTCGCGTGTAATAGATGGGTTATCACTTTTTCGGGCAATTTTATCAATTTCATCAATAAATACAATACCACGTTCAGCACTGGCTACGTCATAATCAGCAGCTTGTAATAAACGGGTTAAAACGTTTTCAACATCTTCGCCCACATAACCCGCCTCAGTAAGCACAGTGGCATCTGCAATGCAAAATGGCACATTCAGTAGTTTCGCAATGGTACGGGCCATTAATGTTTTACCCGTCCCTGTTTCTCCTACTAAAATGACATTAGATTTATCAATTTCTATTTCTTCTTTTGAATTAGAAACGTGTGAAATACGCTTAAAGTGGTTGTAAACAGCGACGCTAAGTATTTTTTTGGCTTCATCTTGTCCTATGATATACTCATCCAGATGTTTTTTGATGGCATGAGGTTTTAGTATATTAAGAGCGTGCTGTACTTGTTGGTTGGTTTGTGCACCTGCTTCTTCATTCACGATTTTAAAAGCTTGCGAAATACACACATCACAAATGTGACCGGTAACCCCTGCAATTAAAATTTTAACATCTTTTTTATCTCGTCCGCAAAACGAACAAATGATAGGACCTGATTTTGCCATAATAGTAGTGGCCGTTTAGCACGGCATGTTTATAAATTAAATATGTAAAGCTCTTTTTCCGGTTGCGTCTAATGCCGCTTCTTTTAATGATTCAGTAAAAGTAGGGTGGGCATGACTCATACGTGAAATATCCTCTGCACTTGCTTTGTATTCCATAGCTACAACAGCTTCAGCAATCATATCGGCTGTGCGAGGGCCAATCATATGAACACCTAATATTTCATCGGTTGTTTCGTGAGCCAATACTTTTACAAAGCCATCGGTATCCATACTTGCACGAGCTCTTCCGCTTGCTTTGAAAGGAAAAGAACCTACTTTATATTTAATACCTTTTTCTTTTAATTGTTCTTCGGTTTGACCAACTGCTGCTACTTCAGGCCATGTATAAACGACGCCCGGAATTAAATTATAATCAATATGTGGTTTTTGGCCTGCAAGCTGTTCGGCTACAAATACTCCTTCTTCTTCGGCTTTATGAGCTAACATGGCACCAACTACAACATCGCCAATTGCATAAATATTTTCGGCACTGGTTTTTAAGTGTGCATCCACTTCCACTCGCCCTCTAGCATCTAATTTAATACCGGCTTTTTCTAAATTTAACCCTTCTGTATATGGTTTACGGCCAACTGCCATAAGCACATAATCTCCTTTTATTTCTATTTTTTCACCCTTACCATTATCGGCAGTAACAGTTACTTCATCACCATTAGACACTACGCTTTCAACTTTGTGTTTCATGAGGAAGTCAACTTTTAGGTCTTTTTTCATAACACGTTGCAATTCTTTCCCTAAGGCTGCGTCCATTCCCGGAATCAATCTATCCATAAATTCAACTACAGATACTTTTGAACCAATACGGGCATACACACTTCCTAGTTCTAAACCTATAACACCACCACCAATGATAATTAAGTGTTTTGGTATTTTTGTCATTTCTAATGCCTCTGTTGAGGTAATGATTCGCTTTTTATCAATAGTAATTCCGGGAAGCGAAGATGGTTTTGAACCTGTTGCAATGATTGTTTTAACTGATTCTATTTGCTCTTTGGTGCCGTCAGTTTTTTGAATATTAATCACCGTTTTTGAATCAAAACTACCGTGACCTTTGTAAACCGTGATTTTATTTTTTTTCATCAAAAAATTAATACCATCACAAGTCATTTTTACAACACCGCGTTTGCGCTCTATCATTTGTTTCAAGTTCACTTTTGGCGTGTCAATATCAATACCATGTTCTTCAAAATGATGAACGGCGTTAAAATAATGTTCAGATGAATCTAATAAAGCCTTCGAAGGAATACAACCCACATTAAGGCAAGTGCCTCCCAATGTCGGGTATTTTTCAATTAAAGCTGTTTTCATTCCAAGTTGAGCACAACGAATCGCAGCTACGTATCCTCCCGGACCTGAACCAATAACGGTTACATCAAATTTTTCCATATATGTTTGTTAAATGAGTTTTTTAAAATAGAGTCCAAATTTACTAATAATTAAGACTTTTTAAAACGTAAAAATTGGCTCCAAATAAAGAGTAAAATGGCAATAGCAGAAGATAAATAAGAGATTAAATCGCCAAATTTTGTAAAAAAGGTTTTTGTATTAATTGAGTTCATCATTTTACTAATGATAGCTTGTTCCCAGTAAGGTGTAGCTTGTTCTATTTCGCCAAAGGGCGAAATAAAACAAGAAATTCCGGTATTGGCGCATCGAGCAATTTCTCTGCGATTTTCAATGGCTCTTAATTTTGCGTAAGCAAGGTGTTGACGGTGCCCCGGCGTATTTTCCCACCAACCATCGTTGGTAAGAATGAAAATTAAATTTGCTCCATTGTCAATATAATCACTCACATAGTCAGAGTAAACGCTTTCATAACAAATAACCGGCGCAATGCCAACCTTGTGTTGATGACTGAAGAAAACAGTACGTTCATGTTGAGTTCCCAAACTACCCATCGTTCCACCCAAATCAATAGCAAATCGTTCGAGAGGTTTCAGCAATGCAGGAAAAGGCATTCGTTCTACCCCGGGAACTAATTTAGATTTATGATAATAGCTAATACCCTCACTATTATATTGCATACCGGTATTAAAGGAATCAAAATAATCTCCGGATGGTTCATGTTGTTGTGCGGTAGAAGATTTTTCTTCTGATGATTTATATCTGTGTATTGTGCAAGCTCCCGAAATAATTGTAAGTTTTGGATAGTATATTAATAAACTATCATGAAGTAAACGGAGAGAGTATGAATGTTGTTCTTTTCCTTCAAAAATATTTTCGGTTAGGTAGGTTTCAGGTAACACCAAAAAATCTACTGTTGAATCTAATTGCCCTTTAATTTGTTTTAATAGATTTTGTAAATGGACTTCCGGTTCGAAGTAAAATTTGTCGTTGTAAGGGTCAATATTGGGTTGAACAACCACTGTTTTATATGATTCGTTATTTTGATCTACTGTTTTTTTGGATGTAAACCAATATATAATGAGAGAGAAAAATAGGGGGGTTAAAATAGCTACAATTGGTTTAGAGATGTTTTTTAAAGAATAATGACCTGATTGAATGGTTTGAAAACAAAGAATATTGACTATCAATACCCATAAACTTCCGCCGGATGTGCCCGTGTATTCATACCATTGTATCCATTGATGTTGGAAAGCGAAGGCATTACCCATAATTAACCAACTCCAAGTTAAATCCCAAAGCGTATGTCCGTATTCATATCCCAACCAAATTGGAATTAATAACCAAATAGTCCATGGTTTTTGAAGGCGGCTTTTTAGGTTGTGCCATATCACAAACGTAGTGCACATAAATGCTGAATTTCCAACAAAGGCCAAACAGGCGCCGCCCACCGAAGCAAAACTTACCCACCAGGTAACACAAATATTCCAAATAAAAAAGCTGAGGTAGCTAAAAAGAATTAATTGTAATTTCTGATTTTTAGCATGAACGTCTATAGAAATTTTATGCTCAATGGTTAGTAAAGGAATCCATGCAAAAAAAATCAGAAAAGTGAAAGGAGAAAACCAACCGGCACTAAATAACAACCCGCTTAGTAACGCTAAAATAAAGTTGGGTAATCTTTGAAGCATAATTATAGCAAATCGTATTCTTTTTTTACAAAATCAGCTAAGTCTTTTACATAAGCCGGCGAAAAGTCAAATTTGATTCCGGCAGCTTCGTAAATTTCCGGAATCGTTTTAGTGTATCCAAGTGCCAATGCGTTTTTGTAATTTTTGATGGCAAGTTCCGGATTTTGTTTATAGTTGCGCCACACAGCAATAGCCCCTAATTGTGCCATCCCATATTCAATGTAATAAAATGGTACTTCAAATAAATGAAGTTGCGCTTGCCATGAGCGTTGTAAATGATGTTCTAATCCGGTATAGTCAACCACACCTGTTCCAAAATCTTTGCTAATTTGCAACCAGCAGGCATAACGTTCTGCTACAGTGTGTTTAGGATTGGTGTAAATCCAATGTTGAAATTTATCTATACTGGCAATCCAAGGAAGCCCTTTTAATACGTCATTTAATTGTTCTTTTTTAGCCCTTTTTAAATCATCAGCATTTGGAAAAAAAGGTTCCCAATGTTCCATGCTAATTAACTCCATGCTCATGCTAGCTAATTCAGCTACTTCGCTTGGTGTGCTTTTAAATTCGGTTAACTCTAAGTTGGCCGCTAAAAATGCATGCACAGCATGACCACCTTCATGTACCATAGTTACCATATCTCTGTGTAAACCAACGGCATTCATAAAAATAAATGGCACGTCAGTTTCCATTAAAGGGTAATTATATCCTCCCGGTGCCTTTCCAATGCGCGATTCTAAATCTAAGCGTTTCATGTTTTGCATGGTTTTAATGCATTCTGCAAAGTAAGAATCAATGGTATTAAAACAGCTAATTGTTTTTTCTGTTAAATCATCTCCTGATGAAAATGGTTTTAAAGGTGCTTTCCCATCGGCATCTACGTCTTTATCCCATGGTTTATAGCTTTCCAGTTTCAGGGCATCTTTGCGTTTTTGTTCATTTTGTTTCACTAACGGAACAATATGTTGCTGAATGGCATCGTGAAAGCTGTAACAATCCTGTACGCTGTAATCAAAACGCCCTAACTCTTGATGTTTATAGTCTCTGTAATTACTAAAACCAGTATTTAGTGCAATTTGATGGCGTAAATCAATTAATTGACTGTACAAATCGTTGAGAGTTGTTTCATCTTTAGCCCTTCGTTCTTGTATTTTTTTATAAATAGTTTCTCGTAAGGTTCGGTCGTTCGATTTAAAATAAGTGGCGGCCTTTTGCAAAGTTATTTCTTCACCATTGTGAGTAATAGTTTGAGTAGCAGATATGGTTCCGTATTCCTGCTCTTTTTTTCGCATTTCGGTATTTAATGCGATATTTTCTTCACGATACAGTTCAATGCTTTTTTTTACCCCACGGATATATACAAAATAGGTGTCTTTTTCTAATTGGTCGATAAATGGACAGTTTATGAGTTTTTTGTGTAAATCATTTGAAAAAGGTGCCATAAAAGGCTCAATTTCTGTCACAAAAAAATCGAATGATTTTTGAAGTTCTTCATCCTGAGTATTGCAGGTCATTTTGATATAGCGCCATGCCCCATCTTCATTTACTACTGCTTCTAATTCACTTACATCTTTCAGCCATTTTTTTAAATCCTTAACCGAGTTAATGGTTCTGGTTTTTAATTCTTCCAAAAAAGGACTAAGCCGGTCCCAGTTAGTAATGGTAAAGTTTTGAGAAAGGTAATGACGTTGCATAGTATAATATTATAACGATATATGGTATTGAAAATGGTTATTTGTAATTTTAAACTGCCTCGCTAACTACTTCTTTTACGGCATCGGGCAACAGTCTTTTTAGTAAGGCTTCTATACCGGCTTTTAAAGTCATAGTACTGCTAGGACAACCACTGCAAGCTCCGCGCATTTGAACAGTAACTATACCATCTTTTAATTCTTTAAACGTAATTAAACCTCCATCTTGCTCTACTGCCGGACGAATATACTGATCAAGTACCTCAATAATTTTAGCTTCTACTTCATCTTTTGCCGCCACGTGTTGGGTACTGATGATTGTTTTTTCGGTAAACGTATTATCTACAGCTACTTCTTGTTTTGGAAGAGCCGTTACAATTAAGTTTCCGGCATTTAAGTAATCTGTTAAAAACGCTCTTAATTCAAGGGTAATATCATCCCAATCTACCGCATCTGTTTTGGTGATGGTAATGTAGTTAGCCGATATAAAAACAGTTTTTACAAAAGGAAATTGAAATAATTGTTTGGCAATGGGAGCTGTTAGCGTTTCCGAACTATTTTTGTATTCGGCGCTTGCGCCTTTTTCTTTAATTAACACTTTGTTAGCCACAAACTTCATCGAAGAAGGATTTGGTGTTGCTTCAATATAGATAATATAAGGAATGCTTGTTTCCATCGAAATATTTTTTGTCAAAGATAGAATTTAATGTGAGGTTTTAAGCAAAAACCAAGGGTTTTGAATGGCTTAAAGTGCTTTCGAATAAGTGGGCAAATATTAGCGTTAAAAATTCATTTTTTTTCTAACTTCACAACCTCAAAAAATTAATGACTATGACAACACGCACCAAAATAAAGGAGGTTTTAAAAGGAGCTTTTATTAATCAAACTATCAACGTTAAAGGATGGGTTCGCACATTTCGTAATAATTCCTTTATCGCCATTAATGATGGGTCTTGTATCAATAATATTCAGGCAGTTGTAAATTTTGAAACCACAAATCCTGAAACACTAAAACGCATTACCCCCGGTGCTTGTGTTGGCGTAACCGGTACATTGGTTCCTTCTCAGGGCAAAGGACAAACGGTAGAAATCATTGTTTCTGAAATAGAAATTTATGGAGATGCTGAGTCAGATGTCACGAAGCCTAATTCGTATCCTTTACAGCCAAAAGCTCACTCTCTTGAATTTTTAAGAGAAATAGCTCATTTACGTTTTCGCACAAATACGTTTGGTGCTGTATTTAGAGTAAGACATACTTTAGCATACGCCATTCACAAATTTTTTAACGACAAAGGTTTTGTGTATTTGCATACCCCTATTATTACCAGTAGTGATGCAGAAGGAGCAGGGGAGATGTTTCGTGTATCAACTTTGGATTTGAAAAACCCTCCATTAAATGAGCAGGGAGATATTGACTATAAGCAAGATTTCTTTGGGAAAGCGACTAATTTAACTGTTTCTGGTCAGTTGGAGGGTGAATTAGGAGCGATGGCATTTAGCGATGTTTATACATTTGGTCCTACTTTTCGTGCCGAGAATTCTAATACAACGCGCCATTTAGCCGAATTTTGGATGATAGAACCGGAAATGGCTTTTTTTGATTTAAATGATAACATGGTTTTGGCAGAAGAAATGCTAAAGTATGTGATTAACTATGCCCTTGAAAAAAACAAAGAAGATATTGAGTTTTTATCGCAACGTTTAATAGATGAAGAAAAACAAAAACCACAAGCAGAAAGAAGCGAATTGAGTTTGTTAGAAAAATTAAATTTCTGTTTAAGTCATGAATTTGCCAAAATAACTTACACCGAAGCCATAGAAATCTTAAAAGAATCTAACCATAATAAGAAAAAGAAATTTCAGTATTTGATTGAAGGTTGGGGTGCCGATTTACAAAGTGAGCACGAACGCTATTTGGTAGAAAAACATTTCAAAAAACCGGTTATTTTAACCGATTATCCTAAAGACATTAAGGCTTTTTATATGCGTCAAAATGACGATGGAAAAACAGTAAGGGCTATGGATATTCTATTTCCGGGAATTGGAGAAATTATTGGTGGTTCGCAACGTGAAGAGCGGTTAGAAAAACTGGAAACGCGTATGGCAGAGATGCACATTCCTGCTGAAGATTTGAATTGGTATTTGGATACTCGTCGTTTTGGCGCTTGTCCTCATTCTGGATTTGGTCTTGGATTTGAACGCTTGGTGTTGTTCGTAACCGGTATGACGAATATTCGTGACGTGATAGCATTTCCAAGAACACCTAACAATTGCGAATTTTAATTTTTTCTTATTTTCTCTGAAATAACAATTGGTTAATGACACCCTCCCTAATTTTGCTAAGAGGATTGCCGGGTAGTGGTAAAACAACATTAGCCTTTTTACTTTCTGAAAATAAAACGTATCCTATGTTTTCAGTGGACGATTATTTTACTGATGAAAACACCGGAGTTTATCATTTTAGATTTCAGGATAATCATTTAGCGTATAAGCAATGTCAGGAGCGTACTGAAAACGCTATGCAGAAAGAATGTTTAAAAATTTTTGTTCATAATACCTTTACCATGGATTGGGAAATTGAACCTTATTTTAAAATGGCAGCTAAGTATGGTTATGCGGTATTTGTACTCACGGTTGAAAATTATCATGGAAATTTAAATAGCCATGCTGTAAGTCAGGCACAACTACAAAAAATGGCTGAAAAATATAAGGTAAAGCTGTGGTAAAACAGAGTGTGCGTTTAATCATTAAAAGTTTTTTGAAATCGCATTGGTTTTTGAAATAATTTTGATAGTTTTGCGCCGGGTAAGTCTTACACGACCAGCTCCTATCAAATCCCCCAGGATGGGAACATAGCAAGGGTAGATGGTTGAGCGGTGCGATGTAAGTAGCTTACCCTTTTTTTGTGCCCTTAAAAATGTATAATTAATCCTTGTTTTTACAGATGATGTTGATTTGTTGATGCGTTCTTGAAGATGCAATCATCTAAATATGTAAATTAGCGAGTGCTTTTTAAAAACATAGTTGGACAAACTCCTGTAAAAAACAGACTCTTACACATGTTGCAAGATGGACGAGTGCCTCATGCATTAATGTTTACAGGACCTGAAGGTAGTGGCAATTTACCTACCGCCATGGCATTTATTCAATATTTGTTTTGCGAAAACAAGCTTTCCGAAGATGCTTGCGGTATTTGCCCCTCGTGCTTAAAGACCGGCAAACTCATCCATCCCGATTTGCATTTAGTATTTCCTATTCCAATTAGTAAATCGGTGCGAACAAGTAGTGATTTACTTCCTGAGTTTAGGAATATGTTTTTAGAAACCCCTTATTTAACCATTCAGGATTGGTTTGGGAATTTGGATGCTGAAAATAAACAACCGCTTATTCCGGCTGATGAGGCAAATGATATTTTAAAAAAATTATCCTACACAAGTTATGAGGGAGGGTATAAAACTATGGTGATATGGCAGCCCGAAAAAATGAATGCATCTTCGGCCAATAAACTTCTGAAAATATTAGAAGAGCCACCGGAAAAAACATTGTTTTTGTTAGTTTGTAATCATCCTGATCAATTGTTAAGTACCATTATTTCAAGAGTACAGCAAATTACTTTTCAGCGAATAGATATTGAGGATATTGTAAAAGGCTTGGTAGATGAGTTTGAATGCCAGGCATCACATGCAAAGCAAGTGGCTTTGTTGTGTGATGGTAGTTATCGCGAAGCTCAATTATTATTGCAACATTTAGATGGAGGAACCGCATATCTTCAAAAGTTTAGAACATTTATGTTAATTGCATTAAAGTTTGACGCCATCAAGGCGGTATCTTGGATAGATGATAATGCCCGAACTGGAAGAGAGCAGCAAAAACAATTTTTGCAATATGGCCTCGAAATATTTAGAGATTGCCTGATGTTTAATTTTGGAAGTGTAGATTTAGTGAGGCATTCAGGCGAAGAAAAAGAATTTATTACTAAATTTTCGCGTTTTGTACATCAACGTAACTACGAACGCTTGTTAGAAGAATTTAATTCAGCTTTTTATCATGTAGAGCGTAATGCAAATCCTAAAATTTTATTTATGGATTTACTGATGAAAACCAACGAACTGATTAATATGAATCCTTAATTTTTAATGTAGCTTGCTTTGGCGTTAAAGCATTAAGAAGAATAAATTGAAAACTTGGTTTAAACGTATTATATACATTAAAACCTTATAAAAAAGGCATTTCTTTTTCATTAACATTCTTTAGATACAGTGTTTTTGGTTAATTTTTAGGGTTATGCACATTATATAAATTATGCGATTATTTTTATTTTTACTTATATCTGTTCCGTTGTTCTCTCAACGTAAAAAATTAGATACTATTTTTTGTGACTGCTCTAATGCTAAAGAATTGATAGTAAATAATAAAACAATTTATGGAAAAACTATTATTCCTAGAGGGTTTGGTGAGTTACAAGAGATTAGCCCAATTAAACAAAAAACGATTTATGCTTTCGAAAAAGAGCACAACAGTGCTTGGTGCAAATTAGTTATGAATGATTCAGGCGAATTAATATTTCATATTATTCCAACTAAAACAGACGATGATTATGATTTTATGCTCTTTAAATCTGGAAAATCTAATTTTTGTGACAGTTTACAAAAACACAAAATCAGCCCTTTAAGAGCATGTATCAGTAGGGGCAAAAAAGAGCTTCAGGGTAAAACAGGATTAAACTTTAGTTCAAATCAAAAATTTGTTAAACACGGAGTTGGAGTAGCATATTGCGAGCCTATTACTGTGAAAAAAGGCGAGATTTATTATTTAGTATTAGATAACGTTTATGAAAACGGAGAAGGCCACATTCTTGATTTAGAAATTTGCCAGCGAGTGAATTTTGATGGTATAATTATGGATGAAAATAATAAACCTATAAAAGCAGATATAGCACTTACAAATCAAAAAGGGGATACGATATCTGTAGAAAAAAGTAAAAACGATGGCACATATCATTTTAAGGCATCAATTATTAAAAATCAATCATATAATTTGAATTTTTATAACGATAGCAATTTTAATTATACTAAGTCAATCACTTTGGCTGACACATTAAAATTAAAAGAATTAAAGACAGTTTTACCTAAACTAAAAAAAGGAAGAAAAAATTCTGTTGGTTCTATCAATTTTATTCCGGGCTCTGTTCAGTATTTGCCTCGAGCAATTCCTGCCATGAATAATTTGGTAAAGTTATTAAATAAAAATTCTTGTCTTAAAATATTAATAATTGGTCATTCGAATGGAAGGGACGATCCAAGTGAGAAAGTTACTATTGATTTTACAAAGAGAAGAGCAACAGCAATTAAAAATTATTTAGTTCTTAAAGGTATTGATGGAAAAAGAATAGAAATTGATGGTAAAGGAGACCATGAAATGCTATTTGAGTTACCGCAAGCTAATGCAGAACAACAAGAACAAAACAGAAGAGTGGAAATTATGGTTCTAGATTTTTAATGATTTACATTTCTTAATTACAGAAATTTTTTAGTTAATAGTAATATTTAGAGATTGCCTGATGTTTAATTTTGGAAGTGTAGGTTTAGTGAGGCAATCAGGCCAAGAAAAAGAATTTATTACTAAATCTTCGTGTTTTGTACATCAACGTAATTACGAACGCTCGTTGGAAGAATTTAATTCAGCTTTTTATCATTTAGAGCGTAATGCAAATCCTAAAATTTTATCTATGGATTTACTGATGAAACCCAATGAATAGGTTAATATGACTCCTTAATTTTTTACTGTAGCTTGCTTTGGTGTTAAAGCATTATTTAAATGAATTTTAAAGCTATACTTTTTTAAGTATGGTTGGTTTTTATCCAGAGTTCATTGAGGAAAGGCATTTACCGCCGCAAATTGAAACCGGAGAAACGCAACTTACGATTAATCGCTTAACCGAAATTTCAGAAATAGACCCAATTGAAGTTTTGGGTTTCGATCATCAAAATATTTTTAACAATTGTACGCAAGAAGGGAATTATAATACAATTGGTAAATCTATATATCAAATGCCAGATAAACTTGTTGAGCAACACGAAAAGCGAATACAACAGTTGGAGAGTGAAGTTACTTTTTTGAGAACCTTGGTAAAGTAAAACCTAATTTTGTTATTTAAGCCATTTGCGTAAAAATAACCAGCTTGGTTTTATTGTCTGCGTAAGCCTTAAACGGCATGAATTTTATGCGTTGTTGCCATATACTTTATCATAATAAATGTACGAAACGGACAAAATTCCAAGTATAATTAAAGGAAAAAATGTTTGTCCATTTACACCATCAACGGCACCATGGCTAATTGTTGCAAAAATAAAGTCAAATGCGAAACCTGCATAAGCCCATTCTTTTACTCGTTTTGGCACTTTCACAATGACTAATGCTGATACACCTAAAATTTTAAATACGACCAAAGCATTTCCAAAATATTCAGGATAACCCAAGTGCCTGATTCCTTCTTTTGCTAATTCAGTTTGTGATGTCAAAGCAGGCATAACCCCTTCCAGTAAAGCGATGATGATAGTTGCTGTCCAAAATATGATTTTATCTTTTTTCATGTTTAATGTTATTATTAGTTATTGTTCATTTGGGTTATTTGTAAATCATTTTTTTGAGTGGCATATGAACCTACAGTTATCACTTTTAGCACACCTAAGTTTTAATTTATAAATGTTTTGTTAATTCATCAGGGCTTAAAACCGTGATTTTATACAAATTTAAAATTTTATAGGCAGAATCAAATGATGACATGATGGTTGAATACGTTTATTGCTTAACTTACAAACTAAATGAAATAACTTACGTGTTAAAAAAAGGCTCTTACTTGCGCGCCTCCTACAGATATAACTTTTCCGTTAGCCGATTTTCTGCCGTCATAGTTAATACTAATTTGAATGGCTTGTGTTAAATTGCGTTGGTAGCTTATTCCCCAGGTATAATTATATCCAGTTGTAAGTGCGTTAAGCATTTCGTAGGCTAATGGGGTGTTTTCAGGAGCATTGTATGCAATGGAAATAAAATCGGCTTTACCGGTAAAGCTGCCTTTATCAGGCTGATTAAATTTAACTTCAAAACCAAAATCATTCAGTTCTGCTTTTTGAAAACCATCTAAAATAATGTTTTGTTTTTTATGGTGTTTATATGTGGCGGTTATTCGGAAAGCCGTACTTGGTTGATAATTGAGGGTTATATCTAAATTGTAAGAAGTAATTTTGTAATTACGACTGGTTAAAAATTCAGAGTCATACGATTTAATGCCAATAATGTGGTTATTATTAAAGCTCCACACTCTTGTGATATTCCATCGCCATCGCCATTCGTGGTTAGTATTTTCGCGTGTTTCGAAACCATTGGTGAGTAATTGTTTGTTTAGGTTACTTTGATAGGTGTAGTCTGCACCAAATACGGCGGCGCTTTGATTGAAAAATATACTTTGCCGCATGGAGTGGTTCATAGCGATTAAAAACGGATTATTGAGTGTAATTTCGGTTGGATTAAATGTAAATAATTGTCCATTGTCATTTGATTTTTTATCAATGCGATAAATAGATTGCGAAGCAAGCCGACTAATAAATTTGAGCAACTTTCCGGCACTGTCTTTTAAAAATACAGCGGGGCGAAGATTTAAGGAAAAGCTAAACTGATCGTGCACCACTTTGACGTATTGATTGGTGGGTGTATAAACTCTTATATACAAAGCCTGATCGCTAAACTGGGCAATTTCAAATTCGGTAATTTCTTTAATGCCATTACCATTATAGTCTTTCCATGCGTAGCTACCTTGTCCCGCTCCAACTTGTAAATAATAATATTCTTTTTTATTCTCTAGCCCATAACCGGTTTCATAAAACATATTAGAGGTCATAAAACCTTTCATTAATTTTGGAGCATATTCTATTCGGCTCAGTACCGTTTTGTCTGGTTTTATAAGCATCGAAGCTCTTTTTATATTCAACTCTCTGTAAGTAAAAATAACAGAAAAAGGATGGTGACGAATGCTATTTACGTTGGCCGAAAGTCCGGTATTTTTAGCAAATGTAGAATCATTAAAAAAACCATTGTAAGCTTGTTTATCTCTTCTTTCTCTGTAGAACAGTTTATATAAATTTCCAGTGGTGTCTTTGTTTGTGATGTTACTTTCCCATTCCCAAAATTGGTAACTACGTATTTTTAACTGTTCTGATGAATTATTGCGAAATTCATTTTTTTCAAATTCATCCAAATAATTCAAATTTAACTTCCATATAGATTGCGTAAAAGTAGATTTATGTCTATAAAAATTACTCATTGTATTGGTGTATTGACTATTGAGGTAAGAACCGACATAAGATACACGATTCGTTTTTGTAGAATAAACAGTTTGTAAATCGTGTTTTAATCCTTTATAAAACGTATCTTCTTCAAAAAAATGAATGGCATACAGACAATTTACTACTTCTTGTTTTTTTATTCCTATTTGAGCAAAACCTAAATGTTGGTTGGCATTAATGGGAGCATTCAATGGCCTGTTCCAATCTCTTTCAAATTCAATCGAACGGTAACGCTCAATGGGATTGAAGTTTTTTTGAACATGCTCATAGCCAAAATTATAGATGGTTTTTAAAGATGGTTGATTTATGGAGTCTTTACGAATGTCGGTTTCATTATGACTTAATACTCTAATACCCAGTCCATCATCGTCGTTGGCATTATAAGAGCTGAAGGTGTTTAAATCATTTTTTGTATAAACACCTTCTACATCTAATGTGTGTTGCGGGCTAAATAAGTAATTGATGCCGGCAGTGAGCATTTGTTTTTTTCTAGGAGTTACCAATGGAATTACCGGTTCGTAATTTCCTTGCAATACTCCATTAATTGGAGCTACCCATTGGTACACTTTACCATTGGCTGTACTGGATATTTGAATATAATATCCATTATTTTCGCCCACGTAACTAAATTTTACTCGGTAGTTGGCACTGTCTGCTTTAGTTGAATGAAAAAATATGTTACGGTATGTCATCGATGAAATAATAGTATCTTTTTTTTGATAAAATACATCGGAGTTATTAAAACTCGCCAGTTCTGCTCCGCTCGATACAGCTTTGCTTAATGTGTCACCCACCTTAAAAAGCGTTAATTTTTGAGTTTCAGTAAGCGATTGTTGAAGGGGTTTATTTTTATTGTCTTGTTCTCCAAAAAAATTGAATCGTAATTTAAGTTTTTGATAATCTATCTCTTCATTAAAAAAATACAGGGATCGGGCGTAGTTTCTTTCGGCATATTGAAATTCGGCAATAATACGTTTGTCTTTGGTAATGATTTGCTTGGCTGTAAAAGTAATTTCGGAAGTATTGTAATCAATAGTATAATCATTTTCTTGTCCGCGCTGTAATAGTTTCCCATCAATGTAAATTCGTTCTGTACCCGATAACACGATGATAAAAAGTTCATTATCTGTTCCTCTCAATCGGTAAGGTCCTTGATTATTTTCTACTCCCTGAATCAGATGTCTCGCAAATTTTCCTTTACTAACCGCACCACTTAGTTGGGTTTTAAAAACAATGGGTTTTTTTTGGGAGCTATCTCTGTAATCATTTGAAAAATAAATACCTTGTGAGCGTTTATATAAATTCATAAAATAGCTATTAGGACGTTGTAGTTGAAAATCTCCCATAATTAATTTAGAGTGTTTGTTTGATAATTGCACAAATACTTTATCAAATTCTTGTAATTGAGCGGTAGTCCCGTCGGCCTGAAAAGGAATATTATCATCAGTAGCGGCCAAAAGCAAATCTACCTCCTCCGTCAGTTTACCGTTTACTTGTAAGTTTAAACTAGAGTTTACCACTACATCCTGGTTATTTCCAAAACTAATACCTCGGCTAATACTTCCATTTTTATTTAATCCATCAGTAACAAAAGATTCATTTATAGGAGCTGAACCCGAAAAGGCCAAAGTCATCGGATTAACAGGTATCGAAAAGTCTTTGGTGAGCAAAGATTTATTTTGGTGAAAATGCTTTTTTTCGAAATTGTAAGGAAATGTTTTATAAACAATTAAAACAGTATCGGGTGGTTTGGTTTTAAAAGTAATTGCCTTTAGAGGATATAAAATTTTATAGGTTGAAGTATCTAAAGGTTTGTTTTTGATGGAGAGATGAATGGTTCCGGGAATCAAGCTTAAAGTATCTAAAAAAATAGTATCTGATTTTACTAAACTGTATCGTTGTTTTAAATTAGATTGAGCTGCTGCTTGAATGGATAATAAACAAAAAAACAGCCATACTAAACGGGTATACTTACACCAATAGGTAAATGCCTTCCTTGTAACAGGTTCAGGACCAATGTGACCATTAAAAAAAAATAAATATCTACACATTAAAAATAACCTGAAACTTAGTCTTTATAAAAACGTTTCATAAATATAGAAATTGTATTTTTAAACTCATAAATAGTGTTTAAGTATGCGAATTATCACCTATAATGTTAACGGCATTCGTGCCGCCATGAATAAAGGATTAATAGATTGGATGAAAGCGGCAAAACCCGATGTGCTTTGTTTACAAGAAATTAAGGCAACGCCCGACCAAGTCAATGTTTCAGAGTTTGAATCACTTGGATATCATTTGCATTGGTATCCGGCCCAAAAAAAAGGATACAGTGGCGTGGCTATCTTTAGTAAACAAAAACCTATTTATGTTGAATATGGTTGTGGCATAGAGCAATATGATGCAGAGGGCCGTGTCATTAGGGCAGATTTCGAGCATTGTTCTGTCATGAGTGTCTACCATCCAAGTGGAAGCAGCGGAGATGACAGGCAGGCTTTTAAGATGAAATGGTTGGACGATTTTCAGAATTACATCAATCAATTAAAATCAATGAAACCAAATTTGGTATTATGTGGTGATTATAACATTTGCCATAAGCCTATTGATATCCATAACCCGGTTTCAAATGCCAATACATCGGGGTTTTTGCCCGAAGAGCGCGAATGGATGGAGCAATTTATCCAATCTGGTTTCACAGATTCATTTCGGTTTTTTAATCAGGAACCACATCAGTACAGTTGGTGGAGTTACAGAGCCGGAGCCAGAGGTAAAAACTTAGGTTGGCGAATTGATTATAATTTGGTGGCGAATCATTTAAACGATAAATTAAAGAGAGCCGTTATATTGCCGGATGCTATGCACAGTGACCATTGTCCTGTGTTGGTTGAACTAGAATTTGAACAAACTACTTAACTATTATTTTTTGATTTCATCATGATTTACAAATGTTAATTTAACATTTGTTAAATTTATTTGCACGATAAATAATCTAAAAATTTTATCATGTCAACTCTCCTAGTTCCTATCGGAATTAATATTCAGGAAATTAATAAAGTATTCGGAAGTAAAAGCCAACATTTATACGATAGGTTCATCACATCGGCCGTATATACTAAAATGGATGAGCAATATAGTTTTAGAAGAGAGTTAGAGGGTCTTGTATTCAATTATGTTGTTCAACAAAATAGAGTTGTAAAACCAGCTAAATTTTTTGGGTTAATTAAGGGAGATGATGGTCGTGGGTTGGATGGAGATTGGTTTGAGTATGCCTTAGCCTTATTAGTGATCTGTTATGAGTTAGGCGAGCAATTTTTAAATATTGACGAGGAGTTGGAATTAGAAAGTGAGTGGAATGATTTTACCAAATTACTCAACATATCTACACCTATGTTCGATTCTGAAGTGCTTTTAACTTCAAAATTTATCTTTGACACACCCTTTAAACAAGATGATGAAATTAATACTGCTGTTTTGAATAACGGACAACTTCATCAGCTCAAAATGACTTTAGAAAGTATAACAGCTCAATCTAAATATGACAATAACAAGTTTGTAGTTTTGTTTAAAAAATGGGTAGAAATGTGTCTTGAAAAAAACCTTGATTTGATTTTATTTTCTTTTGAAAAAACGGAAGATTGATAGCTAATTATTTGTAAATTAATTTAATTTATCAATACTCTCCACCAATTTTTCTTTTATTCCACTCTTGGTGGTTTTCAAATTTCGGTAAGGTTTTAGGCTTTGTGGTTAATCCGCTTGTATCGGTTAATGCGTTCATAAATGAGATGATGTCGTTTATTTCAGATTTACTTAGTTTTAATTCATCAAAAGGTAAAGTTTGATGTTCAATGATTATTCCAATACCTTTGCCACCTCCTTTGTTATAAAAATCCATCACATCGTTTAAGGTTTTGTAGCTTCCGTTATGCATGTAAGGAAAAGTAAGTGCTGCATTTCGAACCGTAGGTGTTTTAAAAGCATATTGATTAAAATATACTTTTTCTTTTAGAAGCGCTTGTCCTCTTCCCTCATCCGAATCAATAACCGGTTTTTTGACGTATGGATTTTCAGGAACTCCCAATACTTCACTTTCTGATTCTTTATAATCAGGTGGGACTGTGCCGTTGAAAATGGGTGCAAAATGACAGGTTCCACAAACGGCTTTACCCATAAATAAATTAAATCCATTGATAACGGATTTGTCTATGTGCTGATTTTCATTTCTTATATATTGGTCAAATTTGGAATTAAAGCCAGTGAGAGAACTTACAAAAACTGATAATGCCATCTGTACATAGGTAGCACTAATTGTTGTTTCTGTCAATTGAAAAGCATCACGAAAAAGCGAAATATATTCAGTACTTTGATTTAATTTATAAAGCAGTGAAATCATATCTGAGTTAAACTCATCTTTGGAGGTGAGCACGTGTTCCATTTGATCTACAAAGGTACGAGCCCTCATATCGTGAAATAAACGCTCGCTATAAACTGAATTGATTAAAGTAGGTGAATTGCGTTTAAGACTACCATCTTTTCCGGTAGCTAAACTTTTTGGCATTTGGTCGGTAAACCCTTTTTCGGGTGAATGACAGCTTGCGCATGATCGCTCATTTTCGGAAGATAAAATGGGGTCATAAAAAAGCAAACGTCCCAATTCTTTAGTTTTATTATTAATGAATTTTTCGGGAACTTGTATGTAGTAGTTCGAATTGATGAAATTTTGCGCAAATAAATGTTCCGAATTGTAATTATATGCCATAGGAGAAAGATAAACTTCATGTGGCAATTCTAATTGTAGGATTTTATGAGCTTTTAATAAGAATTCAGATAAAGGATTTAGGTAAGTTTTTAAAAAATGAGCTCTGTTAAATGTATTGAAATTAGAATTTTTATTTAGGTAACTTATCGAGCCCGTGAATAGTTCTTCTATTTTTTTGCTTAGTGAGTTGTCTTTTTCATCTATGCTTTTTTGGTAAACAGACACATCTTCATACATCGCCGTGAGAGTATATTTAGCATCAATAATTCCGTTTATAGAGCCTGGTGTATCAAATCCGGTAATCCCTAAAGTAAATAAACGTATTAACCCGTTGCGGGATGCTTCAAATACATCGCGGTCATACAATTTAGTAGGGATATAATTTTTTAATTTATCTGTTAGATATTGAATTTGTTCATTTATTTCCTGCTTACTTGATTCATTAGAAAAAATTAGTTCATCAAGCACTTGAAGGCCTCTTGGAGAAATCACATTAGCTGCGAAACTATTTTCTTCTAATTTAGGTAAAGGCGCAGGATTAATTTCTTCTTTTATAAAAGATGGGTCTTTCAGCGCTACCACATATTCCCATTTTTTATAGTGTTGCCTTAATTCCAAGTAGGTTTTTTGAATTTCTTTTTTAGTTGATTGGTTCGATAATTGAATGGCTAATTTGTTCAGCGTAAGTTTAAAATCATCAAATCGTTTTATATAATGAGTTGTTACAATGTCGTGTGTTGATTTTTGAGAAGTCACAAACGATAAAAGTGAAAAAGTAAGCAAAATCGGAGTGATGATAAAAATACGTTTTGTCATAATTGAGTTAGCAATAAAAATAGTTTTTACTGAAATGTTGCAATATCAGGCCTTAGATACAAACAAAGATAACCGCCATGCATGGCGGTTATCTGATTTATAATGGTATAGGGATATAGTTTATTCAACTACAAATTTAACAGTATGCCCTTCGTTATTTTGAAGGAAATAAATTCCAGGAGTTAATTCTGATACATCAATAGTTTTGGCATCACGAACAACACGAATTCTTTTTCCAGTTACATCGTAAATAGCAATATCTTGTTCTTTACTTAAATTTAATTCGCGAGATGTAGGATTAGGGTAAATACCAAAAGTATTTTCTGATTTTGATCTTTCTAATATGCCAACTGAAGACCCGTCAAAACCACTGATGGCATAAGTTAGTGAATTATTGAATGGCGGTGTATTTGTTGAGCTAGGATGTTGAGCATTAATTAACATTGTTTTGCTGTTAATCATTTTTGCCCCAGTAATTTCTGCACCCGGAGAACATGCTGTAATACGAACTAAATCGTTGAATGTTGGATTTACGATAGACATATCTAACAAGTAAGTTTCACAAGTAGTTTTAGTGAAATTACCCGGCATACGGTTCCAAGTAGTACCGTTTAAATCTTCCTGAATAATCATATAAGTTTTTGAACCTACTGTCATGAAATCTAAACCATCAGGGTTTGATAAATGAATTGATGGATAAGTTGCAGTTGGTTGAGAAGCAGAAGCAGAAGCCAAAGGGCCGCCTTCGATATAAGAACGTACTTTATTTGTGGCAGGATCTAATTCGATTACACGGCCATAGTAATCTGCAAATTTACCTTGACGAACAGAGTCTGCTGCCTGAACATCTGTCCCAGGGAAATCAACTCCATTTTTTATTTTATAGCGAGTTTTATAACCATCTACTAACGAAGGCGAAACGACACCATTTAATGAATTACCTGACTTGAAATCAAAAGCATCGCGTCCTGTTTCAGTAATATAAACTTTACCATTGTGTTGTTGACCCCATTCTAAACGGTTAAACATGGTGGCACCTCTACGAATAGCTACTTTGTTTAAGTCAACTAAAGTGTCTAAATTATTTTCAATATTAATCCATGAAGTCGGTGCATCGTGTTTGTAAACAGATAATTGACCAGCAGTAAAGTCTCCGGCTGTTGTTGCCACAAATCTTGCTAATATTCCAGGAGAACCATCTTCGAATAAGTAAACCGTTTTATTATCGGGCATTACTAAACCACCTTCGTATCCTGCACGACCCCAGTTGTATTGCTTACGAACAGCTTTTGCCGTTTTAGGATCAATTTCAACCATCCAATTGAGGTTTTGGTATTTTTTTAATGTTTTACCATTAAAGCCCGGAAATCCTGCCGGCTTAGTGGTACCAATGACGAAATCACTTGTGTCGCGAATACCGGTTCCATTACTGAAAATACCTTTATTGCTAGTTTGCATCCATTCTTCAGCGGTCCACATTCTTCCGGTTGTAGTGGATATACCACCGCAGTTCATTCCGGTTTCTCCTACAGTATTTACAAAGTCTACATTGAAAAATTTACCGGTTCTACCGTCAGGTAATGTTTGAGTAACAATTTCCAAGCTGTCGTTTGTTGCTTTTTTCTTAAGTTTAAACATGGTCATTCCACCACCATCACCAATTTTATCGTCCTTAGAAACCATTTCGTGGTTCACTACAGCCCAACCAATGTCGCCACTACTACTATTATCAGGAGCGAATCCTATAAAATCGTGCCATTGTTTAGCTACTGTAGAACCAGCAGAAGAACTGTAAGTAGCAGTTGTTTGAACGATGTCTTGACCACCAATAAAAATGTTTTGAAATTTGAGAGGTGATTTGGGCATCCAAACTGTTTGAACAGACCATGCGGTATCAATTTTTACCGGAAATGGAATTTGAGCTTTTGCAACCGAGAGAGTAGCTGCGCAAGCTAAAGTTGCGTAAATTTTTGTTTTCATTTGTTAGGATTTAAATTTTGATACAAAGAAAACAGAACAGTGTTTCAAATACCTTTTCTTAATTTTATCTTAGAATTAAGTATTCAAGTAAAATACGTTATTGAAAGTGTTAAATAAGAAACATTAATTTTACAATTGATTAGTGTATCGTATTTTTTCGGATAATGGATACATCAGTATCAGATTTTTTTAAATCGCCTCAATAATTTAAAGTGAAAACTAAACGGTTACTTGATTTTTCGTTAGTTATTCAATAAAACAACCGATAGCTTTTGTATATTTTACATTGATAGCATTGCCTTTTAGATAATCATCAAGTACATCTTTTAAATCGTGTTCTGTGACTTTTTTTCTTTTTTTACCGGGAGCGTAGGGCCAATTATCTATTCTCCCTTTATACACAATGTTATTTAAACTATCAATCATTACTACTTCGGGAGTTATTTTTGCATCGTATCGTTTGCTCCAATAATAAGAGCTATCTTCAATAACAGGAATATTTATTTGGTATGTTTTTTTATAATCCTCAATGACGTTTTTTTCAAACCGTTTTCCAGATATAATTCCTATACATTTGATGTTACAAAGTCCATATTTATCTTCAATTTCATTGATAACTGGAACGTATGATATACATAATGGGCACTCAGGAGATATAAAAAAATATATGGTAGCTTTAGTTTGTTTTTGGGCAAAAGAATTAGACACACTTAATAACAAAGTTAATATGCAAAGTGTAATTTGGTGATGCACTTTGTTGCTAGTTATCGTTCTTTGTTTCCAATGAAATTGTTTCATCTTTTTCTAGGTAAGGCAGGTATAACAATACAAGTCGCATCATCTCACTATCGTCATTCATTCCCCATTCAAATTTGATATCGCGTGGAGGGTAATGGGGGTTGTTTGGATTACTAGCGGAGTTATTATAAATAGCATCTGCATGAAGAACAGAGCCCGAGGGTATTTTAATTATTTTTTTAAATCGGTAAAATTCTTGCCAATTAAAATCCCATTCAGGTATATTGACTAAACGGATGGTATCTCCTTTAGGTGTAATGGCATACGCTTTAAAACTCTTTCCTAACTGATGCATGTGGGGATTGATATTTAATAATGAAATATCTTGGTGAAATTTGACATTTATTTGTGCATGGTAAGCAGAGTCGTTTGCTTTAATTAACCAATCACCGGAGCCTCCGGGATTTTTTGGTTTAAACGATGCAAAACCAATTGTTCTTTTACTTTTTTTAGTTGAGAAAAATAAATTAAATCCCGATAAATCTGTTTGTTCAATAGGTGTTGGCGAATAATGAAAATTCCGAATCAGGATAACTCCTTTTTTGGGTATCCGAATACCAATCGAATTAGGATATTCTTGTGTGCTAGAACCCGGTAACCAGCCACCATGATAAGTTTCTCTTGGGAAATTTCCTGATTTGCCAATTAAATTAAAAAATTTGTAATCATGCTCGTCAGTTACGCGGTTTAAGGTGTCTTCATCAAAACGAAAATATTCAGGACCCGAATAAATATCGACATCCTCATCTACTTCAAGTACTTGATAGCTCGCATGATGAACTACTTGTTTATTTCCCGCAATAAATTCTATGGCATTTGCAAATGTATCTTGCTTTAGCTCGTATGGTATTTTGTAACAGATATAAACATTTTGATTGATAGGCGGAACATGAAAAGTTTTTTTCATTTTTAAAACTAAATCAGGTTTTCTGTTAAGTTGTGAGCCATTTACATAATGAGGTGTACTTGTATTTGGAGACCATTCAGGACAATCTTTTTTCAGCCATTCTAGAATGCTTTGTTTTTCCTCTGCGCTAAGTGTTTTTTTGTTAGCAAAATCTCTGTAATGAGAATCGGCTTTCCATGGTGGCATAATGTTAGTTTCAATAACATGTTTGATGAATTCTTTTCTTTTTTTAAAATCAGCAGGTTTTTCAAGCACAACAGGTGAATAACCTCCCTGATGATGGCATGAAATACACTTTGAGGTGAGAATAGTTTTAACCTTATTTGATAACGAAAAATCTTGCGCAAAAAGACATGCGTTACAAACTATCAATATAAAAATGCGCAACATAAAACTTCTTTCGAATCTACGTTAGCAATGTTAACTTAAAGAGTTTTTAACGTTAAATATAAACAGCCTGAAAAAAGTTTATAATAAAAAGGGGAGATGGTTTCATAAAGTTAAATAATCCCAATACCTAATAAAATAGAAATGAAAATTAAAAAATAAGTAGTAATAAGCTGCACGTTATGCATGGTTATTTTTTTTAGCAAACGGTTTCCTATCCAAGTTCCTAAGAGTGCGCCGCTTAAGGCAAATAAAAGGGTCATTAGGTTAGACTGTGTATTTATGTTGGACAGGCGATTAAAGTAAACACTGAGTCGAGTCATATCAACTGCAGTAGAAATAGCCACACCGGTTGCCACAAAAGCTTCTTTACTTAAACCTGCCTTTATTAAAAAAACACTCCTCAACGCGCCCTGATTGCCAGACAAACCACCAAAAAAACCGCTTAGCGCACCTCCAAGGCTTAAATATTTTTTATCGAAAGCGATATTTTTTAGTTTCGTAATAAAATCCATTAATGTGAAAATAATCAGCAAAAAAGAGATTAATAATTTCATGGGCTCTATTTTACAACTCTTACCAAGTAATTGGTAGCTTGCTAATGTTGGTAAATGAACAGTAAGTAATAATGTAAAGGAGCCAATAAAAGCAAACAGGATGGCAGGTAGTCCGAATTTTATAAATACTTGCCAGTTGATGTGTTTTTTTACCAATACAAATTTTAGCAGATTATTAAATAAATGAACAATTCCGGTAAGAGCAATGGCTGTATCAAAAGGAAAAAAGAGCATCATTACGGGGGTAAGTAAAGTTCCTAAGCCAAATCCTGAATAAAAAGTAAGCAGCGAAAATGCACAAGCAGTAATAAGCAGAATAAGTGATATCATATAGAGTTGAAATCTAATTTTTATTTCGAATATACCGTAAAATTAAAACATATATATGAATTGTTTTTTAACGAGTTAAATAAAAAAGGGAGACGATAATTATATCTCTCCCTTCATATTCGTGTGGATTTAATAATTTTATTTTGGCATTAATTTTTTATCAGTTTTTGTGTTTTTCCATTAATTGTAATAAAATATATACCACAACTCCAATCCTGAGTATTTAATTCATAACTATTGGTATAGAATACGTGTTGATTTATTAAAGCGCCTATGGCATTATAAACTTTCAATTCATGGATTGAATGATTTTGTTCATTGATTTGAATTGACAGTTTATCAGTAAAAGGACTAGGATAAATTATCATATTGTAAAGAGACGACAAATCGTTGATGTTTGTACATACGTTTACATTTTGAGTAAATACTGATTTTTCAGTGCAAACCCCGTTGCTAACTGAAACACTGTAGTTTGTGCTAACAGTTGGTGTAACTATTACTGTGTTTGTAGTTACTCCATTTGACCACAAATAGTTAGTGCCATTTGTATTTACAGTTAAAACAGCGTTTTGTCCTATACATAACTGAGTATTAGATGAAGATATATTTACAGTAGGTGATTGAATTACATTAATGGCGATAGATTTTTGTTCTGTACAACCATTTAAAGATCCATTAACTGTATATGTAGTAGTTAATTGTGGAGAGACGCTAGTTGTTGATGTATTATTAACGTTAGGTAACCACGTATAGGATGTTGAAGACCCCAAGGCTGTCAAAGTAGCCGTTTGTCCTATGCACAAAGATGAAGAGGTGGTTGATAGCGTTAAAGTTGGTTTAGCTATAACAGATAGGTTTGTTAACAAAGATTTTGAATAACAGTTTGAGCCATTATTTAACTCTACATGGTATGCATCAGTATTTTTAGCATAAAAATTATTTGAATTAGCGCCTACAATAGTTCCCGACTTATTTTTCCATTGGTAAGTAACGCCTGCTTGAACAGGTACTGATAACAATGTTGAATCTCCTTGGCAAATACTCATATTTACACTATTTGATAATACTGTATTTAATGGGTTGCTGCAACCGGGTATTCCAAATATAGATAAGGTACTACTAATTTCGTTAGCAGCAATTATAATATGTTGACCATTAGGGCTTTTAGTTTGAGGGATAAATATCAAACCTTCTGCACCTAAATCAGGGCCAGAGGCATTTAATAAGCGATTGTTTGCGTAAGTAACATAAACTGGATTTGACGGATTACTGATATCATAAACCATTACACCTCCAATTCTTTCTAAAGCTACAAAAGCGTATGTGATACCGTTGATGGTTCCAATAGCTACACCTTCAGGTTCAGGACCTTTATCATCACTTCTATTTTTACGACTTGGATTGCCAGTTGAATTACTTGCATTAAAAATTAATGAGTAAGAATTAGTTGAAGTAATTTTTTCAAAATCATCTCCACTGTCATAAACCAATGCTCCTGTTTGAGAATTCCATATAGAGAAAGATCGTGAACCATAAACAAAGATAGAATCAATATCTCCGTCTCCATCGGAGTCGCCCATTTTATTAGTGGCATTTAATCTTCCTAAAACCAAATTATGTTTTAGTTCAGCAGCATTTGGAAATTTTACGGGATCTAAATTCAATGCACTAACTCTCGACTCTTCAGAAAAACCAGTATATGCTCTAGAATCACCTTCGTTAGCAGTTACCAAATAATCTACACCAGCTATGTTGTATTTTGCAATAGCATCTGGTAAATACAATCCTTTTACCGGAAAATTTGCAATATTGATTCCTTTAGTTTGATCAGAAACATCCATTCCGAAAGCAGAGTTTGAATAATCTTTAGACCCCAAAGCTTTGATAGATGTAATGGAATTAGTTAATAAATTTAATTCCATAATGGCGTTATTTTCTTGTAAAGAAACCCAAGCCTTCGAGTCATCATCAGAAATGGTGATATATTCAGGTTCAAAATCTTTTGAAGTCGACGCATTTAACCCATAAATCCTTATTCCTTGAGCTTTTAGAGTCGCTTCTTGTCCGTTATAATTTGTAAAAGTAATATGTTTTACTATCGGATTTGAAATACCATTTGAGATATCAATTACACTCAAAGAGCCGTCCGGATCTATTGTATAGGCGGCATTAGGTTCTCCTTCATTGGCTGTATATATTTTTGTACCAGTGTGATTAAACGTAATCATATCGGGCATCATACCAACTTTTACTTGATTTAAAAATTCACCATCTTTATTTAAAAACACTACTTTACCACTATCCTGAGGATTCGTATTTTCAATAGCCAATGCCAGCGTCCCATTAAATACAGCAACAGAATTAATATTGCCATAAGGTAAAATATTGATACTTGATATTAAATTTAAATTAGACGGATTAGAAAAGTTTACAATATCTAATTTGCCTCCAATGCTGTTAGCAATGTATAGTCTTTGTGTTGTTGGATCATGAACAACAATTTCAGAAGAGTTGGATCCTGACGCGCCATTACTAAAGCTACCCAATAAGTTTAGTTGCAGAGCATTATTGGGTACTGGAACAAGTTTATCATCATCGCTAATATAAAACGCATATTGAGTAATGCCGGTAATAGTAGCATTTATAGGGTTAGTCAGTTTTAAAATAATGTATTCTGAGTTTTCAGGTAATGCATCGTTTGCTATTTGTAGTGTAATAGGTTGAGTTGTATTACTAGTAGAGTTAGCGGCAAAGGTAATTGTGCTTGTGGCTAATGTGTAGTCGTTTGCAGAAGCAGTAGACCAAGAAGATATACTGATGTCAACAGCGCTAGTTAAGTTATTTGAGTTATTAATTTTTAGAAACACATTTACGGCACCGGTTTTTTCGGTAACAGTCGTGTCTGATGTTACAAATCCTATGTTTGCTGGTATAATATTTGGCATGGATATAATTTTAACATCATCAATTTTAAAATTGGAACTAGCTCCCGTTCTGTTAAACGTCCATCTTAAATATAAATTAGATTTATTATTAACTGATGAGGGTAGATTTAAACCACTGCCTGTTGCTAAGCCCCAAGCTCCGGCTGTGGCTTCGGTATAGTTTATTGTATTATAATTCACATCGTCAGTACTCCACTCTAGAGTATAAGTAGCATTTGTATTGTAAGAGGCGCTTGATTTTCTCATTCCAAATGATACAGAAATATTAGAGTATGTAAGGGTACTTACCTGTAATTTAGCGGTTGAAGTGCCAATTTGAGACACACTGTAAGTATTTCCAGAGGTGCTTGTATAGGATGTAGAATTTCCTTCTCCCAAATAAGCCCCGCCGCTTGCATCCGTATAGCCACTTGAACTTGAATTTGTACTAATGTTTAAACCTTCTCCTGTAAATGTCCAGTTGGCTGGATTAACGTTAGCAACAGTTCCAAAATCAGTGGCATACAAAACCGTTTGCGCTTTACTTATATGAATTGTAGATAGGAAAAACATAAAAAGTAACATGACTTTTAGTGTTTTTTTTAAATCTGTTTTTAATAAGTAGTCAAGTCGTTTAAAATTTAAGGTAAATTTAATTTTCATAATAATTGAGTGTATATATTTTTCGTAAAACTAAATTTTGTATTCAAATATAACATTGCTTAATTTTTATTTCAGCGTTAATTTTGTAGTAACTTGTTTTGTTAAAACATCACTTAATTGTTTTTAAAATGTAAAGTGGTTTAATGTTAGTTTTACAATACAGCAAATTGTTGCCTAAAAAGAGGTTTACTCTTTATTTTTTCGAGGTTTTTTATTTCATTCATTTTGGTTTTTAATAAATCTTATCTAACTCATAACCATATATTTAAGAACAAGTGCCAGACTTAAAAATAAATCTTAATATAATAGTAGGTTAAAGTCAGTCAAACCATTATCTTTACCAAGTTTGTTTTTTCCATAAGTTTGGAAAGTTATTTAAAGCGTAGAAAGTTCAGAAAAGTTATTGCTTCTCAACTTTCATAACTAAAAAAAAATGAAAGATACATCTATAAAATCCGTTTTAATTATTGGTTCAGGCCCTATTATTATTGGGCAAGCATGCGAATTCGATTATTCAGGTTCTCAGTCAGCTAAATCTTTACGAGAAGAGGGTATTGAAGTGACTTTGATTAATTCAAACCCTGCTACTATCATGACCGATAAAGTGACAGCTGATCACGTTTATTTATGGCCATTAGAAGTTAAATCCATTGTCAAAATACTTGAAGAACGTAAAATCGACGCGGTATTGCCTACCATGGGCGGACAAACAGCCTTAAATTTGGCATTAAAGTGTGATGATTTAGGAATTTGGAAAAAATATGGCGTTAAAATGATTGGTGTTGATATTGATGCCATCAAAGTAACAGAAGACCGTGATTTATTCCGAGCCCGTATGGAGGAAATTGGAGTAAACATGGCTCCGAGTAAAATAGCTAAATCTTTTTTAGAAGGTAAATCTATTGCTCAGGAATTTGGGTTTCCTTTGGTTATCCGTCCTTCATTTACCCTTGGTGGAAGTGGCGGATCGGTAGTTTATAAAAAAGAAGATTACGATCATTTATTGAACAGAGGTTTGCAAACCTCGCCAATACATGAAGTGCTGATTGATAAAGCAGTATTGGGATGGAAAGAGTATGAATTGGAATTGTTGCGCGATAAAAATGATAACGTTGCAATTATTTGCTCCATCGAAAATTTTGACCCAATGGGTGTGCATACAGGTGACAGTATTACGGTGGCGCCTGCACAAACATTAAGCGATAGCACGTATCAAAAAATGCGTACTATGGCTATTAAGATGATGCGCAGTATAGGTAATTTTGCTGGTGGATGTAATGTGCAGTTTGCAGTAAGTGATGATGAAAAAGAAGAAATCATTGCCATTGAAATTAATCCTCGAGTATCTCGTTCATCGGCCTTAGCAAGTAAAGCAACCGGTTATCCAATTGCTCGTATTGCCAGTAAATTAGCCATTGGTTATACTTTAGATGAATTAATTAATCAAATTACAAAATCTACATCGGCCTATTTTGAGCCAACATTAGATTATGTGATTGTTAAAATACCTCGTTGGAACTTTGATAAATTTAAAGGCTGTAATCGCGAATTAGGATTTCAAATGAAATCGGTTGGAGAAGTAATGGCTATTGGCCGTTCTTTTCAGGAAGCTTTACAAAAAGCTTGTCAGTCATTGGAGATTAAACGTAACGGTTTAGGAGCAGATGGAAAAGAGAATACCAATCAGGCAGAATTATTGGCAGGTTTGGAACGTCCGAGCTGGAATCGCCTATTTATGATTTATGATGCCATGAAATTAGGAATCTCTATCAAAACGATTCAAAAACTTACCCGTATTGACATGTGGTTTTTGAGCCAAATAGAGGAAATGATTGCTTTAGAAAATGAAGTTTCTAAATATCGTTTAACCGATATTCCAAAAGATTTGTTGTATGAAGCGAAGCAAAAAGGATATGCCGACCGACAAATAGCACATTTACTACGTTGTTTAGAAAGTGAAGTTTACAATAAGCGTAAAGAGTTTGATATTAACCGCGTATTTAAACTAGTAGATACCTGTGCGGCCGAATTTGAGGCAAAAACACCTTATTATTATTCAACGTTTGAGGACGAAAATGAAAGTATTCGAACCGATAAAAAGAAAGTCATTATCTTAGGTTCTGGTCCTAATCGCATTGGCCAAGGTATTGAATTTGATTATAGTTGCGTGCATGGTGTATTAGCTGCTAAAGAAATGGGTTATGAAACCATTATGATTAACTGTAATCCGGAAACGGTGAGTACAGACTTTAGCACCGCCGATAAATTATATTTTGAACCTGTCTTCTGGGAACATATTTATGACATCATTTTACATGAAAAACCGGAAGGTGTTATTGTTCAGTTAGGCGGCCAAACAGCTTTAAAATTAGCAGAGAAATTAGAGCGTTACGGAATCAAAATTATTGGAACAGATTTCAAATCTTTAGATTTAGCCGAAGACAGAGGAGCATTCTCCAATTTATTAAAAGAAAACAATATCCCATATCCAAAGTTTGGAGTTATTGAAGATGCCGAAGAAGCGATTGCATTGTCTAAAGAGTTAGGTTTTCCATTATTAGTTCGTCCAAGTTACGTGCTTGGCGGTCAATCTATGAAGATTGTCATCAATGAAGAAGAGCTTGAGCAGCATGTCGTTAAATTATTAAATGATTTACCCGACAATAAAGTATTGTTAGATCATTTTTTAGCCGGAGCCATTGAAGCAGAGGCGGATGCTATTTGTGACGGAGAAGATGTGTACATTATTGGGATGATGGAACATATTGAGCCTGCCGGCATTCATAGTGGGGATAGTTATGCCGTGTTACCAACGTTTGATTTATCAGAAGATGTGATTCGCCAAATGGAAGAGCACACTAAGAAGATTGCAGTTGCTTTAAACACAGTTGGTTTATTAAATATTCAGTTTGCAGTTAAAAATGGTGTTGTTTACATCATTGAGGCAAATCCTCGTGCTTCTCGTACGGTACCATTTATTGCTAAGGCCTATGATGAGCCTTATGTGAACTATGCCACAAAAGTAATGTTAGGTGCAAAACTGAAAGATTTTAACTTCGCTCCAAAGAAAAATGGCTACGCCATTAAAATTCCTGTATTTAGTTATGAGAAATTTCCTGAAATACAAAAGGAGTTAGGCCCTGAAATGAAATCTACCGGAGAGGCTATATATTTTATTGATAGTTTACAGGATGAATATTTCCAAAACATTTACAGCGAACGAAACTTGTATTTAAGTAAATAATTAAAGCAATAGTATTCTTCAATAAAAAATCCCAATACATAGCGTATCGGGATTTTTTATTTTGTAAAGCACAGATTAAAAATCGAGTGGAGTGGGTGACACCCCGGTATTAAAAAAATTAAATCATTGTTTTTTATTCTATATTTAAACTGTTAATTATTAAATCCTTAAATCATGAAATTTGGAATATTAGAGCTCATTATCATTGTTACATTTATTTTCATCTGTAGTATAATTATTAAAAAAATGCGAAGTATGTCGCCAAAAGCCAGGAGAAATACAATAATGATTACAGCTATTATTGCATTTTCTTTCTATCTGGTAAATTTAGGATACAAAACATATATTAAAAATGCTAATCAAGACCCTTTAGAAAATGAGCAGCCGGTTTCTTTAGAAGAGGAAAGTACGGATCATGAAAAAAATGAAATTATAGAAAGTGTTTGCACCCAATGCGGAAAACATTTTACCGGAAACGGATATGGACAAAATGATAATGGTAAGGTAGTTGCCTTTAAAGATCCTCATATAGGTAATAATTGTAGTTTTTCATGTGCCAAAAAAGCTAAAAATGAAAGTGAAAAAGCATATGATGATATATCAAGAAAGTATGGTATTGATGTAAATTCAAAAGATAAACCGACAATTTTAGAATCAGATGGTTATCATACAGGAAGAGATGGACGAGTATATGAAAATAAACATTGTGGATTATGCGGTGGTGATGGATTGGAAGAAGGGAAGAATATCAACGGAGAGATTGAAAGAAGAATTTGTCCTATGTGTGAAGGAAGAGGTGTAAGAAGCTATTGAAGTCTTTTTAAATCTAAATTATCCTGAAAAAGATGAATCCCGAACAAACTAAATCGTGGGAGATAAACTAAAGCAATTTAAAAATCGTAGTCAAAGAAATTACAGTTTAGCCTTTAAATTATAGGAATTCTATTATTTATAGCCAACGAATTGTAAAATCGTACGAGATGATGAATATTTCCAAAACATTTATAGTGAACGAAATTTGTATTTAAGTAAATAATTCTGGAATTAACTTTTTATCATAAAAAGATCCGAATAGTAAAAATCGGCTCTTTTTTTATTAGATTAACAATTACTTAAAAAAACTAGACACTATGTTGTTACACTAGTTTTGCTGTAATTAAATATTCGGCAATTTGAACGGCATGGTTGCAGCTCCTTTGCGTAAATTGTCAGATACAATCCACATATTTAAAGTATTAGCTTGAGATTCATCTCTTCTAATTCTTCCTACAAAAACTTCATCTCTGTTGTGAGCGTTGATGGGCATTGGGTAAATTTGATGATTAATATCGTCTTGTAATACAACCCCTTTAGTTTCACTTAAAATTTTAAAAATATCTTTAATCTCAAATTCATTTTCAAATTCAACATTTACACTTTCGCTATGCCCACCCATTACCGGAATACGCACTGTAGTGGCAGTTACCCTAATAGAATCATCTCCAATTATTTTTTTTGTTTCATTTACCATTTTCATTTCCTCTTTTGTATAACCATTATCTGTAAACACATCAATTTGAGGAATAACATTTAAGTCTATTTTATATTTATAAGCCATTTCACCTTCAATCCCCGAGCGTTCATTTAATAGTTGGGTAACAGCTTTGACCCCAGTTCCGGTAACCGATTGATAGGTAGAAACAATGACACGTTTGATTTTGTATTTTTGATGTAAAGGGTTTAATGCGACGACCATTTGAATAGTAGAACAATTTGGATTGGCTATAATCCGGTCTTCCGCAGTGAGTTGGTGGGCATTGATTTCAGGAACAACTAATTTTTTAGATTGGTCCATTCGCCATGCGCTCGAATTATCTATGACAGTTATACCTGCATCGGCAAATTTGGGTGCCCATTCTAACGAAGTGCCTCCACCTGCTGAAAATAATGCGATGTGTGGTTTAGAAGCTATGGCATCAAGCATAGAATGCACCTTGTAACTTTTACCTTTAAATATAATTTCTTTTCCTACTGATTTTTCGGAAGCAACCGGAATTAAATCTGTGATTGGAAAATTTCTTTCTGCTAAAACTTCCAGCATTTTTGTTCCTACTAAACCTGTGGCACCCACAACTGCAATTTTCATACGTAGCTTTATTATTTTTATTTGTTATTTAGTGTATCTATGAAATTTTTCGCTCACATGATACAAAACACGATAATTTAATAGGTGTAAAATTGCCAATTAATTTGCTATGAAAAAAATTCTTACTTTAGTTTTTTGCATCTATTTTATATACCTATCTTATTGAATAGAACTGTTTTAATTAAAAATAACCATATATTGTCTATAGAGATAATAGAATAATATGATAATGATTTTGTTCTGCTAAGTATGAAAAATTCTCGCTTCTTTTTGTTTCTTTTATTTAATGTATGGATGATTTGTGCTTCGGCACAAATGAATGAAAAGTTTGATGATGGAGATTTTACGTCTAATCCTAGTTGGATTCTTAGTAACACAAATGATTTTCAAATTATTAATAACCAGTTAAAATCTGCTAATACAGCTACTAACTCATTATTTTTTATTTCTACAACAAATACACTGGTTAGTAATTGTGAGTGGGAGTTTGATGTGAACCTGCAATTCAATCCATCAAGTGCTAATTATGTGGATGTATATTTGGCAAGTGATTCGGTCAATTTAAAAGCAACATCAATCAATGGTTATTTTGTTAGGATAGGAAGTACTCAAGATAATATTAGTTTATATAAGCGTACCGGTACTACTACCAATAGCTTAGTTATAGGAACTTCAGGTATATTAAATGCATCAAATCATACCCTTAAAATTAAAGTAACCCATGATGCTTCAAACGTTTGGATATTGAAACGAGATGTAACAGGAACAGGAAATAGCTATATAATGGAGGGTTCGGCCACAGATGGCTCTCATGTTAGCTCCAACTATTTTGGATTTTTAATCAAACAAAGCACGGCCTCTTTTTTTCAGAAACACCAGTTTGATAATATTTTAGTCACTCCGATTGTTAACGATAGTCAGCCACCAAAACTGATAAGTGCTTTCTCTGTTTCCTCAGATTCTGTGGATGTTTTATTTGATGAGCCCATTGATATAGTCAGTTCGCAAAATGTCACTAATTATAATATCTCGGGTATTGGAAATCCATTATCAGCAACCCGCGATGTAATCAATTTAAAATTGGTTCATTTAGTTGTGTCAACACCTTTAGTGAATGGCACATATACTCTGCAAGTGAGTCAGATGAATGACATTGTTGGAAATACGATGTCTTCTTCTACAGTGAGTTTTATTTATTTTGTTGAACCAATTCCGAATTATAAAGACATCGTTTTTAATGAAATATATGCCGATCCTTCGCCGATAGTTAATCTAACTAATACTGAATATGTAGAGCTATACAATAAAAGTTTAACGACGTATAATTTGAAAGGACTAAAATTAAGCGACGGTTATTCCACAGCAACTATTGGTAATTATATTTTACTACCCAATGAGTATGTGATTATTTGTCCGATGGCTGATACAGCGCAATTCACTGAATTAGGATATTTGAACCGAATAGGCATTAGTTCTTTTCCTTCCCTCAATAATACAAGCGACCATTTATTTTTAAAAACCTCCTCCAATGCTATCATCGATAGCTTAAGTTACTTCGATACATGGTATAAAAATTCAATCAAAAAAGAGGGAGGGTATAGTTTAGAACAAATTAATCCGAATCAGGTTGTTACATGTTTGCTATCCGATAATTGGATTGCCTCTAATGATGTAGATGGTGGGACACCAGGATTTATAAACTCTGTTTATTCACTAGCGGCAGATACTATTGGTCCTAGTATAATAAAAGTATCCGTGATAGATTCTTTGCATATTTTGGTCCAAATAGAAGATGGTTTTTCAAAACAGCAGTTAACCAATCCTGCAAATTATGTAATCTACCCTTTTATTGGTGAGCCTGCTTCCGTTCTTTTAACTTCCTCCACGGACGTTACTTTAGTATTACCAACACCTTTGAAAAGCGGAACAAATTATACATTAATGATTTCGGGGATAACAGACTGTTATGGTAATTTACCTAATATGAATCAAAGTCGGTTTTCTTGTTACTATCACAAACAATATGATGTGGTGTTTAATGAATTGATGGCAGATCCCGACCCATCTATTGGTCTGCCGGATGTTGAATTTGTAGAATTGAAAAATAGAACATCTTTTGATATACATTTGAAAAATTGGACTTTATCGACACTTTCTTCATCAAAAAAAATGACGGATATAATTATAAAAGCAGATAGCTTTATAGTATTAACTAATGTCGGAAATGCAGAAAAATTTCTTAAAACTTGTGGTATTCGAGCGTATGAAATTACAGGGCTTCCTTCGCTTATAAACGACGGTACAACATTAACCTTAAGAGACACGAATGGAGTTATCATTCATTCATTAACTTATTCTAAAGATTGGTATCAAAGTTCCGATAAAGAAGAAGGTGGGTTTAGTTTGGAACAAATAGATACTGAAAATCCGTGTGGTGAAATTACGAATTGGCGAGCCAGCATTGATAAACTAGGAGGTACTCCAGGAAAAAGAAATTCAGTTTTAGGTCTAAATCCAGATAAAGTATCTCCCCAGCTACAAAAAATTGATATACTAACAAACGATACAATTTTATTGACTTTTACAGAATCATTAGACAGTGTAAGGTTATCAAATCCAAAAAGTTATTTATTAGATAATGGTTTGGGAGAACCAATTTACGTTCAACCAGTTTCGCCACAATTTAAAAAGGTAAAAATAAAATTGCCATCTCCCTTATTAGCTAATGTGGTTTATCATTGTTCTGTATTAAGTGATGTATACGATTGTGCCGGTAATCCATTAATATATTCGAGTTTACCGTTTGCTTTACCACAAGCGCCATCGCAAAATGATATTGTTATTAATGAAATTCTTTTTGACCCAAACACGGGTGGTGTTGATTTTGTAGAATTATATAATAAAAGCCATAAAACCATTGATTTAAAAGATTTACGAATAGGAACAATGGATACTATTTCAGGCTTATTGTATGACACACAAATTATTACTAACGAAGGGTATTTGTTGTTTCCTGAGCAATATGTTGTATTAAGCGAAAATCAGCACAGTGTTAAACAGCAGTATTTTTCTTTAAATCCGAAACAATTTGTTGACATGAAAAATTTACCGGCTATGAATACTGATAGAGATGTAGTAACGATTAGTGATAAATATTCGAAAATGATAGATAATTTTATTTATGATGAAGCATTTCATTTTCCTTTATTGGTTAGTAAAAAAGGAGTTTCTTTAGAACGAATAGATTTTAATAGAAATACCAACGATCGCACAAATTGGAATAGCGCCTCTGAAACGGTGAGGTTTGCAACGCCTTCTTATCAAAATTCACAATATTTAAAAGCAGAAAATGGAAGTGGGTTTTATATTTCAAATCCTTTATTTTCGCCTGATAACGATGGGTATTTTGATGTTTTAAATATTAGTTACCAATTAAAAGAGACAACCAATATTGCGAATGTATATATACATGACAGCCAAGGAGGCCTAGTAAGGCATCTTATTAAAAATCAACCTTTAACTCAGCAAGGAACTTTTAGTTGGGATGGAATTACAGATGGACTTGAAAAAGCATCGATAGGCATATACATTATTTATATTGAACTATTTGATTTCTCAGGAAAAGTAAGTACTCACAAATTAAGCTGTACATTGGCAGGTAAATTATAGTATGTTAAATGATTTTTTAGCCCTTATTTATCCGCGAAATTGCATAGCATGTGGTAATTCGTTATATAAGCATGAAGATGAGGTGTGTAATGATTGTTATGTGAATATGCCGAAACTTCCTATTTTAAGTTCGAAAAATCCAGTAGAACAAATTTTTTATGGCAGAGTACAATTAGTTTGTGCACACAGTTTTTACATATTTCAAAAAAAGGGGAGAGTACAAAAATTATTACATGCTATAAAATATAAGGGCAACAAAAAATTAGCTGTTTTATTGGGCAAATGGTTTGCTCAAGATTTATTGAAGTATGAACTAATTAAAAATGCGGATTACATCATCCCGGTTCCTTTACATGATGAAAAAAAGAAAATCCGAGGCTATAATCAAAGCGAAGAATTTGCAAAAGGGATAGCACACGGGCTTGAAATTCCTTGTAATAATAGTGTTTTGTTAAGACGAGAATTTACGACGACTCAAACAAAAAAAAGTAAATATGAGCGTTGGGAAAATGTTGAGGATGTTTTTGAATTATCTCAAACTCATGAATTAAGTAAAAAACATATTATTTTAGTAGATGATGTAATCACGACAGGTGCTACTATAGAAGCTTGTTGTCGAGCATTAAATACAGTTGATGGAATTAAAATCAGTGTACTAAGTATTGCATTTGCCGAAAATTAGTTGATACATATTTCTGAAAATTATTTGAAAAAACTACACCCTCACCCCAATCACACACACATCATCTATTTGTTCTAAGTCGCCTTTCCATTTAGAAAGTTGATCGAGTAAAATGTGTTGTTGAGTGGTCATATCTTTGGTTGAGATGTCTAACAATAATTCTTCCAGTTGTTTATATTTAAATTTTTTGCCTTTTGGCCCACCAAATTGATCAGCATATCCATCTGTAAATAAATAAAACAACATGCCTTCTTGTAAAGTAATTTCATGAGTAGTAAAAGGTTTGGAATGATCGCTTTTTCCAATGGGTTGTTTATCAGCTTTGATTTCTACTAAGGCGGCAGAGGCATTCGAAGCCACTTTAGTGTTGGGTCGAGCGGAGTCGAGACCTGAATCTGTCGACTTCTCGACTTCACTCGAAGTGACAGCAGAGTTGATAGAGTTTGGAGTGACAGCAGATTTTACATACCACAACGGATTATTAGCACCGCTCCAAAATGCTTTGTTGTTTTGTTTGTCAATGCACAGTAACGAAATATCCATTCCGTCTTTTACTTCGGCATTGCCTTTAGCAAAGGTTTCTAAAACAAGTTCGCGGGTTTTGTCTAAAATTTTACCGGTATCGGTAATGCCAAATTCATTCACTGTTCTGTTGAGTGCATTAGAACAAACTACAGACACCATTGCGCCTGGAACTCCATGTCCGGTGCAATCAGCCGCAGCAATAAAAAAATTATTGTCTTTCGATTCAGCCCAGTAAAAATCCCCTGCTACAACATCTTTTGGTTGATACAAAATAAAATTTTCAGGCACAGACTCATTAATAAAAGCAAATGGAGGAAAAATGGCTTCTTGCAAGCGTTTAGCGTAATTGATAGAATCGAGAATTTCTCTTTGTTTTTCTTCTACAAGGTGTTTTTGATTTTCCACTTCATCTTTTTGCGCAGATATTATATCTTTTTGTGTAGCTAGTTCTTTGTTGGCTTTTTTTCTCAATACATTGGAACGTACTATAAAAACCAATAATATACCAACAATGATTCCGCCAAATGTAAAAAGTGTAATTGTACTTTCCCGTTCAGATATTTCATCATCTTTGGCTTGAATTTTTAAATCGTTCATTTCCTGGTCTTTTTGTAGTATGGCAATTTGTTTGGCTTGTTTCTCATTTTCAAATTTTACTGCCAACTCGGCTAACTGTCCGGCAATATTTTCTTTATTGGATGAATTTGCTTTGTTAAATAATTCATTTAGTACGGTCATTTCTAGGAACCTCACATTGGCTTGTAAAGCAGTTAGAGTAGTATAAACATTGGCAAGAGGGACATTATAAAAATTTGCAATTTCCCAAGGTTCTTCATAATCACCGTGAATAACCACATCGCTAAAATCAAAAGGGTTACATTCTTTTAGTTGTATCGCATATTCATTTGGAACAATCGAATCAAGTCGATGAATATAGTTTGTTAATTTATCTTTTAGTTCTAAAGCAGACTGATTTTTTTTAACGAGGTAACTTTTGTCGCGCCCAATTAATATGAATGTTGGGATATCATAATTTGTTTTATCATTAATATTGTCAAACGTAATAGAGTCTTTCGCAGTTTGAGGTAACCTATCAACTGTTATAACCAAGTAAGTTTTTAAATCATGAATGTAAGTGTTGGTTTCGTTTGCTAGTTTTTGTAGTTCATTTACTTTTAGCTTAATGTTTTGTAATGTTGAATCTGAATTTTTATTGTTACTGAATGCATCGTACAAAAATTTGTTTTTGATTTCATACATTTTCAAATTTCTTTCTATACCTAAATGGGTTTTATTATCAGCGGTAATACCTCTAATTACTAGATTAACAGATAAAATACCGCTTACTACAAAAGCAATGATAAAACCAAACAAAAAGAAATTAGGAAAAGTAACGAGTTGTTGTTTTCGTTTAAAAATTAACGTGTAAACCCCAAAAGGGAGTAAAATATATATGGAAGAATAATATGCTATATTTAGCATTAAATTAGCTCCCGGCCAATGTTGTATTTTAAATAGATAACCAAGTATTAAGACACCCAACGAGGTAGCGAATAAAAAATTTAAACTGCGTTGATACCAGTTATTAGTTTTAAAATCCGAAAAAAACCAAATAGGTAAAAAATTTAGAGTAAATATTGCGCAGCCAATTATTAAAATCATTGATCCGCCCGGAAGTTGCGCTAGTCTTAATAAAAGACCCGCAAATATAAATGCGATACTAAAAATACCTATGACATTTACAATTCTTTCTTTATTTTCTACTTTTCCTTTTGCGATTTTTATAGTGAGTATAGGAAAGTAAATTAACAACAAAGAAATGGAAGACGTGAACGCGAGTATTCCGAATATAAAACTGATGAAATCATTTTTTGAAATGATGGCAGGAACAGCGAAGATAAACGTTGATAAAAAAAGCGTTAAAGGAATTCTGTAATCTGTTATTTTTAAGTCTTTCATAGCTTTACGTATTAGTTGTTGTTATATAATTTCTTTGTTTTTTAAAATGTTCAATGATTTTCTTGTTGGTGGTGTATGGTTTGAAAAATAACCAAACACTGATTAAGATTGTTGACAATATCGTTTAAGATAAATCAAGGCCTATTTTTTTAATATTTGTAGTAAAAACAGGCCCTTGAGTTCTTTTTAATAGTGAATCAATTTGAGGGAAGAAAATCCTAAAACGGAAAAACTGAGACTTAAAAATAAAAGCAAAAAACGATTCATGACCTTAGTCTTGATTTCGTTTTTTTACCATAGTTAAAATGGTTGCAATGGCAACTGTTTCGCCGGTTTCGTCATATACATCTACTAACCATTTCACAATTCCTTTTGCAATGTCTTCCGGATTTTTTTTCTCTTGATCAATTTTTTCTTTGCAGGTAAAACGAACACCAATGGTGCTGCCCATGTAAACCGGTTTGGTAAAACGACATTCATCAATGCCATAGTTTAAAAGAACAGGTCCTTTTTTCGCATTTACAAATAAACCGGCAGCTTTACTTAAAATGTAGTAACCATGAGCTACTCGTCCGGTAAAAATGGTTCCATCTAAACTGGTTACATCTGTATGCGCATAAAAATGGTCGCCACTTACATTGGCAAAATTCACCACATCAGCATCTGTTACAGTGTGTTTGGCTGTAATTAGTGTTTCACCAATTTCCAAGT
>Ga0172373_10001033_pt1 | contig 45221 bp, 41 predicted proteins | sample Lak10m_2_FD_114546 | JGI IMG/M metagenome (GOLD analysis project Ga0172373, IMG submission 114546) | Freshwater microbial communities from Kabuno Bay, South-Kivu, Congo - kab_092012_10m | ecosystem: Environmental > Aquatic > Freshwater > Lake | place: Democratic Republic of the Congo... | reverse complement strand
TGCCGATGTCGACCTCTCCGGACAGCGGACCCCCGCCGGTGGTCAGGTCCACTTACCAGAGGAAGACCGTGGAACCCGCCAGTTCGCCGAGGCCTCAGCCGGCGGCAAGCCGCTTGGTCACGATACCCGAGAAACGACCCTTGCCCGCCGCCGAACCGGCCAAATCCCGCAGAGCAACCTCTGAAACCCTCGAGGCAAGTGCCGCGCCGCAGAAAGTGTTGCCAACATCCGGCAAAAAATCCTCAACCTACTCGGTGCAAAAGGGGGAGACCCTTTACGCAGTAGCTAGGAAGCACTCGATTGATGTCGCCCAGTTGGCAAAGATGAACAACATCCCCATGACCACTCAGGTACAGGCGGGACAAAAACTGTTGATTAGTGAAGGGCCAACCCCCAATAAGATAGCAGTGGTGACCAATGCCAAAACCAGCAAGGTCATCCCTACCAAGGCGACGCCGGCCAAAGCAGACAACACCAAGCCAAAAGCGGTAAAGAAATCGAGTTCAAAGGCGTCAGCGTCACGTTCCTCAAAAGTTTCCGGTGTGACCCGCTAACTCACATCTTTATTGTCGAAACCTGGGTAGCGATTTTTCAACACTGACCCTTTCTCTGATGCCTCACCATCTAAAACCCATGAATGCCGATAAACTGGTCAAGCTTGTAGTCAACACTCTCGATGATGGGAAAGGAAAGGATATTACCGTCATGGACGTGCGCGGAAAGACCAGCATGACTGACTTCATGGTCGTGGCGAGTGGAACCTCCGAACGGCATGTGAAGTCGCTGGCGGGACATGTGGCCGAGGAGGCCAAGAAAAACGAAACGCAACCCATTGGGGTCGAGGGCGAGGATGTTGGCGAATGGGTACTGGTTGATCTTGGGGAAGTCATCGTCCACGTGATGAAGCCGCAGATCAGGGATTTTTACCAACTCGAGAAACTCTGGCGCGGCGAGTCGGGACCCGTGGAAACATTGCCTGAACTGCCTGTACATTGATTTTCCATTCGGACCCAGCCATAAAAGTCAGGCGTCCCATCCGTTTGCAGGCTTAACCGCGGAATCCATCACCACCATCCCGTCGGTCATCGCCGAATCAACTGTGACCTGATCCAAACATCACATGCAGTCAGACCAGCAACGAGGGCCCACCATCCGCCTGCGTGATCGTTTGCTACCGCCTGTCGCTGTTGTGGTTCTGATTTCCGTCATCGGGACCCTTGGGTACTATGAATTAGGTCGGGATCATGGGGCCACCCTGCTTGATGCCCTCTACATGACGGTCATCACCATCACGACGGTGGGATATGGCGAGATCATCCGGCTTGATGACATGGGCCGGATATTCACCATGTTCATTTCCGTCACCGGTATTGGCGCCATGTTCTATAGCATGTCCGTCATAATGGATTATCTGGTGGCGACTCGCCTTGCCGACCCCTTGGGAATCAGAAAAATGCAGCATGAAATCAAGCGGCTGGAGAATCACATTCTCATTGCAGGACTTGGACGTGTCGGTCGTCAGGCTGTCCTCGAATTATCGGACTCGGGGATTCCCTTTGTCGTGATTGATCCCAGCCTGGATGCTCAGGCGCATGCAGCTCAGCACGGCTACCTGATGATTCGCGGCGATGCCAGCGATGACGATGTGCTGGAATCGGCCGGTATACGGCGCGCAAAGGGGTTAATCGTGACCAGTGGAGACGATGCCAGTAACCTTTACATTGTGCTTTCTGCGCGGGTGCTGAATCCCAAGCTGTTTATCGTCTCAAGGGCGGTGGATGAGTACAGCGTTCCCAAGATGATTCGCGCTGGCGCCAATCGAGCCATCAGCCCCTATGCCATTGGCGGGAGACGCCTCGCCCACCTGATCCTCAGTCCCACTGTGGTGGATTTTTTTGACACCGTGATTTCGCGGGGTGATGAAAGCATCAACCTCGAAGGCATCGAGATCCGCAGTAATTCGGTGATGGCCGGAAAAAGTATCGGGGAATTGCGCAAGCAGGATCACTCTGGCGCAAATATTCTGGTGATTCTGCGGGGGCATCAAGTCACGCCCAATCCTGAGCCGGAACTGATCCTGTCAGCTGGGGATCAGGTGCTGGCGATGGGGACGGCGGATCAGCTGAGTAACCTGGTTCGCTTGCTCTCCGACCCGGTGTCGTGAGGCTCCCTCAGTTCTCGTTCGGTTTGTTGGCAAATCGATAATCCGCGACCGGTTCCCCGCCAATCAGGTGCTCGTGGATGATCCGCTCCAGGACTTCCGGGGTGCAGGAGTGATACCAGACCCCCTCTGGATACACCACGGCAATTGGCCCATTCAGGCAAACCCGCAGACAGTTGGCCTTGGTGCGGGCTACCAAGCCCCGCCGTGACAGTCCCAGTTCGTCCATTCGCTTCTTCAGGTATTCCCAGGATTCCAGCCCCGCTTCCAGGCTGCAGCACTTGGCTTTGGTCTGGTCGGCACATAGAAATATATGTCGCTCGATGCGGTTGATATGCAGGGCTGCGGCGGCCTTGTGCAAATTTTCCAGTGAATCGTGATCGTCCATGGCGAGGGGCTTGCGGCAGGAAGTGAAAGTGAGTGCCCGGCAGCGCCCCGAAACTCGGGGGACACCAGAGGTCGGGATATAATCCCGGCTTTTTGCTGCCCATTCAATGACTGATTTAGTTGCGGAACTCGAACGGCGACGAACATTCGCCATCATCTCCCACCCCGACGCCGGTAAAACCACGCTGACCGAAAAGCTCCTGCTGTTCGGTGGCGCGATCCAGTTGGCGGGTTCCGTCAAGGGTCGCAAGGCGGCGCGCCATGCGACGTCGGACTGGATGGAGATGGAAAAGCAGCGTGGAATTTCCGTGACCACCTCGGTCATGCAGTTTGAGCACCGTGAGCGCATCTTCAACCTGCTCGACACCCCGGGTCATGAGGACTTTTCCGAGGACACCTATCGCACACTGACGGCCGTGGATTCCGCGCTGATGGTGATAGACAGCGCCAAGGGTGTCGAGGAACGAACCATCAAGCTCATGGAGGTTTGCCGCCTGCGGGACACGCCCATCCTGACCTTCGTCAACAAGCTTGACCGCGAGGGCAGGGAGCCCATTGAACTGCTTGACGAGATCGAGCGTATTCTCAAAATCCAGTGCGCTCCGATGACCTGGCCGATCGGCATGGGCAAGCGATTCAAGGGGGTCTATCACCTCTACCGCAATGAGGTGCAGCTTTTCAGCCCCTCCCACGGTGACCGGATCATCGAAGGCGAGATGATTGAGGGACTGGATAATCCTCGGTTGGACGACATTCTCGGTGATCAGGCCGACGAACTGCGGATGGAAATAGAATTGGTCCAGGGGGCCAGTCATACCTTCGATCATGCGGCCTACCTGGACGGCAAGCAGACCCCGGTCTTTTTCGGGTCCGGTATCAATAATTTTGGTGTGGTCGAATTGCTTGATGCGTTTGCCGAATATGCGCCCGGGCCCCAGGCAAGGCAGGCAAGGGAGCGCATCGTCGAGCCGGAAGAGGAGAAATTCAGCGGTTTCGTCTTCAAGATTCAGGCAAACATGGATCCGGCCCATCGCGACCGTATTGCCTTCCTGCGGATCTGCTCGGGAAAATACACCAAAGGCCTGAAGATGCTCCATGTGCGCACCGGAAAGAATGTGCAGATTGCCAATGCCCTGACGTTTCAGGCAGACAGCCGGGTGAACGTCGAGGATGCCTTTACCGGGGACATCATCGGGCTGCACAACCATGGCACCATTCAGGTGGGGGACACCTTCACCCAGGGAGAATCGCTGAAATACGAGGGGGTTCCCTACTTTGCCCCGGAACTGTTCAGACGCGTGGTGCTGAAGGATCCCCTGCGCGGAAAGGCCTTGCAGAAAGGATTGCAGCAGCTCACCGAAGAAGGCGCCACCCAGCTGTTCAAACCCCTGAAGAACAACGATCTGGTTCTCGGCGCGGTGGGTGTGCTGCAGTTTGACGTCACCGCTTTCCGGCTCAAGTCCGAGTACAACGTGGAATGCGTTTATGACGCCGTGCCGATTACCACGGCACGCTGGGTGACCTGCGATGACCCGAAGAAGCTGGAGGAATTCAAGCGCAAGGCTTTCGATAGCCTGGCCGAGGATGGCAGTGGCTATTTGGTGTATCTGGCGACCAGTCGGGTCAATCTTGCCCTGACCCAGGAACGCTGGCCGGACGTCCGCTTCAGCGCGACCCGCGAGTTGTAGGCATCAAAAAAAACCCGGCTTGAATAAAGGCCGGGTTTTTTCGTAATGCTTGAGGGATGGCTTGACCTCCCTGCGTCAGCCCATCAGGGTGCTGCCGGAGCCGGAGCCGGAGCCGGAGCCGGAGCCGGTGTCGGTGTCGGTGTCGGTGTCGGTGTCGGAGGAGCCGCAACGGCGGGTGCCGCCGGGACCGGCGCTGCTGGCGTAGCCGGCGCCGCATTGACAGCCGCGCCGCCCGAGAGGCATTCGCTCATGAATTTCTTGCGTTCAGCGCCCTGCTTGCCCTTGGCATCCTCGTTACAGGCTTTCATTTTCTCCTGTTGCGGAGACAGGCTGTTTCCGGTAGCGGCGCCCGCCGCCGCAGGCTGCGCAGAAAGACACTCCTTCATAAAACTCTTGCGCTCAGGGCCCTTCAACGATTTGGTTTTAGCCTCGGCGTTACAGGTTTTCATTTTTTCCTGTTGAGCGGTCAGGGCGAAGCTGGATGTGCTGGCAAAGGCCAGCACCGAGGCGATAAGGATCAGCGTCTTATTCATGGATTGGCTCCTTTGATTTTGATGATCAGGTTACCGGCAGAGTTGGCGCCTGACCCGTTGAGGTAAGGGACCTAATCTCGGCCTTGACAGTTTAGCAATAGTCCTTGCAGGGCGGGGCTTGAGGAGAGCATTCCGTGACATCCGATTTCATGTTGAGCCGCCTCGATGCCGCTCATCGGGCAAAGCACTGAAAGCGGGGGTTCGCAGACCACTAAATCCATTTTGTGGCATCCTCCCCGAGGACTTATTTGCCGATGCTCATGCTTATGTTCCGATTTCCCTTCGATTCATCTCGACTCCTGTCGACACTGAAAGTCTGGATCTCCGCCGGTTACCGCAGTATTCAAACCGAGGGTCTCGACTATCGTGCGACCAGTCTGGCCTATACGACATTGCTGACAATCATTCCCGTTCTGGCCCTGATTTTTTCGCTGTTGCAGACCTTTGGGGTGCACCGCCAGCTCGAACCGTTTCTGCTGCAACTGCTAGAGCCCCTTGGCGACAAGGCTTCGATGCTGACCGACAGGACGCTGGCGTTTGTGGAACAGATCAACGTTGGTGTGCTCGGCTTCATGGGGCTGTTCACCCTGATCTACGTGTCGGTGTCGATGTTGAGCAAGATCGAGAACGCCTTCAATCACATTTGGCGCGTGACGCAGGCGCGCAATGTGTTCCGCAGGGCAGGCGATTACATCAGCGTGATTCTGCTGGGACCTCTCTTCATGTTTTCCGAGGTTGGTCTGACCGCCTCACTGCCCGGTGCCGAAGCCCTACAGCAACTTGGGGCCCATGAGCCCTTTGCCACCCTGTTCTTTCTGGGCGGCAAGCTGTTGTCCGTCCTTTTTGTGGTGGTCGCGTTTGCCTTTGTCTATTTCTACATTCCCAATACTCATGTCCCCTGGCGGGCTGCCCTGTTCGGCGGAGCCATAGGTGGACTGACCTGGAAACTGGGGGGCGTGATCTTTGCCCACTTCATTGCCACCTCAGCTAGCTATCACGCCATCTATTCCGGTCTGGCCATCGTGATCCTGTTCCTCATCTGGCTGGACCTCTCCTGGCTGATCCTGCTCCTTGGGGGGCAGGCGGCCATGTATTTTCAGCATCCCTATTTTTTGAGTGGGCGTGAAGGCTTTCATGAACTGAGCAGTCGACTGCAGGAAGGGCTTGGCTTGTCGCTGATGGTTCTGACAGCCCGAAGGTTCATTGACCGTCAACCGCCGTGGTCCATTGATCAGCTGGCAAGTCAGGTATTACTGCCCTGGGTGACGGTTCGGGAGGCTCTCCAGGTGCTCAGTCGGGCCGGACTGATCGAAGAAACTCATCGCGACGACGAAAGTTTTCTGCCGGCGAGGGATATTGCCGGCATGACGGTCATCGATGTGCTGCTTGTCATGCGCATGGGACGACAGGGATCGGGTCGAGCCAGCGTTGATGAGCGTTGCTTGTTGCCCGAGGTGGCCGAAGTGATGGCCGAACTGGAGGCCGAGATCAGCGGCAGTCCGATTGTCAATCTGTCAATTCGCGATTTTTCGCTGAAATTCCATGCCGGGCAAGACGAGAACAACCCGGGTCAGGCAAATGGGCAATGAACTACCGCAGGAGGGGCGTGTCATAAAGTGCGGTTCTTCTTCTCCTTTTTGACCCGCCCTTGTGGCGGGTCTTTTTTTGCTGAATCTCATTGCTGATGTTTCCCGAAAAACCGACTGAGCACCGCAGGTTCGCGGTTGCAAATATTCCGGTCTTTCTCTATAAGAGGGACGCTGAAAGAACCCCCAATCCCCGGGGTGTCACAACAAACCAAGTATAACTTTAGGAGGATAGCTGCATGTTTGTAATCAAGCGGGTGCTAGGGGCCTTTGCCCTGACTGCAATTTCATTGACCGTTTCGGCTGTCGAATGGCAGGCATTGCCGACCAAGGCGCCGGAACCCTCCGGGAATCCGACCACACCGGCCAAGGTCGAGTTGGGCAAAATGCTTTATCACGATGTACGCCTGTCCTCGAATGGCGTGCTCTCCTGCAACTCCTGCCACAACGTCATGAATGGCGGAGATGACAACCGTGCCGGCTCGATCGGTGTCCGCAATCAGGTCGGTGGACGCAGTGCGCCCACGGTTTGGAACTCTGCCTTCAATTCCGTGCAGTTCTGGGATGGCCGTGCCCCCAGTCTTGAGGAACAGGCCCGGGGCCCGGTTACCAATCCCGCAGAAATGGGATTGAAGAGCTGGGATGAAGCCGTGGCGCGGCTCAAGGCAATGCCGGAATACACCAAGGCATTTGCCGCTGCCTTCGGCGGCGAATCCAGCGTTACTGCCGACAATGCCGTCAAGGCCATTGCCGCCTACGAAAGGACGCTGATCACCCCTAACAGTGCCTATGACAAATTCGTCAAGGGTGACAAGTCCGCCTTGACCGAACAGCAGGTCAAGGGCATGGAAACCTTTGCCGAGGTGGGATGTGTGGGTTGTCACTCCGGTCCGGCCTTCAACGGCCCTCAACTACCGGAAGGGACCGGTTTCTATCAGAAATTCCCGGCCAACGTGAACGGTGTATTAGAGGCCAAGTATGACTTCTCCTCTGATCTCGGCCGTTATGAAGCCACCAAGGATGATGCCGACAAGCATTTCTTCAAGGTGCCCACCCTGCGCAACATTGCTCTGACCGCCCCCTACTTCCACAATGGCAAGGTGCAGACGCTGGAAGAGGCGATCAAGATCATGGGGACCCTGCAGTTGAACAAGGATCTGAGTCCTGACCAGGTCACCAACATCGCCGCCTTCCTCAATAGCCTGACCGGGGAATTCCCGAAGATCGAAATGCCCCGCCTGCCGGCCTATGCGAACAAGGCGTTTCCTGCCGAATAAGCCGGAATAACTTCGGCCAAATCAGAAAGCCAGCCCGAGGGCTGGCTTTATTTTTGGGCTCTACCAAAGGCAACTACTTCTGACCGATTCCTTTTTCCCCTGCCACCTGGAGAAACTGAAAAATTGGCAAGGCCAGTATCCGGCTGTCGATTTCCTTTTTGAGGGCGTCGTACTCAGGGCTACCGATGGACTTGAACCTTCTGGAAAACTCCTCCGTATCCATGCTCTCCGGGAGATCGTCCATGGTCGGAATGAATGGGGATTCATCAAACCCCTGACTCAGTCTTTCCTGGATACGGAAAGCCAGTTCGGGAGAACGCACGGCATACTTGCCCAGCAAAGCCCCTGCCTCGTCAGCGGCCAGATCAATAAAGCTGAACCCGCTGCCGTCGTGCGTATCATGTAACTCCTTGGCCAGGCCGATCATCTCCACCAGCGTGCCCTGGCCCGACATGGCCATTGCGGCCGCGCCCATGAAGTGTTTTGCCGTATCGACACGCCGATTGAGCAAAACGCCCCGAGGCCGGGGTTGTACCGAGGTCCCCAGAGCAGCGTTGAGATCCTTTCCATTAACATAGGCGCTGAGAACGAGGACTACTGCCCGGTTTTCCTCGACCGGTTGCTGATTGGCGATCGATCGCTCATGAGCCAGCGCAAACAGGGGGTTCATCAGATGGCCGAGTCTTACAAACCGGCGATGGGTATCCCGCTCGAGAATGTCCACCAGTTTCTCGTGGTAGACGATCATTCTTTTCCTGTCGGCGACTTCCGTGAGTAACCCGCCCAGTTCCGCCAGTAATTCCCGGTTCCATTTCAGCAGGATGATGACCCGCTCATCGGCAATGTGAACCTCCTTCAGCATTTTTTCCGTCAACTGTTCGTAACGGGTCAGGGGCGGCAGGTGAGTGACAAGTTTTATGGCCCAGCCTGCCAGAGGGGCATGCAGGACCAGATTGCCCATCTTTACTTGACGGATGACCAAGGTGTCCCGGTCATCTTCGGCGATCAGATCAATGTTCAGGAAAAATCCCGAGAGCCGACCTGAAAGTTGAATGCTGCTCTGCAGGTACAAGCGGTTGTCGACAATCTGAACCCGCGTCGACCCCTCCAGGAGTTTGCGGGCAAGCACCAGTCTGGCAGCGACCCTGAGATCCTCCGCCGTCAGGATGAACTGCTTTTCCTGTCCGGCCAATGGCGAACTTTTCAGCTTGCCCTGGATGAATTCCGTGGCGGGCTGGGCGGGCCTGGTCACTGCCTCGCCGTTGAAGGTGGGTTGCCGTTGCAGCATCAGGCTCATCAGCCCGGATATCAGCAACAGGCAGGTGATCAATCCCCAGCCCAGCCAGGGAGCCCAGCGCAGCAGCCGCTTGGCCAGCGGCGAGGTGGTCAGGGACGCCCGGAAGCCGATCAGCCCATCCGATACCCGCCGAACGAGAGACGAAGAGAACTTCACCAGGCGGATCGGCGGCTAATCAGGAATGTGGGGGTGGGCGCTTGCGGGGCAGTGGCAGACCGCTCAATGTCCGGCATGGACATTCCACGTATGAATCTGCTCACAGCCATCATGGCTCATGCCGGTAACCTTGATCCATGCCCGGCCCTCCTGGATGGGCCTCGCCAGGATTGCCTCGACGGCCCATTCGCCGCTGCGCTTCGGGCTGACCTTGATCTCCACCGGCTGCAGATTGACCTTGACCTCGAGGGTGGCGGGGTCGGTGTTGTCCGAGGCGGTGAAGGAGAAATGTTCAAGGCTGGAAACCTGGGCTTCCGGCCCGGGGGATTCATCGAAAAAGCGCGGGTCGGTACATGAGGTGACCAGACTCCCGTGATGACCCAGAGGCAGTTCCCGCGTCGATTGGGCCAGAGTGAACGGGGTCACGGTCAGGGCAGAGAGAAGCAGCAGGAGGACTCGCACTGATTTGAACATGAGGATGACTCTTGTGGGTGGATCCGGAAACGGTGGCTGTCGGTCGAAAAAAAGCTGGAAGAAAAGGCGCCGAAAGCACGGTGGGTGGGTTTCCGGGAGGGCCAGGTGGCCAATTTTCGGCATGGCAGCCGCCACTTCCTATGCTAGAATCCACCCCGCTTTTGGCCCAGTCGCCGATTATCCCATTTACCCTTGGCTTCGCCCCCTTTGAGCGAAAGACGGATACACCCACCGGGATAGCTTGTCGCTATACAGGATAAAACAAAATGAAACTCGACCAATCCCTCGTAAAGGTCTTCAAATTCGTGACCTTCGTCTTCTTCACCTTCACGTCACTGCTGTATTTTGGCATTTTGTTGCTGCTACCTCTGGATATTTTGTTCCAGGTGGTCAGAATCTTCCACGCAATCGGCTTGCCCACCATCCTCTCCGGTGCCATCGGCGTCGGTGCACTGGCATATCTCGGTCTGGCGATTTCCAAAATGCCTGAATTCTGTGGGCTGGTCATGGATATCGGAAAACAGCTGATTGCCTTTGGTCATCAACAGATCAAGCGCTGGGATGATCTGGTAGAACAGCCGGGTGAGGGAGCTGCCTGAACTGGCGGGGCCGGCCGGCCAATCACGCGATTCACCAACAAGACCCCGCTCGTGCGGGGGTTTTGTTAAGCGACACCCATCCGGGTTTATGGGGCTGTTGGTGGCCTGAAAACTGAAAGCCATGCGGAGATGGGAACGATAACATTCCGACAATGACCACCTACAACAAAGAGCAGTTACTCGCCGATTGGCGCCAGCGCGCGCTGACCTTCGAGCAGGAAATCGGCAAGGCGGTCATCGGTCTCGATCACGCCATTCGCCAAATCACCATCGGCACCTTTGCCCGGGGCCACATCATGCTTGAGGGCGATGTCGGTGTCGGCAAGACGACGCTGCTGCGCGCAGTAGCGAGAGCCCTCGGCGGTGCTTATGAACGCATCGAGGGCACCATAGACCTGATGCCCGCCGATCTTGTCTACCATACCTACATCAATGAGACCGGCCGGCCGCAGGTCGATCCCGGCCCCATTCTCAAGCACGGCGAGATGCTGTCGGTCTTCTTCTTTAACGAAGTCAACCGCGCCCGGCCCCAGGTGCATTCACTCCTGCTGCGGGTCATGGCCGAGCGCAGTGTTACCGCCTTCAATCGCGAATACCACTTTCCCTATCTGCAGATTTTTGCCGATCGCAACCGGGTCGAACGCGAAGAAACCTTCGAGATCCCCTCGGCGGCCCGCGACCGCTTCCTGATGGAATTGAACATCAAGGCGCCGGATGATCTGGAACTGCAGAACGAACTGATGTTCAACCCGCGCTTCCATGACGTTGACCGGCTGATTGAAACGGTGGGCGAGGGCGTCCTGCCTTACCGAGAAATTGCCGATATCGCCCCCGTCATCCAGTCGCAGATCCAGGCCAGCGAAGCACTCCAGGCTTATGCCCTCGATCTCTGGGCCGCCACCCGCAAGCCTGCCGATTTCGGTATCCAGATAGACGGCGTGGATATGGATCAGCTCGTCCTGGCCGGCGCCAGTCCGCGTGGCGTCAGCATGATGATGCGAGCCGCTCGCGTGCACGCCTGGCTGGAAGGGCGCGGTCACATGATTCCCGAAGACCTGCAGGGCGTGTTCCGGGAAACCATCGCTCATCGCATCTTTCTGGCGCCCGTCTATGAACTGCGCCGCGAGCAGATCATTGAGGCACTGATGGATCGTCTGCTGCGGCATGTGGCTGCCCCTTGATCGAGGAATTTCACTACACCCTCTCCTGGCGGGCATCCAGTCCGCATCCCGGGTCGCATGCCAGTCATCAGCAGGGCGGTGCCGAGGAATTCGCCGGCCTGGTGCCGTTTTTTGCCCACCCCAACCCGCGTAACCTCGACGTTCGCGCCAGCCTCACCGACCCCTTCGGGCAGCTGGCCGTGCGACGGTTCCGCCAGCGTAGCCAGATCTCGGTCTGGGTGCTGGCCGACCTCTCCGCCTCCATGGGCTATCACGGCAAGGCCAGCAAGCCGGAGAGTCTGGCCCGTTTTGCCGCAGCGACAGCCTGGTCGACCTTCCGCCATGGCGATCGTTTCGGCTTTGTGGGGGCGGATACGCAGGTGCGCGAAGAACTGTTCATCCCCCTGCGGCTGCAAAAGGGCGGTGTCCCGGGTCTCTACGACACCCTGCGCGATTTCCGTTATCAGGGCGCCGATAGCGATGGCCTGCTGGCTGCCGTCGAACGTCTGGGCCGGCAGCGTGCGCTGATATTCCTGGTCTCCGACTTTCATTTTTCGTTGGAGTCCCTTGACCGCTTGCTGACCGCGCTGAGCCGCCACGATGTCGTGCCGATCGTGTTGTGGGACAGCGCCGAATACGTGGCCTTGCCCGCCTGGGGCCTGGCCTTGCTTGAAGACCCGGAAACCGGCGAGCAACGGCGCCTCTTCATGCGCCCGCAGCTGAAGCAGAAATTCCTCGAGCACTACACGCAGCGGCGCGATGCCCTGAGTCAGTGCTTCCGCCAGCGTGGACGCTCGCCGTTCTTCATGGCGGATAATTTTAATGCCGATGCGCTGACCCGATATTTTCTCGGCGGCCAGTAAATCGCTTCGAAGGAGGGAGTTCACATGGTTGCCATTTCCTTGCAGCAGCTGAGCAAACGCTTTGGGGATACCACCGTCCTCGATCGTATCGAACTGCAGATCGAGGCTGGCGAGATGTTCTTTCTTCTCGGGCCCAGCGGCTGTGGCAAGACGACTCTCTTGCGCCACATTGCCGGTTTTTATCAGCCCGACCAGGGCTCGATTCGCTTCGGCGAGCAGGACATGACCCGGGTGCCGCCGCACCGGCGCGGCACCGCCATGATGTTCCAGAGCTACGCCCTGTGGCCGCATCTGACCGTGGCCGAAAATGTCGCCTTCGGCCTCGAGGAACGTCGGCTGGCCCGCCCGGAAATCGCGACGCGGGTGGCCGAAGCACTGGATGTGGTGCAACTCGGCGGGCTGGGCGACCGCCGTATCCAGCAATTGTCGGGGGGGCAGCAACAACGTGTGGCCCTGGCCCGTGCCTTGGTCGTGCGCCCGCACTGCCTGTTGCTTGACGAGCCGCTGTCCAACCTTGATGCGCAGCTCCGCCTGGAAATGCGCAGCGAGATACGGCGAGTCTGCAAGGAATTTGAGTTGACCGCCGTCTATGTCACCCACGATCAGGAAGAAGCCCTGTCGATGGCGGACCGGCTGGCCGTCATGTCCGCCGGCCGGCTGGCCCAGGTAGGCACCCCGCAGGAGGTATATCGGCATCCCGTCAGCCGCATGGTCGCGGGCTTCATCGGGGAGACCAATCTGCTGCCGGCGCGGGTGCTGGGGCCAGCAGAAAGGGAAGACCTTGTCCGGGTCGACACCGAATCGGGCAGCTGGACCGCGCGTATCACGTTGCCCGGCTGGCGACCGGCGGCCGGCACTTCGGTCTGGTTGTCGCTACGCCCGGAAGCCATCCGCCTGGGGACGTCAGCCCCGTCAGAAAATGCCTTTTCCGGCGAAGTGGTCGAGGCCATCTATCTGGGGTCCACCGCCCAGTACCGGCTGCGCCTGGCCAGCGGTCGGGGGCTGGCGATAGCCGAACCCAATCCGGCCGGCACCCTGCGCCGGCCAGGACAGACCGTTCTCGCCACGACAACGGCAGATGATCTGATTGCCCTGCCGGAATAATCGCCCATGGACTCGAGCGGAATTGGCCCGACCGGCCCGACATCAACCCGAGCCGGGATCTGGCGACCGGAAGGGTGGCTGTTGATCGCCCTGCTGGTGACCCTGGCCGGCCCCTTCCTGCTGCAACCCAAGGCATCGGTGTCGGCCGCTCACCATGATCGTCGGCTTGTCATCCTGACTCCGCACAACGAGCGGGTCCGTCAGGAGATCGGGCAGGCCTTTGCCGAGGACTGGAAACAACGCACCGGAGAGACCGTCTATCTCGATTGGCGCATACCCGGTGGTTCCTCGGAGATTGCCCTGTTCATGAAATCGGAATTCGCCGGCGCCTTCGAGCATGAATGGCAGCGCCGCCGGCAGATCCCCTGGAACCATGACATCGCCATGGGCTTTGCCGATCCGCGCACCCATCTGGAGGAGGGCGGAGCACTGGCGGAGGCCCGTCGCCGCTTTCTGGCCTCCAAGACCGGGATAGGCGTGGATTTGCTGTTTGGTGGCGGTTCCTATGACTTCCAGCAATTTGCCAATGCCGGTTATCTGGTGGCGGGGGAGGCCGGCACCGGCCTCCAGGCCCTCGGGGCCGAGCATCCGGAATGGTTTTCGGCGCAGGCGATCCCGGAGGAAGTCAGCGGCGAGCCGTTTCGCGACCGCGAACAGCGCTGGGTCGGCGTCGTCCTGGCGACCTTCGGCATCGTCTTCAACCGGGATGTACTGGCAAGACTTCAGGTCGACCGCGAGATCAGCCAGTGGTCGGATCTCGCCGACCCGCGCCTGGCCGGGCAGGTGGCGATGACCGACCCCAGCAAAAGCGGCTCGGTTGCCAAGGCGTTCGAATTGATCATTCAGCAGCAGATGGCCCAGTCGGTGGCCAGGCACGGCGACCTGCCGACGGCGGCGGCCGAGGCGGCGGGAGTGCAGGAAGGCTGGCTGAACGGGCTGCGCCTGATCCAGCGCATGAGTGCCAATGCTCGTTATTTCACCGATTCCGCGACCAAGATTTCACTCGAAGTCTCGCGCGGCGATGCCGCCGCCGGCATGTCCATTGATGCCTATGGCCGCGCCGCCCAGGAGTTTGTGCGAACGCCGGAAGGAGACTCGCGGGTCGGTTTCGTCTCCCCCCGAGGCGGTTCCTCGGTCAGCGTCGATCCCATTGCCATGCTGCGCGGGGCGCCCGAGCCGGAGTTGGCGACGGCCTTCATGCGCTTCGTCCTCTCCGAGCGTGGCCAGAAGCTCTGGGCCTTTCGCCCGGGCACGCCCGAAGGGCCGCTGAGTCACGCCTTGCGCCGCCTGCCGGTGCGCCGCGACTTCTATACCGAAGCCCATCGACCGTTCATGACCGACGCCGCCGAGGACCCATACACCCGGGCCCGCGACTTTGTCTATCACCCGCAATGGACCGGCCCCATGCTGGGTGCCATCCGCTTCCTGATCCGGGTCATGTGTGTGGATGCTCATCGCGAGCAGCGTCAGGCCTGGCGGGCCATGATTGCCCACGGCATGCCGCCTGCGGCACTGGCCACTTTCGAGGACCTCGCCGGGCTTTCCTATGCGGAAGTGAACGAGCGGATCCTGCCCATCCTGCGGGCCAGGGACAAGGTGGCCGAAGTGCGGCTGGCGCGGGAACTGGGCACGGTGTTCCGTGACCACTACCGCAAGGCGGCGCAACTCGCCGAAGCGCAGGGAGCCCGGCCATGAGTCCCGCGTTTTCCCGTGGCGTCTACCTGCTGGTGACGGTCTTCTTTGCCCTGTTCTTTGTCCTGCCGATCTGGGGGACGCTGCAGACCGCCTTCATCGATGTGCACGGCGGCTTCACCCTCGATTACATTGCCGAGGTGTTTCGCAATCCCCTCTACCGGGAAGGTCTGCTGAATTCCCTGCTGATCGCCGTGCTGACCACGCTGGCCTGTTTGCTGATTTCACTGCCACTCGCGATCGCTTATGTGCGGCATGCGTTTCCGCTACGCAACGGGCTCAATTCGCTGATGCTCACCCCCCTGATCCTGCCGCCGTTCGTCGGAGCGCTGGGCATCCAGGCCATGCTGGGCCAGGCCGGCGCTCTCAACAGCCTGCTAATCCGGCTTGGCCTCCAGTCTGCCGATCAGCCAGCAGACTGGCTGGGCGAGGGACAGATGACCGGGGTCGTGCTGATGAACGTGCTGCATCTCTATCCCATCGTCTATCTGAATATCAGTGCCGCACTGGCCAACCTCGATCCGGCACTGGAGGAAGCCGCCGCCAATCTCGGTTGTCCTCCCTGGCGACGCTTCTGGCGCATTACCCTGCCGCTGATTCTGCCCGGTATCTTTGCCGGCAGTGCCATTGCCTTCATCTGGGCCTTTACCGAACTCGGGGTACCGCTGATCTTTGATTTTGACCGGGTCACCTCGGTCCAGATCTTCTCGGCCATCAAGGATCTCAGCAACAATCCTTTCCCCTATGCGCTGGTCGTGGTGCTGTTGTTTTTTACCACGCTGTTCTATGCCGGCAGCAAACTCATGTTCCGGAGCGAAGTATCCGGCGGAGGAGGGCGTGCCACGACCGGGCGCAGTCTGGTCCGGTTGCCCGCCTGGCAAGGATGGCTGATTGCGGGCGGATTCCTGCTGGTGATTGGGCTGGCACTGATGCCGCACCTTGGCGTTCTGCTGTTGTCACTGGCCGGAGACTGGTACCGGACAGTGTTGCCGACGGGACTGACGCTGGCCAACTTCACCGGGGCCCTCGGCCATGACCTGACACTCTCGGCAATTGCCAACAGCCTCAAGTATGCGTCGCTGGCGACGCTGGTGGATGTGGTATTGGGTATCGGCGTCGCCTGGGTCGTGGTCCGCAGTCAGCTTCGGGGCCGGCAATGGCTGGACACCATGGCGATGTTGCCGCTGGTCGTGCCCGGTATCGTCATGGCCTTCGGCTACCTGGCCCTGTCGCGGGAGGGCCAGCCCCTGCACGGGCTGATGCTGGGTGAAAATCCCCTGTTGCTTCTGGTGGTGGCCTACGCCATGCGCCGCCTGCCTTACGTGGTCCGCTCCGCAGCGGCAGGCTTGCAGCAGATCAGTCCCGTCCTGGAAGAAGCCGCCCAGAACCTCGGTGCCCCGCCGTTACGCGCCCTTTGGCGCATCACCTTGCCACTGGTGGCGCCGAACCTCGTGGCGGGTGCCTTGCTGGCCTTTTCCTTCGCCATGCTGGAAGTCAGCGACTCCATGATTCTGGCCCAGCAGACCCTCTACTTCCCCATCACCAAGGCCATTTACTCGCTCTCATCGGCCTTGGGGGATGGCCCCGGGCTGGCCGCCGCACTGGGCGTGTGGTCGATGGTGTTCCTGACCATCACCCTGCTGGGGGCCGGCGTTGTTCTTGGAAGAAAGTTGGGGGCGTTGTTTCGGGTTTGAAGCTGGAATAAAAAACGGCGGCGAGGGACAGGGCCCTCGCCGCCGTCTTGGTTCAAAAATCAGCGAGTAATCAGAACGACTTTTCGGCCGCCTTCAGGTGGGTTGCCGCGGCGTCGGCTGATTCACCGGCGACATCGGCATGGCCCATCTTGGCATGCTCGATGGCTTCATTGAGGTTCTTGATGCCGGCGTCGAGATGCGGGTTGGCTTTCTCGGCCTGCGCCGCTTCGGCATGGGTCTTGGCCGCGGCGGCATGTTCGCCGACGGCCGCTGCATCGCCCTTCTTGCCGCTTTCGGCGGCGGCGATCGCATGCTTGGTGGCTTCAGCCTTGTGGTCTTCGGCCAGGGCTGCGGTGGCGGTCAACAGGCTGGTCAGCAAACTGGCCCCGGCCAAAAATAGGGTTTTCTTGTTCATTTGTGTGCTCCTGGATTCGTTATGGTTAAGGATCCGAGTCGGCCGTGTCAGTGGCTGACTTGTTACTGTGAAGATGCAATTCGCTCTTTCACCGCAACGGATCTAGGACAGGAGGCCCGTCGAAAGGTTGCGCGCACGAAGGTCAGCGGTAAGGCTTGGCCTGGAGGTACCATCCTTCGTTCCACGCGGGATGAAAGAGCACTGGCTGTGTTCGCCATTTTCATGCCGGGTAATCATTCAGCGTTACCCCGGGACTTGCCCACTGTGTCGGGTCACTCATGGTGTCACCCAACGCACGAAACGGTGCCACAGGCTGGCCTGCTCGATCTCCAGCTGTTCGTGATTGACGGGTTCGATCTTTGCCGGAACCGGCTCCGGCATTTCGGGGGTCTGGGTGCCGAGGCCGCCGGGTCGGCCGGTATAGCTCCAGCCGCCGGCGTCGCCGTCCTCTGCACCGGTGCTTCGGGTAGGGCGGGTGATGGCTTGCTGAATATCGAGGTCCATGTTCCTGAGGGCATGGCTTTTCTCAATCCGTTCGACTCTCATCGCATGGTCGTACTCGTCCTTGCGGGCGTTGATTTCGGCACGGATGTGAAAAGGTCGACAGTAGGTTTCCCGTGCCTCGTGACTGTCATGAACTGCGTCACAGGCTTCGGCATCGTGCTTCGCCTGGACGGTGGTGTGTGAATAGGTCAGGGGACCCAATGCAGAAAGCTCGCGCTCCAGTGCGGACTGATTTTGGCGTTTGGCCTGGTCAAGGGCCGAGGGCGGCTTGCTCGCACATGCCACGCTGAGCAGGGAAGCCAGAAACAGGAACCCGGTTTTCATGAGGACCCTGCGGCGTCCCTAGGGCTTTGGCCTTTTCATGGACTGCAGTCGGGTCATTATCCAGCCGATGATGCCGGCGGCGATCAGCACGTTGCCGATCTGGGCGATGAGGGGGATTCCGGTAGAGCGAAACACCACCAGGCCTATCAGGCCGGCCAGTGTTAGCGACAGGGGCAGAAACTTGTTCATGGTCGGTCTCACGTGGGTTGACCGTTGTTTCCGGCCTGCCAGCGCCACTTGCCGCCAGCTTTCAATTCCAGTCGTCCGATCTCCGGCTGCCCTTCCGCGTCGTCCTTGGCAAAAGTGATAAGGGTCATGTTCTGCGCCTTCAATGCTTGCATGACCCGGTCAATTGCCGCGGGCGGTAGCGAGGTCTCCGGACGGTCAAGGAAAATAAACTGCGGCCGGCAGGCGAGGGTACGGGCAATGACCAGCAGCTGCTGCTCCTCGAGCGAGAGGGTGCTGTCCCAGTCCTGACTGACATCCAGGCCCCCGGATCGTTGAACAAGTCTGCCGAGTCCCAGTGTCTTCAGGCTGCTACGAATCCGGCTTTCGGGCATCGCGAGCGCCTGCGCGTCCAGAGGTCCGTGGCCATCGTCCAGGCGTTCCGGGTGCGGTTTCAGGAAGAGTTCCCGCAGGGTGCCCGGGGGCAGGTAGGGCCTTTCCGTGACGAAAAGCATCTGCTCCAGCGGCGGCCTGAAAACCTGGCCCTGATCAATGGCACGAATGCCCGATGTTGCCCGGAACAGGGCGTCACGAGCGGATTCGTCGGCGCCAAATACCCGGACCGATTCTCCGGGCCGCCAGTCAACCGTCAGTGAAAGCAGCAGGGGCTTGTTGCTCTTTTCATCGAGGAGTGTGACGTCACGGTAGGTGATCTCGGTGCCGGGGAGCTGTCTGGCCAACGTGGCCTCAGCAATCTCGGCGTCCTCCTCGTGACAGCAGTGGTCAGTGAGCACGGCCAGCCGGGTGACGACTGCGGCAAATGAGGAGATGGACTGGAACTGGGTGATGATCAGCGAGAAAGCCCCGAGTAACTGAGTGAAGGCCATGGTGGCCTGAGTGATGACACCAAATTCGACCCTGCCATCGATGTAAAGGGGCGCGATGAAGAGGGCCGGGATCAACTGGATCAGCCAGCTGTAGCCGGTGGTGAAAAAACCGACCCGACGATTGAATCCGATGATATTGCGCGTGTTGTCTATCAATTCGTTCAGATAGTGCGTCAGCCTGAATATCCAGAGATCCTCCCTGCGGGACAGCGCGAGGCTGTCGGCGTTTTCTCGCAAGTGAATCAGCGAGGCGCGAAAGTTTGCTTCCTTGTCCGACTGGTCGTAATTCAGCTTGATCAGCGGCCGACCGAGGCGGAACGTGAACCAGGTGCCGGCCATGGCGTAGGCGATGGCGACCATGAACAGCAACGGACTGATGGTCCAGAGGACGCCGGAGAAGGCAATCACGGTCAGCCCGCCGCTGAGCAGCATCAGAAAGAAGGAGAGCGTAGTGGTGGTGAATGACCTGATGTCCTCGGCGATGCGCTGGTCCGGATTGTCGATGGCGGCATTGCCAACCATCCGCCAAAAGACCCGGTGATCGGCGTAGCGGCGAAGTACGCGCGCGGTCAGCCACTTTCGCCACAGCATGCCAAGGCTTTCCTCCACATAGCGATGGATCACGGAGATGAGGGTCAGCGCCGCAAAGACGATCAGGGTGAGCAACGCGTAGCGCCAGAATCCGGGCAGGTTGCGGTCGGCGATGGCGGTCATGAAATCGCGGCCGACATAGCTGTTGACCACGTTCAACCCGCTGAGGAGCAGCAGGAAAACGCACATCGACACGAAATAGAACAGGGCCTTGTGACCCACTTCCGGGTCAGCCAGTATCTCCCGCACCATGGCCACGACGCGTTGCAGCATGGTGCGATGGTTAATCTTCGGTTGAGTGCTCATTGCCAGTCTCTTGTATTGCCGAGGGATGGAGCCGGAGGGCGTTACTCGTTTTCAAGCCGGAGGCGTGCTTCGTCCAGCTGTCGGCGCTCTGCTTCCGTGACCTCCGGATAGCGCAGCTTCAGTTTGTCCAGGGCGCGGCAGATGATTTCGGCGACCAGGGCTCGACAGACCCATTTATGGTCGGCGGGCACGATATGCCACGGGGCCCATTCGGTGCTGGTGGCGGCAATGGCTTGCTCGTAGGCATGCTGGTAATCGTCCCAGTGGTCGCGCTCGGTGAGGTCACCCAGCGAAAATTTCCACTGCTTGTCGGCCTCACGCAAGCGATCCAGAAAGCGTTTTTTCTGCTCCTCGCGGGAAACATGCAGGAAAAATTTCAGTACCACCGTACCGTTACGGGTCAGGTGTTGCTCAAAGGCATTGATGTCCTCGTAACGCGCCTGCCAGAAGGCGTTTCCGCGTTTGCCGTCGGGCAGAGGCTGTTGCTTCAGCAACTCCGGATGCACCCGGGTCACCAGCACATCCTCGTAGTGCGAGCGGTTGAAGATGCCGATTCGCCCCCGCTCGGGCACGGCCCGCATGCAGCGCCAGAGGAAGGTATGGTCGAGTTCTTCTGCCGACGGTCGCTTGAACGAAAAGACCTGGCAGCCCTGCGGATTGACCCCGGACATCACATGCTTGATGGTGCCGTCCTTGCCGGCAGCGTCCATGGCCTGGAATACGACCAGCAGTGAATAGCGGTCATCCGCGTAGAGGAGTTCCTGATGTTTGGCGAGCTGCTCAAGATTGTCGCGGAGGATTTCTGCGGCGCGTTCCTTGTACTGCTCGATATCGCCCTTGAGTTCACCCAGAGGCCAGCGAGTCTCGTAATCCTTGAGGCGGAGCTTGCGGCAGGGCTCTACCCGAACTGCCTTGAGTATTTTCTTGTCGATCATGGCTGCGACGGGGCTTGCTGGACCGTGTTGGCTTTGGACGTCACCTCGAATTCCCGGCTCATCCGCTCATGGAGTTGCTCGCCGTCGCGAACAATGAACAGCACCCTGAGTTGCTCCTGATCGGCAATGCGGGCGCCTTCCTCCTCGCCGAGACACAGCAGGGCCGTGGACCACGCGTCTGCCAGGGTGGGGTCTTCGTGCAGGACGGTGGTGGACAGTGTGTTATGGCTGACCGGCATGCCGGTTCTCGGGTTGATGATATGCGAATAGCTTTTACCCCCCGATTCAAAGAAGTTGCGATAGGTGCCGGATGTCATTACTGCCGTGCCGGCGGCTTCATTGAGGTCAAGTACCCGCTGGACCTCCCTGGCCATGGGATTGGGTTTTTCCACCGCGACTCGCCATGGCGTGCCGTCGGCCTTGTGGCCCTTGACCTTCATCTCCCCGCCGATTTCGGCCAGGTAGTCCTGGATGCCGCGGTCCTCCAGGCTCTGTGCGACCACCGCGACGGTGTAACCCTGGGCAATCGAGTCGAGGCTGACTTCCAGCTGCGGGTCCAGTTTGCGGAGTCGCCTGCCTACGGGATCAATCTCCAGTTTGTCCATGCCGACATGGGTCAGCACCTGATCAATGGCTGCCTGATCCGGCACGGTTTGCTCGTGTTTCGCGAAACCCCACAATTCGAACAGCGGTTTCACCGTCAGGTCATAACAGCCGCCGGTGCGGTCGTGGATGTCGCGGGCCACGGTGAGCAGATGAATCAGCGTCGCGGAGACTGGCTGCCATTCGGTGGTTTGTTGCCGATTGAAGCGAGTAATCTCGGAATCCTCGCGCCAGTTGGATAGCTGCTCGTCGATCAGGCGAAAGATCGCCTCCACATCGGTTTTGATTTCCTCGGGAGTGATCGGATTTTCCCCCGTCACCATCTTCAGATGCCAGGTAGTGCCCTGGATCGATCCCGACAGGGAAGTCTCCGGCTCCTTCTGACAGGCCAGTAATGGCAGGGTGAGGAGAATAAGGAGGAATGATTTCATGGTGTGCATGAGGCGAAAGATGGAACGCATGGCATTCTAGCGCGCAGAGGAGTTTTCCATGGGAAAGCAGACCCGGATGGATTCTCCCGGGCAGCATCGTGATATTTTGGACCGGTCAATCATCATCGTTGCCTTGCAATGGAACTCATCGAACCCTGGGTCTTTCCTCCGGTCATCACCGCGTTTTTGCTGACAGTCTCCATGAGCCTGCTGCTGGGTCTCGGGCTGCGGGAATACTACCTGGTCAATCAGAAGCGGATTGTGTTCGGAACCACCCGGACCTGCATGCTGATTGGTCTGATCGGCTTCGTGCTGTTTCATCTCCAGCCGTCGGGCTTGCTCTATCTTGCCGGCTTGCTGGTGTTGGGCCTCTGGCTGGGGCTTTTTTACCGCTACAAGCTGGGGGAGCAGCAGACCGGAATGATCGGCCTGATGATGGCGCTGATCAGCTACACCGTTGGGCCGGTCAGCCTGACCTTGCCGTACTGGTTCCTCATTCTCTATACCATCGCCGCGCTGTTCATCCTCAATGCCAGGGAGAACATTCATCTGCTGACGCTACGCATGGCAAATGAGGAGATCATCACCCTCGCCAAGTTTCTGGTGCTCTCCGGGGTGATCCTGCCGCTGACCTCGCGGGAGCCATTGGCGCCGTTTCTGCCGGTGTCGCTGCACCAGACCTGGCTGGCTGTGGTGGTCATCAGCGGCATTTCCTACCTCAGCTATCTGGTACAAGCCTATTTCGTGAAGGGCAGGGGGATATTGCTGACCGGCGCGATGGGCGGATTCTATTCAAGCACGGCGGCGACGCTGGTGGTTTCGCGTCAGTCCCATCACTATCCGAAGGAGTCGACCCGGCCCGCCGTCGCCATACTCCTGGCAACAGGGGTGATGTACCTCCGCTTGCTGGTGATCGTCGCCTTGTTTGATTCATCTCTGGCCCTGTCCCTGCTGCCGGGATTGTTGGGCCTGTTTGTATTGACTCTGGCCACGGCGATCATGCTGAGTCGGCGTAACCATGAGCCGCAGGGTTCCCGGAGGGCAGCGGAGGCGCCAAAGAATCCACTGGAACTTAGCGCGGCCCTGTTCTTTGCGTTGTCGTTTCTGCTGGTCACGGCCCTGACCCACGTCATACTGGAGCAATACCCCCACGGTGGCTTGCGCTGGCTCGCGTTTTTGACCGGGTTCACGGATATCGACCCCTTTGTGCTGGCTCTGCTGAGTGGGGACTTTACCCATTACAGCATCGACATCGGCCGGGCCATTGTCATCGCCGCGGCCAGTAATAATCTGCTCAAGGCCGGGTATGTGTTTGCCTTCGCAGCGACGCCGACCCGATGGAAGGCGGGGCCGGTTCTGGTGGTCCTGGCGGCCTTTAACCTGATTTACGGCTTTTGGGGGTTTGACTGAACGCGCACTGAATCGCTGCTCGCAGGCGAGTCATAGGTGAGCAAGGGGAGTCGGTCAACGACTGATTCTGGCGGGGTAAACCGCCAGGGTGATCGAAAGATTGGGGGGGCAGAGATTTCCACCCATGGAGGATGGCTGCTCAGGTGGGCTTTCCATGCCGATAGCCGGGAAAGTGTGGGGAGGCTCTCGGAGCCTCCCTGATCAAGATGTGTTTAGTGTTGCATGCCCGGCATCGCTTCGCCGGCGGGTCTGCCGGGGGCATTGGCGGATCCCCCTGACATGTCGTGCCCGCCATGGCCGCCGGCACTGACACCGCCACCGCTTTGGCCGGGACCCATGCCACCACCGCCGGCACCGGCGCTGACGCCCTGACGTTGGCGGAGACCAATCGCGCCGCCGGATGCCTTGGCAATGTTGGTTTCGGTCAATCCACCCAGGGCAAATGCGGCATCCACCACCAGACTGGTGATGTCGGTGATGTCCATCTGATCCGCCAACGGGCTGGTCACGACGGCGCGCACCACCTGCGAAGCGGGTCCCGGGGGAGGGGTCACGACCAGCAAGATGGGATACGCAGTCCCCGCCGGCACCGTAATCGAGTACTGATTGGATTGACCATCCAGTGTTTGGCTAATAATGACCTTGTCGTTCTTGTCCTTGACCTCCAGCTGGCCCTGGGAAATGGGGCCGTGGAAATCCGAGACGCTCCCCTTGATTTTGGCCTCCGCGCTCATCGATGACGAACTGCCACTGGAACCGCTGCCCGATGATCCGCCATCGCAGCCACTGATCAGGACACTCCCCACGGCAACGGAGAGAGCGCACAATCCGGATTTCAACAAAAGGGAGGCCGGCGTTACTTTTTTCTGATTATTCATAGGGGTAACTCGTGGTCGGGAGGATGATGTAAAGGGGTTCAAGAACCCCATGTTCCAAGGCGGTGTTTTTATAGCATAGCGACGTAAGCGCGCGAACAGCCGCGAGGCAGAGTCGACTTCGCCCTCGACTTCACCGACACCCATAGCGTCTCCCATGACTTCTGGGACTGGCAAGATCACACCGGCGTAAAGGGGAATTTCGAACCATCATTCTCTCGAAAGACCATGGGTTAGATGTCGGCTTGCCGCCGATCAATGCCAGCGGCATACGTCATTAAAGAGTCTCGAAAAACTGAGCTTGTCGAAGCATGAGAGGATGGTTTCTAGTTGTTCCCCAATAGATTATTTAACGTTTGATTTTGTTGACAGAAAATTCAGGAGAGACACGTGGTCTTTAAATCCGTGGCCATACCTTATGGAATTTATGAGGCTCTTCTCGATGAGGGTTTACGTGATAGGTTGAATGTATTCCCAGAGTTGCGCGCAGTTTTCGGAAAGCTTGACCCTGAAGAGCAACCGGCCCTCTATGCCGGCTTTGTCGCCAAGGTGCTGGAACAGGCCTTGCGGGAAGAAATTGATCCCGAGCAGCGGCTGGACCTCTGCAACCGGCTACTTGCCGCGGTAGCCGCCGAACCGGGAAAATCGCACCTGAAAAATCGACAACTGATTTCGGAAAGCAAACCGCTCCTGCTGGAAATCACCCCGCCCAACTTCAATCAAACCGGCCTGCCGCGACCCCATACCTCCCTTACCGAAAGCTCGCTCTTTACCGGGTCACCTCAGGAACCCCAGCTAGCCCATGAGTTGCTGGAAGAAATGCGCTCCGCCGATGGGGTGGATATTCTGGTGTCGTTCATCAAGTGGTCGGGGTTGCGGCTCCTGATGCCGGCCTTCGAGGACTTGCGCGACCGGGAGGTGCCGGTAAGGCTGATAACCACTTCATATATGGGAGCGTCCGACGCCCCCGCAGTGGAGTGGCTGGCCAAACTCCCCAATGTGCAGGTGCGAGTCTCCTTTGACACTGAGCGGACCCGGCTTCATGCCAAGGCTTACCATTTCCGGCGTCATAGCGGGTTCTCTACCGCGTACATCGGTTCGGCCAATATGTCCCAGGCCGCCATCACCAGCGGGCTGGAGTGGAACCTGAAAGTGACCGCCCAGGATATGGCCCATGTACTGGACAAGTTCAGCGTCGAGTTCGAGACTTACTGGAACAGCCGGGAGTTCGTTCCCTACGACCCGGAGCAGCCCGGGCCATTTCGCAGCGCCCTTGCCCGGGCCAAGAACAAGGAGCCCAGTGGCCCTGTGGTCTTTTTTGACCTCACCCCACACCCATTTCAAGAACGCATTCTGGAGGCGTTGGCGCGAGAGCGGAGCGTCCATGACCGTTGGCGCAATTTGGTTATTGCCGCTACCGGCACCGGCAAAACCGTGGTGGCCGCCTTCGACTTCAAGCGTTTCTTCGATCAGCGAAAGCGGCAGGCGCGGCTACTCTTTCTGGCGCACCGGCAGGAGATTCTTCAGCAAGCTTTGGGTACGTTCCGCAACATCCTGCGGGATCAGAATTTTGGCGAATTGCAGGTTGGCCCCTTTGAGGCCAACCGGCTGGAACATCTGTTCTGCTCCGTCGGCATGCTCACCACCCGCAGGCTCTGGGAGCAGCTAGGGAGTGGCTTCTACGATTACATCGTGGTTGACGAGGCCCACCATGGTACGGCCAGTAGTTATCGGCCCATCTTTGATCACTTCACTCCGAGGATTCTGCTTGGCCTCACCGCCACTCCGGAACGGATGGACGGCGATAACGTGGCCGCCGACTTCGGTAATCGCTTTGCCGCTGAGATCCGGCTGCCTGAAGCGCTGGAAGAAAAGTTACTCTGCCCGTTCCACTATTTCGGCATTGCCGACCCCATCGCCATCAACGGTGAGCAGTTCTGGCGTAATGGCAAGTACGACGCCGCCGCGCTGGAGAATGTCTATGTGCTGGACCCGGGGCGTGCCCTAAGACGGGTGGCGGCGATCATCACCGCCCTGCATCGCTACGAGCCGGATGTAGCGGGTCTCAAGGGAATCGGCTTCTGCGTCACCATCCGCCATGCGGAATACATGGCTGAACAGTTCAGCCAGCATGGCATTCCGTCCGCCGCCTTCACGTCCAACAGCGATAGCGTCCAGTGTGCTGACTTGCTGGCCCGGCTCAAGAGCGGCCAACTCACCTTCCTCTTCACAGTAGACAAGTTAAGTGAAGGGGTCGACGTGCCCGACATCAACATCGTGCTGTTCCTGCGTCCTACCGAGAGCCTGACGGTTTTCCTGCAGCAGCTTGGTCGCGGTCTGCGCCATGCGCCAGAGAAGGATTGCCTAACTGTTCTTGACTTTGTGGGTCAGGTGCATCGCCGCTACCGCATCGACACCAAATTGAAAGCGCTCCTGCCCCGGCACCGCTTCGCCATCGACAAGGAAGTGGAGCAGGATTTTCCCCATCTCCCAGCTGGTTGCGCCATCCAGCTGGACCGACTCTCCCGTCAGTACGTGCTGGAGAACATCCGCGAAAACTTTGGTCGACTGGCGGTACAGGTGCCCGATCGGCTTCAAACCTTTACCAATGAGACCGGACAGGAACTGACATTTGGCAACTTTATCCGCTACCACGATTACGAGCCGGAGGTTCTGCTGGTCAAGGAGTCGTGGAGCGAGTGGAAAGCCAAGGCCCAACTGGCGCCGATCCCGGTCGACCCCGATCTGGCGCGGCTGAAAAAAGCGCTCATTCGCGCCGCCTTCATCAATGGACCACGGGAAGCGACCTTGCTGCGGCAGGTGCTGAGCGAGCTTGTGGTCGGGCAGGTGGATGCGGCACTGGAGCTGGCAGGCGCATCGGTCATGCTGCTCTACTACCGAATCTGGGGGGATAAGGCGGAGAACATAGGGGTGACGTCGCTGGCCGATGCCTTTCAACGGCTGGCCGCCAATCCCACGGTCTGCGCCGATCTGGACGAGATTCTGGCGTGGTCACTGGACAGCACCGAGGTCGCCGGAACCGCGCCGGAGTTACCGTATTTCGTCCCACTAGAATTGCACGCCCAGTACGGCATCCGGGAAATTCAGGCAGCCTTTGGCCGAGCGACATTAGAAAGCAGCGGCCAAACGGGTGTTGGGGTCATGCATTTTGTCGAGCAGAAAACCTATGCTCTTCTCGTTACCTTCCAGAAAACGGAAAAGGAGTTTTCCCCCAGCACCATGTATGCGGACTATCCCATCAGCCGGGAACTGATGCACTGGGAATCTCAGGCCAATACGGCGCAGCATCACGCCGATGGCCAGAACCTGATCCACCATCAGGTACGGGGCTACACGATTCTCGTCTTTGCTCGTGGGCAGAAGAAACGGAACAACGTGACGGCACCGTTCACCTTTCTTGGGCCGGTGGATAGGGTCAGCCATGAGAGCGAGCGGCCGATCAAAATGGTCTGGCGACTCAGGCATGCCATGCCGGTGGAGATGTTTGAGGATAATCGGCGGGGGGGTTGAAGGCGCAGCTTTAAAAGTTGGCGGCAAAGGCAGAGGAATCTGCTACGAATATCTCGATATAGGCCCAGACGTTGTGTCTGGCCCTGGTTTTTTTGCAAAGACGTTGGCGCCCTTTGTAACAGCGATGCTTGGCACAGAACAAGGTTTATGTCAGTGTTTTACCGCTGTCGATCTCCCTGATGTTCGCTGCCCTCCAGGATAAGGGCCAGTATTGACTCATCCGTCATTGCATTCCGCAGAAATGAGTGGCGCTCTGATGTGCGCAATGTCGTCAGTTGCGAAAGTTTAATCGCATCTACCCCGATGTGAGCTTGTTCTGACATAGCCCCGGCGTAACCCCAACAAAAAAGCCTTACCCGATGTCTCGGGTAAGGCTTTCATATTTATGGTGGGCCGTGAAAGACTCAAGCTTTTGATCGATGGATTAAGATGCCATCATGTATTGGTAACTAACTGTTTTAAATGAGATTATGCGCCAGGGTTTCGACCATGCCATGCCTATTCGCGCTGAGTCATCCTCAGTCATGTCACGCAAAACTCACGAAGGCTTTTCGTGCGTAAATCCGATCACAAAAGCGTTCAATAAGGTCGATCTCAGGTCTCGAACAAATCAGCATGCGTGCCCGTACGTACGAAGTTGATGGCATTGTCCTCAACCTGATAGACCAGTAGAAAGTCGCCACCGACATGACACTCCCGATAATCTGCCCACTCACCCTTGAGAGAGTGGTCGAGCCACTCTGGACCCAATGGAGCATCGTTTGCAATCAGTAGCATCATGACCCGCTTCAGCTGATTCATGTCATAACGCCCCGACCGCGACAGCCGTTCCCAATCCTTGCGGAAAGCTTTCGTGCAGGTGGATGTCCTTGGCAGTAAGGCTCGCTTAGCTTTCGCCGTCTTTTTCGAGGTCATCGAAGAATGATTGTGCTGAGGTGTGTCGGTTGGGTTGCGACTTCATGAGCTTTCGCGACTCTTCCATCGCCGCTCTGGTTTCAGCGTTCGGAACCTTGAGTTCGATAGGAAATGCCTGGTCGTTGACCACCCTCTTCAGGAAGATACGAACCGCATCAGACACCGACATCCCCATTGCCGCCAAGGCCTCGGTGGCTTGGGCTTTGACGTCGTCGTCGACACGGACATGGAGCATGGAACTTTGACCCATCTTGAATCCTCCTGATTTGAGACGGGGGGAGTATGTCTCTCATTCGAGAGACATTCAAGGGGCCTGAATAAAGGATGGAAGGGTTATCTGAGCTCGTCCTCCCTGTCTGCGCCCTCAGATCGACAGGGTTGGACTTCCCCGGTAGCGTCAGCACACGCTATCCGAGGCATTAGACCACCGACCTTGGAGCGCCCACTGCCGGGGGCTTCAGCGTTTGCTGGTAGCCTTGGCAAATGGCATGACCCAGCGAGAAGTTGCCTGTGTGGCTCGCATGCATCACGTCACTGCTGCCAGGTATCTCAACGCCCCGCAAGGGTCGGCCCCGTAAACTCTGGCCCTGAAGGAAAACGGAGTGACTACGATGCCCTCCAGAAGACCTTCAAGCATCCTCAGGTTGTCGTTAATGACATGATGGTGGCAGTTGGTCCAAATCGAGCATATTTCGGTCTCCATTGTGGTTGATGGCGGAGACAGACTAGCCGATTGATTTTGGGGCTGCTGAAGGAAATTCTGAGACGGCATTGTGCAGGGTAGGGGGACTGAGCTGATGGCTGGATAGCCGTTCAACCGTAACCCTGGCGTAACCCCAACAAAAAAGCCTTACCCGATCTCTCGGGTAAGGCTTTGATATTTATGGTGGGCCGTGAAAGACTCGAACTTTCGACCGATGGATTAAGAGTCCACTGCTCTACCAACTGAGCTAACGGCCCGAAAACTTGTTATACCCGTCGGGGCGGGTGGGGTGACTGACGGGGCTCGAACCCGCGACAACAGGAATCACAATCCTGGACTCTACCAACTGAGCTACAGTCACCATCGAGACGTCTGTCGGTGATGATGGCGCGCTTGGCAGGACTCGAACCTGCGACCCTCGGCTTAGAAGGCCGATGCTCTATCCAGCTGAGCTACAAGCGCTTGGTCGGGGTAGAGGGATTCGAACCCCCGACATTCTGCTCCCAAAGCAGACGCGCTACCAGACTGCGCTATACCCCGAAGTGCTTTTACCTTGAAAAGCCGCTGGGCGAACCATCAAGACGGCGAATTCTATCGGCAGAAGCGTAAAGGGTCAATCAACTTGTTCGTATTTTGCTGTAGAACGATGTTGCAAGGAGAGTGGCGGTGGCTTGGGAGTCAGAGTTTTTGCCTCACCATTTGATAGATTTCATCTGTGAGCTGCTCCATGCCGTCCATCAGGTTTTCCAACTCCCGTCCAGCATGGGTGACAAAAGCTTCGTCCTTGATAGTGCCAATATTGACCTGCACATTCAGGGCGGCACTGCGCAGGGCAGCGTGGGCCGCCACCACGGCAACGCCGGCATCGCTGATGACGTTCTTGTTGCCTTTCTCGGCGGCAATCAGCGAAAGCTTGATGATCTCGACACAGGCATGCGCACATTGCAATGGAACCCGGGTCGCATTCTGCAGGGCTTCCTGAATGGCCGCGCTGCGGCTCTTTTTGTCGGCATCCGTTTCCTTGGGTAATCCATAGGCGGCCATCACCTGATCGAATGCGTCGACGTCTGCCGCTACCATGTCGATCAATCGGTGACGCAAGTCTTCCAGCCTGGGGAGCAGCGCTGCCATTTCTTCGGAGACTGACTCGTAATTTTTTTTGCCTACAGTGAGGTTGCAAACCATCGACACGAGGGCGGCGCCCATGGCTCCCATGATGGCTGCAGCGCTTCCGCCGCCGGGAGTGGCGGATTTGCTGGCCAAGCCCTCAAGAAATTCTTCTATCGATGCGTCTTTGATCCTGGTGCTCATGTTCTTTGATTCAAATTGAGTGTGTCGATTATAAAGCAGCCCCCACTGGGCCCGGTCTCCATGAACCTCTGGGCGATTTGCCAGCCATGTTCTGGTAAGTTAATTTTCCACGGTGACTGTAGCTGTCTGCCATCCTATGATCCGGCGCCTCCCAGGCATTTTGATGTTATTCCCCGATGAAAAAACTTCTTTTCCAGTTCGATACTGATTCGCAGCCTTCCGTGTTTGACACCGTTGTCGCCTACGACGGCGGGGCTGACCATGTGATTGGATATGGGGAGGTGACACCGCACAACGTGGGTCCGCTTGTTGATGGAACTATTTTCACTCGCGCGCCCAAGGACAAGAGAAACACGGCGATTTTTGTGGGTGGGAGCGACATGCAGTCGGGGCAGATGCTTTTCTCGGCCGTGCAGGAGCGTTTTTTTGCCAATTTTCGCGTCTCGGTCATGCTGGACAGCAATGGCAGCAATACGACGGCCGCCGCTGCTGTCGCAAAATTGTTAACCAGTGGGCCGATCGCGGGGAAACGAGCGGTGGTGCTCGCCGGCACCGGCCCGGTTGGGCAGCGCGCTGCGGTGATGCTGGCACGTGCGGGTGCGGCAGAAGTGCAAATCACCAGTCGCCAGTTGGCCAGGGCTGAACGAACTGTGGATGAGATCAAGGCGCGTTTTGGCGTGGATGTGGTTCCGGTCCGGGCATTGACTCACAGCGAGCGTGCGCTGGCTATCAAGGATGCCGAAGTGGTTGTAGCGGCAGGGGCCACTGGGGTGGAATTGCTGGAACCGGAACATTGGCTGAACAACCCGACCCTGGAAATGATCGCCGATGCCAATGCCACGCCGCCACTGGGCATTGGTGGTGTGGATATGATGGATCGGGGAGCGGATCGTGCCGGCAAGAAAACCTGGGGGGCGATTGGGTTTGGAACGCTCAAGCTGGCCTTGCACCGGGCGTGCATCGCGCGCTTGTTTGAAGCGAATGACCTCGTGCTGGACGCGGAGGAGATTTTCGAGATCGCCAAGTCCATGGATTAGGCCCGGGCTCCCTGATTTCCCACCATTACGGTCAGAAATTTATTCTGGCGCAACCCGACAAGATGACTTTGACGGTAAAATCCGTGTCATCGATTTCCGTAACTTCAGGCTTCTTGAAAATGATTGTTCGAAAAAATACCGTGGGCGTCAAAGTCGGCAATGTCCAGATCGGCGGTGGTGCCCCGATCGTGGTTCAATCCATGACCAACACGGACACCGCGGATATTGCGGGCACTGTTCAGCAGATTTATGAGCTGGCCCGGGCTGGGTCGGAATTGGTTCGCGTTACCGTGAATAATGAGGCGTCTGCCGAGGCGGTTCCGGCCATTCGTGAACAGCTCGATGCCAGGGGCTGCTCTGTACCGATAATCGGCGACTTCCACTTCAACGGTCACAAGCTGCTGGAAAAGTATCCCGCCTGTGCCGAAGCGTTGGCAAAGTACCGCATCAATCCTGGCAATGTTGGCCGTGGTTCCAAGCGCGATCCGCAATTTGCCCAGATGATTGAATTTGCCTGCCGCTACGAAAAACCGGTGCGCATCGGGGTGAATTGGGGCAGCCTTGATCAGGCCGTTCTGGCGCGGTTGCTCGACGAAAATGCCCAATTGGCCGAACCTGAGGCGCTTGAAGTCGTGATGCGCGAGGCCGTCATCACCTCCGCGCTGGAGAGTGCGCATCGGGCCATTGAGTTGGGTTTACCGAAGGACCGCATCGTGATTTCCTGCAAACTGAGCCGGGTGCAGGAACTCATCGCCGTTTATCAGATGCTTGCCAATCGCTGTGATTTTGCCTTGCATCTCGGATTGACCGAAGCGGGCATGGGGTCGAAGGGTATTGTCGCCTCGACTGCGGCCTTGGGGGTGCTATTGCAGCAGGGGATCGGTGACACCATCCGTGTCTCGCTGACACCTGAGCCGGTTCACAACGACCGGACCCTGGAAGTGATCGTGGCTCAGGAAATCCTTCAAACCATGGGCTTGCGCTCGTTCCTGCCTTTGGTAACGGCTTGTCCGGGTTGCGGTCGCACCACCAGTACCTACTTCCAGCAGCTGGCTCAGGACATTCAGAGCCATATCCGTCACAAGATGCCGGAGTGGAAGAGGAAATATCACGGCGTCGAAGACATGCAGGTTGCCGTGATGGGATGTGTCGTCAATGGTCCGGGTGAAAGCAAGCACTCGAATATCGGCATCAGCCTGCCGGGTACCGGGGAAGACCCCGTCGCACCCGTTTACGAGGATGGCGTGAAGACGGTCACCCTCAAGGGGGATCGGATTGCCGAGGAGTTCCAGACCCTCGTCGAAACCTACGTCGATAGCCACTATGGCCGCAAGGAAGGTGCCGCGGGCTGAGTGGCCCGTTAAGGTCTTTTTCTTCAAGAGCACCCAGTAAGTGTGGCGCTGAGGACACTCCCAGGGGTTTGATGTGATTACCGGGAAAACCTCCTGCCGTCGGAATATTCATCACTCCGAATGACACTCCTGTCGAAATCTCGCCCGATATCCTGATTAAATAAATTGGCCAAAGTCCGCGGAGACCCTGTTGGTCTCGCGAACCTTGTCGCCACGACCACGAGGAACCCCATCATGCTTCAACAGCCGCTTCGAATTCTTTTTCTTCTGATCACGGCGATCTGGTTATCCGGATGTGCTACGGAGAGCGAGAGAATCGTCGCACAGCCAAGCAAACCCAACAAAGTCAAGCAGCCGCGCCGGTATCTGAATATCCCGCCCGACACGGCTTACTCCCCCAGCTTCTCCTTTCCCAAAGGCGCACGCTCCGTCGATGATGTCCTCTATGCCTTCGCCCCCACTGCGCTGGATCAACTGAAGCCCTATTTTCGTCAGGCGGGTGTGACTTATCCACCACGTGAAATTGTGCTCATCGCCTACAAGGATGAGAGGAAAATGGAACTCTGGGCCCGGGACAGTGACAAGTTCAAGCTGATTCGTCCCTACAACATCAAGGCGGCCAGCGGAATGCGCGGTCCAAAATTGCGTCAGGGAGATCGACAAGTCCCCGAGGGGATTTATCACATCGCCCATTTGAATCCGAATAGCAACTACCACCTTTCGATGAAGGTGGATTACCCGAACTCTTTCGATCTTGATCACGCCGAATATGATGGGCGAAGCGATTTGGGCGGGGATATCTTCATCCATGGCAAGGCGGTCTCTGCAGGATGCCTGGCCATGGGCGATGCGGCGATTGAAGAGTTGTTCGTGCTGGCGGCACATGTAGGGGCCAGAAACATTAAGGTAGTGATTGCCCCCAGCGATCCGCGTCTTCGCCCCCTTGATATTTCGCACCCGAGCTTGCCGGTCTGGACGCCGGAGCTCTATGACCAGATTACCCGCGAAATCTTCATGATCACCGGCGCCAAACCGCCCATCAAATTGGCCCATAGCACGACGCACCACCCGATATATCGACCAGCCAACTGATTGTTGATTCGGGACGATGAAACCGCGGCCGCCTTGGGACCGTGCCTTGCGTCGGCGGTCGAACCTCAGCGCATAAGCTCGGAACAAGTTCCCCCGGGTTGGCGAACAAAAAGAGATGCGGCGGGTCACAGGCCCCGCCGCTACAAAAAACTCAGGAATACCCCGCATGCCTGTCAGCCTCGCCGTCCACCCTCAATTCAATGATTTTGACCCGCACCTGGCGCTGAACTGGATTCGGCAGGAAGCGGACTGGGTGTCCATACGTTTCATCGAAGAGGACACGCACCACCGAACGGTCCGCAATGGCCGGCCCGAGCAAAACTCGGTGAGCATCGAACGCGGTGTGATGGTCGAGGCGATGGTGGACGGGTACATCGCCTATGCGGCGACCAGTGACCTTTCGAAGACGGGACTCCTGCTTGCGGCGCAGTCTGCGGCCCATCAGGCAAGAATTGCCGGCAGTTACCGGGTTTTTGATTCCACCCTGTCTCAGCGACCACAGGCTCTTGGCTGTTATACATCGACGACCCTGTCATGGCTGGATTCGGTGGGTCTGGCTGAGTTTACTGACCGATTGATAGAGGCTTCCCGTCGTCTCAGGGTCACGGACAGTATCGTGACGGCAAGGGCCGAAGCGACCCTCGTCGCCAGCCGTATGCGATACGTGTCAAGTAATGGCAGTGATGTGGATCAGCACGCTTTTCTGGCCGGTCAGCATTTTGCGGCTAGCGCGCAGGACGGAATCGATACACAGCACCGCTCCCTCAACGGGCCGACTGCCCGCTGCGTCCAGGGCGGACTGGAGTCGTTCGACTGGGACTGGCTCTACGCCGAATGTGAGCGGGTCGGCAGCGAAGCCCTGGATCTTTTGAAGGCCGAAAATTGCCCGGACGAGACCCTCGATCTGATTCTTGCTCCTGACCAGATGTTGTTGCAAATTCATGAATCGATTGGTCATCCGCTGGAACTTGACCGGATTCTTGGGGATGAGCGTAATTATGCCGGCTGGAGTTTCGTCAAAGCGGAGGACTTTGGTCATCTGCAATACGGCAGCCCATTGATGAATGTCAGCTTTGATCCGGGCCGCTCAACTGAATTTGCCTCCTATGGTTTCGATGATGGGGGAGCACCCGCTCGGCGGGAATGGCTGATCAAGGACGGCTTGCTGCTGCGGGGGCTGGGGGGGCTGGAAAGTCAGTCTCGGCTTGGCTTGCCGGGCGTGGCCAATTTCCGTTCCGCCAGTTGGAACCGGGCGCCCATTGATCGGATGGCCAACATTAATCTTGAGGCTGGCAAAGCCAGCCTGGATGAGATGATTGGTTCAGTGCGGCGTGGCGTGTACATGGAAGCCAACCGGTCCTGGTCGATCGACGACTACCGAAACAAGTTCCAGTTTGGCTGTGAGTATGCCCGGCTCATTGAGGATGGTCGGCTGACCCGCGTCCTGAAAAACCCCAATTATCGGGGAGTGACCGTTCCCTTCTGGCACTCACTGGCGGCAGTCGGTAATGCAGATACCTCGGGAATATTTGGGACCCCCTATTGCGGCAAGGGGGAGCCCAATCAGATGATCCGTGTCGGACATGCGTCACCAGCCTGTTTGTTCCGTTCTGTGCAGGTATTTGGGGGTGGAGCATGAACAGAAGAAATTCCGGAGTGGAGCATTTCGACCGCTTGTGCGAAGCCTGTTTTGGCTTGTTGCACGGCAATGAACAACTCACGGTGAATCTTGCTGCCGAAGATCAGCAGTACCACCGGTTCAATCATTCGAAGGTGCGGCAATCCACTGCAGTGGCTCAGCGTCGGTGTCATTTCCGCTTTCAGTCATCGGGCCGGCGGGTAACCTACAGTGTGGATCTGACTGGCGACGTAACCCTGGATATAGCCACGGCGCGGTCCCTCATCGAGCGCGGGCGGGAAGAAGTCCGGGTACTTCCGGAAGATCCCTTTGTCACGCCCATGGAAAACCATGGTCGTAGCGATGAACATCATGCCGGACACTTGCCGGAGCCCGAGGAGTTGCTTAAGCAGGTTTCGCTCCAGGCTGGTGCTAGCGATCTTGCCGGACTCTATGCGGGAGGCTCGCAGCTAAGAGCCTCCCGGAATTCTGAGGGCTTGCGGCACGTATTCTCTACGGAGTCCTTTTTTCTCGATTACTCCCTATTCACGCGAAATACCCAAGGGGAGAACAAGGCCGTCAAGGCGCTGTATTCCGGACGCCAGTGGGACGATACTCACTTTGCCGATTCCCTCCAGCAAAGCCGGGCAAGGCTGGACATGCTGCAACAGGAAAGCCACAGTCTATCCCCGGGAAATTACCGCGTGTTTTTTTCACCGGCCGCGGTACAGTCCCTGTTGAGCCTGTTCTCGTGGGGCGCAGTCAGTTATGGCGCCTGGAAAAAAGGCGATTCTGCGCTCAAGCGACTGGTTGAAGGTGAGCTTCAACTGTCTCCCTTGTTCAGCCTTGCCGAAAATTTCAACCTGGGCCTGACACCCCGGTTCAATAGTTTGGGCGAGGTGGCTCCTGAAAAACTGGCAGTCATCGAGCAGGGGATTGTCCGTCAGTTGCTCATCAACTCGCGAACCGCTCGCGAGTATGGGATTACTGGAAATGGCGCGGAATCTGGCGAGGGCTTGCGTTCCCCGGAAATAGCCTCTGGTGACCTGGAGGAGGCCGATGTCCTGAGCGCCCTCGGAACCGGGCTCTACGTCAGTAATCTCCATTACCTCAACTGGAGCGACCTGCTGAATGCACGCATTACGGGGATGACCCGTTATGCCTGTTTCTGGGTGGAGAATGGAGAAATCGTTGCCCCCATCAGGGATCTGCGCTTTGATGAAAGCCTGTACCGGGTATTCGGCTCCGAGCTCGAAGCCATCACCCGGACCTCCCAGATCATGATGAACACCGATACCTATATTCAGCGTTCATTGGGTGGCAGTAAAGTGCCCGGCCTAATGGTTCGCGACTTCCGCTTCACTCTATAGCCAACGGGCCGAGCTTTCTAAGGAGGCTTCCTTGCCGCCATATCGGGGTTATTGGGACTTCCGTAGCCACCGGGCTGGCCATTTGCTCTGGGGAGTCCACATCTGCATCAAAGACGTGAAGATCATGATGGTTGAGGCCAGGCTGTAGCCAAATCCCCCAATCATGGTCAGCCAGGCAAACGCCGGGATGTACTTGGTCAACCACCAGGAGAGCACGTCGAGAATCAGGAAGGCGAACGGCGTTGCAATGAGGATCAGCTTCCACTTCTGTGGATATTGCGCCATGGCGAAAATCCAGCCGACAAAGAGGAATATGAAGGAAATCCCGAACAGGTGAATGTGCGAGACACGGGTCAGCGAGGCGATGCTCGCACCCTCGTCCACCTCGGCGGTTGTCTTGACCGTTTCGTACTTGCTGAAGTCCGGCAAAGAAGCCCCGGGACCATGGCAGGTCACACAATGCTGTGCCATCAACGGCTGAATCTCCGAGTTCCAGTCCTTGATGCTGGCCCCGTCGCGAGCCCACTGTATGAGCTTGAACCGAACCTCGTCCGGGGCCATCGGCTTCATCTGGCCCCTCAACATCGACTCCAGCTTGGAACCGCTGCGGTTACCGTAGTAGCTGTAGACGATGTCGTTATAAGACAAGCCTGGCTTGCCGTCCGCCTTGCCGTGGGTTTCCATGATCTGGAAGCCCGCCATCAGCAGCCCGACACCGATGACCAGCAGGAAGCCGGTAAACAGAACCTTGTATGCCGCCGGCAGTTTGGAGAGTGTGGTGGTTTGAACCATGGATGAAAAACCCCTCAAAAAAATTCATAACCCGGTGGCCATTACAGCTGGCATGAGGGTCTGCTTCAAGTGCCTTGCCGGTGAATGGGGTATTTACGGTCACAATAACCCCGCAAGAGTGGGGTTTGATGGCCAGTTGTCGCGCGGCTTCATCATCAGGAGCGTGCCGCGACGTTGGATGTGGCACCGCAGGCGCTGTATCTCGGGTTGGTGTTGGACGCTGAATCCCGTTTTGCGGCTTATCGCGATCTGTTCAGCTATGATTTGGAACCCGGCCTGGTGGATGAGTTCCGCCAGGCGACGAATGGCAATTTTGCTCCTGGGCGACGGGCGCTTTGTGGCCGAGGTGGCGTAGATGCTGGGCCGGCGGGTGACGCGTGGCAAGCCGGGGCGGCCGATCAAGGTGCTGCCGGAGGTTGAGACGGGTGATCGACTTGCATGAGTGCCTTCCCGCCAGCCTGAGCTTTACGGGTTTTCATCTACTGTCCTATTGGACGCCAATGCCGTGATTAACGCGGCGCTGTCAATTTAGAGTTTTTACACTTTTACTGGGTGGGGGCCGAGATGGTTCGCGAGGATCTTAAGGCGGCCGAGCCAACGAGTTGGTCAAGAAGGAAGGCTATATGGCCATGGATAACAACGAGTAATCGCTATCCTTGACGTTGTGGCAGCCCCGACTTATCTTTGCATTAAATGACATTAACTGACATTGCTGGAGGCTGCCATGACTCAAATAACTGCACGCTTGCCGGATGACATCGTCTCTTCCTTGGATGCGGCGGCCGCACGCTTGCGTCGCTCGCGGGCGGATGTCGTGCGCCAGGCGGTCGAGTACTATCTGGACGATTTCGAGGATATTTCCCGTGGCATCGAGGTACTGCAAGACCCGGCAGATCCAGTTCTGGATTGGGAAAAGGTGAAGCATGACCTACTCCGTCTCGATTAAGCAGAGTGCGGCGAAGTCGCTGGAGAAGCTTCCCAAGCCAGACCGGTTGCGCATCATTGAAGCGATTGATCTGCTGAAGCTGAACCCCGGGGCGGGGTCGGTCTTGAAGGGTGAGCTTTCCGGATTGCGCCGAATCCGCGTTGGTCTGTACCGCGTTGTGTACGAAGTGCAAAACGGCCACTTGACGATCATGGTTGTCCGCATCGGCCATCGACGCGAGGTTTATCGCTGAATAATAGGGGGCAGACCACTTTTCTTTTGTCAGTATTCTTGCCTTGTCAGCGCCACGGAGTCGGTATGCCTCCGCGACGTCCCCCCAAAAAGAATATGGCGCCAATGTTGGCGGTGTTTGAGGTAATGGTCCCGTCGTCGGTAACACGTCTTTCGATGGTAGCCATAATGTCGCCTTTGTTGCCACGCGTTGTGGCTTGTGGTTGAAGGGTGTCCCGCAGAGTCAACAGACAATAAAAAAGGACTTCGGAAGCTCCGTAAGTCCTTGTTTTATTTGGTGCCGGAGGTCGGAATCGAACCGACACTTGGTTTCCCAAACCAGATTTTGAGTCTGGCGCGTCTACCAGTTTCGCCACTCCGGCGCAGCTTGACGATTATATCCGTACACGGAGGCGAATGCATCATCGAAAACGTTCGAGAATGCGTGCGGATGAAGTGTGGCGGTTGCAAGTCACTGCGTTTGGCGAGCCGAATTGATACCATCCTCGCCCATGCGCAAGAGTGATTTTTTCTATGAACTACCCGAGCGGCTGATTGCTCAGGCTCCGTTGCAGCGCCGAGGGGAATCCAGATTGCTGTGCCTGGACGAGAACGGCCAAGTCACCGATCGCTACTTCAGCCAACTGCCTGATTTATTGCGCGAAGGGGACTTGCTGGTCCTGAACGACACTCGGGTAATACCGGCCCGCTTGTTTGGCCGAAAGAGCACGGGAGGTCGGGTGGAAATCCTGATCGAACGTTTGCTGGATTCTTCGCAGGTTTTGGCCCATGTGCGTGCGAGCAAGTCGCCAAAACCCGGGACAGTCATCATGCTGGAGGGTGGCTACGCCTGCCTCGTTAAGGACAGGCAGGACGCGCTCTTTGTCCTCGAATTTACCGGAACCCTTGATGTGGGTGAAATGTTGGAGGAGGTAGGCCACATTCCGCTACCCCCTTACATCACCCGCTCGGATGATCTGGCTGATCGAGAACGCTATCAGACGGTTTTTGCGAGGGCTGACGGCGCGGTTGCGGCACCGACTGCGGGACTGCATTTTGATGAGACCCTGCTGGCGAATCTTGCCCGGCAGGGGGTAGACCACGCCTTCGTCACCCTGCACGTGGGCAGTGGTACGTTTCAGCCTGTGCGGGTGGATGACCTCGACCAGCATCGTATGCATGCTGAAGTTTGCCATGTGTCGGAGGCTACGGTCAGCGGAATTGAGGAGACACAAGCTCGGGGTGGCCGGGTGGTTGCGGTGGGTACGACTGTGGTTCGTAGCCTTGAAACTGCCGCTCGTTCGGGGAGGCTTGAGCCCTATCAGGGCGAGACTCGGTTGTTCATCCGACCAGGATTTCAGTTTAACTGTGTTGATGCCCTCGTCACTAATTTCCATTTGCCTGAATCGACCCTGCTGACGCTGGTCTGCGCTTTTGCCGGGTATTCACAGGTGATGTCGGCCTACCGTCATGCGGTTGAACAGGACTACCGCTTCTTCAGTTATGGTGACGCCATGTTCCTCACCCGCAATGAGCTGGCTGCTTTCCCATGAAATCAGATCCAGTTTTTGAACTGCATCCACAACTGGCGGGCGACTGCATCGCCCTGGGTCGCTTCCCCCTCAGTCGACTGTTGCTGATGAATGAAAGCCGATACCCCTGGCTGATTCTGGTGCCCGAGCGGGCCGACATCAGCGAGATCTTTGAGCTGGACACTGCCGATCAACGGCAGCTGATGCGCGAGAGCTGTTTACTGGCTGAGCATCTGAAGCGTAATTTTGCGGCTGATAAGATGAATGTAGCCGCCATCGGCAACCTGGTGCCGCAACTGCATGTACATCATGTGGTTCGTTATCACACCGACGCCGCCTGGCCTGCCCCTGTCTGGGGTCGATTTCCCCCGGAATCCTATAGCACCAAAGCATTGCAAGAGCGCCTGGCTAGACTTGAGGTGGAGGATCTCCCCGATTTTGTTGCGACGGCCATCGTTTGATGGACTGCCGACCCGGGTGCGGTGCCTGTTGTATAGCGCCTTCGATTTCAACTCCGATCCCGGGTATGCCGCTAGGGAAGCCGGCTGGTGTCGTGTGTAGTCAGCTCACGACCGACCTTCGATGTGCCATTTTCAATCAGACCGGCCGCCCTAATTGCTGTTCAGGTCTGCAGGCAACACCGGAAATGTGTGGCGAGGATAGACAGCATGCCATGCTCTGGTTGGCTGCCTTGGAGCAGGCGACCCGGCCCTGAACCAGGAGAGCATAAAAGGGATGGTTCTTACATTCTGGGCAGAATGAAGCGTGCCGTCAGGCCGCCCAACAAAAGGACGACACTTGCCGGCAGCATGACAAAGGGTTCATGAATAAAACCTGAGCCTGTCCTGATGCCAATGACCCCATATCCCATGAGCATGGCTAGTCCCAGGCCGATCAAAAAGTTTGCTGCGATTTTCATGTTAAGAACCGGAATTGTGCTTGTTCGAATGATCACCATCCAGCCATCGCTGGTTGACGTATCAGCCACAAAATAGAGCTTCTTTCTGCGCGATAGTTCTTTGGCTGCTTGTCGATTTTTCCTGCGATTTGCTGCTCCTCACTCAGCCCGGTAAAAAAATTCTCCTCATAGCGGGTAGCAGGGCCTTGAAATCAGCCCATGCTGTCCCAACTCTTCGCTCCAGCCCCGATTCGGGGTCTTTCTTGTTTTTGTCGCTTACTTTTGAAAGGGAGAACTTATGACGACGATACGTCCTTTGCATGATCGGGTAGTGGTAAAGCGCTGGGAAGAGGAAAAAACCTCTCCGGGCGGTATCGTGATTCCAGATTCGGCCAAGGAAAAGCCAACCAAGGCCGAAGTTGTGGCGGTCGGCCCGGGCAAAGCACTTGAAAACGGCGAGTTGCGCGCGCTGAGCGTCAAGCCCGGTGACAAGGTGCTGGTCGGCAAGTATTCGGGAACCGAGTTGAAGCTAGATGGCGTGGAATACGTCGTCCTGCGTGAAGACGATCTGTTCGGGGTCATCGAGCAGTAAGCCGCTAACAGTTTCAATCAGTAATTCAACTTTCAGACTCAATTCGTAAACATATGGCAGCAAAAGAAGTTCGTTTCTCAGAAGACGCCCGTCAGCGCATGCTTGCGGGTCTCAATGTATTGGCCGATGCCGTCAAGCAGACCCTGGGCCCGAAAGGCCGCAATGTGGTTCTGGAAAAAAGCTATGGTGCGCCAACCATTACCAAGGACGGGGTTTCCGTCGCCAAGGAAGTCGAACTGGCAGACAAGTTCGAAAACATGGGCGCGCAGATGGTCAAGCAGGTAGCTTCCAAGACCAATGATGTCGCCGGTGACGGAACCACCACGGCTACCGTGCTGGCTCAGGCCATTGTCCGTGAAGGCCTCAAGTCGGTCACGGCGGGTGCCAATCCGATGGACATCAAGCGCGGTATCGATCAGGCCGTTGGCGCGGCAGTCGAAGAGCTGAAGAAGCTCTCCAAACCCTGCGCGACCAACAAGGAAATTTCCCAGGTAGGTGCCATCTCCGCCAACTCTGACGAGAGTGTCGGCAGCATTCTGGCTGAAGCCATGGACAAGGTCGGCAAGGAAGGTGTCATCACCGTCGAGGAAGGGTCCAGCTTGCAGAATGAGCTGGAGGTCGTTGAAGGCATGCAGTTTGATCGCGGCTACCTGTCCCCGTACTTCGTCAACAAGCAGGATGCCATGAGCGTTGAACTCGACAACGCCTACGTTCTGCTGCACGACAAGAAAATCTCGAATATCCGCGATCTGTTGCCCCTGCTGGAGAAGGTATCCAAGAGCGGCAAATCCCTGCTGATCATTGCCGAGGACGTGGAAGGTGAAGCGCTGGCGACTCTGGTCGTCAACACCATGCGCGGCATTCTCAAGGTCGCTGCCGTCAAGGCCCCTGGCTTCGGTGATCGTCGCAAGGCGATGCTGGAAGACATCGCCATTCTGACCGGCGGAACCGTCATCGCCGAGGAAGTTGGTCTTTCATTGGAAAAGGCCGAGTTGACCGATCTGGGCAGTGCCAAAAAGATCGAGATCAACAAGGACAACACCATCATTGTTGATGGGGCCGGTCAGGCCGATGCGATCAAGAGCCGCGTCGAACAAATCCGCAAGCAGATCGAAGACACGACCTCTGACTACGACAAGGAAAAGCTGCAGGAACGTGTGGCCAAGCTTGCCGGTGGTGTGGCCGTGATCAAGGTGGGCGCGGCGACCGAAGTCGAGATGAAGGAGAAGAAGGATCGCGTCAACGATGCCCTGCATGCCACCCGAGCTGCCGTTGAAGAAGGCATTGTGCCAGGTGGTGGTGTGGCGCTGATTCGCGCCATCGGTGCCATCAAGGATCTCAAGGGGTCCAATCACGACCAGACCGTGGGAATCGGTATCCTGCGTCGGGCCATTGAAGAACCATTGCGGCAGATCGTCAGCAATGCCGGCGGTGAGCCCTCTGTGGTGCTGGCCAAGGTCCAGGAAGGAAACGGCGCGTTTGGCTACAACGCAGCCACCGATGAATACGGTGACATGCTGGCCATGGGTATTCTTGACCCGACCAAGGTCACCCGCTCTGCACTACAGAATGCGGCCTCCATTGCCGGCCTGATGCTGACCACCGAAGCGATGGTGGCGGAACTGCCGAAGAAGGAAGCCCCGCAGATGCCGGCGGGCGGCATGGGCGATTACTGATCGTTGAGCCGTTCAGCTCCCTAAGCACCAAGAACCCCGCAATCGCGGGGTTCTTTTTGAGTGGTGCTCCGCGGCTTATTCCTCAAGCAGGATCAGTTCCGGGACCAGGGTAGAGCCACACCAAACCAGCGCATTCTGCTGGTAATGCCGTCCCAGTGATTTGGCAGACTCCAGCGAAAGTCCCATCACCAACAATCCGGGTTCATCCGGCCAGTTTCCATGAGGATCAATGGCCCTGCCGGCAACCAAACTCAGTCCACGCGACTTCAGTTCGGTTTCCAGTCTGGCCAGCCTTTCCGTATTTTCCGCATCATCGACACGCTGACTGTGCGGGTTACAGGCAGTCACATAAGCGGCTGAATGCGCATGGAAGGCAGCAAACAGTTCGGCAAGGGCAGGGTGTTCAACGCCGATGCTCAGGCGAAGGGGAGGCACCCACTCAATGTGATATTCCGTCTTGAGATAAGCCGAGATCAGATTGCTATCAATGGCCGTGTGGGGGCTGTCCATTTCTCTGCTCGCTCAGAAATTCTTGCAATCTATCGGGCTGAGTCGCCCGTCGACAGCATCCTCAAAATAGGGGGGCTGGCCCACTTTTCCATTTTCAATCGGCTTGAATATCTTGGTTCCGATGGCTGCGCCGTTCAGGTCACCGGCATCCAGAGTCAAAGCAATATTGCCAAGCCAGATGCCGGGATGTGCTCCGCTCAGATCAACCCCTGCTTCGTTGCTGCTAAGGCTGACCATCAGACCATTCCGGTCGAGCGTATAGGAAGCGGTGCCGGTCCATTGGCTGATGTATTCGTAGTGAGGATTGGAATTCAGCAAAACCCCATATTGCAGACCGCTGATCAGGGGCAACTGCTGGTTTTTCCCTTTTGTGGTGGGCTGCACAACCAGTTTCAGGGTTTCCCTCCATTCCGGAAGGGCAGGTTGCTTGAGTGAAAAGCAGAAAGTGCCCCCGTTCATGAAGCGTTTGGCCGTTGTCGCGGGTGCGGCGTCAGCCTGTGGCGTCGAGGCAAGCGTGGCAAGGCCGACGAGTGCAAGACTGAAAATTGCCCGAGGTGTCTTTGTAATTAGGCTGAGGAACATGATTTTACTTGGTTGTGTTGGCGTCATAGGGGTGGGGTTTGATCGTGCCACGAATGGCGGGCCACTGACAACACATCGGTATCTTGTCCGGGGCTGTCTCTTTTCGAGCCTGGCAAGGTGGGTTTTAACGTGTCACAAGACCTGGATCTTTATCACCCGGTCACCGGCAGCGGCAACCGGGTCAATCTGCACTGCGCCAGGCCGGAAGACCTGGCCGGCTACCGGCAGCTCGTTGCCATTCGGGGGGAGATCATGCTGTAGGGCTGGTGAGGCTGGGCAGCGCCTGGCGTCGTTGCCGCTGGAGTCGAAGGCGGTGCGGGTGGAGATGCCGAAGGGGTTGCGAGGGTTGTTATAGCGGGGCGCTGGGTGGGAATGCCCGACCGAGTCAGCACGCCGCTGATCTATACATTGGTGTCAATAACAATCACCGGCCCGCG